>Ga0307515_10007504_pt1 | contig 21552 bp, 18 predicted proteins | sample 17_EM_MG_FD_194513 | JGI IMG/M metagenome (GOLD analysis project Ga0307515, IMG submission 194513) | Populus trichocarpa ectomycorrhiza microbial communities from riparian zone in the Pacific Northwest, United States - 17_EM | ecosystem: Host-associated > Plants > Roots > Unclassified | place...
AGATTAAGTCAAGCACTTCCATCCGCGTGAACCAGGCTTTCTTATCATCGATGACCTTCGAGAGATAAGCATCGTCAAACAGGAGCTCCTTAACCTGTATTCGAAGCTCAGTCTCTGATCCTAAATCAAACCTGGAACTTCGGACAATAGTTCGACGAGCTCCATCTGCCAAACGCCCACGAATGGTGCTAATCTTTAGTTTTAACTATGAATATTTTTGGGGTTTAGCATCATCATAAGTCCAATTGAGGAGCAGAAAACAGAATTTACACTTACAGCTTCTTGGGTTTGCGGGTCGATTTTAAGAGATGGACCACCAGGCACTTGACATACAGATGGAGTGCCTACAGGAGCACCGGCTAATGCCTGCTGATGATCCTGAGCTTCAATGGCTAGTTGCCAAGCTTCGTCAACCATCGAGTACTTCTCATCAGAAATGATTGGCCAGGGAGTCTTTGTGAATACGATTGCCTCCATGAACCGTTTCGCTACCTCAAAAGTAGCCTTTTGGTGTTGGGGAACATTGTGATCACCACCACCGGGCTTTTGTTGAAGCATATTGTGATCTCCACCAGCCTTGGGAAGCGGGAGCGCCTGTACAATGTCAGACTCACGTGATATGTTGATGGTTGACTTTTGGCGTTTGAGCAATGGTGGTGCCATGGCCCCGGCTGGATGTCGCAGATTGGGAAGTGAAGTGCGGGCAATGACAGTATCTGCACGGCTCCATTTCTTTGGCGGTGGCACCCTTGTAGTTCGTATTGTCTTATCACGGCGCGCCTGGTCTAGATGTACGACCTCCTGCTGGTTGTCCAAATCGTCTTCTTCGATATTGGATGACAAAGCGGACTGTCCAAGGTCTTCACTTTCGTTCTCGCTGATCTCCCGATCGGTATCGTTATCATCCTGCTTCATCAGAATTATTGCCCGGACATTAGCTATCTCCAACACTATACTCGAAGGTTGGGTGGGAAGTTCAAACATTTGATCAGCAATGAAGATTGGCTGTCTTCTGCCATGCATGTGCAAGTGCTCTCTCAAGGTGGGCTTCTTAATTCTTTTGTGAATAGTGATTCCTCACCTGGCTGGCCGTAGGTTGCATGTTGGATGAAGTGAAGTTGGGGAATGTAGACAGAAGAATATAAGGGTAAATATAGCACGAAGTTTAACAGAATAACAGGAGAATAGGGCAACAAAGTAACATGCGGTCAAGGAGGATGCAATTCGAGGCATGCCTGGAAAAAGTAACACTCGGCGAGGAGGATGCAATTCGAGGCGTGCCTGGAAAGAGCCCGGAAGACATGTCGGCGGTTCATATTTATATTCTTGAAGCTCGTTCGTTGTTGTAATTTATGAAGCGGCAGGTGCACCGGATTAGAGGGATTCTTCTTGCCCCCAATTCCCGAATGTTAGCACTCGTATCCAAGTCCGCTATTGATGCAAGAATTGGAGGTTGTTTTGAGCCAACATACCTAGAATTGAACCAGACGCACCTGAAGAACTCGAGACATTGACATGGTTGTATCACTAACTAACTCTCAGGGCCGGGCATATGGAATACTGAGAAATGGGCTGATCATGATCGCCCCTGCATATGACTCCGCCGAAGGTAGGTCTTTATGCCTCTAGTTCGAGCATCTGAGTGGTGACCGCGTGGCACAGAATTGTCGGTGTGTTGAAGAATCTTGCAGAATTTGGACGGAGGATAGACTTGGGGCCATGGTGAGTGGCAACAGTTGAAGTTAGATGAGTTCAAACTGAGTTTGTTGCTGATAGTGGATAAATATGAATCTCCGAATGCAGTATACCAGTCGGAAGGACACCCTATTTTCACGATACTTCTGTTGTTTTAGGATTCTGCAGCAAAGTTAGTGGTCAACTAGGCAATGTCGTGTGCAGAACTTAACTTTCAGTGGTCTGAGTCAGCTGAATCACAATATGTATGCAGTCAGTATAAGAGAAGAGGGAGAATTTGGGGTTAGAAAGGAGAGATTCAATATAGAGAAAGAACGGTAAAGGTACGATGAAGGTTCAGGGGTAATCTAATCGATTCCAGTTCTCGTCAATGCCAAGATTGCTAGCGAATGGGTCATAAATAGTCACTCACATTGAGATGTTGCGCATACTATCTTGTAAACGCCGCATCATTTAATCACAAACTCATTTTGAGTCTCAATGCTACAATGTTGACTTAATATAAATATTGGGGTTCAAACCACTGCATAAGAATGATATGAATGCGTCATGAGGCTTCATCTGACAGCGGAAAGACGAATAACAGCATGCAGTTCCGGCCAATTGAGGTTCAGCGAGCATTGAGTCAGCATGCAGGATACAATCTAATGTAATGGCTGGGATTGCAGGCTCGCCTTACTTTGACAATTACTTGTACTCAGAAACTGCCTTTTCTTAACTCGAGCTTTCGTCACTATTTGTTCTTCATGCACTCTTGGGATTGGACGTTGGCGCAAATCAGATATCGACTCTTTATGATTTGTCACTAACTTCAGGCGTTCAAGATATGTGGTGGGCGGGAGCTTGCTGGTCACCGATTGAGCCGCTGAGCAGAGACTGCCATTCAGATTCTATCTCTTCGAGCTCTCTTGATGGAAATCGGTTCACACAATCTATTTTAAGATACAGGTTTTTGGTGGCCCAAACATACAAGTTAGTCAAAATGTAGTTAAGTCTGCATTAGAAGCGCTGTGAATTTAGGCCTATTCGAGGAAGTATGGTATACAAGGGAGCGGGAGTTGCTGGTCATCTGCAGAATCGCTGAGCAGAAGCTGTCTTTTGAGGTTCACTCTCTCAAGCTGCAGCTCGATTATGGAGCCCGAACGACAGAAGCTATTTTAGGATCTGGGAAATGTATAGGTCCGAACATACTTCTTAGTCAAAATCCAGTTAAGGGTGGAAACTTATCGCCCAGGGCTGTGCATCTACGGTAAGTGTGTGGTGGACACCTTCCTCCAAAGGATAGGTTGACATGGAGCATGACATTTATGGCATTTAAGCGGCGGCCATCACATACCGATCAAGCATAGATTCAGATAATAGCTTTGGCCGAGCGGGATGAGCCGCGCCTGCACCTAAAAGTATTGTGTCTGAATGATGACTCTCGGTGTGCGCTGGCAGGCACAGATTCAAAGCATTCTGGAAGGAAGGAAATATGCTTCAAATGGAGCAAAATGAATCGTTCAGAGGCGCGCCTGGGAGTGGGAGCATATGATAATAATGAGTGGCGGCGTGTCAAGTTTGGCCGTTGAATGGAATATGCGTGCGGTGTCAAATCTGAGACCATCAAACTCGACAGCATAGTGTCTTTGAGGTGGGCCTGATCTTCATTCCTGACCAAGAAAATGCTCGGCTGTATGCTTTGGGTAAGCCTGGAATACGTGAGCTGTGTCTCAGGATACAATACATCAACTCAATATCGCTTAGACAGTCTTTCTATCCCTGGATGATTCGATATTCCAAGCTGGATCTGTCTCAGGAGGGTTGAGACGTTGACAGCGATTCTCTTGTGCAATGAACTGAAAATCAGTCAATATGGTTGATTCATTGAATATCCTGAATTCTTTTGTGACTGTAGTATCCGGTGCGCCTCAAATAGACACGCATCAAATAATTTGAATCAAACTTGGAGGTTCAGGCGCACCTGAAAACACGGATCTCATTCGCAGATATTGCTATCACAATTCGAGACGGACAATAAACAATGAAAATGCGCAGCTTCGACAGATTCTCACAAGTGAATATACGGCACCGTGGAATTTGACTTAGTCCACCATCGAATTGGCATGCCTGCTTTTCATCACATATTGGTTTATCCAATTCAGGCTATGATTCAGTTTACCAGATGTCTGTTTTCCATTGACTTCATCTGATATTCATCACAATAATCATCTAACACGAAATGGAATCGAACTCTAACCAATACTCCTGGACTCCTCAATTGCGCCATATTCTCCATACCATTTGCCTATGTTGCATCAGTTGGTGAGATTGTGTTGGTTGAATGTTTAAAGAGGCGTACCTGGATTTCACTGCCCTGATCATGATCGTTCATCCTCACCGTCTGACGGCACGAAGTCTCCTTGCTCCGTAAGCCGCTTCGTATGGTCCTGATGACACTCCAAAATCCGGTATATCATCGTCGTCGTGATGTTCGGTCGGTTCATCAGACCATGCAGGACTTTCATTTGAGCCACTCCAGAGAGCTGGTGGAGATCACTCGCTCTGTTATCATAACCCATAAGCAACGACTCTAGTTTCCGTCAGAAACAGCCGGGTGTTCCGGATGGCTCTGACGGCTCTGACAGAACCTCGTACCCTCTGCCGGAGAATTACACGCTACGCGTCACCCAGTCGACGGGTCGCGTTGCATACATACTCCTTTCCTTTGTGGTGACGTTTACGCACCATCAGAAGGACACGTGTGTTACACTCTTCGCAGGGGCTGCAGTTATGCTGAAGCCATTTACACAACGCCTGGCGATGTTAAATCATAGCTATTACTTATCATTCAACGATTTTCAAAACTTAAGCATTCAGTGTGTATTCTCATCTATGTATCGATGTATCTATATTGCTACATATCTACACACGGTATATCTGGACTGGCAGCACGCGGTGATTGTCAGCAATCCGAGGTGCGCCTGAAGATGACGATCGAGTGAACTCGGAGATACGCTCCGAGGCCGTGATCGAGCGAGTTTGGAGATGCAATTGGAGACCGGGATTGAGTGAACTCAGAGATGCACTGGGAGGCTGTGATCGAGGGAGTTTGGAGATGCACTTTGAGGCCGTGATCGAGCGAGTTTGAAGATGCACTTGTAGGCCGTGATCGAGCGAGATTGGACAAGTACTTGGGGGCGGTCAATGGACGGCATGCCTGGTGCTGAGACTCTATTCATCAGATAGTTGACTCGCAACCGTGGGAATGTGACAATGTGACTTTACCTTTGAGCTCGCATGGAGAGCTGGCTGATGGCGGTTGATTGTGTAGGGAGGTACGCCGGAAGCTGAAGCTACATTCAGGGGTCAACTCGTAATCATGAGAATCGAGGGAAGACAAACAATCTTGGATGTATGCTGTACTCGGTGAATGCTGTACTCGGAGTATGCTGTACTCGGTGTCAACTCATGATCATGGCATGGAGAGACAGAGAGAGATGACTTAACTTTGTGTTCTGGGATGATGGTTGAGTTGTGGATGAGAAAGAGAGAGATGGGGGATGAAGATGAGAACGATGTGGAGGATACGAGCGGATATGAGAAATCAGGGGTACGACTTGCCTGATTTGATCGGGAAGAGCTCGTATTGGTGTATTTACACACCGGATCGAGACTCGTACCTGCCTTATCAGGGATGGTAAATTGACTCGCACTCTCAATTCTCTAAGTCCCAGTTTCCCATGATAATTTCCCCCACCTCGTCTCATCTCTCTTTCTCGTCCTCAACTCTACCATCACCTAAGAACACAAAGTTAAGTGATCCCTCTCTATCTCTCCATGCAACGATCAAGAGTTAACACCAAGTACAGCATACACCAAGTACAGCATACACCAAGTACAGCATACACCGAGTACAGCATACACCAAGTACAGCATACACCAAGTACAGCATACACCAAGTACAGCATACACTGAGTACTGCATACACCACATACTGCATCATCCCAAGATCAACTGTCTCCCGCTCGTAGCCAGTTTCTCATCGCTCGGCAGACCATGTTGTACCCAATTCTCCACATTCCCTCAATTACGAGTTAACAAATGAATAGAGTCTCGGCTCCCGTGGCGCCTCCCTCCTGAACTACCGCCTCCAGATTGACCGCCTCCAAATACTGCTCCAATCTCGCTCGATCATGGCCTCCAAGTGCATCCCCAAACTCGCTCGATCGCACCCTCCAAGTGTATCTCCAAACTCGCTCGATCACGGCCTCAAAGGGAATCTCGCAACTCGCTCGAACACAGCCTCGAAGTACATCGTTATTAAGCGACGGCGGGTGTACGGAGATACAGGGGTAACGGAGGTGGACTGAGTGACGGGGAGTACATATTTGGGAGACCCCGGGGTAGATAGACATCATCTCATTTTCATCTCATCTGGATCCACGCAATTGCGTGGGTTCTCACGGCCGGGTAATATCATATCTTCTCACTTTCTTCCTAGGCTCCTCGAGCTAGAACCTCCGATTATGCTCAACTACCATCTGTGGCCAGATTGACCGTATGTATATATATAGAGATACTTAAATAATCCATGCCATATTATCAGGTAGCGAATCTTGTGACTGTAACAAAGACGAATATGATAGACGAAATGCCTTGTGCTTATGAAACCCTGCATGTGGCTTCCGGACCGATTTACATTTTGCTGATGTACCCAATGAACTCATTCCGACGTATGGTCACAGTTGGCCACAACGCCACAGTGTTCATTTACAATAGGATACCAACAAAGCGAGAAGAAACGGCGAAACCGCGATCGGAGGGCGATATGCAACGCGACGCGTCGTATTGGCGCCGGGTGCGGAGTAGTCTGCCACCGGGGTGTCTCTGACGGCTCTGACGGAGCGCGTCCACTCTGATGGAGCCATTCCGCCCGGACGGAAATGTTTCTTGCTGATGTTGCAGCTCGCGTGTCATCGAGTAGTGTGAGGAACCATTATCAGTTGTAAAAGCAAGTAAACGGCCGTCAGTAAGCTCAAAACGATCCAGCACGTCCTTCAAATGAACGGCTAGCCTTGCTCCAGTATGTTGGCCCTTGACCTATCATCCTGAATTAGCTTCGGAAAGGGGAACCGAACAGGCGATCAACCTCATCGAAAGCGAGTTGAACTTCACGCAATGCCCAATTTCGATCCATATAGTAAGCAATGACCGACGTTATGGACAATTAGTTTGTGGATGTCCATCCGTCCAAAGCTAAACTAAATTTATTTCGTAACAGCAAATGCTTCTTAATTGCATCCACAGTCAGTGCATATTCCCTCCAGCAAATGTTACTAAGGGTTGTAGCAGACGGCAGCACTAGGTCATTGGGTAATGCCTTATATGACTGTCGTAGCTCAAGATTTGATATCGCATTCCATGGAATATGTGCCGAAACAAATCCCAACATGAGGTATCGATTCCACGTGTCTTTGGGAAATTCGGAAATTTCAAAGTCCTTAGCTGCCAGTTTCAAACATCTTGTCTGTCATTCCAGTCAAAATGGAACTACCTGGATGTCGAATATGACTTGACTCAGCGAACTTACTATTGAGATTCCTCGACTTCCTTTCCTCCTCAGGATGGCCAACGCTGTTTCATCGCCTGTTCAACTAGTCAATTCAGTAACCTCTGAGCCTGTTAATTCATTCAACTTTGCGATGTGAGCTTTTGACAGCAAGTGTTTCCCCATTGAGCTGGTCCCATGTTCCGATGGATGGCGAAGAACTTGATGACAAACGATACATATGATGCTTGGGCTGCCGTTCTCCACCATTCCACAGTGTAAATAGAATCGCCACGAAGGCGCATGTCCAGAATTATTCCAGGCAATAGGCCGCTTCGAGCATATATTCATTGAAGCCCAACATTCATCGAAGATGATTTGCAAAGTAAGGTCGCTCAAATCACGAATAACGACACGTTCGTTTTTGGAAGAGATCATAACCTCGAGTAAAGAGGTGTTCAAAGATTGTGAATCCGACATGGTGGTAACAATTAGAATGCTGGGTAATCCGACTCGAAAGACTGTCGAAAGTGACCTTATAGTATACCAAACTGCGGGTTCTTAAATACTGACTACAGCTACAAGCAAAAAAAGCAGATCTGTAAGACATTGCATGCATATTTGTGAAGTTGTATACAAGGTCAGATTGCAAAGACTGACCGGGTAAAACCTGATCTAGGAACAGCACAATGCAGTACATTGCTGTATAGCGTTCTGAGCCTCCACAAAAATTGTTGATGCTCTGTGGGTGCTCAATTGTTGGAGGCGGTTGCGATATCATCACTAGCATTTTTGCCATCAAAGGCTGTCGATAAGTTCATTGTGGGTTATCTGCGTTCCATCGCCATTAGATTATCCACGATGCAAGATCAAAAATTGTTGACGCTCCATTGACGCTTATTTTGGGACATGGTTATGATCTTGTCGCAAGCTGTTTTGAATAGTAAGGCGGCCGACAGTTCAATTATTGATCAAGTATGTCGCACCGCACCTTGATTTTCCAAGATGCAAGGCCTAAAATCGTTGAGACTCTGTGGCCGCTCATTTGTAGAGCATTGTGAAGATGTTGTTGAAAGCATTGTTGCCTAGAAAGGCGGTCGCTATTTCGATTATGGCTTAATCACGCCGCACAGGCTTTGAATTTCCCATAATGCAAGGCCAAAAGTCATTCACGCTACGTTGACGCTCATTTTTAGGACATAGTAGCGACGTTGTCTCAACCATTTTCGCCTAGAAAGGCAGCCGATAGTTCCATTATGGCTTAACGCTGCAGCGCAGCCCTTGCATTTGCTATGATGGAAAGCCAAAAATCGTTGACGCTCTGTTGACACTAATTTTTGGGACATAGTAGCGATGTTGTCGCAGCAATTTTCACCAAGAAAGACGGCCGATTGTATGATTATGGCTTAATGTCTCCGCTCAGCCAATTGATTTTCCAAGATGCATCGCCAAAAGTCGTTGACGCTCTGTTGACGCTCATTCTTAGGACATAGAAGCAATGTTGTCGCAGCAAGTTTTGCCTAGAAAGGCGGCCATAGTGCGATTATGAATTAATGTTGCCGCACAGCACTTGCATTTTCTATGACGCAAAGCCAAAAATCGTTGACACTCCGTTGACGCTCATTTTTAGGACATAGAAGCAATGTTGTCGCAGCAAGTTTTGCCTAGAAAGGCGGCCGATAGTGCGATTATGCATTAATGTTGGCCCACAGCCCTTGCATTTTCTATGATGCAAAGCCAAAAATCGTTGACGCTCCGTTGACGCTCATTTTTAGGACATAGAAGCAATGTTGTCGCAGCAAGTTTTGCCTAGAAAGGCGGCCGATAGTGCGATTATGCATTAATGTTGCCGCACAGCCCTTGCATTGTCTATGATGCAAAGCCAAAAATCGTTGACGCTCCGTTGACGCTCATTTTTAGGACATAGAAGCAATGTTGTCGCGAAACATTCTGCCTAGAAAGGCAGCCGATAGTTCGATTATAGCTTAACGTCGCAGCGCAGCCCTTGCATTTGCCATGATGGAAAGCCAAAAATCGTTGACGCTGCATTGACGCTCATATTTGGGACATAGTAGCGATGTTGTCGCAGCAATTTTCACCAAGAAAGACGGCCGATTGTATGATTATGGCTTAATGTCGCCGCTCAGCCAATTGATTTTCCAAGATGCATGGCCAAAAGTCGTTGACGCTCCGTGCACGCTCATATTTCGGACATAGAAGCAATGTTGTCGCAGCAAGTTTTGCCTAGAAAGGCAGCCAATAGTGTGATTATGCATTAATGTTGCCGCACAGCCCTTGCAGTTTCTATGATGCAAAGCCAAAAATCGTTGACGCTCCGTTGACGCTCATTTTTAGGACATAGAAGCAATGTTGTCGCAACACATTTTGCCTAGAAAGGCAGCCGATAGTGAGATTATGGATTAAGGTTGCCCCACACCCCTTGCATTTTCTATGATGCAAGGCCAAAAGTCGTTGACGCGCCGTGGACGCTCATTTTTAGGACATAGAAGCAATGTTGTCGGAACAAGTTTTGTTTCGAAAGGCGACCGATAGTGCGATTATGGCTTAATATCATCGCGCAGCCCTCTGGATGTTCCATGTTGCAATGCCAAAAATTGTTGACACTCCAGTGACGCTCCATTGATGCTCATTTTTAGAATGTGGTAACGAGCATATAGTTTGCCTTTTTCGCTTTTACGCCGACCAATACGTTCACTTTGGAATGATATGACAATCCCGCCAATTGATTGCCGAATGTGTAAGACTGTAAATCGTTGACACTCTGTTGACGCTCACTTTAATCACATCGAAACAGCCTGTGTGCACCCAATAATTGTACGCAACGATTCATATACACATTATTGACATCCAATATTGCGTTTGCATGTATTATCGTTTGCATCCAGCAGTTATGTTACCTCTCAATTTCTGATCAGTGCTATCCACGCTATCTGAGTGAGAAATGACGTGGCCCTATCACATTCCCACGCTTTCGGCCCGCAATTTATGGCATGTAGAACATTTCACTAGTTTTTGGTAAATATAGCTCCACTTCCTCACCTTTCCTTATCCAGCTTCTTCTCCTCGATTTCCTTGACGTTCCATAAGCAATTTCAAATATCTCAACCATGTGCATGAGGTCTGTGCGGAGAGTGATGCAGTTGGATACATGGATGAATGCAGCATGACGGTCGTCGTTCAGACTGATTCGTATTGAGCACTGACCGCTCATTCTATGACACGTATGACATCACTCACTTAAATTTTGTTGGTCTATTTCGTCACTAATATTGCTTTTACTTGGTCGGTTAACAGTCACATGCTGATGCAAATCGAACGTGTCAGCCGTGTTGTCGCCTGATTTGGATTCTAGAACGTTCACATGGTGCGTTCAACCCTTGCACAAGCACAGACGAATTATCACGTGTCACAATTTGGTCACTGAAACCAAGAACAAGCGGACACCTAGCAAAAGTGGTAAACAAATTGCTTTTCACAAACAGATGACGTCAATAATCACACTTTGCCTATCAATTCATCCGCTGACGCAGGAGCCGTCACCATGTCTTTGTCTCAATCCGAAATTTTTATGGTGATTAGCTGGAGGCTATAAGCAGGGGTAAAAGCTCACTGGTTCAACAGGCTTCGCTTCCAGCAAAGGTAACGTATCGGGCTCTGTGATGGGCTCAAGACCGGATATGGTTGTGTTCGACTGCGCTTTCACCGAACCTAGCTGAATATGACTACTTCCTGGTCGAGAAGTCCCTTGCGGCATTTGCGATATTCCATGGACAATTTCAAGCCTCTCCATAAGCTCTCCAAATGTTGTTGGTGGAGGTGCCGAAGCGTCATCATCTGTTTGAGGTTGAATGACTACTGGAACCCATAATTCGGCTGTGCCGTACTTCTCATCTCATTCTCGGAAGTAGTCGGCTGCATCCTCCCATCCCGGTTGTGTCAATTCGTCAAGCTTCATCTGCTTCTGCCGGAAGCTCTCCATGCGCTGCTGTACCGTTTTGGAGATTGTGCCCATCACCCAGCCGGGTTCGTCATCTTCGCTCAGCTTGCCCAGATCTGTCTCTTCATCCTCATCTTCCCCATTCTCCCCATCGTCGGAACTTGCAAGATCACTCAGTCTGTCTCCGATAGCAGCCATCATCACCTCAAAAGTCTTTTCGGGCTCTCTGGGTGTCAATCCCGCGATTTCAGCATGCGTCATATCGTCCTGCTCTTGTTGAACCGCTGCCTCTGCGTCTTCAACTCGCTTTCTTGCCCCAGCGGTCTCTCTCTCAACATAATTCTCAATCCATTTCTCTTTCTCTTCATTGCTTAAGAAGTGCATTTCTTGTCGTTTTTCCGCCACAAGCCTCTTTTTGGATTTCAAGCTGCGCAATGCCCCCAGGGCTCGGACTCTCTCTGCGTCCAACCCGCTCTTGCCTACATTCGCATGATGACATCGTTGGGTTGACCGCTTTGTCGATTTGCCGTATCTGCCAGCCGGAAGCGGCGAACAGTTCTTTTTCGGAGCATTCACCATTGTAGTTTGTGTGGACTGTGTTGTTGGGCGAGATGTTGGATGTTGCAAGTTCTGGACAATATGGAGGCAAGCTGCGTGTTTTATGTCAAGGTTGGTACGTTTACTCATCTTGAACAACGCAAAATCTCCCTTTTGACTGTCAATACATCAGGAATAGTGACGCTAACCGTACAACATGACATGATTGTTAGCGTCATTTTCATGTAATATCCTGGGGATCATTTGAGACAAACATCAGCAAACGTCCTTTCCCTCGAACACCATCCTATTGATATATAGCGATTAGGCGATTCCAGCGGTTGTACACCGCAGTTTATCCCTGTTAACAAACAAAAAACATCAGACCGACTTTTTGCAACTTGCGGGGCGGTGGGAAACCCCTGCAACTTGCAGCCATACTCAGCAGGATTCATCATGAGCATAACGATCATGTTGGCTGATACTTATTCCATTCTGACAAGAAACTAACTATATAGTCCTCAGGGCTTCCCACTTCCTCTCGTTATCATCTTCCTCTCCTATTTCACACCAGCACATCAAGGATACACAACCACCTCCGCCAGGTGAGAGCGGATCGAATACCGGCCGATTGACAGGTGCTATATCAAATACGGATCTACTTGGCACACAACAAGAGCGCAGACACAAGTTAGTTCACCGCGACGCTGCCAATGCAGCCACGAAACATATGACCCAGGATGCACATTTAAAAATCGTCCGCAAGACTGGAAGCAGGAAAAATATGAAGCAGCATGCAGTGGGATGTGAGTATATCGATATCGAGGCAAAGGGCGGTCAATTAACTGTATGACGAACAGCGGGTGTCCGTAGAGAGCTACGTAACGAATTTATCGCTGCCTGTAACGGGAAACCTCCATGGTCGACAAAGGCATTTGTCCGCACAGTCTGTGAAATAGAACATCATGATGTTGTCAGCTTTGGGATATTCGCAGATGTATTTGCTGATAAGCATCCCCGTGAGTGGACCAAGCAGGCATTACTCTCCTTAGAGGAGGCTACGGAAGCATATATGGTAGAGGTAACAGCCGAATTTCATTGTTAGAAGCAGCAACTAATGTCTTGTAGGTTTTCAACATGTCTGCAACTATGGCAAGGCAAGGAGGGCGGGTACAGCTGGAACAGTCCGACATGCGCCTGGCCTTGAATATGGCCAAAATGGCCAAAGAAGGCTTTTCGCGTGCCGCAATTGAGGAAACAAATGATCTCATTAAGAAACCACACGCCGAGGTCCGAGAAGAGATGAAGCGGGGTGTTGAGTTTCCTGGGCACAAAAAGTTGAAGGCTGCAATACAAAGACACCCGGCAATGCTTCGTCAAAACCAAACATCCGGCTGCCTTCCATGCCAAAATGGCACCGCAATAAATCCGCAGACACGCTGGAGACGCAAATGAAGAGGTACACCTGCACCCGACCAACGCAGAGAGCGAACTCCAGAGCCGACTCCGCCACTGCCCGGCACGCCACCCGCCCGAACCGGTAACACTTCTGAAGTTCAACCTTCCCAAATCGTCAATTAGGCCGCCGGATATACGTATTCGCATACAGCTCTTCCCTGTGCGGAATTGTTCAATAATGAGGAAACCGAGCACGATACCGATTTCGATCCAGATATGCTGACTGATGAAGGTTAGTATACTATCTGTGGTGTGGTATTACAGCTAACAATCATTTTGAAGACAAGAGCAGCAGATTGAGCGATCCTGCAACTGGTGACGAGCATTGACCGAAAGACACGGGATTTTGGAGATTATTATTAATTATATCTATGTATTATCAAAGAACAACATAGTAATCAAGAAGAAAGTTAATAAAACCGCCAGAAAGGCAGCCAAAACAATGTGAATGATGGAGTGTGCCAAATTGAATGATTGCATATTGCGGATAAAGCCATGGCAAAATGGGCGTCAACAGAGAGTCAACGATTTTTGGTCATGCGTCCTGGGAAATCACACCTCCGATAGGTTGTAGCAGTCATAGAGGTATTTTTGGCCGCTTTTATAGGCAAAACAGATTGCAATACCCTCCCTGCCCCATCATGAAAATGAGCGTCAACGGAGCGTCAACGATTTTTGGTCATGCGTCCTGGGTAATCACATCTCCGATATGTTGTATTCAGTCATAAAGGAATTATTGGCCGCCTTTATAGGCAAAACAGATTGCAAGAACAAATATCGTTGACGCTCTGTTGACGCTCTGTTGACGCTCTGTTGACGCTGATTTCCAGGATGTGGTTGGGCGCGTGAGTATGTTTGTTTTGCACATCATGGCGACTAATACGTCGAAAATGAACCGTGACATACCAATGTCAATATTTTACGATTAACAGTAGCATGTCTGAATGCGACCATCAATATGAAACCCGAAACACAGATCCGGAGATTGGAACCGACGGGTCTAGCCACACCCGGCGAAACCCGCGGGTTGACGGGTACGGGTCCGGGTTTGGCCCCCCAATAGTCAGCGGGTCGGGTTTTTGGACGGTTCTGGAACCGAACCGACCCATTTTTGCGGTCCAAACCCGGACCGCTGGCGGGTTATTCAGACCCGTTGCTAACACTAATCCTATGCATCAATCAACTGATGACTGGGTTCCAGGCCACAAGTATTCAATTCCAGGCCTGCCCGGAACAAAGTTTCTGGTGCACCAGGTTTGGGCCATCTGGTTCATCTTGAGGATGTGGGATTGGGATACTGATATGCCAGGAGCACTCGTGGCGGATGAAATGGGTCTTGGAAAGACTTTCACCTCCGTTGCAGCGGCAATGCTTTGCAAATTGGTCACTGAGAAAGTTGTATTGGGGTTGCCACTGTCCATTTTATGGGGGAATACCCTTGAAGTGTTGGTGATTTTGGCGCACAATGACTTTCACGGCATTGTCGGTGAAGAACGACAGCGGTATCCGCTCCAGAGATTAAATTCTGTGCCCCGCTGCCTGTTGGAGATCCAGACAACATCACCTCACGGGCATCCAGCACTTGTATCAGCCCTTGAACCAATCTTGGTGGTTACCATGCACAGAGTGGGAGAGACCTTCAAGACTGTCATCGACGATAAGACACAAGGAACCGAATTCAAACTGGTCAACTTGTTGCACGCCGAAAATGCGAATCTCACTCATGAGGATCTGAACACCAGTATTGACGAGCCGGAAATCTGATGGAATATCCACCTTGTGTCGTATGATACCTTAACATCCAGAGCGAAACCATCAAGTAATGGCCAACTCTGCGACTTTGCGTGGAGTTTTGGCATTTTTGATGAGTCCCATCAGTACAAGACTAAAAACAGTGTGGGCTGGCACATTGCAATGAATGCGGAAATTGGATTCAAACTTCAAGTCACAGCTTCACCGGGATTCCATTCACTCTATGACTGGTGCAATCACGCAATGTGGCTGTTTTCAGGTGCGCCTGAAAATCCAGAGGATGAGACTTTGAAGGAAGAGCATGGTGCATATGCATTGTATTCCGCTGTGAAGAGTTTGATGCATGCTATCTGGACTGAAGACTAAGAAGCTCAATAGGATGCGGCGCACCGGATGATACAGATTGCAAATCCTTGGACAATTAGGAGGTGGTCGGAATTGTAACTTGCCAAAGGAGAATCCCTAGTTCGGATACCGAAGGAGAATGCACACCTCATTGATCTTGACTGGACTGAGAACAAGCAAGCAAAACTGAAGGCCCTGGTGGAGAGATACACTTCACGTGGTGCTTCAGGAGCGTGGAGAGTTCATCGATGGTGGCTTGCATGTTTGTGGTCAGTGTTGGGAGACACAGAGGATCGCAAAGACATCTCTCGACAATGGCACCATGAATTGGCACTCGATACATGGGTGAATTCGCCGATTTTCCGATGGCTGGGAGAGACATTTCTGCCAATGCTTGTTAACGAACATGCGGAGTATCCCGAATCTGACGAAGACGACCCATTAAGAGAGGCGCTCCTTCTGGAACACGAGAGACACGAAAATGCTCTCCCCAGTGCACCTCCACCACAAAAAGCAGTGCTGGTTTGTTCTCTTGCTGGCCAAGTTCGTCATTTGAAGTGGTGGCTAACGATGTATTTTGCGGATCATGTTGATATTTTCCACATGTATACAGAAATGGGCAATGATGAGGGCACAGAAATGTAGCTCAGAATCCAAGATTCACGCGATCCCGCCGTATTCATAACGACACCCTAAGTGGGCTGAACCAGTCTAAATCTCACTGCAGCAAACCTTGCGGTAATGACTCAGAAGTTCTGGGTACTGAGCAAGCAGTGTTAGGCATTTGCATGAGTTGTCCGGTTAGGGCAAAACAGAGTACCACATTCATGGTCACTGAATACGTGTCCTGCTGGCTATGATATCCGCATGAGTGATCTCCATGAACTCTCTGAAGTGACACAAATGTGAGTCCTGCACGGCTTGATCAGTTGACCGAACATCATGACTTTAATGGTTCACCGGATTCTGGAGTCCTGTGAGGACCATACAAAGCGGCTGACAGACAATGAAGACACTTTTCAGTCAGATGAGCTATCATCTTAGATTGTAAGAACGCTTCATCAAGGTATGCCTCATTAGACATTCAACCAACCTAATCTTCTTAACAGATAGGAATAGTCAAAAGGTCATTTGTAAGGCACACTGTACTGCATGAATGACTCCTATTTCTCTGTCATTTTAGAGCGAATCAAAGCTCTGATGTTGGAGTTGTGGTGTCTTCAATCAGAAATTGCTCAAGTGGGATTTCATTGGCGTTCTCGATTGTTATTATTAATGACTAATCAGAGATGGATCCAATTGATATGGTAAATTACATGTTCACGGGCTGGCCAATCTCATGATCAATGGCCCGAGTCAAATGATGAGGACAATGCAGCAAAGTGCTTCAAATCATTTGTCAGTTGCAATTTGGAGGTGCACTGGAAACCTATGGCCATGTACACATTTCGACGTCAAATGAGTGAAAAATGCCCAATTGAGCGAATTTCAGTCAAGCCAGAGAATCCTGCCAATATGTGATGAGTCTCGTGTAGATTGATCGCGCACTGCAGATTTAGCAATCCAATCTGGCAATAATGTAAGTCATGGCGATATTGAATAGCTGTGTCAGAATATGAGACACCGACTGGCTGATTCCGGGCAAAGCTGCAGCTTTTGCTGTCATTTGATTCAAGTTCAGGTGCACAGGAGAATTATCGGCATATGTTTCGAGTCGCGTTATGACAGATCCAGCACTGCTTATTTGCCAATCCAATTTGGCTAGGAGACTGTCTAGGCGATATTGAGAGTTCTTGTGTCTGAATTTGACACACTGCTCGCTTATTGGTGGCATTCCCGCATCTATTGCTGGCATACGCTCAAAGTTCAGGTGCAAAGGAGAGTCCTGGGCACATATCGTCTCGACTGTCACTGCATAATTGCCAATCCCATTCCGCTATCAACACAGTCGACACGATAATCGAGTTCTTGTGTCAGAATCTGAGACATGGGCTCACTTATTTGTGGCAAAGCTGCAGCTTATGCAGGAAAATCATAGTGGTTCGGGCACACCTCGGATCGGCATCCCAGAGCGTTGGAGACTGAGACACCGCTCGGGTATTCATGGCGAAGCTGCACCTTTCGCTGCTGGGTATGTCCTGGGTAGTGTTAGCAATTGGTCCAAAGTCCCGGTTTGGTTCCGGGTCCGGGTCCAACCCGGAACCGGACCGTTGCAACGGGTTTCCACTCAAAACCCGCTCCTCAAAAGTCAACATTTCTTGCTGCAATTCAGTATTGGAGTTCTCATCGTATCGCAACATAATCTATACGTGAAATATGCAGTTTGATGCCCTTCTTCGTCTCCCAGTCTCCGATTTGCAATCGTACCAATTCTCGTGGTGTCGCGATGGAAACCCGGTCATTTTGGCGTGTTTTTCAGCTTAATTTCAAAACGACTGAATGAATACTAGTCCGATTGCAAATCTGAGAATGGGTGATGAAATAAGGCATCAATCTGCAGATTTCACATATGGATCATGTCGTGATACGATCAGAATTCAGATACTTAATTGGAAGATAAGTTGTAGGAACCGTAAAATGGAACTGCGGTCCGGTTCCAACCCATCCCCGAACTCGCCGGGTACCCCTGTATTCCGGGCAACAACCCGGACCGCAGCCGGGTACCCCGGAACCGTTGCTAACACTAGTCCTGGGCTATGATTGAAGTTCAGGCACAACTGAGATCTGCAATCCAGTCCAGAATAACATTCTTGGATTTCTATGAGGTCAACTCTGGCAAGCTGCGACTCATTATGAATGTCTCATTCCCGGTCAGGCACGCCTCAACTGTGACAATAAGCCTCCAAAGCGCATGTTCCCCACTTCATTGTGCACTTTGTATTTTAGTTTGCTTCATCCTCATCGTGGTTTCTTTGGCTTTGAATCAGTGGATACTGTGCACACCGATTGTCATCTCTCAAGACACAGCACATTCAGGTGCAGGCGGGTCATCACGCTTGCCCTCTGCTAATATATCAATCTATGCTTGATCGGTATATGAAGGCCGCCGCTAACATGCCTTAAACTGTTAGCTCCGGGTCAACTGTCCTTTGGAGGAAGGTAGCCCTGCACAACTGAACCCATCAACGCATAGATCTGGCCAATGATCAACCTCACTTAACTCGATATTGCCTAGTAGTATGTTTGGACCTCTGCTTCCAAATCCTAAAATAGCTTCTGCATCATCGAGCTCTATCCAAAGAGCTGCAGCTGGAGAGCGACAATCTCAAAAGACAGATTCTGCGCAGCGACTCTACAAGATGGCCGGCAACTCCCGCTCACCGATGTACCGCACTTACTCAAAGAAGCCTAAGTTCTCAATGCTTGGAATGCAGACTCAACTCGATTCTGACTAAATGTATCTTTATGCGGCCAAAATTTCTATCTGACAATTCATTATGTTAACCAAATTCCTTCATGAGAGAAGTTCGAAGAGAGCGACTCTTGAAAGCTCGAGTGATGAATAGACAACTTCGAAGATTGCAATTGACTGTCAGAGTAAGGCGAGCCTGCAATCCCCAGCGAATAAACCTTATCGTAACCATTTAATCTTCGGTGCACCTCAATTCCCCGGAACTGCATGCATGCATGCAATAATTATTCCTCAGCCCGCTGTGAGATGACGTCTCACTATGCATTCATACCTATCGTAGCATATTGCTTTCAACCTCAACATTTATTTCCACCTGCAATGTGGTGGAGACTTATAATGAATATATGATTTAACAGTGTGCAACTTACTAGATATTAGGCCCAAAATCAGAATGTGAGTGAGAATGCATGAGTCATTCGTTAGTGATCTTGGCATTGACAAGTGCTTGAATCCATGATATGACCCCTGAATCAACCATTGTACCTTACCATATTTTCTCTACGCCTGAATCTATGTGTGTATCTCTTCTTCGGATACCAAATTCTCTCCCTTCTGCATTGACCACAACATTGTTGGGAAGGATATTCTGCAGACACGACCCGGATGAACACATGAAAGGGAAGTTATACGTACGATATTGCCTCATCGACCGCTAATTCAGGTGCAGCATCCTGATACAACACACTATTGTGACTTTATGTGTGTCCTTCCGGCGGATATCCCACATATGGAGATTCATAATCCTTCTCGATCGATAACACACTCAGTATGACCCCTTGCAACTCAGCAGTCACTTATTGAGTTTTGCCGATTGTCAATGCTGCACCAATTCTGTGCCATGAGGTGACGTCGAATGGTCGAGCATTCGCGCCTGATTACTTCATATAGAGGAGTCATACGCAGGGGCACACGTTTTCATTCAGGTTCTCAGTGCTTCATCTGGTAAACACCGAGGGTGAGTTAATGTCGCGAGTTTTCTTCCGGTGAGTCTCTTTCAGGTGCATCTCGATCAGATGCATCTCGTTCAGGTGTGTCTCGTTCAGGTGCGTCTGGTTGTATTCTATGTGCATCGGCTTTAGCTAACCTCCAATTCTTGCATCCATACAGAGTGTTGTTGATAGGAGAGTTGCTAACATTCGGCATTAGGAATCCATCTATTCCGGCGCACCTGACAACATCCTAAATTGCAACAGCGGACTGCCGTCCTCGATATAACAATGGACCATCTAGGTCATCTCTCTTGATAGGTTCAAGGCGCGCGTCGAATTGCATCCTCCTCGACTATGTGTAACTTCTTGCTTCATTTATCCTGTTATTCTATTGCACTTAATCTTCTATTTACTGCTAATACACTCTCTCCCACATTCCCCAACTGTCTGTCTTCATTGCAGTAAATGGAACTTACACCCAGCCAGGTGAGGAATCACTATTCACAGAATAATCAACAAGAACACCTTGAGACAGCACTCGCATTCAAGAAAGCAGCCAATCATCATTTCCCTTCAAATGTTTGCCTAACAATTATCTGCCTTGGTGCATCATATTGCGGATGACAAATATCCCCGAATTCATTACTGAAGCAGGATGATGTTACCGATCAGGACATCGGTGATGGCGAAATTGAGACCGGAAGTGAGGACACTGAAGAGTCCACGTTATCATCCAACATCAAAGAAGACGATTTGCATCACCAGCAGGAGGTGCTACTTCTTGGCCAGGTGCACCGGGACAAGTCTTTACAAACTTCAAGGGCTCCATTGCGAGAGAAACGTAGACGTGCCGATACTGTTATTGCACGCCCTCTGCTTCCAAATTCCCGAAAACCACCTGGGTCAATGGCACCACCACTGCTCGAACGCCAACAGTCAGCCCTTTACAACAATTCATCCGAGTCCGACCATGCACCATCCGCCCAGGCGCTGCCACAACCCAAGTCTAGTGGAGACCAGAATGTTCCACAACCCAAGGCCAGTGCAGAGCAGAACGTTCCCCAACACCAAAAGGCTACTTTTGAAGAAGCGAAAAGGTTCATGGAAGCAATTGTATTGACAAAGACTCCTTGGCCACTATTATCCGATGACAAGTACTAGATGGTTGAAGAAGCTTGGAAACTTGCCATTGAAGCTCAAGATCGTCAGCGGGCATTAGCAGGTGCTCCGGCAGGTACACCATCTGTGTGTCAATTGCCCAGCGGTCCATCTCTCAAAATCGATCCGCAAACACAAGTAGCAGTAAGTCTTGGATTCTGGTCAATGCTCCTCTATCAGATTTACAATATTGACTACGCCCCAAATTATACATAGTTGAAAATGAAGATAAGTACCATTCGAGGACGGTTGGTACATGGGGCACGGTGCATTGATGTCCATAGTTACTGGTTGGATTTGTGCTCTGAGCCTGAGCTTCGGGTTCAGGTTAAGGAGCTCCTGATCAACGATGCATATCTCTCCAAGGTCGTTGATCATGAGAAGTCATGGTTCACGCGAATGGAAGTCCTTGATATCATTTACCATCAATTTTTCTTCAGGGCCAATAGCTTGGGGCGCCAGCCAACGACATCCCAGTGTTTCCAACCTCTCGCTCCGCAGACTTTAGCGCTGGTAGCCGCAGCTATTCATTGTACGCTGTCTGAATATGCAGGTGGAAAGAAGGCCACAGGTATGTTTTCTCAAGATGAATATCGAGGTACATTTTGTCCATCCCCCATGATAAATTTCACTGCAAAAGCCACTGCACTCATCAATCACACATTAGGGGGCCGCTTCAAACCCCCCCCCCTCTCACCACCATGCGGCACAACTCCGCTAAGATAGGCGCTCCTCAATCCCAGTCAGTGGGCCTCGGCCGAGAGTCACTCTCTGCTAT
>Ga0307515_10007505_pt1 | contig 21552 bp, 7 predicted proteins | sample 17_EM_MG_FD_194513 | JGI IMG/M metagenome (GOLD analysis project Ga0307515, IMG submission 194513) | Populus trichocarpa ectomycorrhiza microbial communities from riparian zone in the Pacific Northwest, United States - 17_EM | ecosystem: Host-associated > Plants > Roots > Unclassified | place...
TTCTCTGGTTCTTACTAATTTACTATAGCCTTAATCTTCTTTAGATCTATACTAAGTTAGCCTAGTTTAATAATAAATCTAATAAAATCGGTCTTCCTAGTAAAGAACTTGCATTTCTTAATTGCTACTAGCATCTGTTCTTCTTATAGTCTCTTTAAGACCTATTTAATATGTTCCCTATATTCTTCCTTAGTTATTAAGTAGATAATAATGTTATTAAGGTATGCCATAATAAATTCATCTAAATGTTCTCTTAATATATTGTTAATACGCTTCTAGAATATTGCTAGTGCGTTTATAAGCCTAAATTGCATAACTAATGGTTTGTATAGTCCTTCCTTTGACTTAAAGGCTGCCTTCTATTTGTCGCCTTCCTTAATCTTAATTTAATGGTACGCCTATCTTAGATCTATCTTCGTAAAGACTTGCGCGTTGCCTATTCTGTCTTAGATTTTGCTAATTAAGGGTAAAGGATACCTATCCTTTTTGGTAATGCTGTTTAACTATCTATAGTTGATATATAGCCTTAGTTTACTATTTTTCTTTAGTACGAACAGTACTGGATATCCTGCTAATAACTGTAATGGTCTAATATATCCCTTTTATAGGTTTTCTTAGATAAACTCTTTTAATGCTCTACCTTCTTCTTCGGTAAGCTTATAGATTGGAAAGAACCTTAGACTTGTTTTTAGTTCTAATTCTATCTTATAGTTCTATACTATATACTCTAACAGCTTTTTACTTTTTAGTAACCATAGTTCCTTACTATACTTATAGTATCTTTTTAGTATATAACTTAAGCCTCGCTTAGTCTCTTTGTATATTACTCTAACCTAGTACTATACCAACTTGGCTTATTATCGCATCTTATGGCGTTAAGTATCTTTAATATTAACTTAACCTGTAATCTAATTAATCCTTAGATTATATTCCTATAACTAAGGTATCCCTAATACTGCCTTATCCCTTCCTAATAGTAGGATATTAAAAGACATTCTAATTCGTTTTCCTTTAATAGTTATCTAAATAGGTCCTATTTTAAGGTTAATAATCCCTCCTCCGTAGGCTATTAGATCTCCTAAAATTGTAACTAATAGGTAAGATTACTCCTTCTATCTATAAGGTAGCCCTATTCTCTTAACTACTGCTAGTAAGATATAGTTTCGCGTTACTCTATTATCTATTAGCGCTTTAAACTGCTAATCTTACTATTTAACTCGTAAATTTAGGTGCCGTTCTTAAATTCCTTTAAGGGTCTAAGGCTCTACTACTAGCTCCCTCTAGTCCCGTAGGCCTCTACTTTTCCTAACTATTAGCTACTTAATCCTATTATACTTAGCTTACTCTTTAGCTAATATCTAGTTCGCTTTTTGTCTTTAATATGCTATAGATATATGTTTTCTAGGTATTCCTACTACTATTATCCGTCTAGGCATTCTTCCGTAAGGAATTTTCCTGGTTAAAGTATTAAATTTCCTTCCTCTTAGACTTCTGCTAGATGCTAGCTATGTATATACTTAGTATTCCTATACTGTTATTTATCTGTTATCCAGTACATCCTTATAAGGTATTTCCGATTCTTTTCCTTTAGATTCTTATATATCTTATATATATTGTCCACGTATACAATCTATAATAGCGTATAGTGTGCCGGGTGCTTTAGGTCAACTCTTAGCTTATCTTCGCTCTTAAGTTTAAACCTTTATTATGCTAATCTAAATATTGCGACTTTATTTATAGGTACTAAGATACGTCTCTCGCTTCTTTAGTCCTCTAATTATTCCTCTAGATCCTTTAACGTTATAATTAAGGCTCCTTTAATATGACTTATAGCCTTTTCCGTAATTAGGTGGTCCTAGATAACTTTTTTATCTAACTATATATAGAAATCTTCCTACTTATCGTTATGTCGCTATCTATACCACTTTTGGTATAGCTATTAGAGTATATACGGCTTGTCCATAAGGAAGTATCTTCTTATTACTATATTATAATAGCCCTTTATATATTATTCTTTAACCCTAGTTAGGATCCCTAAATCCTCTTTATTTTCTAGTTTAATAAGCTACTTAGCTCTTAGTGTGCCTACTCTTGGCCTATTAATAATTCTTTATACTAGCGCTCTGTCCCTTATACGTCCTAATATGCTAGATCTCTTATCTAGTTTCTATTCTTGTTATGCGATAATTCTTTACCTAAACTCTTTTATGGTTTTCTTTAGTTTGCGTCTTATAAATTAATCCTTAAAGTCTTCTTGCTTCTTAATCTTGGTATTAACTTTTTAATCTTTAGGCCGAATACTATATTCCCCTAGTAAGTCTTCTAGGTCTATATATCTGTCTCCTAGTCTAATTACTATTTACACTGTAGATTCTCTAATCTATAAAGAAGCTCCTTGCCTCTTGCTTATAGGTGTCCTAATTTATACTCCGAATTCTTAGTCCCTTAGATTCTTTAATCCTAAGCTTGCTTTTAACTTAAGCTTAGCTCCAGCCTTAGTCTAACTAAGCTTACTTAGTGTTCTTATCTTATCTTAAGAGTTTTAAATTTTACTTATCTCGTCTTAAGAATCTTGTGCCTTTAGGAAACTTCGTCCTAAGCTTATTTGTATATTACTAAACTAAGCTGTTGCTCTGCTCTATCGGTTATTGTCTGTTGTAGGTCCTTAAGCTTGCCTTATCTCGTCTTAAGAATCTTAGTCGTCTCGCATCTCGTCGTAAGAATCTTAAGCCTTTAGCCTTTTGCCTTTATTAAGTGCCGAAGTGGCTTGCTGTCCTACTTCTCTTACGTCTCGCAAAGCGATAGACATTATATCTAGTGGGGTCTTAATCCCTACCAATGTTCTCTATTCTGTAGTGAAATTATTCTCTACTTTTAGTGTAATATCTCTAATGGCTATGTGTTCCTAGTAAACCGCCTTTATTACCTTATTGTTACGAAATGCTTCGCCTTTGTTAAATTTATTATCCTTAATATCCGATCTGCGAGCTAGTTCATTAGTTCCTCTATATCCTATAGGTACTAGCTCTTATAGCTAATAGCTTACGCTATACTTAGCGTCTTTATAAATTTAGCATACGTTGTTATAATAAAACGCAAAACTTTTAATTAAATATTCTTTTATTCCTTATAGCATATTGTTATCCCTCTATATATATATATTATCTGCTAGTCTTATCCCTTTTACTATATAGTAACTCTAATCACTTTTATAGTCTCTAATATAATAACCCTATTTTCCCCAATTTATGCAAGCTCCCTCTTTAAACTATTTTTCTTACTGTGGAGTCCGCCTAAACGTCTTCTGCTGCTAAGATCCCTAGTTTAGCCTCTGCTCCTTAAACCTTTAATTACTTAATCCTTATCCCCTAGGTTTTTATAGTTATTTACTCTATCTCTTATAAGCTTCTTTTATACCACTTAGGTCTATTAGCTCTGCGCTATACTATAGTTTTTAACTTAGCTTTAGTTGTTATGTACTCTGCGCCTTATATAACTATAAAACTCTATCCTAGCCTCTCTTAGCCTATTCCCTTTAGTAGATCTAATTATTAATCTTAATTACTTAATCTATTAGTTCCCTTAGGGTGTCCGTATCTTCTATTAGGATAATTACATCCTAGACTTTAGCCTTAAGTCCCTACTTATACTGTGCTATAAGCGCCCTATTATTCCACTCTACTTACGTCGCTAATATCTAGAACTGTGTTATATATTCGATTGCTGAGGTTTATTACATAATGTCTTAGAGTTTTCTTTCCGCCGTAGTTACTGCCTCTGGGTTTCCAAATATTTATATAAGTTACTCTATAAATCTATTCTAGCTTAAGAATATAAACCATACCTCTTGGTTTATAGTTGTTATTCTATTTACCTAGATTTCCGTAAGGTAAGGCTTAAACTATTTAAGTGCTCTTCCTATTAAGAACAATCCTATATACGCTATTTGATCTATAGGTATTACCAGCTTTACTCCTTCTTGCGCGACCTTAAAGTGCATTTATATAAGGAATCCTTTAAGCTTTAATTTTTCTCCTAAGAATCTTTTAATTAATAGTAACTTAACCTTTGCTACGCCTATCCCGTTAATCCTATTTTCTAATGTTACATTATTTTCTATTAACTAGTCGACTATCTCTTATAGCTATCCGACCGTTATAGGTTACTATAAGTTAGTATCTGCTATACTGGTGTCGTTACCTAACCTTAAAGTAGTTGCCGCCGTTAATAGCGTTGTGGTGGCTGCTTTTGGTAGCATATTGTTTAACTTTCTATACTTAATACCGTAACTAGGTAGTAATTATATAACGGAACCTTATAGTAAGAACTACGATGGGCTTATTATTGGGCTAGGTATATAGGTAATATAAGTTAAAGTTAACAACGTAATAATAACTGGTGGAGTGGTTACCTAATAGATTAACTTTAATTGTATTCTAAGAATTACTATAAGGAAGGAACTATCTAGGTAGGGACTAAGGGTCCTTAAATATATAACCGTACTCCTATGAAATCCTTCTTATATATAATGTACGTCTTATATATAAGGTACGTAAGTTCCTCTCATTCCTCCCGTTTAATACGTAGCATATTATATGACCTCGGTTACTATTCCTCGTCATATAGTTCTACCGGTTCCATCCTAGACCGTGCCTAAATTAACCAACTAGCTTCTTCTAACTCTTCCCTAAGTAGTCATAATATAGTACTTAAAGCGTCCGTAATATACGCGACTTTAATAAGACACCCCTTACAGCTCCACCAATATGGCGTTATATTTTAAGAATAAAGCCTTATTTTATAGATCTGGAATAAAGCTATATAATTAACTACTATTTATATATATTAGAGCTATATTGGTAAAGTTATAAGGGGTGTATTATTTTAATGGGGTGGGTAACGCGCGACGTCCGACTCTAAGCGAGTTATAGCCGTTTCAATATTATCGGTAAAAATCGCCAAGCCGCATGACGCGCATTGCCCGCTTGATCAAAACAATATACCCCCTTATAGTCCCACCAATATAGCTCTATATTTTATAAATAGAGGCCTATTTTATAGCTTTATTCTAGGGCTATAAAATAGGCCCTTATTTATATAATTTAGGGCTGTTTTGGTAGAGTTATTGGGGGTGCTTATTTCTAGGAATGGAGGGGTTAGATTAGTCAGCGCAGAGCCTTAATTTAGATTTTGCGGCCGTTGCAAAGCACCCCCTATAGCCCTACTAATATAGCTCTATATTTAATAAATAAAGTCCTATTTTATAGCCCTAGAATAGAGCTATAATATGGGCCTCTATATATATAAATTGGATTAATATTGGTGGAATTATATGGGGGTAATTGATGAACTGGATCTGAGGATAAAGAATAAATGAATCTATCGAATCTATCTACGACGAATATAGGCCTTTATATAGGCCTATACCTACGGAGTCATAAGTGGTTGCTTACGGACGTCGTCCAAAAAGGAACCAAAGGGAATCTGCTTATGTAAGCAGGCAACAAACGTGGAGGACTCTTCCAGCACCATCGTCAGTAATGTGCTGTTGCGGCTCGGTGATTTTTATTAATCTTTCTAAAACAGCAGTATACCCTATATAGCCCTACTAATACAGCTCTATATTTAATAAATAAAGACCTATTTTATAGCCCTATTCTAGGGCTATAAAATGGGCCCCTATATATATAAATTGGATTAATATTGGTGGAATTATATGGGGTGGATTGTTTTAATAAGAGGGTGATGAGCTGCTGCGGCTTGGCGATTTTTACCAATATGTCCAAAACGGCATTATACCCCCTCTAGCTCCACTAATATAGCTCTATATTTTATAAATAAAGTCTTATTTTATAGCTCTATTCTAGGGCTATAAAATAGGTCTTTATTTATTAAATATAGAGCTGTATTAGTGAGGCTATAGGGGGTGGCTGTAAAACTTAAATTGAGGCTCTGCGCTGACTAATCCGACCCCTCTATTCCTAGAAATAAGCACCCCCAATAACTCTACCAAAACAGCCCTAAATTATATAAATAAGGGCTTATTTTATAGCCCTAGAATAAAGCTATAAAATAGGCCTCTATTTATAAAATATAGAGCTATATTGGTGGGACTATAAGGGGGTATATTGTTTTAATCGAGCGGGCAATGCGCGTCGTGCGGCTTGGCGATTTTTACCGATAATATTGAAACGGCTGTAACGATATTATTGAAATGGCTGTATCACTTCCGCTGTCGCTAGCCAGCGCTAACGTGAAGGGACCGCGAAAAGGAACCCCACATACCCAAGGACGACCTGAACGCTGCAATTATCACCACCGCAACCATGGGAAACGCTAACTCTGCCATATTAGATAATATTGCGTTAGGGTTAAACTGTATATATCTTTATACTCGAACCTGCGCTCGTTATATGCTCCAAGTTATTAAATATTTAAGCCCTGACAGGTTACAGTTAATTAAGATAAAGTGGACAGGCTGCGTAAGCGGTTCATAAAGCTAGACAAGGTATATTCATTTCTTCTAAGGTGTCTTATGGTCTATTTTAAGCGATATAGTTATCTAACCTTAAATATTTTCCGCATAGGATAATTCTGGTGTTAGGTAAAAACCTAAGTATATAGTTATATAGCTGCGAGGCACGTGCAGAGCACGTGCCCCTAGGGAAACCCCTTCCTTACCTTGCACCTCAGACGACTCCTTCTCCCTTAAGGATTCGTCTACTTATACAATATACCCTATTATTCTATTATTGGACTCCCTATCTACATCTTTACCTTACATTTAAATCCTTACCAATCCCTTTGGGAGGATAGCCGGTTTAATTTTCTATAATCTACGATACCTCCGAAGATAAGATCGACGCCTACACTTAATAGCGACACGCTAGCAATATAACTGCAGAACGCCTTAGGATCTAGTGCTAGAAGCATATTAGCAGAATCTACGCAACCTTCCAAATCTTAAGATGATTAGATATCTATAAACGCTAGAGACCAGTTTGACTTATATACCTGGGCTTAACAAAAGCTTAGTAAGGTTACTAGCGTCCTACTAAATACTACTAACCTAAAGGAGCTAGATAAGCTGGCTAAGAAAATAGCTAACTTACGGAGCATTATTGATTTGACCTCTTATTGCCCCTCTAGTAAAGAGTATAAGTTACGCAGCAAACGCATACGACGAACGAATCTCGACGCCCTAGTTAAGAAGTCACCGCCTAATATTAGTGGCACTACTTAACAGAAGTTTAACTAATAGATTGCCGTAATTAAGAATTAATTTAAAATTAATGACGCTGACTACGACTATAAGCGACGTACACGCTAGGCCATCAAAGGTCTTATAAAAGAGAAGATAGTTGCCTAACTAGTATATTACCGCCTAGGCGCCAAAGATAAGGGTCCTCTACTATAGGATAAACTTAAGACTATAGTCTAAGACCAGATTAAGAACCCTATAGTAAAACGCTTTAAAAATACTACTATATACTATATAACTGTAATAAAGGAGAACCAAAAGTTTAATACCTTCTTAGCCCGTATACGTAGCTTAGAGGACCTCTTCTTATATACCCCTTTTGTTAACCCTAATTAGCAGGTAGACTTTTGGTTCTTATATCTCCTAACCTACCTATAGGTAGAGCTCTTCCGCCAGAACTTCGCTATATGGGTAAAAACCGCTAAGGACCTTTTCGCAGAAATCCGCTGTATAGAGTAATTGCTTAATACCACAAAGCTTACGGAAGACCGCGCAGCTGGTAATAGTAGATCCTTATACCCGAAGCGCGGTTATAGTATAGGCTTTATAGGGTTAGGTTTAGAGAATGGAACCCTAGGAAGGTAATACTTTCCTAACTAAGCTCTAGGGGAGACTACTTAATAGCTAGATAGCTTAGAGGACCCCCTAGACGCTGGCGATACGCCTATATATTGTAAGAAGAACGTAGGTAGTAATTGCAAAGAATACTAGTAGTAAACCGCTATAAATAATGCCTAACTGTTAGGTAGCAGGTCCGTCTGTAACTAGGGTCCTTTAACTAGGGCCCTTTGACCCGCTAGTAACCTACTAGTAGTAACCTATACTAATAACTTATACTAGACAGGTCCGTCTATAACTAGGGTCCTTTAACTAGGGTTCTTTAACCCGCTAGTAACCTACTAGTAGTAACCTATACTAACGACGTATATTAGTAGATAGGTCCGTCTGTAACTAGGGTTCTTTAACTAGGGTCTACGACCCGCTAGTAACCCGCTAGTAGTAATTTATACTAATAACCTACGTATAAGCCTAAAGATTCGGATACCGCATACCCCTAAATATATATCTTATGTAGGCGCATCGCGACCTAACGCTAGATGGGGAGAAAGGGAACGTATTATAGTATATATTGCGATAGATACGCCCTAGGGTAAAGTCCGCCTACGTACTTAATACAACAATAGATGCTAAATTAACCCTTAATGCTATATAAAAGTTGCGGGTTATAGACCTTATAGGCGGTCCTGGTGCTACTATACTAATAATTTAGCGCTAGCGGACTAGAGTGTCCTACTATTCTTATTAAAACTTTAACTAACCTATAGCGCTAGACCCTTAGCCTAGGCAATGGTCCCCTATAATAACCCTATAAGTGATCTACGTATCGCACATTACCTCGCTAGCACTAGCTTTACGTAGAGCCTTATGCTACGGTAAGTGGTAGTAGTAGCTACCTTAGCCGAAACGGCCTTTATGGAACACCCCTAAGTTACTAGTTTATCTATAAAGTATAAGGGACGCCTTTATACGCTTTATACGCGACTATTTAGGGGTAAGTTCTTACTAGTAACACTTAAGGACTTCTAAGGTATAATAAGGTCTAGCCTTATTAAGGACCTCCGTAAATACCTAGGTACTATAATACCTGCTAACGCTTAAATTGTACTACTATATACCTTATAGTAAGCTATAGCCCTTAAGGCCCCTATATAAGCCTAGCAGTATTACTTACTTAACTTTATTACGGATCTCCCTAAGTTTAAGACACCTTTTTATCCTTATAGACCGTTTTATAAAGCTAGTATACTACTACCTAGCCTTACAGCTAAAGTGTAAGTAAAAGGTAAGCGCTGCTGCTGCTAAAATATAGCCTATATTAAAGAAAGGCAGAGGATATCCTAAGGAATTAAGGAATAAGTTAACGCTTATAGTAAGAGTTGCGGTATATATATGGGGTGAAGCTTAATTTATTAATATTCTACGTAAGCTATACTTTACCGCAACCCAGTAACTCGCAAGCGACTTATAGGTGAGGCTATAGCGCACCGCTAGTGACCCTAAAGCAATTAAAAAAGTACCCTTCTAGGCCTGGACCTAGTCCGTTACTCTATACTACCTTTATAGACTGTTTATACGTTAGGTAATAGGTCCGTCTAAGACCGGGGTCCTTTAACTAGGGTTTATAACCCGCTAGTAACCTATTAGTAGTAACCTATACTAACGACTTATATTGTCCTACACCCGTCTATAACTAGGGTCCTTTAACCAGGGTTTATAACCTGCTGGTGACCTACTAGTAGTGACCTGTATAGATAACTTATACACTATTTTATGTATATACTATACAGATAACGCGTAAGGCTAAAGCAAGGGTTAGCGGTGGATTTAATGGGTATATAGCCTTACTGTCCTAATCTGGCTGTATATAAGTAACCTATAACCTACTTGTAAAGTATATATGGCGCTATACTGGTATAGCGCAAGGCTAAAGTAAGGGTTAGTAGCGGATTTAATGGGTATATAGCCTTACTGTCCTAATCTGGCTGTATGTAAGTAACCTATAACTTACCCGCGAAGTATATATAGCGCTATGCCGGTATAGCGTAAGGCTAAAGCAAGGGTTAGTGGCGGGTTTAATAAGTATATAGCTTTACTGTCTATAAATCTGGCTGTATATAAGTAACCTATGACCTACCTATAAGGTACTAGCGACCTGCCTACACAAGCGAGCTTTTGGAATATTTCGTGTCTACTAAATTCGGGCGATAGTATTAAGCTACTAGCTCTACCTGTTGAACGGACTAATTAGGATTTTCTATACTGGGCATGTAAAATTGCTATTAGCTTAGTAAAATGTAGGGAAGTTTTGGTAAGCTAAATCTAACTAATTAGACAACTTTAACTGGCGGTTGAAGTTCCTTGACATCTTCGCGTAAGTGTACTACCTGTCTCTCTATACGTAAAATTAGGACGCTCTTTCCCTTCTAATTTTTTCCTTATTAAGGTTTTTATAGGGTTTTATTGAGGCCTAAGTATATAAAGGATTGGGGATGACCCTTTTTAAAGGGGGGGGTATTGTTAGGTGAAAACCTGAGTATATAGTTATATAGCTGCGAGGCACAGGTAACTCGCATGCGACTTGCCTGTGAGGCACGTGCAGAGCACGTGCCCCTAGGGAAACCCCTTCCTTACCTCGCACCTCAGACGACTCCTTCTCCCTTAAGGATTCGTCTACTTATACAATATACCCTATTGTTCTATTATTGGACTCCCTATCTACATCCTTACCTCACATCTGGTATAATTAAGCGCGATAAGTTCCTTGCTTTGCCTTAAGTTTTATCTAACCCCCTTATAACCCGTATGATTGCCATATTTAATAAGAATGGCGGCGGCGACGTTAATTTCTAAGAATTTGTGTCTGGCCTTAGCGCGTTTAGCTTAAAGGGCAATAAAGAAGAGAAGCTACGGTTTGCCTTTAAAGTCTATAATATTGATCGCGATAGCTATATTAGTAACGGAGAATTATTTATTATGCTTAAAATAATGGTTAAAAGTAATTTAAAGGATTAATAGTTGTAATAGGTATGTTCGGAATAATAGGAGAACGTTAGTAAGCTAAGCGCATTATGCTAATAATAAATTGTATCTATAGATAGTGGACAAGACAATTATAGAAGCAGACCTTAACTATAACGGAAAGATTAGTTTTAAGGAGTTTACGAAAATGGTTAAGAATACGGATATGTTAATAAGTATAACCCTAGGTAAGGGTTACTATGAACCATAAATTAAGTCCGCTAATATACATGCAAATTAGTTTTAATTATTTACCCTTATTATATCCCGTTTTGGCTTAGCAGTATAGAGTTTATAGTTAGGGTTGGGAATTCCTTATTACTTGTTTCCTTAAAACACATTAGCTATTACTAAGTAACTCTATCTATCCCAAATTTACGCAACTATACATCCTTATAACACTATAAATAGCTTAAAAAGTTGTAGGCGTTAATAATAGTGTATAGTAATAACTTATAATACTAGCTTGGTCAGATAGACTCATGCACATAATTATTAAGTTTGTTTTAGTTCTTAGGTGCCTCTAAAGAAAAAGACCGCTTATTAAAGACTACTAAAAATAAATTACTTACGGCTCTAGGTTCCTTAAAATAACGGCTAATAGTAAGACAAATAGTATATAAATGCATTAATGCGGTCAAGTAGAGTCTAATTAAGGCTGGATCTTGGGAAGCTATCTCTACATGCTTAGAGTTCACCACAATTAATAGGAGTTAAATTTTAAGCACTTTTCTTACGGTCACGAGTTTTCCCCTGCGCTATTTCGGAATTATTACTTAAAATTTAGTCTTTACGTGTGGCTAAGCAGCCAGGCTGCTGAAAAGTTTTTAGGTTATACTTTAGTTTTTGCCTTTAATTATTAATTTACTATCCGTAAAAATGCCTTCCTTGCCATCTTTACACTTCACTAGCTTAGAAAGACCTTATAAGATTTCGGCAAATAAAATAGGGTACTGCTTTCTATTTAAATCCGTTACTATTATATACAATAAAACCCAACTCTAAGACTACTATAAGTAATGAGAATTCTCCTAAATAAAAGGAGTTATTAACCTTGGAGCTAGGTGTTTCTAGTTAGTAATATAACTAGTTTAGAGCTTTAATTAGCTTATATCTAGTTGGTTTTAAAAGCTTTTAATTAACTAAGTAACTAGCTAAACTAGTACGTTAGAAAAACGGGGAGTGACGTAGGAAATTTAGCTCTGCTAAGAGTTTTTTTAGGGCCTAAGGCTAGCCTTCCGCCATATCCGCTAAAGCCTAAGGGCGTGTTCGGTTGCAGCTCCAGATTAAATCTGGAGGCTTTAGAACCGAGTTAATCTGGAGCCTTAATCTGATCTAGAGGTGTCTATTCGGTCAATCTGGCGACTCTCTAATCTGGAGCTCCTTCAGATCGGCAACCGCGTCAAATTCGCACGTTTACCGTATATAGTAGTTGAACTTGAGCTCTTGGCGTCAGATTAATCTGGAGCTTTTTTCTCCAGATCAATCGTCAAGTTAAATCTGGAGCTCTGCTCGTGCCACCATGCCCCCACCGCCACCACCCTTACCGACGACAGTTTACTACTGCAGCTGCAAGCCCTATACGATGTCCTCTTAATTAATTCTTATTGTCGCCGTTCAGATCCGACCAAGCAGAAGACGTCGCTAATCCTGAGCCCCATCTAAGGCCTTTTTATTAGAACGATCAACCGAACAGTCGGCTTTATTTCAGATTGAGTACGACCACCAGATTAAGCGCCACTAATTATCCTCTAATTGACGCCGGTGAAAGCACGTCAGATTGAAAAGGCTCCAGATTGCAACCGAACACACCCTAAAGCTATGCGCCAGCACTAAGCCAGCTAAAAGTATAATACTTAAATGGCCGTGGCTAAAAGAGCACAATATTATATATATTGCAGTAATAAACTAGCTTATAGCTATAAAATTAATATCATTACTATTATTACAGATATTGCAGATATTATATATATTACTATTATTAAAATCTTTATTTATAACTATGCTTTTCTTTTACAGCTCTAACTCTTTATATATTTATTAATAGCTTATTTACCTTTTAAAAGAAAATTCTTATTATATAATATATTAAACTAATTAAAATTAACCTAAGGATTAATAACAAAGTTTTAGGGCTCTAATCTAAGCCTTAATAGCGCTATATACGCGCTACAGAGCCCTAATAAAATATTATAAATATAATGTCTACTAATACTTCGTTAGCACTTTATAAGAGATTACTGCTATAACTATACCTCTATTATACTATAAAAATTGTTTACGTGACCTATATTTTTAAGATAAAGTAAATTAACTAAATGTAACGGCTTGTATAAATGCCTCTAAACCGAAGCTTGTAGAATGCTATCTTACAAAGATACTAAGCTAAGGAGAAGGAAAGGGGGTCGCTAGGGCCGGTGTAAATAAATAAGTAGCGCGAGCCGCTAAGGCGCTAGTAGTAGGCGAGCTAATAGTAGAAAACAGTACTAGACAGTACGCAATAATATAAGATAGTATAGCAGGTGGCAGAATATGGCAGAACTTAGGCAGAATTCGGCAGGTGACGCGCTCTAGCGCCGTTACATTACCCCCCCCCTCCTGAAAAAGCCTGCCCTTAGGTGTTGTCTAAGCTCCCTATTGTTATCTAAATCATTATAGTTATCTAACCCTTCTTCCTAGCACTTAATCCAGTTATTTAATTTACGTAGTGGTTTGGGGAGGTTAGGGTAGGCTATATAAAAGTCCCGTAGCTTATAGGGAGAGTACTTAAAATTAGATGCGGGGTACTATTTTAGGTCTTTATTATAGCCTACCTAGCTTATACGGTATTTTAAGACATTACGGTCCTTTTTAACTGCTAAGACTTCTTTAACTTCCTATTCCTCGTCCTCTATAATCTAGATTAGTAGTAGGGGGTTATTATACTACCTAGGTAGTGGATTATCTATAGCCTTTTATAGTTGGTCTAGGGGAAAAACGGGGTAGATCCTTATTAACTTTAGTAGCTTAACCTTAAAAGAGTATCTTACCCTTTAAAGAATCTTGTATAGGCTAGCTATTTAGTAGTCTAGCTTATAGCTCGGCCTCTAGGTTTTCTAGTTTTTTATTAACACTTATACCTTATCTTCTACTTAGAAGTCTACCTTATAACAATATTGGTTTATATTAAACTCCTTTTTTTACGCCTTTTTTATAATTGCTTAAGTAGTCTCCTAAGCTCTATATATTCTCTCAGTAAATACCCGGGCCTCTTTATAGCTAAGGCGTTTACGGGCCGTAGTGGGTTTAGTAGGCCTATCCTAATTAAAGGACGTTCGTGGTGTATACCCGTGGAGTAGTTTAAATAGCGATATACCTATACTATTATAGGGGAGTATAAGCTACGCGTAGTTTATTATAGGTAGTAGTTCTAACTAGTTGTCCTAATAGTAGTTTATAAAGGGACGTAGCCGCTAGTTAAGGTACTGGTTTATAATCTTAGTTTAGCTATTAGTTTAAGGGTAGAATATAGTAGAGAGCTTAATTTTAATCCTAAGGATATAGCAAATTTTATTTTAGAAATCCGATATAAACTAGAGACTATAGTTAGAGATAATTAATTTAGGGGCGCCGTAGAATTAATAGATATTGTTAATATAGAGGCGGGCTATATTCTTTACCGTTATAGTCTTAAAATAAGGAAGGGAGACGGATTACTTATATAGTCGGTTAATTATAATAAAGGCCGCATTATAGCCGTGGGCGTCCTTTAGAAACAACTTAAAGTCTATTATAATATATTGCTAAGGGCGTTTTAAAACCAGCAGTAGTTATAGCTACCTAGGAGTTTAATCCCTAGGGGCATCTACGCGTCTATAGGCGTAGTAGTTTTTAATAAATCAATCTATATCCGATAAAAGACCTCGCTAGTAGTAACGGGGCGTTAGTAGTTAGTAGGTTTTATTTTAACTAGGGTATGCTATAGAGACTTAATAGTGGGCTTTACGGATTAGCTTTATCTATAGGTTATTAATATCTAGAACTATAAGCCGTTTTTAGTATAAAAGTAGTCCTTCTTTTATTTCTAAATTAGGGTTACCTTTTATAGCTTAGTTACGGAGGGCCTTTAGGGAGTCGGCTATGCGGTTTGCAGTTAGAATGCGATTAATTAGCTCTATTAGTTTATCTAAAACTTCTTCTATAGGTGCTAAATTATTCTACTTAGAGTCTAGCTCCTTAAGGATCCGTAGGTTAAGCTATTTAGGGTAAAGGAGGGCGAGCGTCCAGTATTAGGCTTTTAGCTTATTCTAGGGTCCTATATCTTATTCCCTTTAGGTTAATATATTAGCCTTAAAGTTTTACTTACTAGAACGATATATAATTATAAAGAAGAATTAAAAGAGTATTTTAGCCTAGCAAGCTTATTATTTAGTAAGCTGCTTTATAGTTATAAAGTACTCTAGGGCTTTATAATCTATATATATCGTAATCTAGGAGTTTATACCTTTAAGCTCTACACGCTATTAGGATAGTAATTAAATAATAGCTAGTATTTCTTTATTATATACCTTATAGTTATACTTAGCTAGGTTTATTATTTTTAAAAAGAAGGTAATAGGGCACTATTCGCCGTCTGGATATAACTGTAATAGGATTTCCACTATAACTCTATTAGAAGCGTCCGTTTTTAGCATTAACTTAAGGTCTAAGTTATAGTAATAAAGGATTAAAGAGGAAATAAGCCGATCTTTTAACTCTTCAAAGGCTTTTATATAGTTATTATTAAAGATAAAAGGCGTATCTTTCCGGGTAAGTTGTATAAGAGGCCTTACTATAACTCTATAGTCACAAATAGACCAGTAATAGAAATTATAAAACCTAAGGAAGGACTGGATCCCTTTTACTATATAGGGGGGCTTCTAGTTACGGATTACTTCGATCTTTTTAGGGTTAACCTTAATTTCTTTTATAGTTATAATAAACCTAAGGTACTTTATTTGTTTTGCTCTAAACTTATATTTCTTAATATTAACTTATAAGCCTGCGTTTCGTAATCTCTCTAGGACTTTTTTAATATAAACTTAATATTTAAGTTTGTTATCTAAGTATATAAGAATACCACCCAAGTATACCGTAGAGAATTCGTCTAGGTAATTAAAAAGAACGTTATTTATATACCTTTAGTGCGTAGCTAGTCCGTTTATTAGTCTAAAAGGAAGAACTTTATATTTATAGGAACTATAATAGGTACAAAACGTTGTTAAATATTTAGATATATGGTCTATCCTAATTTAGTAGAAAGCTTAACGGATATTAAGTTTAGTAAAGATCTTTACCCGGCTTAGACGTATAAGAGTTTTATTAATTAAAGGAATAGGATATTAATCCTTTTAAATAATAGCGTTTAGCTTTTAATAGTCAATATAAAAGCAAAGGCCTTTATTAGGCTTTTTTATAAATAAAATAGGAGAAGTAAAAGGGACTTAACTTAGCTCGATAAACCCTTTATCTAGGTTATTAATTAAGTACTACTTTATTACTTTTAGCTTATCTATTAATTATTAGTAGAGGGGGCTATAACCTGGCGAGTTATTGGCTTCTAATTAAATCTTATTATTGGTTACACAAGGGGATATCACGTAGCTACGGTTCGTAGATAGTATAATGATTGTTCTTCTTTTGATTGTAGAAAGCAAAGGATCATAAATATCGCAGTGCCTAAGTAGGGGGGTAATAAGTTACCATAGGGTAACTAATCAGCAACACATAACCTCTGTCCATACATTCCAACACTGGCAGTTCTTTCTTTATGCTTATAGCGCTGCAGATAGAAGTAGCAAAAGTCTATTCGGGTGGTAGTACGGTACCAGCGGCGGTAGTAATAGTGGTCAGGCATAGAGCTTGTCTATCAGTCGGTCGGTTAATCGTAGGCGTACAGGCACGATCATTTAGTCAGTAGATCGCAGGCGTATCAGCGCGATAGTTATTATTTAGGTAGCAGTACGGTACAAGCGTCGGGTGGTTCCATAATAAGTCCGTTTGTTTAACCCACCCCTTTATTATATCGTCCGCAGGGTGCTCGATTGCGGCTAAAGTTTCGGACGTTTCGGTCGCGATTTCAGTTATTTCAGTTGTGGTTTCGGCCTTAATCTTAATTATAGTAGCGGCGATCCATAAAGAAGGTAGTATACCCTCCTTGACTAGGGTGTTCCTTCTCCTATGCAACAATTAAAGACTGCAACTTGTTAATTAACTAAGACAAATCTTCTCCAGGATTTAAGACGGCAATTTTACAGGCAGGAACTCCCTAGCAAGCTATAAACAACTTATTATCTATATAGATCTTTGCACTTATGGCCACCTCCTTACTATATCTAGGTCCTTGCCTAGGTCCTTGCTCCACACTAAGCACGGCCAGTTCAGGTAGTGTATGTATGTATAGCTGCTGCGGTCGCTGCGGAGGTTCCTGCGGAGGTTGTTGCGGAGGTTGCTGCGGAGATTGCTGCGGAGGTTGTTGGTAGGACGGAGCTTGAGGCACGGGTTGAGATACGGCAGCCTGAGGAACTTAAGGTGTTTGATAGCCTGAGGTTATCTATAGTATTGCTTATAGCTGTCCGTTATTAGGATTCCCTCAAGAGTTAAACCTCTTTTGGTGCTCAATCTCTTGTAAATTCCATTTATGCTCTTCTTCTGCGTCAAGGACTTGCTGAATATTATCTCTAATAGTACCCCCATTTATAGGTATAAACACTTCATTCTCCCATAGGAAGTTTCGAAAATCCCAAATAATATAAATATTGCTAAGTGCCTAGGTGTCGGCAGTCCATCCTATAAAATCCTCCCTAAAATATTCCTATAGCTATAAATCGGCGTAGTATCTACTTTGGTAAAATAAAATACGGTATAGGAGAAAGCTATTAACTTATTTTGCGGTATAAGTTATTATGTTAATAGTAAATTCGTCCCAATTTTTATCGATGAGTTTCGCGTATATAGCTACCCCTAGTAGTAGGGAGTCTCTCCAGTTATTTGGAATAGCTATGTTTCGGAGGAAGGGAAGTGTTATTAGTGTAGGGATTGTCGTTTGGTACGCGTTCGTGATGTATATTTATCGTTTGGTACGCGTTCGTCGTTTAGTACGCGTTTAGACGTGTATTTGTAATTATAGGGCTTAGGACCAGTTCTAGCCTTAAATCACAAAGACTTATAAAGCGTATTATTCTGTATAATGGACGTAAGAATCCGTAATCTCAGAAAGGCTCAGGACCAGTTCTGGCCTTTAGATCCTTAGATTCGTGGAAGAGTTCTATTTAAGGTTTAGGACCAGTTCTGACCTTAAAAGACAGCTTCCTCTAGCACGAGTAGCACTAGTATAGTGGCTCGTCTCTTCTTAGTAATACCTAGCTGTTCTATAGTATAACTGTAAAGTTAACTATTAATTAGTGTTGGTTACACAAGGGGATATCACGTAGCTACGGTTCGTAGATAGTATAATAATTGTTCTTCTTTTGATTATAAAAAGTAAAGGATCGTAAGGATCGCAGTGCCTAAGTAGGGGGGTGATAAGTCACTATAAGGGTGACTAATCAGCGACATATAACCTCTGTCCATACATTCCGACACTTATAATTATACGTCTAGTAAGGGGGTAACTTATTTAAAGCTGCCCTTAAAAATGCATCCTAATAATATATATAGATAGTAGAAAGGAGGCGTTTAACTAGTTCCTCGTTGGTTTCCTTAGCTAGCTCTTCTTCCCTATTATTAATAATTTAGTTAATTTTATATAGGCTTATTATAAAGACCTTATTATCCTTTTGGTATATATTAAAGTAGAATACTATAGCGCTAATTACGGCGATATTTATGGTAAGGGGGTTATATAATAATAGGGGCGTATATAACTTTAGGGACTTCTAGGGTACTAGTGTTATTATTACTTCTTTTAGCTCCTATTATATCTTTTAGAGGTTATCCCTTATATCCTATTAATGCGTTCTTTTCTATACTACTTAGATCTACGTAATTTAGACATTATTTATATTACTATCTATCCCGCTTTTATATATAGAGTCTTCTTTAAATATAGCGCTTTAGGAAAGTATCTTTATTAGTATAGAGTTCTTTTTAGCTTCGCGGCGAGCGTCTTTTTAGGTAAAGGCTAGGTTATAGGCCCAGACATTTTACTAGTAGGTAAAATTAGCCCTTACAGCTAGTATCTTGCAGTTAGTTTAGATTTCCCTAATAAAAGAGGGTAACTTTAGTCTATCCTCTAGCTAGATAAACTGTCTTTATTATATATTTAGCTAAATATTAAAATAGGACATTTATTTTTGTCTAAGGATTATATTATAGGACCCTAGGTCTAGGATATAAAAAGGGATACTATATTAGCATTGTCTATTAAAAGTAATATATAACTTTAAGACGTAGGTAACTGGCTAACTAGCTTAGCCGTTATAGCCTTTTACCTAGACAGTCTTCTTTAGTTGGATGGCTTCTGTATTTAGAAACTTGGCAATATTATTTATATAAGTAGTATTTATAAAGGCGAAGCTATTTACTCTAGTATTAATTAGAGTGGTTATATTAACTCTATATCCATTTTAAAATACTATATATAGAACTATAAAATACTTTCTACCCATTAACTAACTAAGATTAATCTCTTTAAGATTAATAGGGTACTTTAGGAGGGAGTTTTTTCCTAGGGTTCTTTTTTTCCCAACTTGTTAAATATTTCTCCTTCCTCTATTTCCTTAATATTGCCTATATCCTTTAGCTCCAGGCAAAATAAGGTAAAGTAATCCTCCTTATTATAGTTATAGCACGTAGCTAAAATAGGGCTGATTAGAGTATTATAATAAGTACTAGTTAGTGGCGTAGTACATAGCTAATTAGGCAAGGCTTGCCAGTGCGTAGTTATAACCGCCTTTAGTATAAGAGCGGTTATAGCTTATCTTCCTACTCTAGCTTCTATAGGTGTGGCTAATAAGCTTTAATTGCTATAGGGTCGCTTCTACCAATTAGGGCGGGCGTTAATTTACTTTAGTTCTAAATCTAATAATAGATAATAAGTTATAAGTCTGTTATAAGTTAGTAGGTTATTTAAGGTTATAGCGATCTTCTTTTATAGCTAAATTATTAGCTTATTATATAGGTCTAATTAGTAGTTCTTAAGGGGAACCTAGCCTTTTCCCGTAAGGTATAGGAATTAAGTCTAAAATTTAGTAAAGGGTTAGTTCGGTTTTATTATTAGGCGATTCTAGTTATATTAGGCGTCCTATACCTTATTTAGGTTAATATAAATAGCCGCTAGGTGCTATATTATCTTATTAATAGATATAAATTAGATAGGGGACTCGTCCTTAAACTTAGCTTAAAGGTACCGTTAGGCGTCCCTAGTGGTTTAACTAAAGAGGCAGAGCATTTTAGCTTCTTTAGAAAGGAAATAGTTATAGTTAACACGGAGCTTTCCTTATACTTAAATCCTTTAATTCTTAAAGGTAGGGTTTATCCTATTAGATAGTAGTAGGGGGTTAAAAAGCTTAACGGACTTTAATTACTTCGTTATTATATCCGTACTCCCTAGCGTATTATATTTAGTAAAGTAAATAAGTTAGCTAGGGTTTTAAAAAGAGGAAACTAGGCTATTTTATAGGGCCGTAAGGCTTTTTAGGATCTCTCATAGGGTCTCTTATATATTTTTTACTTTAAGATAATCGGCTTTTTAGCTAGCTGTAAGGGCGCAAATCTACTCGCGTACGTCTATAACGTTATTATTATCTTTAATTTCTAATCCTAATTAAAGCTTAGGTTCCTCTTAGGTAGAGGCAACTTACTTAAATAAGCTTACTTTAAATACCATTATTAGCTTCCTAGGGTTTATTAGTATTATATACTTTAGTTTTAATTCTAGGGGTATAGATCTAGTCCTATTTAGCTTATAAGGTAGGATATTATTTAGGCCTTCCTAGGCAATATAGAGTTGTTTTAGTATCTAAGTATAGCGCGTTAACGCGTTGTTATAGACGAAGTTTTTTCTTAGGGTGGGATATTATTAAGGCCTTCCTAGGTAATATAAGGAGAGCTTAGTATAATATAACGGCTTGTATAAATGCCTCTAAACTAAAGCTTGTAGAATACTATCTTATAAAGATACTAAGCTAAGGAGAAGGAAAGGGGGTTGCTAGGGCTGGTATAAATAAATAAGTAGCGCGAGCCGCTAAGGCGCTAGTAGTAGCGAGCTAATAGTAGAAAATAGTACTAGATAGTACGCAATAATATAAAATAGTATAATAGGTAGCAGAATATAGCAGAACTTAGGCAGAATTTAGTAGGTAACGCGCTCTAGCGCCGTCACACTAAAACGCCTATATATTAAAGCTGCCTACTCTATAAGTTTAACCTCTTTTTATCTATAACTGTAATAATTAGTTAAGCCTTTTTAGGAAGTATACTGCTAAGAAAGTATATCTACTTAGAAGTAGCAGTTTATATATACTTATATACCTATATATAGTCTTATCTTTATTTACCTTTGCTTTACTAATTATATACATATTAGATAAACTTTTTAGTTATAAAGTCTAGGTTCTTTCTATCCCGCTTCTAATATTAGATTAAGTTATAAATATATATAAAGTATAAGCCTACTTTAAAAGAAACCTCTTCTCTATAATCTATTTAAATATTAATAGTAAAAGCTCTATCCTACTTATTATAATTCTTTT
>Ga0307515_10007506_pt1 | contig 21552 bp, 21 predicted proteins | sample 17_EM_MG_FD_194513 | JGI IMG/M metagenome (GOLD analysis project Ga0307515, IMG submission 194513) | Populus trichocarpa ectomycorrhiza microbial communities from riparian zone in the Pacific Northwest, United States - 17_EM | ecosystem: Host-associated > Plants > Roots > Unclassified | place...
CACGGGCTCGCCGCCGAGGTAGCCGAGCAGGCCCACTGGCACACCGGCCTTGACGAGCTTTTTCATCCCCGCCTTGCGGCCGGCCTTGGTGGCCATCTTGGGGTCCTTGTGGTTGGCCCGCCAGGCCATGCACCAGCAATAGCTAGGGCCACCGCGGGCGCTGAACAGCTTGTCGAAATCCGCCCATGTGTCGGCGTCGACCGGCTTGGTCTTGAGCTTGGGAGCGGCGGGCTGCGAGGTGGTCCCGGGCATGGCGGTGGGATCCGGGCAATCGACCTGCCGCTAGCGTGGCGTTCCGAAGTCCTGCGTCCAGTACGTCCGATACGTGGTGTTGGCATTGCCCGCCACGCACGCCACGCCGATGTCGCGGAACGTCGCGTTCATCAGGTTGGCGCAATGGCCGTCGCTCTTCATCCAGCCGTCCACCACCTCGGCCACGCCGGCCTGGCCGGCGGCGATGTTCTCGCCCACGCTGCTCCACAGGTAGCCGGCGGTGGTCACTCGGGTGCCCAGCGTGCTGCCGTTGCTGCCGGTGTGGTCGAAGAAGTTGCCGGCGCGCGACCATGTCGTCGCTGTGCGCCACGGCGGCTTGGGTGAGCTGGGCGTTCCAGGCCAGCTCGCGTGCCGCCGGAAAACTGCCCCGTGCGCCGCAGGTGGCGCCGTTGCGCCGGTGCGCGTTGACGGCCGCAAGCATCTCGGCTTCGAAGTTGGGCAGATTGCAGGTGATGCGTGTGCCTGCGATCGCGGGTGGCGGCACAACGGGCGCAGCGGGGGGTGTGGGGGCCGGGGCGCCACCCGCTGTTGCCGAGCTCCCGCCGCCGCCACAGCCGGCGAGCGAGAGCAGCAGGGCCAGCGCGGCAATGGTGGTCAGGTGGGACGCGGCCGCGCGGGAAGCGGAAGTTGCAGCAGGGCAGGAAGGCATAGGCGGCCAGCTTGGCACGCGCAGGCCTCGCGCCCGTTACCGGGTGCAGCCGCGCGAGACGGGCTGCAACAACCCTACACAACTGGCACCGGCAAGGGCCGGGTCGTGCGACTTATGTCTCGGCGCGCGAGCCGCGTCGGCCGGCGCACCCGGCCCACAGTCACCTAGGCCACGGCGCTCCAGTAGCCGGGTGCCGTGGTCGCCGTTGCTGAAGGGCGAGCAGTCGTTTCCGCCGTGGGTCAGCCCTAGCGAACGCCCTGCAGCGCCGCGCCGCGCGCGCGCACCACCGGCCAGTTGGCAACGATCTTGGTGCGCGTGAGTTCCACTTCGCCCTTGTCCTGGGCTGCCAGCACGGCCTCCTCGGAGGTCAGCGTGTGCGGCGTGACGCCTGCCTTCCAGCGCACCATCACTAGCACCCACAGCGGGCTGTAGGTGGCGTCGGCATTGGCGCCGCCTACGGGCCGGGGGATGGAGGGCAGCACGGTGACCTGCTCGTCGTTGGGGAACTTGTAGGCGCGCTCCACGGGCATCCCGGGCTTTAGGGTCTCGGCCAGCGCCGGTACGTAGTTGATGCCCTGCTTCTTGGCGATGCCGGGGTCTGAGATGTCAGTGCTGACGTAGTGAACGATCTGCCCCTCGAACCATGCCTCCTTCAGCGGCAGGGTGATCTCCTGGGCCTGAGCCTGGGCGAGCGCCGAGGCTCCGGCCAACAGCAGGGCGGCGCGTAGCGCGTGGCGGATGAGTGGGTGCGGCATCGTGGCGTCCTGGAATGGAGGGAAAGCCGGATTCTTGCGATGCGCGCAGAGGTGGCAAGGGCAAAGTGCGCGGTTCGGGCGCGCGGGCTTGGCGGGCAACCCCTACTGGCTCTGCCACCAGGCCGGCAGCACAGGCAGCCGCGGTCGCTCGAGGAGCGCAGCCCAGCCACCGGTTACCCCCGACTCCACCGGCTTGGGACGGACCAGAAGATCAGCAAGCCCAACAGCGCGACGGCCGCCAGCGCGTGGGGTGCGTCGAGCGCGGCGGTGCCGGTGGAGAACATCGTCGCCGCGCCGCAGGCCGCCACCGTGGAGAACGTCCATTGCGCGAACTTGATGCGGCGCGCCCAACGTCGGCCGCTGGGGGCCACGCGGCCGGGCAGCGCGGCCATCACGTTCAGGCTGAAGCCGGCGTCGTCGGGTTCCGCCTCGCCCTGCAGTTGCTGGCGCAGGGCGGTGTCGAACGAGTGCTGAAGAGGGTCTGTCATGGCGTGGGCTCCCATGCTTGCAGTTGGGTGCGCAGGCGGGCCTTGGCGCGCAGCACCTGGGTCTTGACGGTGCCGAGTGGCCAGCCCAGCACCAGGGCGGCTTCGGCGTGGCTGAGGTCGGCGCCGTAGCAGAGCAGCAGCGCGTGGCGCTGCGGTTCGCTGAGGGTGGCCAGCGCCCGGTCGAGGTCGATGCGCCAGTCGGCGCCGGGGGCGAAGTCGCTGTGGGCGCCCAGCTCGGGTGGCGCGTCATCCACCCGGGGCAAGGAGGGGCGCTCGGCGGCCAGCGAGGAGTAGGCCAGGCGGGTCAGCCAGGTGCGAAAGCGCGCCTCGCCGCGGAACTTGGGCAGGGCCCGCCAGGCGCGCACGAAGGCCTCCTGGGCCAGGTCGTCGGCGCGGGCCTGGTCGCCCCGGCAGACGCGGCCGAGCAGCTTGCGCAGATAGCCCTGGTGGGCCTGCACAAGGGCCGCGAAGGCGCTGCGGTCCCCGGCGGCGGCGCGGGCCACGAGCCGGGCCTCCTGCTCTGCGCCGGTAGGCGTCACGGCTGCTGCTGCGGCTGCTTGCGCTCAACGGACCAATACACCGCCAGCCCCAGTCCCAGGAACAGCGGCAGCAGGCCGATGCTCCACAGCCAGGAGCCCGGGCTCATCGCCGCGAACATGCCCATCAGCCCCAGGCCGACAGCGACGTTGATGATGGCGGGGATGAGGATGCGGTTGGGGTTGGCGGTGTCGCGCTTGGCGCGGTGCCAGTCGCTGTCCTGCACGTCGCCCAGCAGCTCGGGCGGGATGGGCTGGCCGGCGCGGGCCAGCTCGCGGATGGTCTCGTGGCGCTCGCGCTCGGTACTCGTGCGGCTGATGTAGTGCGACACGATGGCGACGATGGGGATTAGCAGCGCCAGGATGGGAATCATCAGCGGGCCGAAGTTTTGGAAGGTTTCGAACATGTGGGCTCCAGGAAGCGGGGGATGCTGCTTCCTTTGAGCGGTGGGCGGTGCGGTTTGGATTCAGCTGAGCGAAAAAAGGCCGACGGATGCCCCCGCTCTGCGGAGTGCCGTCTTCATTGCGGGCCGCGCATCACGCCACGCAGGTCGAGCCGCTGAGGCGGCAGGCCCGCCCCCTCGCCCTGCGCCTGCAGCGCCTTGGGCCGGCTGCCCTGCGCTGCGGAAACTCGCGCGAGGGGTTGGAGCTGCAGGTCCGTCGCCCGCGCATCCACCGGCACACGCAGGAAGTATTCAGCGGTGGGTCGCACGACGATGGCATGGCCCCCGCCGGGCTCCAGCGGGCCGCGCAGCACGCGCGGGTCGCCGACGGTGCCTTGCGACAGCACCTGGCCCCGGCCATCCAGCATCTGCCAGGCGAGGGGGTGGTCGGAGTGCGTGTTCCAGCCCTGTGACGTGCCTTCGGGCGCCTGGAAGCGCCGGGCGCTCAGCAGCTCGTGGCCGTTGGCGGTGACGCGCATGCGCAGGGCCACGAATTCGCCCGCCGTGGCGGTGCCCGCAGCGAGGGCCAGCATCAGGCCGAGGAGGAGGTGGTGGCGATGTTTCATGGCACGGTCCATTTCAAGGTGCTCACCACGCCCTGGTCCAGCCGCACGAGGCCGGTCAGGTCCACGAGGTCCACGCGCACCTGCACGGCACCGGTGGCGGGCAGCAGCAACTGGCCGGCGCCGCGTTGGTCGGTGCGCTCGACGCCGTCCACATACCAGCGGGTCTCGGCGATGGCGCGGCCCAGCAGCGGCTGGGCCTCGAAGAGCCAGCCGCCCGCCGGCTGTTCGCTGCGGGCCAGAGTGGTGGTGACAGCCGGGGCGACGCGGCGCCAGGCGCCACCCTTGGCATAGACGCTGAGCGCCCAGGCCTCGGCGTTGACCGGGCCCAACAGCTTGCTGCTGGCGCCCATGAAGCTGTCGTAGGTGGGGCGGTAGATGCCGTTCGAGACGTAGCCGCCGCCTTCGAACAGGCCCACAAAATTCGGGGCCATCGTCAAGGCGTTCACTGGCGTTGGCAGCGGTGTGTCGGGGGCTATCCAGTGCCGCCAGGGGATCTCGTTCCTGTCGGTCTTGAGGGTGAGGTTGGGTGAATTGAACTCCTGGTAGGGGGGGGTGTTGCCTTGGTTGATGTATTCGTCGGCCAGGCCGGCAAAGGCGTGCCCCAACTCATGCACGGCGACTTCCGCAGACTTCGGTTGCCGCGTGATGGCCGCGACGCCGCTGCCGCCACTGCCGCCCACCGTGGTGCTGTTGACAATGAGCACGATCGAGCTGTAGTGGGGCAGGTAGGCCAGCGCGGCACGCTTCACCCGGCCCTCCTCGAAGCAGATGATGGGGGAAAGAGTGCCGTAGCAACCGAGCCTGGCGCCGAGCGTCGAGGCCTTGGCCTGGCCCGTGACATCGTCCAGCAGGACGAGTTCGGCCACGTGCACGTTCCAGGCGTCGCGGTGGATGGCGATCTCGGGGCGGTCGAAGAGCTCCTTCAGCACACCGTCGGCAGCGTCGCGGAAGAGACCCATGTCTCCCGGCAGGAAGCCGTCATTCAGGATCAGCAAGTGGATGCCGGGGCGGTCCGGGGCGCCGAGTAGGGAGGTCACCTTCAGCGACTTGGGCCAGGCCGTGATGGGCACCGTCTTGCTGCCCTTGTTGCCTTGGCCGTCGGTCACCGTCAACGTGATGGCGGCTTCGACGGGCTGGGCCTCGGCGCGTGAGGTGACCACCAGTTTGGGGCCCTCCTCGACGGCGCAGCTGATGTGGGCGCTGCATTTGACGGCCCACGTTTCCTTGCCGTCCCCGCCGATGGCGTACAGGCGGATGTCGAAAGGGTAGTCGGGCGACACGTCGAACGGGACGGGCGGCCAGTCCACCTGCAGGCTGGCCGTGGCGGCGGAAGCCGCCGATGCGGGTGGCACCGCCGCAGAAGCCGCCGGGGCCGTAGGGGTGGCCACCGGGGTCACGGCCTCGGTGCTTGTTCCGCCGCCACCGCCGCCGCAGGCTGCGAGCGCAGCGAACAGGCATGCCGCACAAGCGCGCAGCAGCGCGCGAAGCCAGGGGACGGAATTGGGCAGCATCACGGGAAAGGGCTGAGGGCCAGGTTTTGATGCTAGCCATATAGACAACGTTGTCAGCCTAGCAAATACCCCGTTATGTTTTGCCCTTCTCTGATCAGACCTGCCACCACGCCGGCAGCAGCGCCCGCACTTCGGGGCGGCGATAGCGCTGGTCGAGCAGCCACACATAGCCTTTGTCGTCGACCGAGCGCAGCACGCGTCCGGCGGCCTGCACGACCTTCTGCATGCCGGGCACGAGGTCAGCGTAGCCGTGGTCAGCGCCGAACATCGTGTCCAGCCGCTCGCGCACCTGCTCCTGCAGCGGCGACACCGGCGGCAGGCCCAGCGTGGCGATGAAGGCGCCGATGAGGCGGGTGCCGGGCAGGTCCACGCCCTCCGCGAACGCGCCGCCTAGCACGGCGAAGCCGATGCCGCGGCCACCCTCCACGAAGCGGTCAAGGAAGGCGCGGCGCGCCGCGTCGCCCATGCTGCGCGACTGGCTCCATTGCGGCAGTGCGAGGTGTCGCAGCGCCAGCCGGGCGGCGGCCTTGTCGAGGTAGTCGAAGCTGCTGAAGAAGGCGAGGTAGTTGCCGGGGTGCTGCTCGTACTGCGTGGCGAGCACGTCCACCAGGGCGTTGAGCGACTGCTCGCGGTGCTCGTAGCGCGTGGACAGGTTGGCCACCTGCACGCTCAGGTGCTCGGGCGGGAAGGGCGCGGGCACGTCGATCCAGGCGGTGTCGTCGGGCAGGCCGAGCAGGTGGCGCGGGTAGTCCGGGGGCCCAAGCGTGGCGGAGAACAGCGTGACGCTGTGACAGCCCTCGAAGCGCTCCTTCAGGAAATGGCCGGGCACGATGTTGCGCACGGAAAGCAGCACGTCGCGGCCGTCGTCTGCGTCGTCCTCCAGCAGCGAGAGGTTGGCCGGCTCTTGCACGGCCGGCCGCGTGGCTGCGCTGCGCTGCAGGTCGCACAGCGAGTGCGTGTCCAGCCGGTCCAGCAGGCGCTGCAAGTTGAAGGACTCGAAATAGAACTCCAGCATCGGCCCCACTTCGAGCGGGTGGTTCTGCACGTATTCGCCCAACGCGACGTTGACGCGCTGCAGCGCCTCGCCCAGCGCCTCGGGCACGGTGGGCAGTGGCTGATAGTCGGCGGCCTGTGCCTGGCCCAGCGTGACCAGCTCCTTGGCCAGGCCGCGCAGCGGCGCGCGCAGGCTGACCGGCGCGTTGGCCACGGCCTCGCGCACGCGCGCCAGGCTCAGCTGCGTGCTGTACATGTCGCGGGCGCGGTCGATGAGGTTGTGCGCCTCGTCCACCAACAGCGCCAGCTTCCAGCCCTGCGCCTGGGCCAGGCCGTAGAGCTGGCCGTGGGGGTCGAAGGCGTGGTGCACGTCGCCGACGACGACGTCGGCCCAGCGCAGCAGCTCCTGGCCGAGGTAGTAGGGGCAAACGTCGTGTTTGAGCGCAATGCGGCGCTGGGCCGGCGCGTCCAGCCAGCCCGCCTGCACGGCCTCGGCGCGGGCGGCGGGCAGCTTGTCGTAGAAACCGTTCGCCAGCGGGCAGGCGTCGCCGTGGCAGGCCTTGGTCGGGTGCTCGCAGGCCTGCTCCTTGGCCACCAGCGTCAGCACGCGCAGCGCCTTGGTGGGCGCGGCCTCGCGCAGCGCGTGCAAGGCCTCCAGCGCGGTGATGCGGCCGGTGCCCTTGCAGGTCATGTAGCCGATCTTGTCGAGCTGCTGGCCGGGCATGGCGCGCAGCAGTGGGTAGAGCGTGCCCAGCGTCTTGCCGATGCCGGTGGGTGCCTGGGCCAGCAGGTGGCGGCCGTTGGCGGCGACGCGGTAGACGGCCTCGGCGAGCAGGCGCTGGCCCGGGCGCAGTTCACCGAGCGGGAAGGGCAGGGCGCTCAGGTCCGCGTTGCGCGCGCTGCGGTGAGCTGCCTCCTGCGCGGCCCAGGCCTCGAACTGCGCGCAGCGTGCCTCGAAGGCGGCTTGCAGAGCGGCGGCCGTGGCCTTCTCGCGCAGCACGGTTTCGTTCTGCGTGTCGGCGTCCACGTAGACCAGGGCCAGCTCCAGTTCGGCCAGGCCCCGGTCGGCAGCGATGAGGGCGCCGTAGGTTTCCAGCTGGGCCCAGTGCAGCGCGCGGCGGTTCTCGGGGATCATTTCGACCGGGCCGCGGATGGTCTTGATCTCCTCCAGCCGGTTCACGTCCGCCTCGTAGCCATCGGCTCTGCCGCGCACGCGCAGATTGCCGTGCACGGTTTCCAACGGCAGCTCGATCTCGTAGCCGGGCGAGCGCCGCGCCAGCACGGCGAGCTGGCCGGCCTGGCCCTCCAGCGACGTTGCCGAGGGCGTGAAGCGGCGGTCCAGGCTGCCGCGCTTGGCAGTGAACTCGCACAGGCTGCGCACCGAGACGGTGTAGGTCCAGGAGGGGGAGTCAGTCATCAGAAGAGCGAGAGATTCTCTCGCTCGGGCTCCTTGGCCCGTTCCGCAGCCGGCGCGGCGGCCGGCACCTCGCTGGCATGCACGAGGTTGCCGATGCGCACGCCCATCAGACGCAGCCGCTTGTCGAACTTGACGCGTTTCAGGCACAGGCCCACAGCGTGGCGGATGTCGGCGGCGCTGGTGATGGGCTGCTTCAAGGTCTGGTCGCGCGTGACGGTCACGAAGCCCTCGAAGCGCAGCTTGATGCCCACCGTCTTGCCCGCGTAGTGCTTGCGGGCCAGGTCGCGCGACAGGCTCTCGCACAGCTCGTCCATGATGCCGCCCAGCAGCGCCCGGTCGTGCACCGCGTGCAGGTCGCGCTCAAAGGTGGTCTCGCGGCTGATGGAAACGGGCTCGCTGTGCGTGACGACGGCGCGGTTGTCGCGCCCATGCGAAGCCGCGTGCAGCCATTGGCCATAGCTCTCGCCGAACTGCTCGACGAGCCAGGCGGGGTCGGCGGCGGCGATGTCGCCCACCGTCTCAAGCCCCAGCTTGACGAGCTTGTCGCTGGCCTTGGGCCCGATGCCGTTGATCTTGCGCACCGCCAGGGGCCAGATCAGCCGCGGTATGTCGTCCAGCGTCAGCACGCTGATGCCGTCGGGCTTGTCCAGCTCGCTGGCGATCTTCGACAGCAGCTTGTTGGGCGTGATGCCGATGGAGCAGGTCAGCCCCGTGGCGCGGCCGACCGAGTTCTTGATCTCGCGCGCGACGGCCTTCACACCGCCAAGCGGGTCGTGGCCGACGGCGTCGCGCACGCCGGGCACGTCGCTCAGGTCGATGTAGATCTCGTCGATGCCGCGGTCCTCGATGACCGGCGCCACCTCGGCCACGGCGGCCTTGAAGAGGCGCGAATATTTGCGATAGGAGTCGAAGTCGGCAGGCAGCAGGACGGCGTCGGGCGCGCGCAGGGCGGCCTTCATCAGGCCCATGGCCGAGAACACGCCGAGGTCGCGCGCTGCGTAGGTGCTGGTGGTGACGACGCCGCGGCCGGTGTAGTTGCGCAGCTTGGCATAGCGCCAAGAGCCGTCCTCCAGCTGCTGCGGCGCATCCGCCCGCCGCCCACCGATGACGACCGCCTCGCCCTTGAGCTGCGGATAACGCAGCAGCTCGACGGACGCGTAGAAGGCGTCCATGTCGAGGTGGGCGATCCAGCGAGCCGGCTGTTGCATGGGGTCGAGATTGTCGGCGGGGGTGCTGACACAACGAGGCAGCAGGTTGCGCGCCTGCCCATGCCCCATGCCGTTGTCATAAATGAGAGCGGCGAAACGGTTTGCAGCCATGACGAGCTTCCCGTGCGGCGCCTCTGAACGCGGTCCAAGGGTTTTCAGGGTGTCGGGGTAATTGGCACCTTCAAACTTGGGAGGCGTGTCGCGGATATCGGGGACGGCGTGTCCTACCGGAGCTGACGCCTGCCTGTCCAGGCTGTGGCACGGCTTATGCGGTAGTGGATTGCGCGGTGCGCAGAAGCTGGTTGGGGCGGACATGCACCGGCAACCATGGCCTCAACAGGAGACATAAATGATCAAGAAAATGTTTGCGGTAGCAGCTTTCGCCGCAATGGCCCCTTTCACGGCGCACGCCGCCCTCACGACGTTGACGGTGGCGGACGGTTGGCCGCCCGTCGGCAGCTCCGGCCTGGGTGCCGTGCTGTTCAACGCGGTGGCCGATAACGGCGTCAAGGTCGCCATGGGCGCCCACGCTTACAAGAACGGCGCCTTCCTGCCGAACGACGGCGTGCGCAATTTCCATGCGCAGAGCGGTGTGTATGCCCCCGACGGCAAGAACTACGCGAACTGGAGTTTCGATTTCGTCTACGACATCCGCGGCTGCCAGGGCTGCAAGGTCTGGCTGGGCATCGACACCGACAGCGGCTTCGGCGTCAACTACACAGACATCGATCTGCTGGCCTTCGGCCTGCCAACCATGCTGGCCGAGTCCTGGAACCTGGAGATGGCCTTCCTGACGACGCCGGGCTTCAACTTCAATCCCTACCAGCCCAGTTCGACAACAGACTTCCGCCTGTTTGTCACGAGCGCCACCGGTGTGACGCTGGCTTTGAGCGACATCACCGTCAACGTGCCGGAGCCGGCGTCGCTGGCGTTGGTCGGCGTTGCGCTCGCCGGCCTGGGCATGGCCCGCCGCCGCCGCGCCTGATCTGTCCTTTGGTCAATGACAAGCGGCCCCTCGGGGCCGCTTCCTATTGATGGTTCGGCGGCGGCCTACCAGAAGCCGTGCACCTGCGGCGCGATGCGGCGTTGGTAGAGGTCGGCCAGCGCCTGCATCAACGGCGAGGGCAGGGCGGCCAGGTCGGCGGCGCTGACGTTCTCGTCCACCTGCGCAGGCGTGCGGCCGCCCGGGATGGCGGTCGTGACGGCTTCGTTCATCAGGATCCAGCGCAGCGCCAGCTTGGCCATGCTCACGCCCGGCGGCAGCAGCCCGCGCAGTTCCTCGACGGCGGCCAGGCCTTGCTCAAAGTCGACCCCTGAGAAGGTCTCGCCCTTGTCGAAAGCCTCGCCCTGGCGGTTGAAGCCGCGGTGGTCGTCGGCGCCGAATTTGCTGTCACGCGTGAACTTGCCGCTGAGCATGCCGCTGGACAGCGGCAGCCGCGCCAGTACGCCCACCTGTGCGGCCTGGGCTGCGGGCAGGAAGACCTCGGCGGGCCGTTGGCGGAACAGGTTGAAGATGATCTGCACCGACTGCACGCCGGGGAACTTCAGCGCGGCCAGGGCTTCGTCGATGCGCTCGACGCTGACGCCGTAGTGGCGCAGCTTGCCTTCCTTCACCAGCTCGTCTAGCGCGCCGAAGACCTCGGGCATGGTGTAGACGGCGCTGGGCGGGCAATGCAGCTGCAGCAGCTCGATGGCGTCGGTCTCGAGGTTGGTCAGGCTGCGCTCGATGAAAGGGCGCAGGTCAAGGTAGCCCTCGGCCACATGCGGGTTCAGGCGCCGGCCAGCCTTGGTGGCAATGTGGAAGGTGTCGCTCGGGCGCTCACGGCGCAGGCGGGCGAGCAGACGCTCGCTGTGGCCGTCGCCGTAGACGTCGGCCGTGTCGAAGAAGTTCACGCCGCGGTCCAGCGCGTGGTGCAGGGCGGCCATCGCGGCCGTGTCATCGGTGTCGCCCCAGGTGCCGCCGATGGCCCAGGCGCCGAAGCCGATTGCAGAGACATTCAAGCCGGTGCGGCCGAGGGGGCGGTAGATCATGGCTTTGCTGCGCTGACGAGGTCAAGGGCGCGGAGTGTCGTTGATGGCGCTCTCATTTCCTATCCCGGGCCTTTCTCTCGGGCTTGCATGGCCGGGATCTAGACTGCCGCACACCGCCCGTACCGGGCGTTGATCGTGGCGCGAGTCACTTCACCGGAGATTGCAATGGGACTTCTGGACAACCTGCTCGGCGCCGCAACCCAGGGCCTGGGGCACCAGCCCGCCGCCGGGGGCGGGCAGGACTGGATGACGCTAGTCGCCAGCCTGCTGGCCAATGGCTCGCTGCAAGGCGGCCTGTCCGGGCTGCTGCAGCAATTGCAGGCGGGCGGCCTGGGCGACCAGGTGCAAAGCTGGATCTCGACCGGCGCCAACCAGCCTATCTCGGGCGACCAATTGACTGGCGCGCTCGGCGGTGCCGGCGGCCTGCTCGGCCAGCTTGCCCAACAGGCCGGCGTGTCGCCTGTCGAGGCGGGCAATCAGCTCAGCCAGTGGCTGCCGCAGATCGTCGACCGCCTGACGCCGAACGGGCAATTGCCCGCCAACCTCGGCGCAAGCGGGCTGGACGGTCTGGCTGGCATGCTGGGCGGGCTGCTGAACCGCTGAAATTAAAACGGCCCCGTGAGGGGCCGTATGGGGCAGTGAGGGAGCGGTTGGCTCAGAGCACTTCGGACGCGAAGTCCGCGAGCCGCGAGCGCTCGCCGCGTGCCAGCGTCACATGGCCGCTGTGGGCCCAGCCCTTGAAGCGGTCGACAGCGAACGTCAGGCCCGAACTGCCTTCGGTCAGGTAGGGCGTGTCGATCTGCGCCAAGTTGCCCAGGCAGACGATCTTGGTGCCGGGGCCGGCGCGCGTGATCAGCGTCTTCATCTGCTTGGGCGTCAGGTTCTGGGCCTCGTCGATGATGACGAACTTGTTCAGGAAGGTGCGCCCGCGCATGAAGTTCAGGCTCTTGATCTTGATCTTGCTGCGCACCAGGTCCTGAGTGGCCGCGCGGCCCCATTCGCCAGCCGACGAGCCGCCCTTGGCCAGCACTTCGAGGTTGTCGTCCAGGGCGCCCATCCAGGGGCCCATCTTCTCTTCCTCGGTGCCGGGCAGGAAGCCGATGTCCTCGCCCACGGGCACGGTCACGCGGGTGACAATGATCTCGCTGTAGCGGCGGTCATCGAAGACCTGGGCCAAGGCCGCAGCCAGCGTCATCAGCGTCTTGCCGGTGCCGGCCGTGCCGGTCAGCGTGATGAAGTCGCAATCGGGGTCCATCAGCAGGTTGAGCGCGAAGTTCTGCTCGCGGTTGCGCGACGTCACGCCCCAGACGGCGTGCTTCTGGTGCCCGTAGTCCTTCAGCGTACGCAGCACGGCCGTCTTGCCGGTGATCTCGGTGACCTTGGCGTAGAGCGGAGTGGCGCCCGGCGCTTCCAGGTAGATCAGCTCGTTGATGGTCAGCGTCGGCACGAGCGGGCCGCTGATGCGGTAGAAGGTCGTGCCACCCTGCTGCCAGCTCTCCATGGTCTTGCCATGGCGGTCCCAGAAGTCCGCAGGCAGCGCCTGGACGCCGGTGTAGAGCAGGTCGGAGTCTTCCAGCGTCTTGTCGTTGCGGTAGTCCTCCGTCGGCAGGCCCAGGGCGCGGGCCTTGATGCGCATGTTGATGTCCTTGGACACCAGCACCACTTCGCGGCTGGGATGCAGGTTCTTCAGCGCCTGGACGACGCCCAGGATCTGGTTGTCCGCCTTGCCTTGCGGCAAACCGGCGGGCAGCGGCGCGTCGATCAGCTCGGTCTGGAAGAAGAGCTTGCCCTCGGCCTCGCGGTGGCCGGTGCCCGCCAGCGGCAGGCCTTTGGCCATTTCCTCGATGCCGCTGGTCTTCAGGCTGGCGGCGAGCTGGTCCAGCTCGCGGCTGACCTGGCGCACGTTGCGGGCGACCTCGGTCATGCCCTTCTTGTGCCCGTCCAGCTCCTCGAGCGTGATCATGGGCAGGAAGACGTCGTGCTCCTCGAAGCGGAACAGCGACATCGGGTCGTGCATCAGCACATTCGTGTCCAGCACGAAGAGCTTGGCAGCTTCGCTCGGTTTGCGCGTGCGTTTGGGCGCGGCGGCCTTGGCCGGCGCCTTGCTCGCCGATTTGGTCGGCAGCGCTGATTTGGCGGCCGGGCTGGAGGCGGGGGTGGGGAGGCGCAGCACTTCGGCTGTCGGCGCCGCAACCGGGACGGTGGCGGGCGCAACGACGGGCGCTATGTGCGGCCGGTCGGCGCGCGGTTTGCTGGGGGTCAGATCGGCCGAGTAAGCAGTGGCATCGAGGCGGCTGGCGCGTTGTGCAGGAGGCTTAGGCAGTGGCATGTACGGCGGATGGGCGGCAGGTGAACCCCATGCGATCCAGGCTCCAGAAAGCAAAAAGCCGCACAGGATGAGTGCGGCTTTGACGTCTGAGACAAGGATTCGACCCGGGGCATGAGCTGATTATGCACATCCCGCGGGCGCCCGCGATGTCAGCAAACAACGCGTATTCGGGGGGTCAGGCGGCTTCCTTCTTCAGACCCTTGACGGCCTTCAGCACCTCGTCGACGTGGCCGGCGACCTTGATGCCGCGCCATTCGCCCACCAGGATGCCGTTCGGGGCGATCAGGAAGGTCGAGCGCTCGATGCCCTTGACCTTCTTGCCGTACATGATCTTGTTCTTGACCACGCCGAACATGTGGCAAAGCTTCTCTTCGGTGTCGGCGATCAGCTCGAAGGGCAGCTCCAGGGCCTGCTTGAACTTGTCATGCGAGGCCATGTTGTCGCGCGAGACGCCGAACACGATGGCGCCGGCCTTCACGAAGTCCTTGTGGCGGTCACGGAATTGCATCGCCTCAGTGGTACAACCGGGCGTGTTGTCTTTCGGGTAGAAATACAGCACGACCGACTTGCCCAGAAAGGCGTTGGCGGTGAACTTCACGCCGCCGGTGGCTTGAGCCTCAATTTCCGGCAGGGGTTTGTTGAGCGCAGGCGTCATTGGGGGGTGCGGCAAGTTGTGCTCGCGGGGTCTCCGGGTCGTGACTGCCGCATGTGCAGCAATTCACGCGGGCGCCCGCATGCAATAGCCAGCAATTATAGGGCCTTGTCCTACCCAGGGGGCGACGAGCTTATCCCTCAATGAGCAAGGCCGCGAGCACATTCCGGCCTTCGCTGGCCAGAACGTTGTAAGTGCGGCAGGCCGCCGCCAGGTCCATGACCTCGAAACCGATGCGTGCTTCGACCAGCCCACGCCATAGGGCCGGGTTGGGGAAGCGCAGCTTCGCGCCGCTGCCGAAGACGACCAGCTCGGGGTTCAGCGCCTTGATTGCTTCGAAATGCGAGGCTTGAAGTTCCTCGAAGCGCGAAGGCGCCCAGGCGGCCACGTCGCCCTTCCAGGGGACGAGCACGCTGGCCATGTGCGGCCGGCCGTTGACCCAGACGCCACTGGCGTCGTGGCGCGAAATGCTGTTGCCGCCTTGCGGCTCGTCGAGCTGGAACTTCATCGAAAACGGGGGGCGAAAGGCCGGGCCGGCGAGTGTCGCCCAGAACGGCATTCCCCATGTCAGCCCCTTTAGACTTCGGGGTTCACCCTGTACTGCAGCAAATGCTGCCTCCGGAGCCCCTTTTGAAGCCCATCGCCAAGTCCAGCAAGCTCGCCAGCGTCAGCTATGACATCCGCGGCCCCGTGCTGGACAAGGCGCGCCAGATGGAGGAAGAGGGCCAGAAGATCATCAAGCTGAACATCGGCAACACGGCGGTGTTCGGCCTGACGCCGCCGGACGAGATCGTGCAGGACATGATCCGCAACCTCGGCGACGCCGGTGGCTACACGGACAGCAAGGGCATGTTTGCGCCGCGCAAGGCGGTGGTGCACTACACGCAGCAAAAGGGCGTCAAGGGCGTCACCGTGGACGATGTCTACCTGGGCAACGGCGCGTCCGAGCTGATCCAGATGTCCATCAACGCGCTGGTCAACGACGGCGATGAGATCCTCATCCCGGCGCCGGACTTCCCGCTCTACACGGCGGTCGTCGGCTTGTCCGGTGGCCGCCCGGTGCACTACCTGTGCGACGAAGGGGCCGGCTGGCTGCCCGACCTGGCCGACATCGAGTCCAAGATCAGCCCGCGCACCCGCGGCATCATGGTCTGCAACCCGAACAACCCGACCGGCGCGCTCTACCCGACGGACCTGCTGCTGGGCATCATCGAGCTGGCCCGCCGCCACCAGCTCGTCATCTTTGCCGACGAGATCTACGACAAGACGCTCTACGACGGCGTGACGCACACCAGCATGGCCTCGCTGGCCGACGACGTGCTGTTCATTACCTTCAACGGCCTGTCCAAGAACTACCGCGCCTGTGGCTATCGCGCCGGCTGGATGGTCGTCAGCGGCGAGAAGCGCCATGCCCGCGACTACATCGAGGGCCTGAACATGCTGGCCTCGCTGCGCCTGTGTTCCAACACGCCGGGTCAGTTGGCCATTCAGACGGCCTTGGGCGGCCATCAGAGCATTGACGATCTGGTGGCGCCCACTGGCCGGCTGTGCCGCCAGCGCGACCTGGCCTATGAGCTGCTGACGCAGATCCCTGGCGTCAGCGTCGTCAAACCCAAGGCCGCGCTCTACATGTTCCCGCGGCTGGATCCCAAGATCTACCCGGTCGCCGACGACCAGGACTTCGCCTACGAGCTGCTCGCCGAGGAGAAGGTGCTCATCGTGCAAGGCACCGGCTTCAACTGGCCAGCGCACGACCACTTCCGCCTCGTCTTCCTGCCCAATGTTGACGACCTGCGCGAGGCCATCGGCCGCATCGAACGTTTCCTGGCGGGCTATCGCCGCCGCAGTTTTTCCTGATTACCCGTTGTCCCTGAGAGCCCTGCCATGAAAGCGATCCAAGTTGGCCTGATCGGCCTCGGCACCGTCGGTGCCGGCACCTTCAACGTCCTGCAGCGCAACCAGGCCGAGATTCGCGGTCGCGCCGGGCGGGGCATTGAGATTGCCATGGTGGCCGCCCGCAATGCCGAGCGCGCCAAGGCCTACCAGGCCGTCGTGGGCGATGGCGTGCCCTGCATAGGCGACGCGCAGCAACTGGTCAACAACCCCGCCATCGACATTGTCGTCGAGCTGATCGGCGGTATCGAGCCGGCGCGTACGCTGGTGCTGCAGGCGATTGCCAACGGCAAGCACGTCGTCACCGCCAACAAGGCGCTGCTGGCGCTGCACGGCACGGAGATCTTCGAAGCCGCGCGCGAGAAGGGTGTCGTCGTCGCGTTTGAAGCGGCCGTGGCCGGTGGCATCCCCATCATCAAGGCGCTGCGCGAAGGCCTGACGGCCAACCGCATCGAGTGGATCGCCGGCATCATCAATGGCACGACGAACTTCATCCTGTCGGAGATGCGCAGCAAGGGTCTGGACTTCGGCGTCGTGCTGAAGGAGGCCCAGCGCCTGGGCTATGCCGAGAGCGACCCGACCTTCGACATCGAAGGCGTGGACGCGGCCCACAAGCTGACCATCATGAGCGCCATCGCCTTTGGCGTGCCGGTGCAGTTCGACAAGGCCCATGTCGAGGGCATCAGCAGCCTGCAGGCGACCGACATCAAGTACGCCGAGCAGCTCGGCTACCGGATCAAGCTGCTGGGCATCACGCGCCGCCGTGACAACGGCATCGAGCTGCGCGTGCACCCCACGCTGATCCCGTCGACCCGCCTGATCGCCAATGTCGAAGGCGCGATGAATGCCGTCGTCGTGCAGGCCGATGCCGTGGGCACGACGCTGTACTACGGCAAGGGCGCCGGCGCCGAGCCGACCGCCTCCGCCGTCGTCGCCGACCTGGTCGACGTGACCCGCCTGGCTACCGCCGACCCTGACCACCGCGTGCCCCATCTGGCCTTCCAGCCCGACGCAATGAGCGACACGCCCATCCTGCCGATGGCTGGCGTGCAAACCGCCTTCTACCTGCGCCTCGTTGTCGCGGACCAGGCCGGCGTGCTGTCGCGCATCACTACCATCCTGGCCGAGCACGACATCTCCATCGACGCCGTGCTGCAGCGCGAGTCCGCCGAGGGCGAGCGCCAGACCGACCTCATCATCCTGACGCACGACACGTCGGAAGGCCGCATGAACGAGGCGCTGGCCAAGATGCAGGGCCTGCCGACGGTCCTTGCCCCCATCGTGCGTATCCGCAAGGAAGAACTGGCTTGAGCCAGAAACTCACATGAAGTACATCAGCACCCGCGGCGACCAGACCGAGCGCGGCTTCTCCGACATCCTGCTGGAAGGCCTGGCGCCCGACGGCGGTCTCTACCTACCCAAGACCTATCCGCGCGTCGACGCGGCCACGCTGACGCGCTGGCGCGGCCTGGCCTATGCCGACCTCGCCTTCGAGATTCTGTCGCTCTACATCGACGACATCCCGGCCAAAGACCTGCACGCCATCACGCGCAAGGTCTACACGGCGGAAGTCTTCGGCACCGAGCAGATCACGCCCCTGACCTGGCTGGGTGACCACATTGCGCTGGAAGGCCTGTCCAACGGCCCGACGCTGGCCTTCAAGGACATGGCCATGCAACTGCTCGGCGCGCTGTTCGAATACGAACTGGGCCGCCGCGGCGAGACGCTGAACATCCTCGGCGCGACATCGGGCGACACGGGCAGCGCCGCCGAATACGCAATGCGCGGCAAGAAGGGCGTCAACGTCTTCATGCTCAGCCCGCAGGGGCGCATGAGCCCCTTCCAGCAGGCCCAGATGTTCAGCCTGCAGGACGCCAACATCCACAACATCGCCGTCGAAGGCGTGTTCGACGACGCACAGGACATCGTCAAGGCGGTGTCCAACGACCTCGCCTTCAAGCGCGAGTACCGCATCGGCACCGTCAACTCCATCAACTGGGCGCGGCTGCTGGCGCAGGTTGTCTACTACTTCGCCGGCTACTTCCAGGCGACCAAGACGAACGCCGAAAAGGTCAGCTTCACGGTGCCGTCGGGCAACTTCGGCAACGTCTGCGCCGGTCACGTCGCGCGCCAGATGGGCCTGCCCATCGCCAGGCTGGTCGTTGCGACCAACGAGAACGACGTGCTCGACGAGTTCTTCCGCACCGGCACCTACCGCGTGCGCGGCAGCGCCGACACGCATGAGACGTCCAGCCCGTCGATGGACATCTCCAAGGCCAGCAACTTCGAGCGCTTCGTGTTCGACCTGCTGGGCCGCGACGGCGAGCGCGTGAAGCAACACTTCGGCGGCAGCCAGTTCGCGCTGACGGCCGGCGAGCATGCAGAGATCGCCAGCTTCGGCTTCAGCTCGGGCCGCAGCACGCATGCCGACCGCATCGCCACCATCCGCCGCTGCCATGCGGAGCACGGCATCGTCATCGATCCGCATACGGCCGACGGGCTCAAGGTGGCGCTGGAGCAGCGTGACCCCGCTGTGACGATGCTGGTGCTTGAGACCGCTCTGCCGGCCAAGTTCGCCGCAACCATCCACGAGGCCCTGGGCATCGAGCCGCCACGGCCCGCTGGCCTCGAAGGCATCGAGGACCTGACCAAGCGCGTCAAGCTCATGCCGGCCGACGTGGACCAGGTGAAGGCGTACATCCGCAGCCATGTCTGATGGCAAGAGGCCCGGCCTGATCCCGCTCGACGACGCGCTGGCGGCACTGCTGGCGCAAATCGAGCCACTGGCCGGGACTGAAACGCTGGCCACCGCCGACGCGCGCGGCCGCGTGCTGGCGGCGGACCTGGTCTCACCGGTGGACGTACCGCCGGCGGACAACTCGGCGATGGACGGCTACGCGCTGCGGGCTGTCGACGCAGCCTCGTTGCTGCCGGTCACCCAACGCATTCCCGCTGGCACCGTGCCCACACCGCTGCCCGCGGGCGAGGCTGCGCGCATCTTCACCGGCGCGCATGTGCCGCCGGGTGCCGACACCGTCGTCATGCAGGAGTTCACCGAGCTGGTGGATGGGCAGTTGCGCGTCACCCAGCCCGTCGCTGCCGGCGCCAACGTGCGCCTGCGCGGCGAGGATGTCCGCGCCGGCTCCGTCGCGTTGCCCGCCGGCACGCGGCTGGATGCCGTGTCGCTGGGCCTCGCCGCCACGGCCGGCGCCGCACAGCTGACCGTGACGCGCCGCCCGCGCGTGGCCGTGTTCTCGACCGGCGACGAGCTCGTCATGCCCGGTGAGCCGCTGCCGCTCGGCGCCATCTACAACTCCAACCGCTTCACGCTGCGCGCGTTGCTCGACGGCCTCGGCTGCGAGGTTGTCGACCTTGGCATCGTGCCCGACAACCTTGCCGCGACCCGCGCCGCGCTGCGCGAGGCTGCGTCAAAGGCCGACGTTATCCTGACCTCGGGCGGCGTGTCCGTCGGCGAGGAAGACCATCTGCGGCCTGCCGTGCAGGCCGAGGGCAAGCTCGACCTGTGGGCCATCGCCATCAAGCCTGGCAAGCCGTTCGCCTACGGCCGCGTTGGCCAGGCGCATTTCATCGGCCTGCCCGGCAATCCGGTGTCCAGCCTCGTCACCTTCCTGGTCCTTGTGCGGCCGGCGCTGCTGAAGCTTCAGGGCGCCTCGCGCCTGACGCCGCGCGGCTACCGGCTGGTGGCCGGCTTTGACTGGCGCAAGCCCGACAAGCGCCGCGAATTCCTGCGCGTGCGGCTGGACGACGAAGGCGGCCTGGCCATGTTCTCCAACCAGAGCAGCGGCGTGCTGACCTCGGCATTCTGGGCCGACGGCCTGCTCGACAACCCGCCGGGCCAGGCCATCAAGGCCGGCGACGCGGTGCGCTTCCTGCCGTTTGCGGAGTTGCTGGCGTGACGATCACCGTGCGCCTGAAGTTCTTCGCATCGCTGCGGGAGAAGCTGGGCGAGGGCGAGGCGCTAGTCTTGCCGAGCGACAGCACCGTCGCTGCCGCGCGCGAGACGTTGCGTGCGCGTGGCGGTGTCCATGCCGAGGTGCTCGCGCCCAGCCGCGCCGTGCGCTCGGCGCTGAACCAGAAGATGTGCGCCGAGTCGGCCCTGCTGGCAGACGGGGACGAGCTGGCGTTCTTTCCCCCAGTCACTGGCGGATGAACGGACTTCATCTCACAGCCGACCTGGGCGGCGTTGATCCGGTGCTGCCGCTGATGCGTGACGCCGATGCCCTGGCCGCCCTGTGCCGCGAGACCGTGCTGACCTCCGGCCTCAGCGGGGTGGCTGAACTCTTCCATCGCTTTGGCGCCGCCGACGAGCAGAGCGGCATCACCGGCGTCGTGCTGCTGGCTGAATCGCATCTGGCCATCCACACCTGGCCGGAGCTGGGTGGCGTGACGCTGGATGTCTATGTCTGCAATTACGGCGCCGACAACCGTGCCAAGGCCGAGGCGCTGATGGCAGCGTTGGTCGCCGCCTTTGCACCGATCTCGGTCAGCCGTCAGAGCCTGATCCGCGACGCCGCCTCGACGCCGGCCGTGTAGGCCTCCTCGAACACCGAATACCCCGCCAGATCGGCGTGCGCGAACACCACTCGGCTGCGCGCTTCGTTCAGCGCAGCCAGCGCCGCCGAGCCGCGCAGGCCCGGTGTCGGGATGCTCATCGCATGCCCGAAGCGGCACAGGTCGATGCGCGCCAGCTTGGCCGGCAGGTCGGGGTGGGTCTGGGCCAGTTCTTCGGTGACGAAGCGGGCCCAGTGCTGCCAGGGCTGCTTCAGCAGGTCGCCACGCTGGGCGGCGGGCAGCGCGAAATAGGCCGTCAGCAACGGCGGGCGAGGCGTCGGGTCCAGCGACTGGTGGCGCGCATCGACATAGCCCAGCGCCGTCGTGCCGTAGCGCACGTTGTCCCAGGCCGGCGGCGCGCCGGGGCGCGTCAGCAGCGGTTCGCGCAGCGCGAGGTTGGCGGTCAGCCACGGGGCATAACTCAACTGTCTGGCGGCGGCGCGCAATGCGTCGGAGGGTGAAGCCAGCATGCGCGCCGAGATGAAGACGGGCGTGGCCAGCACGACGGCCCGGGCCTGCCAGCGCTCAGGCGCGCCGGCCGCCTCGTTCCAGGCCAGCAGCTCCACGCCATGGTTGTGCTCGGTCACGCGCAGCACGCTGCGGCCGAGGTGGATGCGCTCGCGCAGCGGCTCGGCCATGCGGGCGGACAGCCAGCCGTTGCCTTCCGCCCAAGTCAGCACCGGCTCGCGCTCAGCCACCTCGTCGCCCGGCGCGTGGAAGCCGTGGCGGCTGGCGAAGTAGTGCAGGCCTGCCCAGGCGGACACGCCGCCCGCGCCGGCGCCGAAGTCGTCGCGGCAGCAGTAGTCGAGGTACCAGCGCAGGCGGGTGTCGGTCAGCGCATTGGCGTCAAGCCAGGCGGCAAAGGTCAGGGCGTCCAGTGCTGCATGGCCTACCGTCCAGCGGGCGCGGCGTGTGGGCATCGCAAAGCCCAGGTCGCGCTGCGCCTGGGCGACCAGGGCCGAGAAGCGCTGGTATTGCTCGCGCGCGGCGGGCGATTCGGCAGGTGGCAGCAGGCCCTCATGCCATTCGCCGTCAATGAAGAGGCGCTCCTGCGGGCTGTGGCAGAGATGGTGCTCGTCCCACTCGGTGCGGCCCAGCATCTGGCGCGACAGGCCCAGCTCCGCGAGCAGTTGCGAAACCTCGTGCGCCTCGGCGCCGGGCAGCGGCAGGTAGTGGGCGCCCAACGGGCAGGGCGAGCCGGCCATCGCGTGGCCACGGCTGTTGCCGCCGGCCTGG
>Ga0307515_10007507_pt1 | contig 21547 bp, 13 predicted proteins | sample 17_EM_MG_FD_194513 | JGI IMG/M metagenome (GOLD analysis project Ga0307515, IMG submission 194513) | Populus trichocarpa ectomycorrhiza microbial communities from riparian zone in the Pacific Northwest, United States - 17_EM | ecosystem: Host-associated > Plants > Roots > Unclassified | place...
ATTTAATTCTCAATCAAATCAATATTGTGATTGATTTTTTTTAAAATAATTAATTACTAAAAGGATCGAAAAAATAATTCAGGTCAACCGAGTTAACTCACAAAACCCGCGACCTGAGTCATGAATCCAAGATAACCTTGTAGAAGACAAACTAAAACAAATTATAAAATTTAATTTTTAATCAATCTAAGTATGAAACTCAAAAAAAATTAATTAAAAAAAACCTCAAGTTAATTGATTAATCCGTCAAACATGTTCTTTAAGTTATGATACTGAAATAACCTTATAATAAATAATTTAAAATAAATTATGAAACTCAATATTTAATAAATTAATAAATCTGATATTAAATATGAAATAAAAAAAATAAGAAACAAATTGGGTACAGTGAAAACCCCTCCCCCTCCCTTTTTAGTTTTCTATAAACACCGGTTAAAACACAGCCGAATAACCTTTAGTTTTCCTTCCTCACTTGAACTTCTATATTTTGTACAATAGTTAACGTCATTAAATTCCAAACCTACCAAAGCAATGAAATGATTTATACTATATGTTCAAAGAAAAATGGGCTTGGATTTGGTGTAGCTAACGAATTTCAGGAGAATATTGTTTGATCTCTGAAACAAAGAGTGAAGTATCAGTTTAATTAGATTCTTTTTGACATACTCGCAAGGCATTTCTTATAGTGTGTGTATATATTTAATTGGGCAGGAAGGACCAGTGTAAAATCTTTAGTTCTGAACTACTCGATCATCATACAGGTACGATACATTTGAATCAATTTTGTCTCCCTCACTACCCAGCTTCACTGTTATTGGACAGCTTTTGTATTGGCAAGAGCACATCGTAACGTAGCAGGCACCAACCAAACCAAACCAAACGTCTTTACCTCATCGAAAATTTAAGCATGCACTTGCCAGTTTCACATCTATGAGGGAGTCCAGGTTGGCTTGGATATTCTCATTCTAGATTTTCAAAGATGTCAATGCATTTTTTCAAATATGATTTTGCCTCCTCATTCTTCTCCACTTCATACTGATGAAGAAGCTCTTCCTTGAACCCTACATCTGTCCAGCGCACTGATGCAAGACCTGTGACCTCCAGAAGGCACTCTGAAGCACTTATGTGAACCTAAATTTCAGAAACAGGTTAATCAGTAAACAATTAAATAAAACACATTGGAAAAAAAATGGAAGAGAGGTTATCTTATGACGTATGTGTTTGGTATTGTGGTGCATGGTGTTTTTCAAAAGTACTTTTCGCTCAAAAATATATTAAAATAATTTTTCTCCATATTGTTTTTTTATTTTTGACATCAACACATCAAAATCATCAGGTGACACTAAAAAAAACATTAATTTGATGTTTTTTCAAGCCAAACATAGTTTCAAATACACAAAAACCAAACAGTAAACAAGTAGGACTTGTTGGAGAAATCCTTTAGCAAGGAGATTAGAGATACAGTGGGTTTTGAACTTCTATTCTGTCTACACCCTCGAACATTGTCTTCAATTGTCATTTTGAGATGACAAAATTGCGGCAAATTACTAGCCCATTAAACAATGTTTAATGCATGTGTGGCGATGCTAGAGACATTGTAGCTAAATATTGCAACAGAAGGCATTCTCTCCCCAAGTCCTTCAACTTCATACGAGCATTTTTATTTTACTTCAAATTACACAAAGTAGAATTGAAGGTGCATCGAATGGACAATTGAAGAACAATATATACAATTCCAAGATACACAGCTATTGCATTAAGACTTCTCTGGCAGCAGTTGATAGCAGAATAAATTATTAAATCATTTGATGAAGCTTTTATGCTTTGCATGTGATTTTTTATTTTTAAACTCTCAAAGCCACAATAGTCCTGTTTGCTATTTGAATTCAACCCACCTACCTCTTTCTGTTTATGTTTCCTTAAGAGCCATAAACAAGAAAGGGGACAAAGAGGCCTCAGCACTTGAGGCATAACTATCCTAAGAATTTTCCAGAATGATGACATACCTGAGCAATCTTTATCGTGCTTATACATTCAACTATCTTTGGTGATACAGAATAGAACAGCTGTACACAAACAGAATAATTAGTCGAAGTCTACGCAAGAAGATTCAGCTAAATACAAGATTAAAGATGAACTCTAATACCTCCTGAACAAAAGAAGTTGCGCTATCATGCTGAGAGGCTCCCTTAGAAGCCTCCACCAGGATGCTCTGTAGCCTCGAGCAAAGTTCTTTAATTAATGAAAATGCCGACAATTTGACTGCCCAGAACAGTTCAAGAGTTAGAAGTACAGTTTCGCAACACTCATATCAGAGAAATTTGTAAAATTAATACCTGTCCACTGAAACCCAGGCGAGAGAGAGATCAAGAGCAGGTCCATCAAGTTCTTTTTCTGTTCAAAAATATCATTTAAATGTGCCACGTGGATGCAAGACATCACGCAGCCAAGAATCTTTTCAAGTGGCACAGCAGGGTCCACATTATCTGATTCCACACAGGAAAACATATGCTCAGACTAGAAGGTTTCATTAAACCAATGACACTTCAACTTGCTTATAAAGAAATCAATTAAAACAGTCAAAGGATGATTAATACCATTGCCTGTATTTGTCATAGAAATATTGCTTTGGATATAGTACAGAAGGATTCATGGAAAAGACAACTAGTTGCGTGCAGAAACAAGGAATGCCCAAGCATGGATAACATTAATTCCAAATTTAAAAAGTCACTTCTAGTCATTTTTGGCTTTATAAATGACAACCAAGAGTAAGCTTCAAGACATGAAGATATACATGCAGCAAGCAAAAGATGAAAAAGTTATAATCACTTGAGCTCTAGTGAATGCACTTATCACAGTTCAATATCATTAAAAGGTGTTGCCATGTCTTGAAACCTTCTTTGTACAAATAACTGTGAAGAAACCACGGTGCAGCAAAGAGGCAGCACAGTACACAGCATACTCATACAGACATAGCACAGCATCAAGATTAAATGTTGACAAACATTTCTGTAAGCCCTACTAAGAATTCGTGAATCAATATTTAATAGAAGTAGAGATAATAAACCTGTGCATGCATACAAAGATGTCAATCATTTGTCACAGGATATTATTTGTGATGTCCATCTTTGAAATTGGAGTTAAACATAAGAATTTGACACAATTAAAGCAATTTTTATAAAAAGTGATGGCATAAAGGAAAGATGGAGCAGCGCACTCAAGCCCCTTTGATGTCTTCTATCGATAAAGTCAACAAACACACCAGCCTCCAACCCATCCAGATTCTGTACATCAATAGGACACTAATGGATTACTGAATAATATAAGCAACATGTTGAGCAGAGAAACCTCCACACCACTGGAACAGCATCTGCTATCATTTGTTCATGATATGGTTGCTTTAGTCTACACTCACATTCAAATCTTGTGAATCTCTTTATAATTTTCACTGGACCCAATCTCAAACTTCGCACAGATAAGCTTTAATGCCATCGGAAACTTGAAATAGACACATTCTATGCTAGGTGATGGTCATATTTCAAATTTAACTGACAACAATCAGCATTCGCTTCTGTATCCAGCTCAACTAGGTATTAATAAAGCTCAATGAAGCAGCCAAAGAAATAGAACGAAATATATAGCATAAATATAGCATCTGAATGAAACCTGTTTTAGCAGCATCACTTGCCAATGCTGACCCAGATTTATTGGCAGCAGTAGAGTCGCACATCCCAAATAATAGAGGAAAAATCACATTAAAGAACTTCGGATCACCAAAAGCTTTTATAACCTGTGAAGAAATGTACACATTGCAAAACTTACATGTAGTTAAAAAAAATAAAAATAACAGAAAAGGTGATGTGGAACAGCCTAGGGGCTGTTCTGAATCTGACTTTTAGAGGCTGTTCTAGGGCTGTTAGAATTGTATTAATGTTGATTTATGATGGAATATGGGGAAGGATGTCGATAGACTCTAGGAGTCACATTTAGGGTTATGAAGAGTCACACATTAGAGGAGATTGAGTCAAACAATCAAAGAAAAATTGCTGGCATTTTTATTCCTAAACTGTAATTAAAATATTTAAAGAATACATAACCTTTATATAGAGATGCTAGTACTCCTAGTCCAACAATGAGGAACTTGAAGCTATGATACCAACTGAGACTGTTCCGAATCTGATTTTAGAGGCTGTTCTAGGGCTGTTAGATTTGGTATTAATGTTGATTTGTGATGGAATATGAGGAAGGGTGTAGATGAATTTTAGACGTCTGACGCGGTGTATAGCAAAGATAAAACGAGAGTTCTCAAGCTCTAAGACCACAGACCAAACTATAGAAAAATCTTATCTAGTATTTTTTTATTAAATCTAAATAATACTTGATCTCCATAAAAAAAACTAAGCATTCCTATTTATATTAGCTCTAGAATCCTTTAGAGGAAATGATTCCTAATTAAAACTAAAATCCTTTATAGAAAAGAACTGATTCCTAATTAAAGCAAACTTAATTAATAGAATTCATCTAGCATTAGGATTCCAAAATAGTAAAACACTAATTAAATTAAAAGTTCTAAGTTAAGTAGAAAACAAATAATTAAAATCCAAAATTAACTAGGAAAATAATTAAAACAGGAAAACAGTAACTTCATGCTTCAATCTGGTACATAAACTCTTGGGATAATTGTTTTCCATCAACAAGTTCTTCCGGTTGAGAGATTTAGATGCTCTGGAAATTGATCTACCTTAAATTCTAATATAATATCCATAAATATTAATAAAAGTCCGTATGGACTGCTTACTAAATGGTGTGCCACACTTCTTGGAACAAACATTAATGGGAACTCGACAAAGTTTAAATTCAGCAATAACCATGAGCCATTTCTGAAAAGCCTTGCATCGGTGAGTGGAAGCTATGACCAACAACTTTAGTTGAGTTGAAAATAGTGCTTCATAATGTGTCTGGATTCAGTTTAGTAAGAAGTGAGATGAAGATTTTCAATTACAAGTTTGGGTAGAAGACAAATGGAATAATGGGAAGAGAAATCACCAAGAAAAATATCATAGGCCCTTTTTCATGGAGAGATTTAGATATTCTGGAAATTGGCCTACATTAAAAAATCTAATATTATCTAATATTAATAACAGTCGGATGGACTGCTTACTGAAAAGTGTAAACATAGGGATCTAGAAAGTTTAAATTCAGACTAGATATGAATTGTTCCTAAATATGCTGTCAGCCAGGACAGATTGAGCTTCACTTCTCATTAATTTCCTCTCTCTCACAACTAAAATTCCACACATCCCAATAATGTCTCAAGTGGAAACATAGGGAACTAGAAAGTTTAGATTCAGACTAGATATTAATCATTCCTATCCTCTTGTTAAGCTAAAGCAATTTATCTTATTCAACAGTCCGAAAAAATGGATGGACTGCAAGCCAACTAAAGTATACACTTCATCAGTTGATTGGACATTTGATCACGAAACCCAATTCAATCTGACATGAAACTCTGATCTCTCTTTACTTTGTATATGCTCACCCCCCATGCAGGGGTACATATATAAAAGAAAAGTCAAACTCTTGTTTTTTTTTTGGAAGAATTTGACAGGACTTGACAAGGGAGGGAGGGAGGTCCTTATTGGGGTCACCTTCAAGATTGAAGGCTTTGGTAGGACTTAACCAGGACTGTGTGATTGCATTCCCTCTAATCCTACAAAAAAACTCTTCCATTATTATTCATGAACTGAAGTTGATTGAATCAGAACTTCTCTAAACTTGCTTGAACTATAGAGTCCAGTAATTGCTATTGAATGTTGTGTTACAAAAAAAAAAGGCAATGATGGAGTGAAAAATGATATTATTTTAAAAAGGAATCATTTTTATCAAATACTTTTCCAGAATTATTACTGATTAAGTACCTGGTCAAGAGAAGAGAAAGCTGCTTCACGGTATTTCTTCACCTTTTTCGTGCATGCGGAAGATACCATATTCAAAATAGCATCAGAGGTGACAGGATTTTCAGAGGAAATTGCTTTATGGCAGGATGAAGAAAGTGCACCTATTGCATATAGGAGGGACTCCTTACCCTGTTACGTGGGACATCATCAGCAAGAAAATTGTAATAGCATGTAACTGAAAACAGTAAAAATAATCTGTGTCCAATTGTCACATATATGGTGGCACTATTAGCAATGCACTCCACTTTTATTGCAAGAAAGTGCAGTGCCATAAAATATTACTTCAAGTAATAGGTCATCATAATCAAGGACACATAGTATCATAGAATTACAATCCTTAACTATTACTTCAAGTATCTATAGTAAACACTAAACTCTGGTGTGAATACAAATAAAAGGCAATTTTCTATTTTCTAAGTGTGAAGTGTAGCATTTCTCATATAAAAGTGCATGATAAGCATTCCTACCTCCCATAAACGACCAGGAAGTTCTTTCATAACAGAATCGAGCAGAACATGGTGATAAGAAGACAATGATTCACCCATAACTTCACTAAGCTTGCAAATTGCCTGGGCTGACTGCATGTACAAGCAATAACCATGCATCTTATACTTGTGAGCAACACACAAACGGGATCAACAATTGCAATCAATTTAGAAGCCAGCTGTAGAAGTGAAGACAGAATTACCTTTCTTTTACTTGTCCATGATGATGATGCAAGGCCTTCACAAATAAGAGAAACAATTTCTCCTAAATACAAATGAATGGTGACCCGTTCACCACTTGTACTGTCTTCCCACAGCTCCTCAAATAGGCCAGAAATATTCTTGTCATCTTCAAATCTGAATAAGAGTTTGACATTAATTTTTGAAGAAGAAAAAAAAGAAGAGCTTTTTATTGTCAGCAATTAAACATATTTTGAAAGTGTCAAAAACTTGTTAGAGATCATCCAAATAGGTGGAAAGGAATTAAGGCTGAAGAATGAATGAAACAATTAAGGCTACTGATATCATACATCATTTACTGAGAATAAGTGGAAAGGAATACAATGACTCTAGAGAAGTTGTATTTAGAAGTAATGTGGTTGCAAAAGATAATTAAACATTACATGAATAACTTTGATATTCCAATATAAAAAATATTGTGAATAGTACACGGAATGAGAAATTTACAGGAAAGCAAGGTAAAGAAAGCTAGTCTTGTATCCCTTGAGACATAAACGTAGCATGTAGAATGCTCACTGTTCATAAAAGTCCAAGGTTAAACATGCTCAAAATTGCAAGGTCAACCCTCAATCACTTTACGTCACTTAAAGCCACTTTGGGAGCTACATGACAGTGACCTGGCAGTCAAACAACATAATTACAGAGAGAGAGAGAGAGTGGGAGAGATTCTGCAATTTTCAATTCCAACAGGATTTCTACTCATTTATGTTTGCAGCATTGCTCCAGCGATTGATTTTTAATTTATTAGAGCAACTAACATAATTTCCTGAATAAGAATCTCTAAAACTGCAAGTCACATCAAAATTAAAATATTAGCTTTAAAAGAGATGATCTGATACAGACCTTGAAATAAATATAACTGGAAATATTACTGCATGATATCCACTCAGAACATCAGATGCCACAGAATAATAACTTTTCAAAAGAATTGCACATGAAATTTGAGCATTCTTTTCCCCAGTATGCAAAGCTGCAGTGTCTTCAATTAACTTTTGGGCCTGGGAATGACCAGCATGCTTCAGAACCACGGCACAAGCGCTTGCAAAAGCACGCTTTGCAGCAGCACTTTTCTCCTCCTTAACTACTGGAAACAACACCCTCAATAATATGCTTGTAAATGGCTTTACATCTGCTCCAACTTTTGGAATCAATAAGCTGATAAAGCTGGCCACACCAACCCTGCAACATAAAACATGGCAAGAATATGGACACTATCAGCAACCGTTGGCTTCCACTAAAATTGTTCACATAGAGACATCTACAATTCTCATAAACTACTTGTTTCTGTAGCAAACAAGGATAAAAAAATTTGATTTTCATTCTTGGTACCTTCAACAGAAATTCTGCAATAATAATCTCACTTAACTCTTAATCAAATCACAACATTATTGATGCAGGACAGCTAGTTGATTGATAAAAGGTAAACTTTCTTCCAAGTATACGTTAGTTGTTTATTTGTTCAAAATTGACTAGGGATTAATAGCTTATGTTTGAAAAAGAATTAGGTAATTCAGACTCCCCAATTTTAGATCCTACTATTCTTTAGCCTAGTTATGGTGATTAATAAAAAGGCTTGTTTACTCACCTGGTGTTGAGTCCAACACCTGATCGAACCAAATGAGCAAGGCGAGGAACCAAGAGATTTAAGGATTCAGTATTTATAACATTTATGCATAGGTCAAGAGTTTCCCACATAGGAGAGCTTTTCGCAATTGAAATCCGCAAATTCTCAAGCTTCTCTGACTGTATTCCAACATTTTCTGCATGCAACTAGAAGAGAAAAGGGTAAATTGATAATTGAACAAACAAGATTACATTTTTCAACTAACTGAATAAAAAGATGAGCATGGAACTTCCATAAAATGCTAACTTGACACAAACCTCAACATAATTGAGACCTTGGTCTTCAAGGCTTGACAAACTTTCCAGCATGCAACAAACTAAATCAGACAAATGTGGACGAAGTGCAATCCCTGCACCCTGTGAGCAAGACGCAAAAACAGTTACTATTTCAACAAGGCAACTTGATAGTGAAAACAGGTCAATAATACTCATCACTGTAATTAGCCAGATGAAGTGCAAGATGTGAGTATGGAAACTTACTGTGCAACAGTTAAACTGGTAATTAAAGAAAGATCTCTATTTGTAATAATTAAGCACTTGTGTGATCATGGTTAGGAATTTCATATTTAAAAGCGAATACAAAAATTGAACAGATAGAGTTGGTTACCCTATCAGGTACTAGGTTAAGATAGTGATGGAGAAATCAGGTTTTTCTTTCCTAGCCACTGGTTTTTACATCATGTGCTGCTTTGCTTAACATATTTGCACACATACATATGTTGATCTGTTCAAGTCTTGAATGCATAGATACACATGGATATACGTGCTAACATTTTTCTATGCATGTGTCATGAAAATGAAAGATAATATATTAAATAAATTCACTATCTGTCCTTCAAAGGTGGCTTCGATATACAGACACATTGGTGTTTCATGGGGCAAACAAAGGTAGTAGAATGTAATCAGAAATGCAGGTATTTTCTATCAACTCAATATGATATCATTGCAAAATATATCCGACCTTTGCAAGCTTCATAACAACACCGATTGATGCCTTGCGAATACTGTCAACTTTACTTAAAATCCCATCAGCAAGCAACAGAGGCAGAACAATCCCCATTGCTTCTCTGGCGTCTGATACTTCAGTAAGTGAAATATCGCATAGCCGTATTGTTAATGAAGAAATAGCACGGCATAATCTGTCTCCAGCATTTCGGACAGTCTCCTTTATATCATCCATGGCACGGAATGCTGCTGTCCATATTTTCTTCAAATGCTTTCCAACCTGTATGAGAATAATACGATAAATCAAACAGACAAAGTGGAGATGTTACTTATGTTAGAGTTGGATTATGATGAGAATGTATGCAAGAAACTCATCTCAATTTAACATATAGTGGTCCTGTGAATTTGTACGAGGATGGAAATTGTATGGGTGATATATAATGAGACAGTTGCTCTAAGCTATCAATGCTATTTACTTTTAGTTGTTGAGATAAGTAAAGGACTACGATGGCCTATACCATGAACCAAGACATTGATCATATAAATTCACGAGACCACTTGTAAATACATAATGAGGCACATAAAACATTGGAAACCAAGAAGGGAATACTTCCTATCTTAAATCAAGGACTAAATGAGTGGAAAGATTAGGCCATGTCAACAAAGACAAAACTATATGCAAAATGGCAAGTACATCACCTGTTTGAATTTTCTCCCTTGAATAATATCTGCAAGGGCAAGACAGGAAGCCTCACGTGAACGCCAAAGCCTAGATCCACATTGAATTATTAAATCATCAACAATCAAGTCAAGATGTTGATCAATAGTTCTCTTTGGATCTGCAACTAATGACTTCCATATGTGAGCCATTGCATCCTAAAAGTGATGAAAGAACAACGAGCAATGAGAAAGGGACAGGACATTACTTAAGCTACTTATTAGTTATCAGACAACTTCATAGTTCATCATATATTCAGGAACAACTAAGGCTGCGTTTAATTGTCAAGAAAAATTCAGTTTTCCAGAAATCTTCAAAAAAATAATAAAATAAAATAAAGAAAATGCATTTGCTAACTGAGAATAAGAATTGTTTTCTTGGAAACATGAGTTTTCTATTTCTCCTCTTTTCCAGAAAATTGGAAAGCAATAAAATGGTTATTTTCCAAATTCTGCAATATAAAAATAAGGGCCTCGTTTGGTTCATCATTTAAAGTTTTAAGGTTATTCCTTTTAATATTTTCAAGTTAAGCCAAACAAGTCCTTGTTTTCTATCTTGGAAAAATTGTATCTAATAAATAAATATCCTTAATTCTCCATGGAAAAACCTCTTTAGAATAAATAGGAAAACTAGAGATGGAAACTAAAAAAATATCTTCTGAAAGTAAACACAAACCTAAATGAATTTTTGTTTTGGTCAAGGGTCTTTTTGTTTACCTGCACATTCTTATCAGGATCGTATTGGTATCTAACTAGCCGTGGAATCAATAGTTGTAAGTGTGGTTGGAGGGCATCTCCAGCTTGTTTGGCTATCTTGGAAAATCCAAAAGCAGCACCCCTCTTGGAATTTAGAGAAGCTTGATGATTAGCCAGATCCATAAATTTATAAATCATGTCTGGTTGGCCCATCTCATTTGCTAGACTGCATAGCTCCTTATAAGTGCTAAGTTTCCCTCCACTCAGACTTTCACCAATAGTCCCCTCTTGGAAAACTTCAGAGTCTTCTACCAGCTGTATATCAAAAAGCTCCAGACATCATCCTCAACACGACATAAAAATATAAAAAGCACCAAAGGAGAAGATAATAAATAGCATGTTTTTCCCCCCAAAAGAAAAAAGGCAGGCTTTTACCTTGATAGCTCTTTTCCTCTTTCCTGAACCCGTCAAAGTTGTTACAAGTGCATCTACTAAAGTTTTCTTCATTGCTGCATCACCAAGTTCATAGACAATACTCATACCTTGTGATGCTAGCTCTTGTGTAAGTTCATTCTGTTCACCAAGCAAGTGTGAAAAAGCCTCCTGCATTCATTTGAAAATTATTTAACTGATGCCTCATGGCATCAACAGAATTACAAGAAACTGAAAGCAATAGAATATTCAGATGATAAGAACATTTCCTGAAAGAAAATTGTGTTCTCATAAAATGTCTAAAAACTAGAAGTTTGGTTGATAAATCAGTTAAATAATCGGTTACATGAATGATGAAATTTTTAATATGCAATGTATTTGTGGAAGATACTCCACAAACTCATTACCTTACAGTGAAGACTAGAGTAAGCATGCCAACTTAGAAAGATATATGGCTCAACTCAAGGAAGAACTTATTCCAATCAAAAGGGGATCATAATTAAAATATGCGGGGGATAAAAAGGCAGATATTGCCCTTTTAACTATTGTCAAACCTGAATTTGTGGAAGCATTTGTTGGATGGTCGGGTGACGACCACAATACATTGTCAGTGATAGTAGCCAAACAGTTCCAGCACAGCGTTCTTCTTTTCTGCTACTGTATAAAAGAGTCTCAAAGAGTTTTCTAGTAATTGAATCTCTAATGGTGGCGTGGTAATCTTCATTAGCTTCACATTTCTCATTAGGGTTGTATTTTGACAAAGATAAGCTTATGTCCCCCAGAAGAAAATTTGAAGTCATTGAAAGTGAAGAATAGTTAGTTTTGAGAATCACATCAGCTGTAACAGGAATGCCACCCCACAAAAATGACAGAGCCTCCCCAGCAGCAAACAGGACATCCTCAACCTATGGAACTCCAAAACAAATATGAACTAAATTAAAGCCCAACAAAGAATTATAGCAATAATTGCAGGCGGGTGGATAAGTGACACTAGCAGACAGGATCATAAAAGAAAAATATTTATTTTCTACACACCTTTGATCGACAGAGACTAAAAATCAAATCAAGGGCAATATTCAGGAGTGAAGGTGACGTTTCCTTTACACAGATGTGTCCAAGGGAGATAACGATTTTCTGAATTGCTTTATTGTCATCACCGGAGAGTAGCTTGCTCAACTTTTCATTTAAGAGTATCAGAATGTCAACTGCAGTTTTAACCATGGAATAATGTTATTAACTGACCCTTACTACTATTTTTTCCCTTCTGCAAGCTATTATTGGTATCTAACTATCTATGAACACCACCTGAACTAGAGTCATCAACAAGAGGAGGTAATGGTGCACGTAATCCAATATGACCCAGAGCTTGCATAGCAATAGAGGCCAATGTTGCGGTCTCAGAATTAGCAATATCAGTCAGGCATTTAAGTATTTTCTGAAACAATGTCCCTGGGATCTGCAAATAATAATGTTAGAAATAGTGAATACAAATTGCTAAAATGGAAATTGAAGAAGTACATTAAAATATAAAAATAAAATGACTAGTGAATGCTAAACAGAGAAAAATACAATAGCAAGATAAAAATGACACCAAATAAGACTTAATGTCCCATTTCATGGAAACATCAAAAAGAGATGCAAACCTAGCATATGAGAAGTAAACAAAAAGCATGTAGAACTTTTTCTTAAAATAAAAGGATAAAACCTAAATTGTAAGTTTAGCAAGGGCATGTGAAGTTTTGATATGGACATCAGGGTCTGTGGCATCGCAAACCCCAAATAACCTTGAGGAAACATTTTTCTGTGATGTCCAAATACTAAGGGTTTGCCACTTTGATTTTACCTCTGTACATTTCTGATTGTCCAAGATAGTGGTTGTGTTCATAAATGTGTTAAATTGTGCTGCGGTGATAGAACTGTGGGCAATTACAGCATGGAAAGGACGTATTCTTAAAAAAATTAAGGATGACCAGTGACGAAGAAAATATAGTGCTTGGACTTTGCTCAAAACAAGGATAGGGAAGGGTTTAAGTAAGGTCCTGATTTCATTAAAAGAAAAATTCCAGTAGAGGTGTTGCAGAAACATGCAACTTACAGCAACCGCTATAGACATACACTCTGCAGTAGCATATCCAATTGCACACAGTATTCCATGAAGTGCCTCAAACCTGAAAAAAAAAAAAAAAAAAACAAGAAGAAGAAAACTCATAAACTCTAGAATCAGAAATTGTCACCACCAGAAACTAGAAACTCGATTTGATGGACTACAAACCTTAAATTGCTTGTTTTAGAAATTGCAGAGAGTAGCTCAGAAATTAGATCTGATGATGTGGCGGGAGGAATAGCAGAGCAAGCTATGCCAAGTAGGCGTGCTGCAGATTCACGAGTATCTAAGTCTACATGACTCAGTAATTGTTTTAGCCATGATATTCTAGGCACATAGTGTGATGCGATCATCTAGAGAGAGCGAACGAGTTAAAGAAGTATTTGTTGACATGCAAAAAAGGAAAAAAATAAACTATAAAATCAATATAAAGGAAGAGAAAACTGTGAAAAACCTCTGGAAGATAAGATCCAATTGTAATTAATGCCTTGGAAGCAGTGGCATGCAATTCAACAGAGCCTTCATATGCCATAGCATGTTCTAGCAGTAAGCACATTGTTTCCACTGAAGACAGAAATTCAGTTGATCTCCCTAAAGAGTTGTTTTGGTCCAACTCTGACTCAAAACACTTCAACAAAAAATTGATCATAGCCACATACATTTTAGATGAAAAAAGAAGCTTTTGTTCCCTCATTTCACTTGACTCTAACAATTTTGGCTGCTGCTTAACAATATAATCCAACATCTCTCCAAGTTTTGGGTATATAAAATCAATATTCTGTCTTCTACTTCGACCCATGTCTTTGTCAAGAAACAGGCCTTCAAGTGCCATTTCCCTGGAGAGAGAGAGAGCAGGCCAGTATTAGGTTTCCATGATGAAAATTTATAGTGTGAAATCAACCATCCTTGGGATAAAAACACTGTATATTGGTACTAAATAAGACATTGGAGACTCTAACGCAGTAATAGAAGAATAAATCCACCTATCCCCCTTTCACTTTCTGTTTATTGTCCATAGGACTATGACAATCAAAAGTTTAAAATGATACACCTCAGTGAATTTAAAAATCCTGCCACATTTGAATAATAAATGCTATAGGAATACTGTATGGTGACAAATTGAAAACGTTTGATATATTTAAAAGCATTACAGGAAACAAGAAAGGTTCCAATAAAAAAGAATGGGAAACATAAAAGACTCAACATATGTGGCATAAAGTAACAAAGAATCTGCATTCAAAATGCCGAATGAAAAGAAAATAAAATGATTCAACCAACTCAAAAGCCCTGGAACAGAAGAAAATTACTGAGAACTATGACTTATGTTGTACTCCCTCAGTCCCAAAAGAAATGCCCTAATTGAGATTGAACAAGTCTTTTAGGAACAAAAAAATAAACTAGTGATTTTTGTTTTAAAAATATTATTTCACTTTTACCTCTTAACTATTTTTACATTACTCAATGTTCTTGTTTTTAGTAAATTTGGAAAATGATAAAGGATAATAAGGGAAAATGAGTGAAACTAGGAAATTTATATAGGGACTAAGGAAGTGATAGAATTTTCAACATTGAATGAGAATTGGAAAGTGGACATTTGCATCGGGACTGCTGAAAATGGAAAGTAGGACATTTATTTAGGGATCGAGGGAGTAATAGAATTTTCAACATCAAATCACAATATGTGACAGGAGAGATTATTAGGTACTCCAAGTGTATTGCTTACTCACTCACATAAAAGTAGATTTGACAGGTAGTTATCATAGAAGGGCCTTCTTTCATGTCAGTGAAGGAGCAAAACACCATACCTAACTAATAATTTCACTATCGTACAAAGCATGTGCACAGCCAACCACAAATACAGACAATTGATCCAAACTTTGTAGTGATACTAACATTTTATCAACGAACAAATAAGAAAAAGAGAAGCAATCAAAGATCAAACATTAATATGCTACAAGTCGTATTTATCTGTATTGGATCTTGATATGAGCAATAGAAATATTGTGGGCCCTCTTTCATGTCAGTGAAGGAGAGCAACACACCAGAACTAACTAATAATTTTCACTATTGTACAAAGCATGTGCACAGCCAACCACAAATACAGACAATTGATCCAAACTTTGTAGTGATACTAACATTTTATCAATGAACAAATAAGAAAAAGAGAAGCACTCAAAGATCAAACATTAATATGCTACAAGTCGTATTTATCTGTATTGGATCTTGATATGAGCCATAGAAATATTGTGGGCCCTCTTTCATGTCAGTGAAGGAGAGCAACACACCAGAACTAACTAATAATTTCACTATTGAACAAAGCATGTGCACAGCCAACCACAAATACAGACAATTAATCCAAACTTGTAGTGATACTAACATTTTATCAATGAACAAATAAGAAAAAGACAAGTAATCAAAGATCAAACATTAATATGCTACAAGTCGTATTTATCTGTACTGGATCTTGATATGAGCCATAGAAATATTGTGAATACTGGCAATATGATAGCAAGTAGAAGCCACTGCATACAAAAGCAAACAGCTGCTGTGGGATAAATGCAGAATGTAAAACTTCAATACCTTATATCCAACCTAGAATCTGCCACACCAAGCATGCATATAAATCTACTTGGACAATGCTTCAAATCAAATAAAGATGTTGCCCATCTCACGGCACACAAACGTACTTCATTTTGTTCCTGGTTGGCACCACATAATTCAAGTTCAAATCATGAAGCAGCAAGTTGTAAATAAACCAGAATCAAGTGTAAGAAAATCATAGTTCAAAGCAGTTGAAAAAGTAAAGGTGAACAAGTAAAAATGAAGATATTAAGTTGTTCAATACTGCTTGAAAATTATTCAGAAGAAGAGTCTCCAGGTCCATCAATACAGTAGCTGGTGCTCCCTGAAGACCAATAATGCATACTGATTAATAACATCAAATAGGCAGCGAGTTGAGATAGTTTTATAACTAAAGAGAAGTACTTATATTCTGGAAATAAAAATTAACATTTAAAAACAGAAAGCAAATAAGATCAAGCTCAGGAACATTGAAGAGTTTGAGGGCTGTGTTTTAAAAGATCAACCACCAGTTGCAACAAGCAAGCACTAAAATTCAAACTTTGAGATTGAACCATGCAATGAATAGAATGGGCATGAAGATCAGTGCAGCAATTGGTAGCAATCAGATACATGACAAGTGGTTGAAGAGTACTATAGCAGTAATGACGACTTTAGTTGTTCTGGTGTAGCTCTAATAATGAAGTTAGAGATAATGGTATTTTGGAAGCAACTGGTGATAGTTGGTAAGCCGTTAAGGTTATAGTGCTGTCAGTGGTGATGAGAACAGTACAGCAGTGCTGACACTATAGGTTGCAACAGCAATAATGACACTATAGGTTGCAACAGCAATAATGGTGGCCGCAACAGGTGCCAGAGGCATAAAAGTGGTCTTTGGGATTGGTAAAAATGCGAAGCTTGTTGAAGTGGCTAGCAGCTTTCACAGGTTACAGCATTAAGGAATAATCATTATCTTAAAAGGAATTTAAAAGACTTCCAAAAAAAATGAAAGCAACTTAAAAGTGGGTATCCAGAAACATTGAAGAGGAAAAAAAAAGTAAAAGAAAATGAATATGGTAATTAGGCCATCCAATCTCTTCTCTACATCATTTTATGAATTTCAGAAATTTCTCAGTAGTTAACCCAGACATCAAAATTTTCAATTGGAATTCCTGAATTGTTCTCACAACTAAGTTTCTCATTCAACACAATCTTACATCTGTCTGTTCGAAAATAACAACCAATTATAATTTCAGTCTATATATCATCATGGACATACCAGATTATTCTCCTATAAGAACCTGTTGTTTTTTCTCCTAGAATTGTCAAGATAATGGGGGACAGATTAGAAGTTCAATCAACTCAGCCCTCAGAAATGTATTAAAGCCCCTATCTGCCAACTTGGCATAACAAATGTCGATGACTAGGATGATCAAGATAAAGCAAAAGTTTTTGAACAGCTTTCTTTTGGGCTTTAATATCACAGACTTCCAAGAGAGACAAGAAAGCTTGAAGCAAATAAATCAGACCATTTGAAAATAAAGCAGTCATATTTCCTTAAAATGATTTTCACAAAAAAGCTTAGTCACATGGATTATCAACTCAACCCTCAGAACTGTATTAAAGCCCCTATCTGCCAACTTGGCATAACAAATGTCAATGACTAGTATGTTCAAGATAAAGCAAAAGTTTTTGAGCAGCTTTATTTTGGGCTTTGGAAATATCAGAGACTTCCAAGAGAGACAAGAAAGCTTGAAGCAAATAAATCAGACCATTTGAAAATAAAGACACATCATATTTCCTTAAAATGATTTTCACAAATAAGTTTAGTCACATAGATTATCAAAAAATAATTGTTCAATGTTTACTGAACATAAAAATAGAAATAACTATTTTCTTTACCAGTAAATGAAAATTAATTCTTCCTAGCCAGTCTTGTATTTTATCCTTTTTCTGATAAGTAAATGACCAAACTAAATTAAAAAGAGCACAATGGGGGCCTGCTCAGCTACACAGAGAGATCAAGGAAAAAACATATGGGAAACACCATAATAATTAAACCAAGATGAAGCAGCTTTCAAAAAGAACACAGCTTGTAGCGTAACAAATCTAGCTATTGCATGCTGACAATGAAACCTCTGGGAGTAAAATTTTTCTCTGACAGGATGAAAAAAAATTGTAATTCAACAAAGTGAATCCAAGCATACCTTGTATGCAGCAGCAAGAGAATTGGTTGCTTCTTGGATAACAAAACGAAGAGATTCAGCTTCAGCTTTCAATGCATCAAAAAGACGAACAGCCATATCAATCTTGTCTCTGAAAATGAAAGGAAATGGCCACCAGATTATTGTCACAGATATGGATACAGAGCAGCAGAAAGGAGAAGATGAACAAAGCACCTAAAGAGATGGGGAAGGCGCTGCCCAAGTAATCCAATTGCTTGAAAAGAAAATGTTTTGGTGTCCCTAGCAATAGCATCTGGAATGAAGTAAACAAAATCAATCTCAATTGATATGTGAAGTAAATTGAATCAATCAGATTCCAACCATAGTGCTTTAATATAGATAAGACAAGGGAATCAAAAGAGCTCTGTTTGCATGACACCTGATTCTGAGCTTGAATAACTATCAAGTAACTTCAGAATCCCAGTCAGTATAACAGGGCCCATGAGCTTCAGCTGATCACTTTTTGCCTGTACATATTAAAATAAAGGATGTTATAATGACTAAGTAAAAACAAGAACGTGAAATTGTATCAACATTTTGTTTGCAGAGTTCAAAGTGAAAACACGTGAGATGAAAGAAAATAGAAGTGGAAACATGATCATATCATCAATAATCATTTTTTTGCCAAAAAAACCTGTCCTCTTTGAAGCAATCAATGATTGATCGATAGTTTGGCAACTTGCAAAAAACCATATATGGTAAACCCATAGAGAATATCCTTGCAGTTCAAACACAAGAATGAACTGATTTTAGCACAAGTTCTTGGGAAATGGCTAGAGTTACAAAAAGATTCTAGAATATGGAAATAGGCTTTTAGGATTTGCATGAGGGAGACCAAAGTCTGGAAAAACTGAAATAGTAGAAGATCACAATAACAAATAAAGAAAAAGAGCAAAACTTATGTATAAAAGAACTACGATTACGAACAGAGCCTAGGTAATGAAATAATTAAACTAAAAAATATTCTAGAACTTTAACCTCTTAAAAATACAGAAATACTTTTGTACAAAAAAACTATGATTACGAACAAAGCCTAGGTAATGAACTAATTCAACTATAAAAAATCCCAGAACTTTAACCTCCTAAAATACAGTTGACTGTGAATCTGGTATGAATGCTAAAGAACTTTACATTATATGATTCAAGCCAAGGAAAACATACAAGATTCTCATAATCTCATATAAAACAGGACTTGTCTAAGGCTATTGCTTCATGGATAAAAACAAATTGTCAGAAAATAATCATTGTACAAAGCATTTTCAGGTGTCTCCGTTGTCTTCTAGCATGCTGTAAATTGAGATAATTGTGTATTTTATTAATGTTTGGCGAGGGAAGTTGGCAGCTAGCAGTAGCCACCCAAGGCAGGTGTCCAACATTAAGAACTGTTTGAACATTGACTATTGCTGGTGATGGTGATCAACAGCAACAATGGTCTGGTAAAGTCAGCAATAGTCAACACCTGCAGCTGAGTGAAAAGTCCACAGAATTGCAAAAATCTATAACAGGCATGTGCTTAGTTAAGTTACTTCGGCTCAATTCTCCATTGGTGACAAGGATAAAATAACCCTGACTCTTAAACTACATAGAGAAAAGAAGTCTGTTTACTAAAGTGCAATAGCAATGCAAACTTTGGCCACAAATTCACTGTGCACCACTAGTGGACAGAAGCATAAAAGACCTCTCTCTACGTGCATCACTAATTGGTAGGTAAAGGACTTCAGACAGCTACTAAGAAAGCTATGAAAATGTGTCAAGAAAAGAAGTCTGTTTACTAAATTTCAATGGCAATGCAAATTCACTGTGTACCACTAGTGGACAGAAGCATAAAAGACCTCTCTCTATGTGCATCACTAATTGGTAGGTAAATAAAAGACCTCTCTCTACGTACATCACTAATTGGTAGGTAAAGGACTTCAGACAGCTACTAAGAAAGCTATGAAAATGTGTCAAGAGTACTTCTTGTCCAAGAAATCTTCCACTGGAACAAATACAATAATAAAGTATTTTAAACCTGACATGATAATACAATTTGACATAATATGAAGTTTAATCTATGTTCATTCTTCTCCCACTTGAGAAGGTATGTTTAGCAAAGGTATGTTAAAATGTAAGGGATTCACCTGATCCTTTATACCGCTTGAGCCAAAGGTCAAAGGTCCCTTAATCAAACCAACTTGAAAATTTAAAGTACAAATCCAAAACTGAACAATAAGATTCTTACATGCTTAAACACCCAAACAGTGAATTCCATTCCCAATTGCTTCAACCTTGAGGTGGTACCACTTCCTAGTGCATTCCAGAAGTTCAAAACAGAAAAACATCAGCAATAAATTTATATCACAAACTTGGCATGAGATTCCTAAACTGAAAGAGAGAGAGGGAGAGAGATAGGGGTAGAGAGAGAGAGAGAGTTCCTCAAATCATGTATTAAAGATAATTTCATACACAAACTAACATCGACAAACAATCCACCCATTTATTCCCCTCTTTTTTACATTTTAAATATAACAATGATCTAAAATAGGTCTTTTAAAAAAAATACAACATAAAATAAAAGGAACACCTTCAAAATATATAATAGAACCCAAACAAGAATATTGTTGTTAAGATGGCAATGGTGAGGAATAAACACAATGTGCATGCCTTAAAACATCTATTCTTCACTGAAAGAAAAGGAGACTCTTCATTATTATTTCTAGTTCCACGTACAGATAAGCCAAATTACTGGTAAAATTTTCATCAATTTGTGAGTTAAAGGTCAGAGGACTCTAAAAGAAGTGAGCATGTGAAAAAGAAAAGCAAAACACCATAATTTTCCTCTCAACTTAAACCGAAATCACTAACCGGTCTATCATGCTATTGAATAAAGCTACCATAGTCTGAAAACATTGATAGAATAATTGACAACTTCTTTCAGGCTTCACTAATAATCAAATGGTGGAATCAATAAAAACAATAGAAGTAAATGAGTGCATTGTGCATTTACTCCTTACTGACCATGCATCTACCATGTAAAAAATCAGTTTTCGGTCATGTAGGTTTGTCAGATTATTTGAATCCTATATGAGGATCACAAAGCTCAATATTTCTCATCAAATAGCACCACAGTTATAATCTGCTTGAAGAGTTTTTACAACCCCTCCTAGATTTGGCATCGAAACCATAAGTAATTAAATGAAAATTTATAGTTACCATATATGCAACCAAAAATACACTGCAGAGTTGCTGGGAAACTGTTTGCAGCAGTAATAGACCGGCAAAATACAGACATCAGCTTTGTTTTCAAAGAAACACTTGCTGGGTTGACTTTAGATTCTGGAGCGACATTTCCAGTGCTAGTAGTACCTGCAACAAAGTATCTTGTTCAGACTTGTAGATGCACAATAATACAGGTGTAAATATATTTTTTATAAAAAATATCAAGTAAAAGCAAAGGTGAGATCCCCAACCTCACCCTCCTCAGGACACTTCTCTCTTGGGCATACAAAAGGGGAATAAGACTTCACCTCCCCCCCCCCAAAAAAAAAAAAAAAAAAAAAACAGAGAGAGAACATGAACTGTTGG
>Ga0307515_10007508_pt1 | contig 21546 bp, 6 predicted proteins | sample 17_EM_MG_FD_194513 | JGI IMG/M metagenome (GOLD analysis project Ga0307515, IMG submission 194513) | Populus trichocarpa ectomycorrhiza microbial communities from riparian zone in the Pacific Northwest, United States - 17_EM | ecosystem: Host-associated > Plants > Roots > Unclassified | place...
AATATATAATATTGTATAAATGATCAAATCACAATCATAACATTTATACTCAGGTGTAAGATTAAACAAAACTAAAAGAATATTTACTTGTTAAAGCAATTTAAAATTAATTAAGTTTTGTTATTGTTAATGATCAATTATTTTTCATAAGGTTTTATTCCTCCTTACTATGTGCAATAAGATTTTCTTCAATAAGTTTCCTATGATTTAACAACATCACCTTATATAGGTGTACTCGTAAACAAAATCCAACAAACTAAGAAAATAATACTAAATTAACCCTATATAAGGGTTAAACCTAAGCTTTAGATTAAGAAAAACTTTGATAGGAAATGAATGTTTAAAACAAAAAAACCAATGTTAGAAAATAAGGTGAAGAAAAGTATCAAATTCTGTCAAAATAATGCAGAATTAACCAACTTTAAATACTCTTCTTCAACCCATTTGTATAAAGAGTTTTAAGAGATAAAGTTGACGGATTTACCTTACTAACAACTTTAATTACCTATAGTAAACCAGAATTAAACCTGGATATTTTTTTATTTAAATCAGATGACTTTTGAGTTGGAAAATTTGTTTAGGTGGTATTGAAAAAGTTTTGAAAAAAATAATTAGATTCTTCCTTCTATGGATCGGACAAACCAATGAGTAAAAAAAATTCTTCATAGACTAGGTCCAAGTTCAAATGCCAATTGTAAAAAACAATCTTTTATAACCCAAAATATTATTTTACAATAAACCTAGACTTATACCTAGGCCCAAGCACGAGCCGTGCGTGTGCGAGTTTAAGACCAAAGTTCATTTTGCTTAGTTACTCTCTTCTTCAAAAGCCTGAGTGCATTTTGGGCTTAATTTTAATTTCTCAACTGTCTACTTTATAAATACAATTTTTTTCTTCTACGTGAGACAATTTTTTTAGAGAGTTTCGGGTTTCACCAAAACATACCAACCTAGATTTTTCTAAAATAATTTATCATTCACTCATAATTTATTTAAGTTACATTATTGTTTCATGTTAAAGAACTTATATTGGATATTAAACTTTAATAAAGTTTTAACCCAAAAAATAAGTGGATTTCATTTTTATTTTGACCTCAATTGTGTCCATTAATCATATTCTTAAACAAATTTTCCAACAATCTTGTACTTTAATATGGACTAGTTGATTTTACTAAACTCATTGTTTTTCTTTGATTATGTTTGATATTGTGATTGAGATTGTATTTTATTTAATCTACATGTTTAATTATGTTTGATTAAATATTATCTATCATAAATTTACATGAGTTTATTAAAAATTCATTTTTAAATTTTAATTAAAAAACTATAACTTATTATTTTTATTTTTTTTAAAAAAAATTGCAATCTTAATTTTTATAAGGTATTTGAGAGTGTAATATAAATTATTTTTTAAAATGTATTTTTCTTAAAAATATATCAAAATAGTATTTTTTTTAAATTTTTAAAAAATTATTTTTAATATCAGCATATCAAAATAAATAAAAAATATATATATTTTTTAAAATTTAAAATTTTTAAAATGCTATTTCAAATACAATTCCAAACTAAATCTACCTGAACTTTCCTAACCCCTCATTAAACTAATCAAAATTTCCTTGTCATGTCGTCCTTTCTTCATAACACGTGCCATCAAGCAACTTATAGTACAAAAAATCCAACGTCTAATCTTTCTGTTTGACACAAACACCTGCGAAGAAAAAAGAAAGAAAAATCATTACATGTACACAAACAACACATCATGCAATAACACAAACAACATTCAGATACAGAACAAAACCTAAGAGAGACAAGCTTCAGATCCTTGTTGGATTCCCATTTCTGTTCCTTAACAACAACAACCTCCATTTCCAAATCCCTGTTTCTGTCTCTGTCCGTCCCTCTTGAAAAAAAGAAAAAAGAAAAGAAAGGAAACTGAATATTCTTCCTATTTCTATCTGTATATCTCTCTAGCTATCAAAGTATGTTGATTGAAAGCAAATTTTCAATCTTTCTATGATACAAAGGCAGAGAGAGACAAAGTGTGAATTGGTAGACAAGAATAACAGTTACCCACGAAAAAGGGTTTCTTAAAAACCCAGCAAAATTAATGCTTTCTCTGGTTCCTCAACAGACACTGCTCTGTTTTGTGCAATCGTTTATTGGGGTTTCTTGAGCTTATTCGAGGAAGGTTTTCTTCTTGGTGCAATGTGGGTTCAATTTTGTAGGTGATTCCATTGGATCTTCAAAGGAAAGAGGAAAGGAAATAAATAAATGGCTTTGTTTAGGAAGTTCTTCTTTAGAAAACCACCTGATGGGCTTTTGGAGATCTCTGAAAGGGTTTACGGTATGCTTTAAATTTGAACAATTTGGCAAACTTTATGGTTAAAGGTTGATGGGTTTTGGTTCTTTTGTGTTTTGAATTACTTGCATTGATGTTGGTAGGCAATTGGTCTTAAAAGTCCGTATCTTTTGAGATACTATTGTGGGTAATGTAGATGTTATGTTTGTACTGATTTTAAGTTTTTTGAATTACCTGCGTTGGGGTTGTGGATAATTGGTTTTGAAGTCTCTATCTTTAACTTCAGGTTTGAAGAAGATTCATGGGTTTTATTTATTTTTTGATTTGTTTTTTCTATCATTTGATTTTTTAGTGTTTGAAACTACTTGTATTGATGCTAATAGCTAACTGGTTTTAGAGCCTCCATCTTTTAATATACTATTCTGGATAATGCAGATGTTGTGATATGTAAATAGCAACTATTTGCTTACTGTAGGGCTCAAGATTATCGGTTTTCTTTTGTTTCTTATATCATCTATTTGTCATTACGTCTAATGTTTTATAATACTTGCATTGGTGTTGATGGTTAATTTGGTTTTAAAGTTTCTATCTTTGGAAATACTATTGTGGATAATGCTGATGTTATGCTTTTATCTTTGTAAATATTAATGATGGTTCGTGTTGTTTGGTTTCAGTCTTTGATTGCTGCTATTGTACGGACACTTTTGAAGATGAAGAATATAAAGTGTACATTGGAGGCATAGTGGGTAAACTTCATAACCATTTGCCTGATGCTTCATTTATGGTGTTTAATTTCCGAGAAGGCGATAACCAAAGCCAGATTTCTAGCGTATTGTCCGAATTTGACATGACTGTGATGGACTATCCCCGACACTATGAAAGTTGCCCCATACTCTCAATGGAGATGATTCATCACTTCTTACGGTCGAGTGAAAGCTGGCTGTCACTTGGGCAACAAAATGTGGTCTTGATGCATTGCGAACGAGGTGGGTGGCCAGTTCTGGCTTTCATGCTTGCTGCCTTATTGCTATATGGGAAGCAGTTCACTGGTGAGCAGAGAACTCTAGACATGATTTATAAGCAAGGGCCTCGAGAGCTTTTACAGCTGATGTCCCCTATTAATCCATTACCTTCGCAATTGAGGTACTTACAGTATGTATCAAGGAGGAACGTGGGAACACAATGGCCTCCTCTGGATAGAGCACTTACATTGGATTGCATTATTCTTAGATTAGTTCCTGGTATGGATACAGAGGGGGGTTGCAGGCCGATATTTAGGATATATGGACAAGACCCTTTTATGGCTGCAGATAGGAATCCTAAAGTTCTGTTCTCAACACCAAAAAGGAGCAGATTCGTCCGGCATTTCAAGCAGGTAGCTCAAGTTTCTTCAATTTGTACAATTTCTATCAATTTTTATTTGAAAAGTTAATTGTATTTTTTCTCCAGAACAGAATCTTATCATTGTTTATGGTGTTCTACATTACTTAAATAAGATGGCCTTTCCAGGATCTGTCTTACTACTAGGAGCAGTAATAAAACAGTTGAATTTCTTTGCAAGAGCAGTGTCTGTGTGCATATTTTTTCCCATCTGATTGACCTTTTCAGTTGGCTACTTTCATGTTTTTTTTTTCTATTTATGATGGTTATTAGCAAAGAGTTGTTATCTTTAACACTCATGTTATATCTGCCGATGCACATGAAGTAATTCTAAAAGCTTAAGGTGCTGGGTCGTCCATGCCATTCTTTTCGACTTTTCTGAAATAAGCATCTGTTATGTTAAGGTGACTATTATGGTTTTCTGTGATCAAAACAATATTATGCCTGAGATAGTATTTTCATCTCTAAATTGCTTATGTTTACAGCTGGTGGTTTTCTTCCCCTTATCTTTAGAGATTTGTTAATAGTACACATACTGATATGAACTCACACACACATTACATACAAAATTATGCTTTCTGTTTGCACCATAGTCTATTGATAATCATAAATTTATATGTAATCATCTCTATTATTAGGTAAACTTGTTCCATTCTCATCCTGTCTCTGAAAACTGCATTTATACTTTTTGTAAAGTTTGCTGTGCATGCTTTCAAATTCTTCGTTTATTTTGGCAGGCAGAATGTGAATTGGTTAAAATAGACATCCATTGTCATATACAAGGTGATATTGTCATGGAGTGTATTTCCTTGGACAGTGATCATGAAAGGGAACAGATGATGTTTCGGGTCATGTTCAACACAGCCTTTATAAGATCAAATATCTTGATGTTTAATCGTGATGAAATTGACACGTTATGGAATGCAAAGGATCAATTTCCCAAGGACTTCAGAGCAGAGGTATCTAGTTATCTTTCATTTCTTGAAATTTACTATGACTAGAGATAATTTAATGTTTTGGGTCTGGATGAAGGTTCTTTTCTCAGAGATGGATTCTGCTACTTCAATTGCTGCAATTGATTTGCCTGGTTTAGAAGAGAAAGATGGCCTACCTATGGAAGCGTTTGCAAGAGTGCATGAGATTTTCAGCAACGTGGACTGGCCAGATACAAAAACTGATGTAGCACAAAATGTGCACCAGCATATCATAGCACCCCAAGAAAATTTGGACAGTTCTCCCCAGAGGGCAGAAATAGGCAGTGTATTGATGGAATCAACCCTTGTTAAAGTTCAAGAGAAATTGAAACTAAAAGAATCAGAAAACAAGACTCCAAGTCCCACTTCCATTACCCCGATGAAACAATCTATCCTCTCTTTTGAACCATTTTCAGATACAAATTCAGTAAGAGAGGAGGCTGAACCTCAAGAACTAAAGGTTGCCCTCCACTCTGTGCCCTCTATAAAATCATCTCCTGATGAAAATTCAGCTGGGGAGAAGGTAGAACCCCAAGAACTGAAGGTTGCCCTCCAATTTACGCCCTCTATTAAGCCATCTTCAGATGAAAATTCAACTCAAAAGAAGGTTGAACCACAAGAGCTCCAGGTTGCTCTCCAACTGTCAGCTCAATCTAAGCTCATATCACAGCGAGTACCTCAGAGATCGCACTCTTCTCCAGTTTCCTATAGCAATTCCTTGCAGGCCTCACCTGTGCCTATGTCAAGATACCATGGTGCACCCTCTAACCTTGGCATCACAGCTTTGTTGTATGATCATGCTGCATCTAAAGGCGAAGAAGTCGTTTGTCCAGTGACATTATCTCTACCTTCCTCTGCTATATCATCTCCAGTCACAGGTGTACTTAAAATTGCACCACTCAGTAATGTGTCTTCTCTGAGGACACCACCACTTCCTACGCCATTGCAATCTTCAATTGGAGCTCCTAAAACTACCGAAAAGCCTTCTCCAACATGTCCTATTCCTCCTACTCCTCAACCCATTTCAATTTCTTCTTCCGTCACAGAATTATCCAAACCTGCACAACTCAATCAGGTGTCTACTCCGGGGACACCACCATGCCCTCCTAACTCATTGCAATCATCAATTGAAACACCTCAAACTATCAAAAATTCTTTTGTTTCTTGTTCTATTCCTGCTCAATCTTTTTCCAAAGAAACAGATTCTTTACTCAGTCAACATCCTCAGGCAACATCTGGCAGTATTTACTCACCGTTGGTTCCTTCTCCTCTTCACTCTTCTCTTTCTGCCTCTTCGTCTCCTGTTATCAAGAGTTCATCTTCAGCTCCCCCAGCCCCTCCTCCACCCCCTTCTTTTTTAGGAGCACTTCCATCTTCTGCTGACAGGAACTCGTATCCAGCTCCCCCTCCTCTACCCCCGGGAATGGCCTCTATGGTTGCTAGCTCAGTTACTTCGCAGTCTGTGAAGAACTTGGCTGTTGTGCCCAGACCACCACCACCACCTTCTCCTCCCCTACTTGCTGGATCTGCTTTGGGCCCCACTAGTGCTCCTTCAGTGCCGCCGCCGCCACCACCTCCTCCTCTACATTCTGGATCTGCCTTGGGCCCCAGTACTGCTCCTTCAGTGCCACCACCACCACCTCCTCTGCATTCTGGATCTGCCTTGGGTCTCACTAGTGCTCCTTCAGTGCCACCACCACCACCTCCTCCTCATAGCTCTGCTGTTTCTTCATATAACAATGTCGCGCATATTCCTCCTGTGCCACCTCCTCCTGCTCCTTTGGCCAACGGGTTGTCAAGAGCTAGCAGTGTCTCCTCACTATCACATGCTGGAGTTAGTAATGGAAATGTACCTTCAGTTCCTGGACCACCTTCTGGTGCTCCATTTAGTGCAAAGGGGCGGGGCATGTTTCGTATAAATTCAAAAAATCAACCCAGAAAAGCCAACCTGAAACCTTATCACTGGTTAAAATTAACTAGGGCCGTGTCAGGCAGTTTATGGGCTGAGGCGCAAAAAGCTGATGAAGCTTCCAAGTATACACCATTTGTTTTATTGTTCTCTTCAAAATGGCCTTCTTCTATTATCTCTATGTTGTCACTTATTATACCTTATCAAATTTGTCTGTACTAGGGCTCCAGAGTTTGACATGTCAGAACTTGAGACTCTTTTCTCAGCAGCTGCTCCAAATTCTGATCGTGGGAGCACAGCAGGGAAATCAAATCGGCGCACCGTGGGACATAAATCTGATAAAATCCAGCTGGTAATCAGTTTGCATTCATGGGAGTGGAGCCTATACTTAATTTTATCGATTGCATGACTTAGATTTATTAATGCCAAGTTCAATTCACTACTTGGGGCATCCCAACTAGCCTACCCATTTTAACTCTACTTAGTATTCACTAACAAGCATCTCAAGTGCCATCGTGTTTAGTTTTACCAATACTTGCAGATAATTATAGGTTCCTTAAACAACGAAGTCAGGTCTAGGTGGGTTGCCTTTCTGGTGTAGCCATGTAGGGTTAGGGTAGGGTTTCTTCAGTTGATTGAATTTGGTCATCTTCAATTTAGGTTAGGCAATTGGTTTTGCGATATTATATCAAACAGAATTGCTCACCTGATGTTGGTAGTCCAAATTTTATCTGTTTAATATTGTTTTAAAGAAAGAGATTAATATGAAATTTGTACCCAACAATTCATTTGGTTGAAAGATCACTCTTATTTGGTTTTTATTTGCAAATTACAGAACTGTATTATTGCAAGCTCTCATGTTCAGTGCTTGGGCATGCATTTTTGCAGTGTATCCTGTATTCTGGATAGTAGTAGATAACTAGCAAAACATCTCATTTGAATTTGTTTCTTCACGAGGTGTTTACTGGTTCTGCAGATTGAACTTAGACGGGCATATAATTGTGAAATCATGCTTTCAAAGGTTAAAATTCCTCTGCCAGATCTGATGGTAAGATGAACCTTGTTGCACTTGTCTGAGCTAATTTTTTCGTAAAACAATGTGTTAAAATTAGGTTGTACAAAATTTGTATTATGGACTGCAGTTTCAAAGGTGAGGAGATTTTCATAATTATTTTGTGTTCAAAGCTTCTGTACCTATCCATAAATGTGAGAATGTTTGTCATAGTGATTTCATGGTGGTGATTGAAAACTTAAAAGTTTTCTTGTTGTTCCATGTACCTTGCATTCCTACGTGATTCCTTTGAATGTTAAACATATACCAGCCTTCATGCTGCGGTAAATAATTCTTCTGGAATCTACTAAATGATGACGTGTAATTGGTTTTGAATTTGAGAAAACATGCCAACCCTGATACCTGACCCTTTTTAATGCAAATGAACAAAGACATACTTTTCCTGCTGAAGTTTGCTATGCATGCTTGCATTCATTTCAGAGACTTTAACTGCTCAAATGTTTTTGGTCGGTTCTCTTACATCCTTGCTTCTCTAACTGTCTTGCAGAGTTCGGTTCTTGCTTTGGATGATACAGCATTGGATGTTGATCAGGTTGATAACCTTATTAAGTTTTGTCCAACAAAAGAAGAGATGGAATTACTCAAGGTATTACAAATTCTTTTGCTGCTTTTTTACCTTTTCTGTTCATAAATCCTCTACCACTTCATGCCATGTTGAGAGCTGTCACCACCAATTATTTATTGTTCTATTTGTTCATAATTTAAAACATCGATCAGCTAATGCAGTCCCTCATGTTCATTGAGTTAAAACCAGAATTTCTTACATTCAGGGTTATAATGGAGATAAAGAGAACTTGGGAAAATGTGAAAAGGTGAGTGAAGTATTTATTTTTCAGATTAACTTTCTTGTTCTTATTATTGTATTTTCTATCTTGTTATAGCTCATGCCCTTGTTACAAATGAAATGCAAAAGGTTGGCTTATTTTGCTCTTTACTCCTTTTTAATTGATTAATCAACCATTAGACAATGAATAATGCTTATTGACATTTGTGAACCTCTGGTTCCTACTTTTGTAGCATATCATTGGAAACAAATCATGTAAATGAGCTGCAATGTGGTTTGAGAATGTCAACTCCATACATGTTTTGGCCTTGTATTCTAATTCAACACCTTTTGCATTTTTCATGATAGTTTTTCTTAGAAATGATGAAAGTGCCACGTGCAGAGTCAAAGCTAAGAGTTTTTTCGTTTAAGATACAATTCCAATCCCAGGTTATTGGCCAATCTCTTTGATTATGTTGATTCTATGATGTTTTCATCGTTGTTTGTTGTTTTTTTTGGCAATAGAGGTCCCTATGGTTCAATGATTCAGTCACATTGAAACCTGCGGTTTCAAAAGGACTATTGGATTCTTGAAATGACAAAGTTAGTCCCTCCCTCCAAGTTCATTAGAAATTTCTGCTAATGTCAAATTATTAGCTTAAGGGCACATGGCACTCACCGATTGGCTGAGATTTTGGTCAAGTTTGATCATTGACCAAACTTGGCTACAGATTGTAACTTAATGGAAATTGGTTATGGAATTGGATGGAGAGACTAACTCTGTCTGAAATTCAAATCTCAAGACTCAATTGCCCTTTTTTGAACCATGGGGTTCGATGTGACTGCAGCATTGAAGCATAGGGACCCCTGCTGCAGTAAAACCATTGTTTGCAAATATTTAGCCCTTGTCTCACACCTATTTCAGGTTTCTGATCTCAGAGGTAATTTGAATATTGTAAATTCGGCTTCTGAAGAGGCAAGTCGGATCTTTTTACTTCTCTAGTTTCTTCCAGCAATGTTAGTTCTCTGAAGATTTTCAACTCTAACAGCATTTCCTATCATGTATTTTATCAGATCAGGAGCTCAGCAAAGTTGAAAAGGATCATGCAAACAATTCTTTCTCTTGGTAATGCTCTCAACTTTGGTACTGCAAGGGGTAAGTTGCAACTCCATTGGTTAGCATCCTGTTGTTATAACACTTTAGAGAATATGAAATTAGGCATAACAGTAATGCACATCACTCTAGAGAATATGGAATTAGGCATAACAGTGTTGCACATTAGTTTGTGCCCATGTTAGAAAAGTCTTAACAGACAGCTTGTTCGAGAGAGCCATTAATCTAATCTATAGGACCTTTTTTTGCAAAATCATTATACTGATGACTCTTTTTTTTTTGTCTGGTTTTTATGTCTCTTCTTGAAATCCCAATTTTTTGTTTTAAATAAGATGCTGAATTCTTTGTAAATCCAGAACCTCCTCCTGTATAATCTCAAGTCTTTGATTGTAAGATCCAAACATTTACTGTAGGATTCTGTACCAGACATTGTTGCCCAGAAAGTGATTAAAGCTAAAGAAGTAACAAGATAGAAAACTATACCTCACACCTTGATGCAATCTAATTTTGTAATTACACTGAGGTTGGAATGTTATACTTGAACCTGGACTTGCAAGATCATGTGGTTGAGCATGCACCATACATATATGGTCAACCAAAGCCCTTTCTCCCACCTTATTAATGGGACCTAAAATATGCAGAATATTTTCTCTGAAATTGAAGATCTTATTTGATGAGATTAATTCCAGGAGTTTTGGAGTTAATCTCTCTGCCTGTCTTATTCTTTTGTGCTTCTCTTGTATCCTCTTGATGTGCTTGCATCAGATCTGGATTGTTCTTTCAGTAAATTCAAAATTTCATTGCTTTAGGTTCTGCAGTTGGATTTCGAATGGATAGTCTCCTCAAACTCACTGATACACGAGCTCGAAACAACAAGATGACTCTCATGCATTATCTTTGTAAGGTAGAATATTTTCCTTTTAAATTGAATTGCAGCTTAAATCATGAATTTATGATTTGTTTGGTTACCATCAGTATATGTGAGTTAATTTTAGACAATGAAGACCATTGAATTGTCCAAGAGGCTGTTTCAAGACCAAGGGCAATTGATTTCTGCATGAATTAAACAAGACCTACTCCCCCACCTTAACCCTCCCTTGGTCTATTAGCTAAAAATTCCTCCCCACTCCATTCCTTTTAGTTGTTTGAGATAACATCTAGAGGGCGGGAAAGAGGAAAATTGATGAAGTTGCACTGTCTATGACTGTTTAAGAGTGATTTTTGTACTGTCCTTGCTCCTAAAGCTGAATCAAGTCACTGGTGCTGAACAGATGAGAAAAGGTTTACTTGGATTTTGGAGAGCTAATAAATGAAAAGTTTTTCGTGTTACATCCTTTGATTTGCCTTTTATGTGGCTGTAAGGTTCTAGTGACTGAAAGAACATATATCCAGAAATATAATTGACTCAGCTGTTTCGTTAAATTGATCGGATGGCAATTGATACCTACACTAAAACCCGTCTTGCTGAGGCTGGGCTAGCTGAAAATGCATTTAATGACGCTGAGTGTTGAAATCTAATCATCACAGAGTGCGTGAATCTTTTTTTTTTTTTTACTGAGAAATATATTTGCAATTGTTAACTTTTTTGCAGAATATTCATATATTTTGTACACATTGAACATTAGAAGATACTGAAGAAATGGAAAACAAAACTTCTGATAAAACTATTTATTTGGGTTTGGTGTTGAATCTTTTTGCATGAATCAATTGGTAGCCATAGAAATCTTAGCTTCTTCATCCCACCACAGATATTTATCTTTCACTTTTCTTTTCTTGCTGGCTTCTGAGTTGTAGGTACTTGCTGAAAAGCTCGCAGAACTGCTAGATTTTCCAAAGGATCTTGTGAGTTTGGAGGCTGCAACAAAAGTAATCTTCCTCCTCCTTTCTTTCCTTTTTTTTTTGGAAATTCAGTTTCCTTTACTTTGTTTGCTTGCTAAGTTATACATTCAATTTTGTGCAGATACAATTGAAATATTTGGCAGAGGAAATGCAAGCCGTTAGTAAAGGACTTGAGAAAGTTATGCAGGAATTGAGTGCTGCCGAGAATGATGGTTTGGTCTCAGAAAATTTTTGCAAGGCAAGTCCTTCCAGCTACTCTGTTCATTGTGTATAAAGGTTTCTCAGGATTTGCTGCAGGAATTACCTGCAATTAATGGAATTACTCGCCATTGGCATGCATGCAGGCACACATGCACACACCTGTATAATATCCTTTATTGTGGCAGATTGTAATAATTAATATATCTTTCCTTTTCCTTGGAAATGTTCAGATTCTTAAGGAATTCCTTGCTTTTGCTGAAAGTGAAGTGAGGTCTTTGGCTTGCCTTTATTCCTGCGTGGTATGTATATGGAATTTTATTTTGACCAGCTGCTTTTGGACAGTAATTCTGTACTCGAACTTGAACACTCAATACCAGAGGTTTTTGTTTTCTGAATCTGAATGTTTTAGGGTAGAAATGCGGATGCACTGGCTCTTTATTTTGGGGAAGATCCGGCACGTTGCACATTTGAGCAAGGTATTGTCCAGTATGTACCAACGTTGTTAAAATAAATTGGGCGTGAAAGTGAGTGTTTCACTGTAGCATTGGATATAGTTCACCGTGGATTGCAATCCACATTGAAATTATCCTTTTGTTTTTGGGTGGAATAAAAAGAAGCCTCGAGGGTGGGGGTGCTTTGGTTTTTTTTACCAGCTTAGTGGTCATTATAAGATTGGTGGGTATGTTAGTCTTTTTCAAATTTTTTATACATTAAAAATATGCATTTCTTCTTCAATGTTAACAAAATAAGGTTGGTATTTGGGGGTACTTTTGTACTTTCACATAGGTTGTTTTAGTAATTAGCAGGGTGTTTTGGTATTTTTCACGTTTACTTTTTTATTCAAGAAAGCTGTTATTGCATGCTCATTATGTACTAGCAAGTGAGTGGCGTCATCGCCATTTAGGCAGCGCATGTGACGCCACCCGGTGCCCAAACATAACCTTCCGTCGTTTTTTGGAAGCGCCACCATGTACTCTTTCTTATGGTGTGGTGCGTGACGATGTATGGTGGTTGGATTATTGCCGGTGGCTTTTTTTTTCTTCTCTCTCTCTTTCCAAATAAAATGCACAATTGTCCTCTTTGTTTTTTCTTTTTCAATTTCAATTCTCATTCTTTTGATTTCTTATTCTTTTTGTTAAAGTGTTATTGACTTTCAATTTAGTTCTTCAATTATAATTTTTTTCATCTCGGTCCTTATTCTTTTGATTTTTAATTTGTTTCCTTAGCCTTTTTGTTAAAGTTTTATTGACTTTTAATTTCATCATTCAATCAACATTTATGTTTTAATTTTTTCAATTTAACCCTAATTTTTTTTATTTGTTTTTTCTTTTGTTAAAAGTTATTTTTCAATTCAATTTAACCCTCCAATTGAAATCTTTGTTTGTCCTCTAATTATTATTTTTTTATTTTCACCCTCATTCTTTTAATTAAATTTTTTTCTTAGATCCTCTTGTGTTATTGATTTTTTTTCTTGGTTTCATCTTTCGACATTTAATTTGTTGGGAATTCAGCTTCGTATTTTTATTATTTGTAGTGCTTTCGATTTAATGATTTCGATCACGAGTTTGAAAAGTTAATATTGTTTGGCATCTCTTTTTTTGCTCATTTTCTTTTACGATCATATCGTTTCACATTAGTTTTTTTTTTTTAAATATTGGTTTTGTGATTATCTTCAATTTCTTTTCCACGAGTTTATCTTAGTCTCATGACATATATCACGAGTTTTGTATGCCTTTTTTGGATTTAAGTTTTTTTTTTAAATTATTTTGTTTGTGTTTGATTTTTGAAGATATTATTCTAACTTATCTATATATTTTTTTGTTTGTTCTATACATATGGATTTTATTTTTCAAAATAAAAAATATTTATTTTTAAATAATATTTTTTATATGTTTGGCCTTGTGAAATATTTTTTTAGGATGTCGGTTTATTCAATCAATTTTATTTGTGTTTTTATATTATCTTTTATTAATTTAAATAAACAAGTTTAGTAAACACAATCGGGTAAATGTTTTATTGTGATTGAATATCTTGATTTACATTTATCTCTTAATTTTTCAATTTACCTTTTGATTATTTGTTAACATTTTTTTTTTTGTATATTTACGTAGATGATTATCGATTTATTTAATTATATGCTTACATAGACTTTTCGATTTATATTTTGAATTTTTTATGTAAAAAATCACATCGAGAGATAGCCTGCATACCGAGTATTTGTTTGAAAAAAAAATTACAGCTCGTGGCGGAGCGCATATTAAATAACTAGTTATATTATAGTTATAGTATAAACTAAAAGAGGTGGTGAAACACTATTCATTTCAATAGTTTCCCTATCTAATTTCACACTTCAACATTTAGTTCATTAAAGATTAAGCTTCATAATTTATTGTGATTGCTTTATACGTGGTTAGCTCAGTCTCATAACCCGTGTCACGAGTTTGATGAATTAACTTGATTGACTCAAGTTTTATTTTTGTTATTTTTTAATTGATATATATAGTTTTTCAATTTCATCCTTTAACATTGAGAATTAAACTTCTTATTTTGATTTATTTTCTATGTGGTTATCTCGATCTCATGATTCGAGTCGCGGGTTAACCCAAATGACTAAGTTTTTTTTATTTTTAATTTCATCATTCCGCATTGAGTTGATTATGAATTAGGCTTCATGATTTATTTTTGTTTGCTTTCTATGAGGTTATCATGGTCTTATGACATGGGTTATATGTTTTGCAGGTTAATCCGGGTAGACTCATGTCATTTTATTGTGTCTTGCTTTTAGATTGATTTTTTTTTTAATTTCATTCTTCAAAATTGAATTTATTAAGAATTGAGGTTTATAATTTATTTTAATTTGTTTTCTATGGAGTTATCCTAGCACATGACCTAAGTTGTTTGTTTTATGGTTTTTTTTAATTGATTTTTTTTTTTGTAAATTTCATCCTTCAACATTGGTTTAATTGGGAATTGAGTTTCATTTTGTGTTTTGATTTGCTTTCTATGAGGTTATTTCGGTCTCATGATTTGGGTCGCGGATTTGACAAGATAACCCGAGTTGATCCAAATAGATCTAATGTGTTTTCTTCTCAATATTTTTTTTAAAACATGTCATCTTGATTTTTTTTAGTCAAAATATATTTTTAATGGTTTTCTGGGTTGTCTTTAAACCTGTCAAGTTGATCGGGTCATGTCGGGTTAACCCTCACTTGGTTTAAATTTTTTCTCTACTAGATAACATATTAGTAACACCTAGATATTTTTTTTTATGTTAAAAAAATTGATATGACCTGCAATATAGCATAAACAATGATATAGCAGCGAGTGCTAAATTAAGGTGTATATATGCATATCCATGTTTTCTGTGCATGGTTATGATATTCAGGTCATTCTTGAATATTATCATCAGCTCTTGAATCTCTGTTTGTACAGAAGGGGACCTTTCACTTTTTTATCTTCATTCATTCTGCAGTTGTGTCCACTCTGCTCAATTTTGTGAGGATGTTTGTCCGAGCACATGACGAAAACCAAAAACAACTTGAATTGGAAAAGAAAAAAGCAGAAAAGGAGGCACAGATTGAAAAGCCCAAGATTGCTTCTCCCAGAAAACTGTCTGAAAACTTGGTACGGACACCCATCAAAAGTGGGAGCATCCAATGATCAAGTGCTATATTCTGCCAATCCAACCAAAACCTGTTCTCGTATAGATAACATCATTGCAAAGCTGAGCTAAAAGGGAAAAACTAGAGCTCAAATCTGGAGAGAAGTGTTTACCTCTGCAGCAAAAATAAGAACTTAAATGCAGGTGTACAAGGCAGGGACGGATACTCTATTTTTTGTGTGGTAATCCTTGCTTACATGTCTTCTGTTTCAGTGTTCTGTACTTGTGTTACTGTTTCAGTGTCATCTTTGATACTTCACTTGTGCCATTGCTTACCAAGTTTCATTGCTTTCAGAGCAGAGATGTCAGCGATCTTCAAAGACCTCCTCGATGAGTCCTCGACAAGTCGCAAGATACCTCCAGGATTTTGTTGTAAAAATCAGTTAAAATTCGGTTAGCTAGAGATGGCAGGAGCATTGTTTGTTATGTACATTTTAATGTACAGTGATGTAAATGTCTATATGTAGCCATTGTTAAATACTATTATTATTCATCAAGAGCCTCATTTCTCAAGGAAATGAAGAGGGTGATTTAGTTTGTGATTTAATGTTATTATTGTCTTAACCTTTTCATAACTTTCATGAAAGAATTTTCAGTGGGATCCATGTACAATCGTGGGATGAATTAATTAACCAAACATTTTCAAAACTATAATTAGAATAAAATGTAGTTTTAATCAGATTTCACCACTATCTTATTGCTATGCATCCTTTTCTGTTCATGATTATGTCATGGTGTTCATTCTTTTTATCCTCCCTGATGTCCAGCCAGGTGAGATATGATACAAAAAACTGGGATAGTCTTCCTTGCTTTTCTGCAGAAAGAGGATGAATTGCTGGGTTTTAAATTTAGAGAGAAAAATAATAATATTTTCTTACCCTGAGATCTAAGTTGATGTAAAATTTTATTCGCTCAAAAACCACCAGAAGATAAATCAAAATTGAAGCTAGCAATCTAATTAAATTTATGAAAAAAAAATAAAATCGTGTTACCATAAATGAACTAATTTCCATTTTCGCTACAATCCATAAAAATCTTAGTTATTAATCTTGTCAGGCTTGACGAGTTGATTTGAAAAAAACTTGGAGTCTAATTTGAGTTAGATTTATAGTTGAATCAAACCAGAAATTAACTCAGTTCGCTCAACTCAAACAAGTTTTTAATGATCTATTTGACTTAATTAAACTCGATCCAAATTTGGTTGGGCCAGTCTTGTAAAATAATAAAAGAATATTATTTTAATAAAAATAATTGATTTAAATTAACTTGATGACTCGTGGATTGATCCAATAACTCAATAATCTAGGCCTTGTGTTTTTTAAAACAAGATTTATAGGTTTTGAAGTTTTTTTTCTTGCTAAAAAAAGAAATTTGACTATTATTATAAAGTAAAATAATTATGAAACTATATTTTTTTATTAGCAATAGAATACAAATATTAATAGAGAGTAGAAATGAAAAAAAAAAGATTAATTATTTGCTTTTTATTTATTTTACAAATAAGAATTGTGAAGAGAAGATAACATTAAAAAACTCAGTGGTATTTCTTATTTGTTGCATTAGGAAACCTAGGATTCTATAAACTCTAGGTTTAATATCTTTTATCCATGGATCGGAGTTGATTTAGTCTAAGAATTTCACGCTATTAAAATATAGCATAATTCATATATTTGGATGTATATACAGACATATGTAAGCAGGGACGGAGCCCAAAACACTTTATAGAGGGACTAAGACTACAACTTTTTTTTCTCATGAGGGCCAAAACTTCAATTTTACTAATCTTAGCTCTGAAATGTATAATTAATCCTTTTATTAGGACATAATATATATATATATATATATATATATATATATATATATATTTTTTTTTTTGCAGGGCAGCCTCCCTGCATGTAAGAGTATAACATGTTAATCTTGAGGGGTGTAATCTAACTGGTCAGATCCTGGGTTTGCTTCTTAGAGATCACTAGTTCGAGTGCCACAAACCTCATGGCCAATCAAGGCTTACCTAATCGTTAACTTCAAGGTCTCAGGGGATTAGTCGAGGTGCGCGTAAGTTGGTCCGGATACCAATAATTAAAAAAAAAATATAACATGTTTAAACTTTTTATTTTTAAGAAAAAAAACCTAATTTTATAACCCAAAGTTATTCACCAAATTTAAATATACGTATAATTTGTTTGTTTTTGTGTTTGAAAAATGTTTTTGAAAAAAATTAATTTTTTTAATTTCAAATTAATTTTTTTAATATTTTTAAATCGTTTTTACATGTTACATGTTAAAATTAAAAATATTTTTAAACAAAAACACTCTTTTATAGAAGAATTACTGATACACTGCTGAGCAATCCATAAGGAGATGCGGTGAGGCTCATTGGCGGGGATTGGATAAGAATCTGGAAAGATACTTAGAGACAAAAACAAGGCCACGAGCACTGGTGGGCGTAAGGCAGCCATAAGTCTTTCTTTTATTCTGTCAGAGTCAATAATGTTACTTTGAAGTCAAGCACTTGCTGTCAATTATAGAAGCCCAATCCATGCACGAAATCATCCCCATCTGCAACTATGAATCATCATTCAGCCTGCCTCTGGTTTTTAACATCTCCACCTGCAACAATGCTCTGCAAGACATCTATGAATGGTAACCCGTCGATCGTAAGGTTAATCAGGTTAATTATTTTTATTAAAATAATATTGTTTTGTTCTTCAAGAAATCTTTTAAGCTGATATAATTGGATTTAGTTGGGTCAAATGGATTCCTAAAAGCTTCGAGTTTTACAAAATTAGTATTATTATTTATTTAACTTAAAATTTAATTTAAATTAAACTCTAGAATCATTTATATTCTATATCAATCTGTCAAGTCAGACTGAATTTAATAACCATATATGACTCAGTAAGATACATTTCTCGGATGAATTCAACCTTTTTTTTCTTCATGAGGAGGCGTCGAAGGGTCGAAGTTATCCATAGTCCAGAGACTCAAATGACTTTGCTCGTCAAATATAATTTCATTATGCAAGAATACCCGGTGGTGCCTTGTTGATTCAAATTCAAACATGATATATTTTCTATTATAGTTTTATTCTCTTCATTTCATTAGAAAAAAATTAATATAATAATTTCTGAAGATAATTACTTTTAAATTAAATAACAAGCAATTTTTAGAACCCAAAAATTAATGCCTGGTGAGTATGAGTTCTTAGGAATCATCTTGAGGAATATATTTGTGTATTTATTGTGTATTAATGAGCTTATAGTAAGGTGGCCCGCTCGTAGAGTCTATAGTCCATGCCAGTTGTGATCTATAACTTGGAGAAATGTTCTAGCTAAAAATTCTTTTAGCTTCCTTTCTTGACTTCATAGGTTTGAACTTTGAAGCCGATATTTAAAGAAATTTATTTTTCTGAATGCATCACATTAATTTGAAAGACGTGTTCTTAAAAAAAAAAAAAAAGTCTAGATTGAAGGAAAAGTTAGCTTGGAAGTATCTTTTAAGAGCAATGTACTTGTAATTCTCTCTTGAAAGGCTTGGTTCAATGGTCAAGGAATATCATTTTCCAAGCACTTCATTGAGTGAGGATGGATTACCTTTCATTAATTATTCATAAATTTCAAAAAATCTCACCATCATATATATTACCTAGATTGTTAGTTTTTATCATGTAAGAAAACTTTCTCGACCCGAGTTTTTTTAAACCGCAACCACAAAAGCTATCATAATTACGGGCCAAAACTAACGCATCCATTGGCAAACATCATCTCATGAAAAATGTGAGCAAAGTAGGCAAAGTTTGATGAGCTGAAACAATCATGGGTGCCCACAATTCTGTGGTCAATAATATACAGCTTATACGCGTATGTGATAGAGTCTTAATGGGGGCAAGATGTCATGGCTACAGTCATGGAAAGCAATATGTTCCACTAGTCGGCCACCTCGTCATTGCTTGCTTCTTTCTTTTTGTCTTTTTTGAAGCATAATACTTATGCTACGGCTCAAGAACGACCCTAGGATTTTGTCACTTGCTTCTGTTTTTTGCCGTGGCAGGCGGTGTATCTCAGCACTAGCCAGTCAGTCTACTGGTCCTACCCACTTAGTACTAGACTTTCTAGATTTAGGAAGTCTTTCAAAACATATTTGGATGCAAGATGATTCGGAATATATATATAATTTTAATACGGGAATGTTAATAGTTCTTAAGATGGGCTCCAAATTTGATCTGGTTTAGTGCTGGAGTTAACTTAGATTTATCTTTTTTGTTTGGAATGATTTTTAATTTTTTTAAATAAAAAATTTCTTAGTTTTGATTTAGTTGGATTTAAAGTGAGTCATATCAAGTCAACTAGGTTGTAAATTAACTTGTTGAATCATCCGAGTTTGGTGAAGTTAATAAAAACAATTTAAAATAAAACTTAACTTGAATTAATTTTCAAATCAATTTAATAACTATAAATTAAGTATTACCAAACACATAATTCTAACTCCCATGATGAATCGTCATCGAAGCCAGCTGGTCAACGTGCTAATTTTTTGGCAGCATTTTGATAGCCTGAACGAGAAGCAGATAAATTTGAATTAGGATCCTTCCTAAGTCGTAAAAAGGGCAACTCAGTTAAGCCTGCACTGGCTGCACGATCGATGATGTCTGAATATTGCTGTTAATCACTATATGACTAAAATGGAACTTGGAAAGGAAGAGAGCACCTTTCATCAATTCTAACTCAATCCACGGAGCAAGAATAGCACAACAATGTCAATGAACATTTTGTTAAGATATTATCCTGTTTTTGGAAATTAATTACTCCTATTTAAATTGCATTTTATCAATATTACATGATATAAAAGACATTCATATGTTTGATTGAAGGAACAAAAACAACGAAAATATAAAATAATTTTTTTTATAATAGTTTTACGATAAAATTTTTTCTTTTAAAAATAAAAAGAATAGGAGAGTAGTCTCCTAGCCTCTTCTATCCATGTATTTTTTTTTTTATCTCAAGATAATAATGTTAACCAAACACTATTTAAAATACATGACATTATATTAGTTAAATTATGGCTCTTAAATTCAAAGAAATAGATTAAGCTTTCTTTAGGGCCACAACCCCTACATCTTTACACATTAGTAGCTTAGTGACTCTAGATCTTTTAATCTTCATTGTGTTAAACACCGATATTTTCCTTTAATTTTTTTAATCATATTAGATTTAAACTTCAGATAATAAATAATTATAGAAGAGCAAGCACAAGTTTATTAGCCTGATTGATGTTAGTTGCTACTATATATTATAAGTGATCAAAATGTGCATGTCACAAATTAACTAACCATTTGATGTTTGGTGATTAATCTCAACCACTACTAGAGAATTGAAGGAAAAAAAACCAATAAAAATGTAGATGAAGAATATTCTATTATGGTTTATGGATGAAATTTATGACAACAAATTTCATCCAAAAGTAATGGAATAAAAACAATTTTATCAACAATTCTATTGATATTGCTGACGTGTCAAATTGCTAACAAAAATCTCATTGATATTTTTAAAAGAAATTAAAGCCCGACAATCATCTCATCTTCTCATTTCATCTCTTCTTTCATTTGAAAACACAACAACCATCTCCTCTCTCTTTAAAAAAAAAAAAAACAGATTGCCACCCCTTATAAATCCGACCACCACAACTTGCTGGTGCCAATGCAACATCTCTCCAATAGCGTAATCTTTCCTCTCTTGGTTTCATTTCTGGTCAAGCTTCACCACCAAGCAAGCAAACTCACCCATTTATGTTTCAAGTTAATTTATTAAAATTTGTTTATAGTTTTTGTTGTTATCCAATTTTGACCTCATAAAAAATAAAATAAAAATTCCAAAATACAAGAGGATCGATACACATGAAGAAAGCCTAAAAGATTTCCAAAGTCGGTGGTGAAGGACCAAAATGACAAGTGGACAAGTTGGAGGACTAGAATGTTCAAGATTGGCAAAATTGACGACCCAATTCTGATTGATAAAAGACCCATTAAGTGATTTTGTTTTGGGGGTAAAGAAAAACAAATCTGGATGATCAAAGACTTAATGAGGGAAATCAATTTCTTGGAGTCAATTTGGGTCTTAATTGGAAGAAATTAAAGCTTGGGGACTAGAGTTGGACTTTGAAAAGTTTAATTGGTCAAATCAAAAGCTTAATTATAAGAAAATAGCCAATTGGAGGTTTGATTGAAGAAATTCAAAACCAAGGATCAAATCATAAAAGGCGAGAGACTTCAAGGGTTGAAATTGACCAAATCAGGGGCTAAATTGAAAAAAATTAAGAGCTTGATGGTCAATTA
>Ga0307515_10007509_pt1 | contig 21539 bp, 17 predicted proteins | sample 17_EM_MG_FD_194513 | JGI IMG/M metagenome (GOLD analysis project Ga0307515, IMG submission 194513) | Populus trichocarpa ectomycorrhiza microbial communities from riparian zone in the Pacific Northwest, United States - 17_EM | ecosystem: Host-associated > Plants > Roots > Unclassified | place...
GGTGGTAGGTGGTTTGTTTGGGTGCCAAAGGTTGGGGAATAGTGGGGCTGTGCGGAATATGCAAGGGATTGGTGGGTTAATTCTTTGTATTTCTTTGTGTGGAAGGCACGGAATAGGTGTGGCATAGATGTGGCATAGCCAATCAATTGTCCTGTGACATTGCGAGATAAGATGCCATATAGGTTGTGGCAGACACATGGAATAACAATGGGAAATTTCTGGAATAAGGGTTGTATAATATGTGAATAGCTGTGGATGTTGTAAAGGATCGGGCAGGAGCTTTACATGACAAGGTGGGATGGAGATCCGGAATTAGAAATGAAAAGCTCAACAATAGGATGCAAAAAAAGAGCATAATATTCATAGATTAGTTATTGAATAGCTAAGGAATAGCCTGCTGAAATGCCTGTATTATTGTATTATTATATCGTGGAGTAGCTATGGAATAGTTCTCATACAGTCCGAGTATTTCACATATAATAGTAGTAGAGGAATCATGGGATATTGTATGTATATCCACAAGTGGTCATGATAAATTCCCGACCTATTCCCGACTTATTTACCCCCGGAATATTTACTCCCAGCCGTTGTGCCCCTTACTTCTTATTATATAGGCTTACTAGTGGGCTCTTAGGTGTATAGGGTGTTCGCTCAATGGCTTGCAAAGTGGTGGCATATATACAAGTCCGCTCAGGGGTGTCCTTGTCTAAAGGTGCATGACCCTGCGGCAGCATGCAGTGTCAGTGTCTACATAGCAACTATTCGTCAAGTCATACAGATGACTCGATTAGTAGTGCACAGAAGTCCCAGAACATGGTGTTTACATAGATTTTCGTATCTTCCCATTACTTTGTGCACCACCGCAGTGTACAAAGCAATTTCGGCGATACAAGTAGACACTGATCGAGCAGAATGGTTAATTTAAACAAGAGATAACAGAAATTAAATAATAGCATTATGAATCCATCACTCTGCTGAGGTGCGCGTGCGTCAAGTCATATCCTTCCACCAATACCCGTTCTATAACAGGACCAACCTCCGGATCCCGGTATCATTTTTGGTGACGACATTGCTCTTATCTTCCAACTGGTATGACAGGGGTCAGCCACCAAATCATCTTCTGCTATGCCAAATTCATTCAGGTGAGGGGTCAGTGCTAGGCTGTTACGACCACGCTCACATCACCGGACAACAAAGCGCAATCAACAAGCGATCGTTTATCCATAACTGCCTCCCACGTCCAACACCTTCCCGACGCGCATACTGACCACCTGACATTGTGTATCTTCCCATCACTTCTCGATTCACACTCCACCGTACCGCACGACCTCGATACCTTGGCATGGTGTTCCAGACCATGCGCCCCGTCCCCCACCCCCATCAGCGACCTCCCCCAGAGAGTCGCAGAGTACACCGGGGTCGAGTATAGCTGTTTCCGACTGCTGTTGGCCGAGTGTGGGTCAAGACGAGCGGTGAACGGCGAAAGGGAAAAGAATACATCTCGCTCTATCCCAATGTGGGAGCACCCACGGATAGACACAGCCCTTTGCAACCTGACATCCGCCACTTTCCTCGATGTCTCTTCTGATGAAGAAAATGAACCATAGTAACCCAACTGTCTTATCCTGGCCAGTAATACATGCTAAGAATGCTCCTATAGAACAACAGCTCCTGCCGCCCGCGCAACCACGAGGCAAGCGCATGCCCTTCACCCTCTAAAATATACCTCATATTTTTGTGTTACCCAGAGGAACCGAAGACCCTCAAGACTGCCTGGGAATACTATAACGAAGGCACGTACCCAGCCGCATCACCATATACCGTCTAATATGAGGCCGGCAGGAATGGAGATCATTGACCGCGAACGCGAGAGAGAATGGCTCGAACAAATGGATACCATACTCATATTCGTATGTATTACCTCCCTGTGGGGTTACGCTGCGTTGATAAGTTGTCCAGGCGGCATTGTTCGCAGGTTTCTTGAGCGCTTTCCTCATCGAACTCCTCGGTCGTCTCGAACAGGACCCACTGGATGTCATACAAGATGTTCTGATTTATCAAACGCAAATGATGCGTAATTCGAGCCTTGGGCCATATGTCCCCGCCGACTTCTCCCCTCCAGAACACATTGTTGTTGTCAATGCTCTCTTCTACGCTAGTCTCGGATTCATGGTCCTAGCAGCATTCATCGCCATGCTCATCAAAAGCTGGGTACGCGAATTCGACCGAGGCTTGCGGGCAATGTCAATCCCGGAGCAACGAGCGAAGACGCGTGAATTCCGCTACCTCGGGATGGAGTGCTGGAAGCTCCCAGAGATGGTTGAGACACTCCCATTACTCATCCAGATATCCCTTCTTCTGTTTTCCATCGGTCTTGTGATCTTCCTTTTTCACATCAGTAAACCGTCGTTTGGTGTGACCACGACTATTTTAGGTATTGGAATTCTCTATTATGTGATGACTACGTCCATATCAGTCGTTGTTAGCTCTTCCCCTTTCCACTCTCCTCTTTCGCGCAGGTTGGGCAAGGTGTATCAACGTATGCATGCCTATTTCTGTCCACATATTGATTTCCTCCTATCACAAGCTATGGATACCATCCCAGCAACCACTCTGGGTCGTGTCCGACGGCACATAACGCTTTTCCTTCAGAAAACGTGCCCCTATCTGGAGAACGACCTTGTAGAACCGATCTCAGCAACAACAGTAGACAATGTCCAGCTTTCCATTGCAGCATCGGCCTTGCACAGAATTCATGATAGTGCCCCAAATTCTCAACACAGCGAAGCACTACATTGGGCAGTGTGGCAGGTGGCAGGTAGCACTACACTCCGCGTTCCACCATTATTCGACCTGCCTTCCTGGATTCGTAGCAAGTGGGATGATGAAGAGTACTTCTCGCGCCTCCCTCCGTCCATGCTGGTCGCATTGGTGGCCGTTTCGTTGCGTTCACGTATCAAATTGGAATTAGCGCACACCTCCATAATACGCGCTGTCCTGGGACCTGTGGAAAATATCAAGGGTCCCTGGGCTCAACTTGTAGTTGCGGTTTTTGATCGCTACAAGAGGTCCATGTATAGGAACTGGTTCCCCGCTTCTAAACCAATGATACGAACTGAGCTCGATGACCTCACAAGGATGATACAACAGAAGGAACTGCACAGCGAAGAATCTTTATGGCTTTTAAGCACACTGTGCGAGCTCTGTAGCGAGGGGTGGCTACCGCAGGAAACCCCATATTTAATTGGGATATGTCTAGAAATGCTAATGGATCATTCCCCGGGACGGGTATACATGATCCTCTCTGATCTGAAATTGCTTGAAGCTGTGGTTACCCTCGCCGCTATTTCATGTTCCCCCAATCTTGGCAATCGGCGAAACATCGTCACCAGCAGTCGTGAACACCCATGGTCGCTCCTGAATATGCGAAACCCTGCTCTATTTGCCAACTGGTTTGAAGACACGCCTTCCGACTGTCACAAGTCGCTCATTTCTTTACTTTTTTTAGTGGTCTATGCCCTCTTACAGCGACAATCATATCCCTTAGCACATCAGTATTTCGCTATCATTATAGCAAATGGTGATTTCCCTCTCTATACCTCTGCCCTCACTGCTGTCGCTCCAACGATCGGAGATGCTGGACTCCTCGCTATCGGAGGGCTGCTCGTGGCTCAAACCCAAGAATCAACATCGGTATCTATGCGTTCTATGTCCTTTGTGGATTACACTGTTCTGGGAGAACTACTCAAGAGCTATGACCGCCATCTTCAAGCCAGTGAGAACGCGGACCCAAACACTTTCGCCATCCTGTTGGTGCTTTCCAAACACTTAAATTTATTCGCGATAGGGCGACTGGAGAAGCTGAATCTAGAATTGAAAGACCCCTGCTCCAGGCTGGTTGCAAGAGCAATTGCCCGTCTTGGCATTCCTGATGGATCTAATCTGCCAATTGGGCTATGTTCTGACCACCGAATCCAGAACATGATCGCGGCTCTCTCCCTTCTGCGATATACAGAGGGAAGGGTCACCGAGTATACAGAATCTCTCCTTCTGTCTTCGTTCCTACAATCCCGGGAGCTCGCGATCTCCTCCTTAGCACTGGAGTACTACATGACGACCGCGATATCTTATTCCGACCACTTGGAATCATCTTGTTCCCTCCCCCAGGGCGTACACACCGTGTTTAACGCCATATTGCCTGATCATCAGCTGCGGATGGGATGGCGAGTCCTAGAGACATTCGTGAACGGGTTTGATAACCTCCCAGTGGAATGGAGACGAACCTTTGCTGACAGTTTCTTCACTCTTTCGCGTCAGTTGCGGCGACGATCCCAGGGAGAGATGGAGACGAACACACCTACGGGAGAGCTTAAGAATATTCTCACATGGAAATACTTTCACCAAAAGGAACAAGAATCCGAGTTTACAGATTCGGAGTTCAGCGGATTGGATTGGATGGCCATGGCCTGGTCACTCCATTTATCGCAACAGTCTGGGAGAAAACCAAAGGGATCAAAACTAGTCAGAGCACGATGGCTGGATACGAGTGCGCCCACAGTTAGTGAGGGATTCGTGCTCAGAGCACTTTGCAAGCTTCTCGATGCGGCTCCATACTACAAAATCATTCCGATCATCCCCACGCTTTGCGAGTTCATTCAGTGGTTTGATGATACTGATATCCCTGAATTCAGTCGCATGATCTCGACAAGGGTAAAGGGAGCAATTCATAGGCAAGAGGAGTTCCAGGTGCTCCATAAGTTTGACAAGTTCCAGTGTATGTGGTATATCTAGGTACAGCTTCGGATTTTTTGTACACTTGTATCCTGTGAATGCTGTATTCTTATTTCCGACATGGCGAGATACACCGGAATCGCAATTAATACCCAGAAATCTTGCCTCCAGAGATGCCCTGCAATATTCAGCATTGGGTTTCACTGATTTGTGGCAAGGGAAAACGATTTGAGGCTGAGGAATGGAAAAGCAGCGTGCTATATAGAGGCAGGGAGGACTCCCCCTTTTTATTTATGAAGTACCGGGGTGTTTGTGTATATTGATGGGGTCCTTATTCGTAAACTCAGCCGCAGTCGAAACTAGCAGTTCGGGCCAGTCGATGCGTCTGTGTCTACCTAAGGACATAAATAGAGGACATGCCCTCCATTTTGAGGCTACCTAAGGTGAAGGACGGGAGGTGTCAGTGGCAAAGGGCTGTATTATATTAGCTGGTACGTCTTCAGCTCGGCTTTTGAAGACGAAATGGGTCAGATGCTAGTTCCGGCGAGTACCCCATCAGCCTTCTTCTAATAGTAAAGCAACATGATCTGTATTATACGAGCTATCCATCGTTTAGCCCATGCGCCGTCGAACCCCCAAGTGACAAGAGGAGAGCAAACGAAAGGTCTAATTGTACAGGCACTCAACCACATGAATCACATAAATCATCCTTGATCGATCGTACGTTCGTCAATTGTCAGACAATCTCTCACTCAGACCCTTGCGATTCCTTATAGCAAGCCTACACGCAAAATAAGAATACCAGTCAGCTCTCCCAGATAATGCACCACAGTAGCAACGACGAAAGAAATTCGCACCTTAATCTTCTCCAGGTACTTCTTCCCAACCGCCTTCCGCTGCAATTTCTGCGCGGCAGTCACCAGCCCACTCTCCGCCGTCCATTCTTCGGGGCTGAGCACGACACCCTGCACGACCTCGATGGCCCTGAACCCATTCTTCTTCGCGATCGCCTGCAGGTCCCTGAGGTAGAACTCCTTCACGGATTGATCCTCGTATGGCTTATGGAGGACCGTATCTGGGGCGGGCAAGTTCACGTTGGCCACGAGCAACTCTCTGAGGTGCTCCCCGTGTGGGAAGAGGACCACGATCGGTTTCTGCGACTCTGACGTTGCGTGCACGCATAAGTTCGCGGCATAATGGCAGGTCTTATAGGTGGTCTCGAGGCGCTCGAGAGCGATGTACTCGCTTCCTTGCGACATGACCGGGTTCTTAACTCTGCAAGACCGAGTTAGAAAGGTCGACGAGGCGAAGAGCGGTGGCACTCACTGGTCAATGATGGTCATAGTGCCATCTTTCTGCCACTGACCAACATCCCCGGTACGGAACCACCCGTCTCCTGGGAAGATGATAAGATCCGAGTTCAAATCGTCCCGTAACCATTCGTAATCGAGGTACCGCGGATCCAGATCTCGCCCTGGGACGGATCAGCGCTTGCCTTGTAGCCAGCTTCGGGAACGTCCACAAGCTTGATCAAGACCGAGGGCGAAGGAAGACCGACGTGACCAAACTGCAAGAACTCGGGCGGGAGGATCGTGCACATGTTTGAATCAACAATCAATATCAGGGTTGGATTGAACTGAAAGAGATGCTCGCCCGCAGGATTCCGTCAGACCGTAACCTAAAGAAAGGGGTCTAGGAGAGCAAAAATTCCATCGACCAGTCGAGAAAAGTCTCACCCTGAAGAATAGTAACGAGCGCAGTACTCAAAAACTGCTGTGTCTTAACGGGCAAGGCAGGGCCGCCATTAAGTACATAACACAGTCAGCCACCGGTCTGCGCTCTGACCTGGATAAATGCGACTGAGTCGACGATGTTGCTCAAGATGTGCACGTTAGCCTTCTTGATTGACGCGCTGCCCCTGAAGATGCTCTTCTTCAGCGGGGTTATCTTGTTGACATTGTTGAGGATACCCTCGCGGGTTGTCTCCCAGATCTGAGGGACGCCGATCATGATCGTTGGCTTGCACTCCTTGAGATCGCCCTGGCAGTTGCGTGCCGACGCGTCGGTGAGCGTGCGGATGCGGCCGTACCCGATTTGCAGGCCGACGTACTCGAGGATATGCGCGAGAGGGAGGAAGGCGAGGAACGTGTCCTGTTCAGGTGCGAAGATGCGCTCATGAGCGATTGGATCGCGCCCACTGCGGCGATGAGGTTTGCCTTGGAGAGCTGGGTGCGCCGGTTGTGCCCATGCCCCGCACGGAATAGAAACAACGGTGCGTGATCCACTTTTCTATTGCGCGATGGGTGCTAGTGGTTGTGATTGTGCGCCGCTGAGCTTGCTGGCGAGATGTAGGGCGGGAGATCCGGCGTTATCAGATGGCTGAGGGCCGAGGCAGACGATATAGGCACTTGAACACGACAAAAAAACATGCTGTCGCTGATGTCACTGACGGACGTGGCTGGGGAATCTGTGACGTTTCCTAGAGAGGGAATAATAAGTGGATTGCAAAGACGTTGAATCAAGCGTGTCAGCCAAAGTCTGGAATATGCACCACACGGGATGGAAGCAAGGCAAGAAACGTACTTAGTGTACATGGTTAATATTGTCACTACAGATTGGGTGCTGCTGGCCTTGCAACTGCGACCGAGATCGAGGGTCAGCAACTGGCATCAGGGACTGGAGGGTTTAGGTGGACGACATACGCACTCGACAGTCACTATATAAACACTGTCGCTGGTTAACCACCAACGTAGCCGGGGAATCCCTATCATTCTCTAGAGAAAATAACGCATGAAATGCAAAATTGAGCATATCCCTGTTTATTCCCGCTCAGGTTGATGACCTGCTTCTCAGTACTGTCAAATTGCGACTGCGGTCCGAACCAATGAGCAAGTTGAGGCGTCATCGACGAAAAGCAACGAGATAGTAGGTCCAGGGTACCGGTACAGAAGAGCATGGACCTCAGAGAGTCGCAGAGTATACCGGGGTCGAGTGTCTCTGTTTCCAATTGCTGCTGGCCGAGTGTGGCTCAAGACGAGCGACGAACGGCAAAGGAACAAGCAGACAAAGGATACGTCTCGTCCTCGTCCTCGTCCTGTCCCCATGTGGGGACACATATTTACATGTGATGTACATACTTTTGGGGCTCAGTGCAGTTCAGTTTCACGTAATCTATGTGTTATATTGTGAGTCGTTCCCGTTCCCGTCGTCCAACAGCGGGCGAACCGCGAGAGAAAAGGTCGCCGCAATGCCTACTGCTACGAGTAGCTTATGAACGGATTCCTGTATTATTATTGGGCTTGCATAACGCACTGGGAAGCGCAGCTCGCGAATAATCATGGATATGTCCGCACGACCGATATGACAATGCAAACCCCGCATTAGTTGGGGCCGGTTACAAACACCTAAAATACGAGATACAGGGATCGATACCTTATGTACCTGAGAAGTGGCTGTATCGTATCCTAGTCCGATGAAATCGGTGCAATAAGGCTCGCACACTGCATCCCAAATTCCGATAATACTCAATAACAGACAATTGAGAGCCTGAGAAGAAGGAAACAAAAATCATGTTGCGATCTCGGAGCACCAACGGTTAACCACACCCTTTGCAACCTGACATCCGCGACCTTCTCGATGTCTCTTCTGATGAGGAAATTGAACCACGGTGAGACAACTGTCTTATCCTGGACAGTAATACGTGCTAAATACCCTACTATAGAGCAAGGGCCCCTGCCGCCCGCGCAACCACGAGGCAAGCGCATGCCCTTCACCCTCTTCGAATACACCTCACATTTTTGTGTTACCCAGAGGAAATAAAGACCCTCAGAACTGCCTGGGAATACTATAACGAAGGCACGTACCCAGCCGCATCACCATATAGCGTCTAATATGAGACCGGCAGGAATGGAGATCATTGACCGCGAACGCGAGAGAGAATGGCTCGAGCAAATGGATACCATACTCATATTCGTATGTATTACCTCCCTGTGGGGTTACGCTGCGTTGATAAGTTGTCTAGGCGGCATTGTTCGCAGGTTTCTTGAGCGCTTTCCTCATCGAACTCCTCGGCCGTCTCGAACAGCACCCACTGGATGTCATACAGGACGTTCTGATTTATCAAACGCAAATGATGCGTAATTCGAGCCTTGGGCCATATGTCCCGGCCGACTTCTCCCCTCCAGAGCACATTGTTGTTGTCAATGCTCTCTTCTACGCTAGTCTCGGATTTATGGTCCTAGCAGCATTTATCGCCATGCTCATCAAAAGCTGGGTACGCGAATTCGACCGCGGCTTGCGGGCAATGTCAATCCCAGAGCAACGAGCGAAGACGCGTGAATTCCGCTACCTCGGAATGGAGCGCTGGAAGCTCCCAGAGATGGTCGAGACACTCCCATTGCTCGTCCAGATATCCCTTCTTCTGTTTTCCATCGGTCTTGTGATCTTCCTTTTTCACATCAGTAAACCGTCGTTTGGTGTCACCACGACTATTTTTGGTGTTGGAATTCTCTATCATGTGATGACTACGTCCATATCAGTCGTTGTTAGCTCTTCCCCTTTCCACTCTCCTCTTTCGCGCAGGTTGGGCAAGGTATATCAACGTACGCATGCCCATTTCTGTCCACATGTTGACTTCCTCCTATCACGAGCTATGGATACCACCCCCGCAACCACTCTGGGTCGTACCCGACGGCACATAAAGATTTTCCTTCAGAAAACACGCCCCTATCAAGAGAACGACTTTGTAGAGCCAATCTCAGCAACAACAGTAGACAATGTCCAGCTTTCCATTGCAGCATCGGCCTTGCACAGAATTCATGAAAGTGCCCCGAATTCTCAACACAGCGAAGCGCTTCATTGGTCAGTGTGGCAGGTGGCAGGTAGCACCACACTCCGCGGTCCACCATTACTCGACCTGCCTGCCTGGATTGGTACCAAATGGGATGCTGAAGAGTACTTCTCGCACCTCCCTCCGTCCATGCTGGTCGCATTGGCAGCCGTTTCGCTGCGTTCACGTATCAAATTGGATATCAAGACCACCCGCATAATACGCGCTGCCCTGGGGCCCGTGGGAACTATCAAGGGTCCCTGGGCTCCACTTGTAATTGCGGTTTTTGATTACTGCCAGGCATACTTTTTGTGGCATAATTTCGCCGTGCCAATGGAGGGTGATGAACTCACAAGGATAATACCGAGGAAGGAACTGAACAGCGAAGAATCTGTATGGATTTTAAGCACACTGTCCGAGCTCTATTGCGAGCAGAACCTACTGCCGGACCCCTCGTATTTGATTGGGATATGTCTGAAAATGCTATTGAATTACTTCCCAGGCGTGGAAGATTTGATCTTCTCTGATATGAAATTTCTTGAAGCTGTGGTTACATTCGCCGCCATATCATGTTCTCCCAATCTTGGCAATCGGCGAAACATCGTCACCAGCAGCCGTGAACGCCCATGGTCGCTCCCGAATATGCGAAACCCTGCTCTATTTGCCAACTGGTTTGAATTCACGCCTTCCGTCTGTCACCAACCGCTCGTTTCTGTACTTTTTCTGGTCGTCTATGCCCTCTTACAGCGACGATCATATCCCTTAGCACATCAGTATTTCGCTATCATCACAGCAAAGGGTGATTTCCCTCTCTATACATCCGCCCTCACTGCTGTCGCCCCAGCCATCGGAGATGCCGGACTCCACACCATTGGAGGGCTGCTCGTGGCTCAAACACAAGAATTAACATCAGAAACTGTTATTTTAACGTCCTATCCAGGTGACTCTGTTTTGGAAGGACTGCTCAAAAGCTATGACCGCCATCTTGGTGCCAGTGAGAACCCGGATCCAAACATTTTTGCCGTCCTGTTGGTACTTTCCAAACGCTTAGATTTATTCGCGATAGGGCGACTGGAGAAGCTGAGTCTAGAATTAAAAGACCCCCGCTCGAGGCTGGTTACAAGAGCAATTGCCCGTCTTGACATTCCTGATGGACCTAATCTGCCAATGGGGCTGTGTTCTGACCACCGAATCCAGAACATGATCGCGGCTCTTTCTCTTCTGCGATATACCGAGGGAAGGGTCGCCCAGTATACAGAATGTCTCCTTCTGGCCTCATTCCTACAATCTCGGGAACTCGCGATCTCCTCCATAGCTCTGGAGTACTACATGAAAACCGGGGTATCCTATCCTGACCCCCCAGCACCATCTTGCCACCTCTCCCTCAGCGTGCACTTTGTGTTTAACCCCATGTTGCCTGACAATCAACTGCGGATGGGATGGCGAGTTCTAGAAACATTCGTCAATGAGTTTGATAACCTCCCGATGGAATGGAGACGACGGTTCGCTGAGGGTTTCTTCACCCTTTCGCGCCAGCTGGGGCCACAATCACAAGGAGACACGGCGACGAACTCATCAGTGAGGGGACTTGAGGAGGTCCTTACATGGGAGTATTTTCACGTAGCTGAACAAGAACCAGAGTTCACCGATTCGGAGTTCAGCGGGTTGGATTGGATGGCCATGGCATGGTCACTCCATTTATCTCAACGGTGGTATATTTGGGTACCTGTAGTTAATGAGAAATTCGTGCTCAGAGCACTGTGCAACCTTCTCGATGCGGCTCCATACTACCAGATCATTCCGATTATTCCCAAACTTTGCGAGTTCATCCAGTGGTTTGATGATACTGATCTCCCCGAGTACCGTCTCATGATCTCCTCGCGGGTAAAGGAAGCAGTTCGTAGGCAAGAGGAGCTTGAGGCCCACAGGTTCGACAAATTCCATTGTATGTTGTATATCTAGGCACAGCTTCAGATTTCTTTGTAAATCTGGGTACTATGAATTCTGTTTTCTTATTCCGACACAGCGACATTCTCCAGAATCGCAATGAATGACCACCACTCCCGACCCTTGAAATCTTCCAACATATGGAAAAAAGAAAAGGAAAAGGAAAAAAGTTAGGGAAACGGCCGGGAAACAATGTGACATTACCTCAACCATTGCTCAGGGAGCGAGATCTGTTGCAGTTGCTAAGGGCATGCAGCCCACTTGCCAACTTTAATTATGGAACCATCACAGATCGTGGCAAGCTTACATTACGTTCATGGTCCAAGGCATTGCCCAATAATGACCAGCACTGAACTGGCGCTGGCTTTTCCGGCTTTGCCACATGTATTTGTCCTTAGATGTCCGAGCAGCTCCCCCTCCAAACTTTAGCTCTTGAAAACTTCCTCTAAAATGGTAAAATAACATTATATACATTATACGAGCTATCCATCGTTTAGCCCATGTGCCGTCGAACCGCCAAGTGACAAGAGGAGAGCAAACGAAAGGTCTAATTGTACAGGCACTCAACCACATGAATCACCTGAATCATCTTCGATCGATCGTACGTTTGTCAACTGTCGGACAAGCTCTCAGTCAGACCCTTGCGATTCCTTATAGCAAGCCTACACGCAAATGTCAGCTCTCTCCGATCTTGCACGACGGTAGCAACGATGAGCAGAAATTCGCAGATACCGTTGCGGATTGTCTCCCAGATCTGAGGGACACCGATCATGATCGTTGGCTTGCACTCCTTGAGATCGCCCTGGCAGTTGCGTACCGACGCGTCGGTGAGTGTGCGAATGCGGCCGTACCCGATTTGCAGGCCGACGTACGCCAGAGCGAGTTCGACGACGTACTCGATACGCGCGAGGGGGAAGAAGGCGAGGAATGTGTCCTGCTCGGGTGCGAAGATGTGCCCCATGAGCGATTGGATTGCACCCACTGCGGCGATGAGGTTTGCCTGAGCGAGCACGACGCCCTTGGGTGCGCCGGTTGTGCCCGAGGTGTACATAATGCACGCGACGTCCTCTGCCTTTGGACGGCGTCCTTCATGCTCTGGCTTACCCTTGCCGAGCTCGTGCAGCTCGTCCTGCGAGAGCACTTGGATTTCGCGGTCCGGACTGGCTGTCTTAATTGGTCTTCTCGACGAGGTCTGGGGGTGGCTTGCCTGGGGAGAACGCGGAGCACGACTAGGAGGCGCTCCGCATTGGTGAAGACACCGACGCAGCTAGCCGGGCTCATTGAGCGAATGGGTGAGACCAGATTTGCCGAGGGTGTCATATGCAGTTGCGATGGTGATCCCTACAAACATACAGGCGTGCTGCATGAGTTGCCATGAGGTGTGAGTCTCCCGATTTTGAGAAGAGCAATAGAAGTGACGGCTCGCGTGTCTGCACCGGCGGCACGTAAATGTTGAAAATCTGACCCTTGTCGAGGTCGAGCTGAGTTCAACGAGACCCTTGCCCATGTCGACAATGCCGCGCAAGCCGAGGGCGTTGCGAGTACCTTGATCATGGGCGTTGTAGAAGAGGATGTCGGTGACGGTATTGATGCCGGGCTTGGGGCGCTCGACAGGGGAGTCGGTGTGGAGGGGGTTGCGGCGGACAGCGCCGTGGCTGGCGGGGAACTTGTCTTGTCCACTGGGGGATCAATCGCTCGTCATAATAACAATTATCTATAAATGAGCGAGTAGACGAGGGACTGGAAAGACGTGAAAGACGTGAACAATCGGTTCACGGGAGGTACTATACTATGTACATCCAACCCATTGCCTGGTATACGGCGCCCTCCCGTGTCTCTGTCAACCGAGTGGCTAAAGATCGAGCACGGTGTGTCTAACTGGCTTCGTTGTATGTCAGCGAAAGGCGTCAGGGACTAGAAGGTTGAAGTGGACGACATACGTACTCGAAAACCACTATATAAACGCCGTCGCTGGGGAAAGATGAACGCAGCTGGGGGATCCGTGTCGTTCTCTAGAAAGGATATAACGCGTAGAGTGCAAAAATGAGCTCATCCTCGCCTGTCCTCACTCAGGCCGATAACCTGCTTCCCATTACTGTCAAATGGCGACTGCGTTCCAAACCAATGAGCAAGTTGAGGCGTCGTCGACGAAGAGCAACAGGATAGTAAGTCCAGGGTACCGGTAAAGAAGAGCACAGACCTCAGAGAGTCGCAGAGTACCCCGGTCGAGTGTCTCTGTTTCCGATCGCTGCTGGCCGGATGTGGCTCAAGACGAGCGGCGAAAGGGCAAAGGAACAACCACACAAGATACGTCTCGTCCTATCCTCACATGGGGCACATATTTACCTCTGATGTACATACTTTCAGGGCTCAGTGCTGTCCAGTTTCACGTAACCTATGTGTTATATCGTCCGTCATCCAACAGCGGGCGAACCGTCAAAGAAAAGGGTGTAGTTGCAATGCCTACTGCCACGAGTAGCTTATGAACAGGCTTTGGTATTACTATCGGGCCTGCGTGATGCACTGTACTGGAAAGCGCAGCTCGTGAATAATCATTGATATGTCCGCACGACCGATATTACAACGAAAACCCCGTATTTGTTGGGGCCGTTACAAACACCTAAAAATACAAAATACAGGGATCGATACCTTATGCGCTGAGAAGTGGCTGTGTCGTATCCTGGTCCGATGAAATCGGTGCAATAAGGCTCGCACACTGCATCCCAAATTTCGATAATACTCAATAACAGACGATTGAGGGCCTGATGAGAAGGAATCAGAAATCATGGTACGATCTCGGAGCGCCCACGAATAAATACAGCCCTTTGCAACCTGACATCTACCACACCCGCCACTTCCTTCGATGTCTCTTCTGATGAAGAAATTGAACCACGGTAACCAAGCTGTCTTATCCTGGCGAGTAATATGTGCTAAAGACCCTCCTATAGAGCAAGAGCCCCTGCCGCCTACGCAACCCCGAGGCAATTAAGCCCTTGCCCTTCACCCTCTAAGAATACACCTCATACTTTCGTGTTACCCAGAAGAAACGAAGACCCTCAAGACTGCTTGGGAGTACTATAATGAAGGCACGTACCCAGCCGGATCACCATATACCGTCTATTAATAGGAGACCGACAGGAATGGAGATTATCGACCGCGAACGCGAGAGAGAATGGCTCGAACAAATGGATACCATACTCATATTCGTATGTATAGATCCCTTTGACGTTACGCTGAGTTGATAAGTTGTCCAGGCGGCATTGTTCGCAGGTTTCTTGAGCGCTTTCCTCATCGAACTCCTCGGTCGTCTCGAACAGGACCCACTGGATATCATACAGGATGTTTTGATCTACCAAACGCAAATGATGCGTAATTCGAGCCTTGGGCCATATGTCCCCACCGACTTCTCCCCTCCAGAACACATTGTTGTTGTCAATGCTCTCTTCTACGCTAGTCTCGGATTCATGGTCCTAGCAGCATTCATTGCTATGCTCATCAAAAGCTGGGTACGCGAATTCGACCGCGGCTTGCAGGCAATGTCAATCCCGGAGCAACGAGCGAAGACGCGTGAATTTCGCTACCTCGGGATGGAGTGCTGGAAGCTCCCAGAGATGGTTGAGACACTCCCATTGCTCATCCAGATATCCCTTCTTTTGTTTGCCATCGGTCTTGTGATCTTCCTTTTCAACATCAGTAAACCGTCGTTTGGTGTCACCACGACTATTTTCGGTTTTGGAATTCTCTATTATGTGATGACTACGTCCATATCAGTCGTTTTTGGCTCTTCCCCTTTCCACTCTCCTCTTTCGCGCAGGTTGGGCAAGGTGTATCAACGTATACATGCCTATTTCTGTCCACATGTTGAATTCCTCCTATCACGAGCTATGGATACCACCCCAGCAACCACTCTGGGTCGTATCCGGTGGCACATCACCATTTTCCTTCAGAAAACGCGCCCCTATCTAGAGAATGACTTTGTAGAACCGATCTCAGCAGCAACACTGGACAATGTGAACCTTTCTATCGCAGCGTCGGCCTTGCACAGAATTCATGACAGTGCCCCGAATTCTCAACACAGCGAGGCACTACATTTGTCAGTGTGGCAGGTAGCAGGTAGCACCGCACTCCGCGTTCCACCATTATTCGACCTGCCTTCCTGGATTCGTAACAAATTGGATGATGAAGAGTACTTCTCGCACCTCCCTCCATCCATGCTGGTCGCATTTGTAGCCCTTTCGCTGCGTTCAAGTATCAACTTGGATTTCAGGAACACCCGCATAATATGCGCTGTCCTGGGACCTGTGGGAAATATCAAGGGTGCCTGGGCTCAACTTGTAATTGCGGTTTTTAATTACTGCGACACAGCCATTTTAAGGCAAGACTGCCGCATGCCAATAGAGCATGAAGAACTCACAAGCATAATACCAGGGAAGGAACTGAACATCGAAGAATTTGCATGGGTTTTAAGCACACTGTCCGAGCTCTGTTGCGAGGAGAGCCTACAGCAGCAAGCCCCGTATTTGATTGGGATTTGTCTAGAAATGCTACTGGACCGTTTCCCGCCCTATGCATTTATACTTATGACCACCTCTGATCTGAAATTGCTTGAAGCTGTGGTTACACTCGCCGCCATATCATGTTCTCCCAATCTTGGAAATCGGCGAAACATCCTCACCAGCAGTCGTGAACACTCATGGTCGCTCCCGACCATGCGAAACCCTGCCCTATTTGGCAACTGGTTTGAAGGCACGCCTCCCGAATGTCACAAGTCGCTGATTTCTGTACTTTTTCTGGTCGTCCATGCCCTCGTACTGCGACAATCATATCCTTTAGCACATCAGTATTTTGCTATCATTATATCAAAGGGCGATTTCCCTCTCTATACATCCGCCCTCACTGCTCTCGCTCCAGTGATCGGAGATGCCGGACTCCTCGCTATTGGAGGGCTGCTCGTGGCTCAAACACAAGAATTAACATCAGTAACTATTCGTTCTACGTCCTATCCCGATTATACAGTTCTGAAAGAACTGCTCAAATACTATGACCGCCATCTTGGAGCCAGTGAGAACCCGGATCCAAACCTTTTTGCCATCCTGTTGGCACTTTCCAAACAGCTACCTTCATCCGCAATAGGGCGACTGGATCTAGAATTGAAAAACCCCAACTCGAGGCTGGTTGCAAGAGTAATTGCCCGTCTTGATATTCCTGATGGACCTAATCTGCCGATGGGACTGTATTCTGACCACCGCATCCAGAACATGATCGCGGCTCTCTCTCTTCTGCGATATACAGAGGGACGGGTCATCCAGTATACAGAATGTCTCCTTTTGGCCTCATTCCTACAATCCCGGGAACTCGGGATCTCCTCTGTAGCCTTAGAGTACTACATGGAGACCGCAATATCCTATCCTGACCCCCCAGCACCATCTTGTCACCTCTCCCACAGCGTGAATGCCGTGTTTAACTCCATGTTGCTTGACACTCAAGTGCTGATGGGATGGCGAGTTCTGCAGACATTCGTCAATGGGTTTGATAACCTCCCAATGGAATGGAGACGAAGCTTCGCTGAGAGTTTCTTCACCCTCTCGCGCCAGCTGGAGCGACAACCACAGGGAGACACAGAGACAAACTCATCAGTGAGGGGGCTGGATGAGATCCTTACATGGAGGTATTTTCACAAAGCCGAACAAGAACCAGAGTTCACCGATTCGGAGTTCAGCGGGTTGGATTGGATGGCCATGGCCTGGTCACTCCATTTATTGCAACAGTCTGGGAGAAAAACAAAGGGGTCAAAGCAAGGCAGATCACCACGGCTGGACACGAGTTCACCCGCAGTTAATGAGGAATTCGTGCTCAGAGCACTTTGCAAGCTTCTGGATGCGGCTCCATACTACAAGGTCATTCCGATTATTCCCAAACTTTGCGAGTTCATCCAGTGGTTTGATGATACTGATCTCCCCGAGTACCGTCTCATGATTTCCTCGCGGGTAAAGGAAGCAGTTTTCTTATTCCGACATTGCGAAATACACGAAATCTTTCACAATATCGAAAGAAAAAGACAGAGAAAAGGCCAGGTTAATATATGGTCTACCATTTACGGAATATCTCATTCCTGTCATATTTTATATCAGGCCTGAAATCACTTCTCATAAACTCATCGTTCGAGTGGGAAACCATGTGGCCTTATCTCAACTCCTGTGCTCAAGAAGCGAGATCCGTTGCACAAGCGACTAAGTGGTAGCCTTGGACTTGCCAACTTACATTACGGGCATGGTTCAAGCATGGCCCAATAATAACGATCACCCTACCGGCCTAGCGCGCTACTAGCTCCGACGTTGCCACATGTCATTGTCATTAGATGCCCCATGAGCCTTCCACTGAATGGTAAAGCAATATTGTCTATATTATACGGGTTGTCCCATCGTTTAGCCCAGGTGCCGTCGAACCCCCAAGTGACAAGATCAAAAGAGAGCAAACGAAAGGTCTAATTGTACAGGCACTCAATCACATAAATCACATGAATCATCCTCAATCGATCATACGTTCGTCAACTGTCAGACAAGCTCTCAGTCAGACCCTTGCGATTCCTTATAGCAAGCCTATACGCAAATGAAAATACCCGTCAGCTCTCTGACCGTGATCCACAACGGCAGTAGCGATGAACAGAAATTCGCACCTTGATCTCCCCCAGGTACTTCTTCTCAACCGCCTTCCGCTGCACTTTCTGCGCAGCAGTCACCAGCCCGCTCTCCGGCGTCCATTCTTCGGGGCTGAGCACGACACCCTGCACGACCTCGATGGCCTTAAACCCATTCTTCTTCGCGATCGCCTGCAGGTCCCTGAGGTAGAACTCCTTTAGGGATTGATCCTCGCATAGCCTATGGAGGTCCGTGTCTGGCGCAGGCAAGTTGGCGTTGGACGCGAGCAACTCTCGGAGGTGCACCTCGTGTGGGAAGAGGATCACGATCGGTTTCTGCGACTCGGACGCCGCGTGCACGCATAAGTTTGCGGCGTAATGACAGGTCGTATAGGTGGTTTGGAGGCACTCGAGAGCGATGTACTCGCCTCCTTGTAACTTGACCAAGTTCTTGACTCTGCAAGACCGAGTTAGAAAGGCCGGCGAGGATAAGAGCGGTGACACTCACCACTCGATGATGGCCATTTCTGCCACTGACCAACGGAGCCATCCGTCTCCAGGGAAGATCGTAGGATCCGAGTTCAAATCGTCCCGCTTGTAGTAGCCTTTTGTGATCGAGGTACGGCGAATCGAGATCTCGCCCTGGGACGGATCGGCACTTGCCCTGTAGCCAGCTTCGGGGACGTCCACAAGCTTGATCTCGACCGAGGGCGAAGGAAGAACGACGTTACCAAACTGCAAGAACTCGGGCGGGGGGATCGTGCACATGCTTGAATAATGAATCAATATCAGGGTTGGATTGCACTGAGAGCAATGCTCACCCGCAGGATTCTGTCAGACCATAATCTAATAAAAGGGGTCCAGGTGAGCAAAATTTCCGTCGACGAATCAAGAAAAGTCTCACCCTGAAGAACCGTAACAAGCGCAGTACTCAAAAACTGCTGCGTCTCAACAGACAAGGCGGCACCGCCATTAAGTACATAGCGCAGTCGGCCACCGGTCTGGGCTTTGACCTGGTTAAACACGACCGAATCGACGAGGTTGCTCAGGATGGGCACGTTAGCCTTCTTGATGGACATGCTGCCCCTGAAGACGCTCTTCTTCAGTGGGGTCATCTTGTTGACATTGTTGAGGATATCTTTGCGGATTGTCTCCCAGATCTGAGGGACGCCGATCATGATCGTTGGCTTGCACTCCTTGAGATCGCCTTGGCAGTTGCGCACCGACGCGTCGGTGAGTGTGCGGATGCGGCCGTACCCGATTTGCAGGCCGACGTACCCCAGCGCGAGCTCGACGACGTACTCGAGGATAGGCGCGAGGGGAAGGAAGGCGAGGGATGTGTCTTGCTCGGGTGCGAAGATGTGCCCCATGAGCGATTGAATCGCGCCCACTGAGGCGATGAGGTTTGCCTGGGAGAGCACGACGCCCTTGGGTGCGCCGGTTGTGCCCGAGGTGTACATAATGCATGCGACGTCCTCTGTATTTGGACGGCGTTCTTCATACTCTGGCTTGCCCTTGCCGAGATCGCGCAGCTCGTCCTGCGAGAGCACTTGGATTTCGCAGTCTGGGATGGCTGTCTTGATCTTCTCGACGAGGTTTGCGAGTGGCTTGCCGTCGTAAATAACGACTTTGATGGTCGGTGTGTTGGGGAGAACGCGGAGCACGACTGGAAGGATTGAGCTCCGCATTGGTGAAGACGCTGACGCAGCCCGGCTCATTGAGCGAGTGGGTGAGACCAGATTCGCCGAGGGTGTCATATGCAGTGGCGATGGTGATCCCTACGGACATACAGGCATGCTGCGTGAGTTACCATGTGGGTCTGAAGAGGTGTGAGTCTCGAACAATAGCAGTGATGGCTCGCGTGTCTGCGCCGGCGGCACGTGAAACAGCAACATCACGTGAGGTGCAATGATAGGGAGAATGCACTCACGCAATGGTGGAATAAATGTTGAAAATCTGACTCTTGTCGAGGCCGAGTTCAACGAGACCCTTGCCCATGTCGACAATGCCGCGCCAGCCGAGGGCGTTGCGAGTACCTTGATCATGGACGTTGTAGAAGAGGATGTCGGTGACGGTGTTGATGCCGGGCTTGGGGCGCTCGACAAGGGCGTCGGTGTGGAGGGGGTTGCGGCGGGCGGCGCCGTGGCTGGCGGGGGAACTTGTCTTGTCCATTGGGGGATCAATCGCTCGTCATAATAACAATTATCTATAAATGAGCGAGTAGATGAGGGACTGGAAAGACGTGAACGAGGTGAGCAGTCGGTCCACGGGAGATGCTATGTATATCCAGCCCATTGCCTGGTATACAGCACCCTCCGTATCTCTGTCAACCGAGTGGCAAAAGATCGAGCACGGGGTGTCTAACTGGCTTCGTTGTATGTCAGCGAAAGGCATCAGGGACTAGAGGGTTGAGGTGGACGACAGACGTACTCGACAACCACAAGGTAAACGCCGTCGCTGGTGAACGATGGACGTAGCCGGGGAATCCGTGTCATTCTCTAGAAAGAAAATAACGCGTAGAGTGCAAAAATGAGCTCATCCTCGCCTGTCCTTGCTCAGGCTGATAACCTGCTTCCAAATGGCGACTGCGTTCCAAACCAATGAGCAAGTTGAGGCGTCGTCGACGAGGAGCAACAGGATAGCAGGAGGTCCAGGGTACTGGCACAGAAGAGCTCGTAGCTCGGAGGGTCGTAACACCTGGGTCGGCCGGGTGTCTCTGTTTCCAACTGCTGCTGAAGACGAAAGGGAACGACCACACAAAGGATACGTCTCGTCCTGTCCTCACATGGGGCATATACTTACCTGTGATGTACATACTTTCGGGGCTTAGTGCTGCCCAGTTGCACGTAGCCTATGCGTTATATGGTGCGTCGTTCCCGTCGTCCAAGAGCGGACGAACTGCCAGAGAAAGGGTGTAGCTGCAATGGCTACTGCTACGAGCAGCGTATGAACGAGTTCCTGTATTACCATTGCATTGAGCCTGCATGATGCGCTGGGAAGCGCAGCTCGCGAATAGTCATTGATATTTCCGCGCGACCGACATTAAAGCGACAACCCCGTATTTGTAGGGGCCGTTACAAACACCTAAAAATACGAGATACAGGGATCGATACATTGTGTACCTGAGAGGTGGCTGTGTCATATCCTGGACTGATGAATTCGCGTCGGTGCAATAAGGCTCGCACACTACATCCCAAATTCCGATAATACTCAATACCAGACGATTGAGAGCCTGAGGAGAAGGAAACAAAAAACACGTTGCGATCTCGTCTCGGAGTACCCACGGATAGACACAGCCCTTTGCAACCTGACATCCGCCACCTTCCTCGATGTCTCTTCTGATGAAGAAATTGAACCATGGTAACCCAATTGTCTTATCCTGGTCAGTAATATGTG
>Ga0307515_10007510_pt1 | contig 21537 bp, 15 predicted proteins | sample 17_EM_MG_FD_194513 | JGI IMG/M metagenome (GOLD analysis project Ga0307515, IMG submission 194513) | Populus trichocarpa ectomycorrhiza microbial communities from riparian zone in the Pacific Northwest, United States - 17_EM | ecosystem: Host-associated > Plants > Roots > Unclassified | place...
ATTACTTTAACACCATGGTCCCTGTGATTCTATTGTTATGCATATCTCTATTTTTCTGGGATGAAGAGAACTGCTCGGAAAAATGGAGTAAAGATTTGTCTTTCTTCGTTGGTAGCATCTGACAATGTTGAGCTAGAAAAGGAGGATGATTTAGAACTCGAAAGGCATTCAGCCGTAACTATCTAGTTTTCATAATAGGAAAATAGTTTTATGGGCTGTATAGGAAGAACAATGGAAAACATCCTTCTACATATGTGATTCGCCCTGCTGCTATCTATGGACTGGGCGAAGAAAGGCGCTTTCCAAGGATCATATCCTTTGCCAAGTTGGGTCTTCTGCCTTCCAAAGTTGGTAATGTAAATGTGAAAACAGACTGGTTTTATGTGGATAACCTTGCTTGTACTAATATTGGCAGGCTTGGGACTTTTGAATGACGTTCCCAATAATGGAGGGCATCCAGTAGCCGCTGGCCAGCCATATTTTAATCCTGAATAAAAAGTTGACAATATGAGATGAATTGGCTTCAATAGATAGAATGATGTTTTCGGTGGATATGGATTAAGGAACTAACCTGCTACCTTTTCAGGGTCTCCGATCAACAGTTTTGAATTCCTTCAGCCACTGCTTAGAAGGATGGGTTATGATGTACCAAAGGATAGTTTATCTGTTCCTCATGCTCTTATGCTGGAATGATTTTCTGGGCTATCTATATAGTCTTATACCTGTGGTTGAACCAACGGTGGCTTCCTCAGCCATTGATACTTCCTGCTGAAGTGTACAAGGTAGTTTCAAAATATCGTATTTTCTGCTCAACGTTCTTGCTGGTTGCATGCCTGGAAATCAAGTCAAAGAGGCTGCAAATTATGCACAATTATACTGCAGAAAAAAAGGTTTCTTTTCTTTCTTTGCTGTTCTATGAAAATGATGAATTTGATTGATATGCCTGTTTCTGATATTGTAATCACTGTATTGCTGAGTGTATTTCAAGCAGGTTGGAGTGACCCACTACTTCTCGTTCCTGAAAGCCATGGCTGCCACTATCTCATACTGGCAGGAGAGGAAAAGGAAGACATTGGATCGACCTACCATATATGCATGGCTCTATGTTGTGATTGGAATGATTCCATTTTTCGGTACTGCTACTTGCCAGACATAGGACCGGTGCCACTTTAGGAGACACAGGGCAGTGTTTGTTTTTTCTATGGCAGCCCATATGGGTGAGGCTTTATATGCATGGCAAATGACAAAAAGGCTGGATCCTGCAAATGCAAGAGCATGGTTTTGGCAAACATTTGCCATCGGGTTCTTTTCATTGCCTTTTCTGTTGAAGAGAGCCAAGAGTTAAAATCTTGGCATCAACCAATGCACTCCTGTACTGTTTGTTTCATTTTAAAACGACCTTTTTTTCCCTTTTGTGGGAAAATGTAGAGCCAAGCTCTAAGATGTTAGGCCAAGGCCTATTAGTTCGATTTGATGCTTCAATCGATCTGCTAAAACTCGACTAATTCCACAAATAAGCTCATGTGCAGGCCAAATTTAAACTGATTCCACTTTCATTGTTGAGTAAAGCTTGAACTTCTCCAACCATGCCTGGGGAGTAGGAATTAAAATTCCCACTTGGTAGTTTTTCGATGCTTGGACCTCCTTTGTTCTCTTTTTATTTATTTATTCAGGAAGTTTACTGAGCTATTTACTGTGTGTGAGGGTGTGCAGTCCCCAGAGAAAAGGTGCCAATTGACAGAAAAATAATTAAATTGAAAAAAATTAAAGGGAGAAAATTCATGGACATGAAGAATGAAGAACATATGACGACACCATCTTAAATTAAAATTAGCACCTGCAAGGTCTTGATCGTCAGGTAAACAAGGATTGATAACCATTGCATATGGGCAACGATAACTGCAGCAAGAAGAAGCCTCCTACTACCACAAGTCAACACAAGTCAAGCTAATCATCTCCATCTAACGCCTTCTAAACGACTTCACAACCTCAGAACATCTCACAACCTAATTGACCCTATCCACCAAGCAAAACCAAGTTATATTCTGTAGTCTTATTTTTACTAACACATGACTTAAATTACAAACGAGACTCCAGACCTCATTAGAGTCCACGCCTTCTACACAAATTAGAAACCTGAAGCTGAAAGGATTTATTCCCAAGGCATGCTTGACATGCCTTGTGGGTTACTGTTATTGCAGGCTCCAGTACTCTGGTTCAGTGGACTCCCAGGACCACCTGATGATTCACTGAGAGTCCCACGTGATGGTGGGCTGCTCACCCCAGTCGATCCACCTCTTGGAGGAAGCCTTGATGTTGCAGATGATGGTTCAGTGTGGTTTGCTGTCTTCGATTCCTTGCGACCATCAGCAATGAAACTACCCACAACTACCTGCAATGAAAATGATGGCTCGGTATCATTTGCTGTTAGACACACTGATGCTGGGTAAAAATGGTAAGAAAAGCAGTATTCAAGTATCAACAAGCTCAAGTGCTCGTTGTTAAAGAGTAATAAAAATTATTCTCGAAACTTCACCTAACAACTTAAAATTGGTTGAGAAAATTATTTGACATGATATTAGAAACGTATAAAGTAATGGTGGGTATATAAAAATTAGCTTAAGTTTTTGGATTGAGATTATTTTTTGACATGGCGAGCCTGCGCAAACACATAGAAACAGTGCCTAACAAGCATCCCTCATAAAACTATCACAAAATGACTGCTAGTGAACACTAAAATGTAACAAGATATAAAGTTACGACTACATGGGAAATTCTGATGAAAATATCAAGGAATGCACTGCAATCGAATGTAACTTTTACAAGATCAGATATTCTAGGAGGTAAAGATAAACTGCTTAAAACTACAGTGAAATTGTCTTCACAATTTTCAGCCTTGCATAAATAATTGATAAAATATTCCACTTATAGTTAACAAATGATATTAATTTGTTTTAATTTGGAATGGTTCCGTGGTTAATATGCTTTCCAAATTGGAAATTGCATTCCATCATTTGGAAAGATCATCTAAAGAAAAATGTGGGGCAAAGGGATTCATTGTAAATCCGATCTCAACTATTATGGTGTCCCACAAAATTTTGCAGAATTAGAAGGAAAACCCAAAGGTAACACATAAAATGAACTCGTAGGAAGTGCAAGTGTGTAGGGACATACTTGGACGACAAGCACATCATTTCCTTAGTTCCTCCAAAAATGCCATTATAAAACTATAATGATAAGAGAATAGCTAATTGACCTGTACTGGGGCTGCAGCCACTAGAAGACCAGCTACAGTACCACCTAGCACCCGTCCATCTGGGCCAGATAAACACACGCTTAAACCTCCAGATCTGCTCCTTTGACCCCCATTTTCTGATGGCAGGTATGAACCAGAAAGTGCCAGAATTTCAAATCTTCCCTGCGTTGAGAAAGAGCAAAAATTTTGAAAAGAAACAATGAGTGAAGAATTTGGTTAGAGGTGGACTAGAATGTTGAACAAAACTCACTTTTGATCTTGCTCTAAGAAAAACACAACAGCTAAAACTTTCTTTTTATTATTTTCTTATGCTTTCTTATATATATTTCTAAATGTTTAAGGTGACTATATATAGCATTACAAGTCCCTATTCAGACTAAATTTTTTATCCTTATCTAACTAAGATGAAAACTAATCAACTAGCTAACTCCTAACAATGATAAAACTCTAATAGATAATGATCTAGTATTGCAGAATTCTAACAATCTTAGAATTCTTACAAACTTCAAATTCTAAGTCCTAGTTGATGTTGAATTCTAACACTCTCTCTCAGTATCATATTCTCAGTATCATATGTCCCTTGTTTTTACTACATTAAGATGATGCTGAAAAGATTCAAATTTACAAGTGCTTAAGCCTTCTATAAATAAGTCTGCAACTTGTTTATCTATCTTGATCAATCTCATCTCAATTTCTTGTTACAATATTTTTTCTCTAATTAAATGATAATGTATTTCCACATGTTTTGTCCTTGAATGAAACACTGGATTTTCTGTCAAATGAACTACCAATTGATAATCACAATACAACATTACTTCATACTCTACTTGTTGGTGCAAATCATTCATCATCTGTATCAATCAAGTACTTTCTTGAGTTGCCATTATTACTGCTTGATATTCTGCTTTTGTTGTTGATAAGGATACTGTTGGTTGTCCCTTACTACACCAATCTTAAACAAATAACCAGTTGTAGATCATTGGGTGTCATGATCTCCTACATAATTAGCATCACAATAACCAAATTGCAATTTGTACCTTTTCTTGTATGAAATATCATAGCCAATTGTACTCTTTACATGTCTAAACATTCTTCGAACTGCTTCCAAATTAGACTTCTTTGGATTTTGCTTCTAAATTATTCTTTGGACTTTGCATGTAACGACTCATTACACCACCTACATACGAAATATTCAATCTGGTTAAGGTTAAGTAGATCAAACTACCTACCAATTACTGATACATTGTTGTTAAGTTTTTTCCTTTGTTTGGTTCCATTAGTGTTAAACTGGCTTGCAACCAAGCATTCCTAACTTTTTTAATAGATTTCTTGAATATTTCTGTTGGCAAACAAATATTCTTATGTACGATCAACCTCTAACCCAAGAAAATGCTTGAGTTCTCCAAGTTCTTTCATCTGAAACAAACTAACAAATTCTCTTTTGTTTGGAGAATTTCTTACTCGTCATCACGGATTATGATCAAATCATCCACATAAACTAGTACAATAGCTACCTTTCCTTCATTGACTTTCACAAACAAGATGGAATCTGGAGGTGTTATTGAATATCCTCTTTTAATAAAGAATTCAACAATCTTACCATATCAAGCTCTTGATGCTTGTTTTATTCCGCATAATGCCTTTCGCGATGTACACATGCTCAGGATGATCTTTACTCTAAAAACCCAATGGTTGATTCATGTAAATTTCTCGATCCAACTCCCCATGAAGAAATGCATTTTGCACATCCATCTGCCATAGTCTTCAATTCTTGTTTGTTGCAAATGCAAGTAAAACTCGTACAATTGTGAGTTTTGCTACTAGTCTATAAGTTTCATAGTCCAAACCAAATTATTATGAGAACCCGCGAGCCACCAAACAAGCTTTATACCTTTTAATTGATCCATTTGCTCGATGCTTAATCTTGTAAACTCATTTACAAGATATAGGTTTCACATCTTTTGGTTTAGGCACAATATCTCAGGTTTGATTTTGTTCTAGCGCATTGACCTCTTCTTTCATCACTTTAATCCATTCCAAGCTATCTGATGCTTCTTCAAATGTTTCAGCTTCCTTTTCACTTTCTTCTTCAATTATGGCTGCATTGGCATATTTAAAGTTTGTCTTACGAACTCTCGTTGACCTTCTGAGATGTGTTTGTGGAGGTGATTCTTCTATTGTACAAGGTTCATCTATTTGTTGTTGATAGACACTATTATGCCAAGGATTATGATAAATTCCTTGCTTTTCAATAACATTATCATATACTCCTTTAGGTTTTTTTGAACTTGGTTGAACCTGTATAGCTTATTCATCATTCTGCTGTTGTAGCCTTTCTTCAAACTCTTTGGAATCCAGAATCACCCTTTTATCTAAAGACCACCAAGATGATGCTTCATCTCATCAAACACCACATCTCGTGCTATGTAGAACCTTCATGTCGTAGGATCATAACATTTCCACCTTTTTCTTTGGCTATCATATCCCACAAATATACATCTAACAGCTTTCTTGTCAAATTTGTTGTATGGATGGCTATAGACAAATACATAACAAACACAACCAAATACTCAAAAATAGATAATCATAGGCTTTGTATTCCATAATTTCTCACAAGGTTATATAAACTCTAACATCTTTTAAGAGAGTCTATTGATTACATAAGTAGTAGTCCTCGTTGCTTCAGCCCAAAATCTTCTTGTTACATTCTTTTCATGTAACATGCTTCAACAGATTTCTGCATGATGTCGATTTTTGCTCAACCACTCCATTTCATTGTGGTGTATTTGCACAAATGTACTAATGACTTGTATGAAATTCTCACAAGTATAAAGAGATTTCATTTGAACTATATTCTCCCCTATTGTGAGTGCACAAGCAGTGAATCTTTCTCCCTACTTCTCCTTCAAGTGTAATCATAAGTTGTGGTGGCTTCCTTCGTGTTTTGTCAAATGTTGTAGCTTTTGCTTATCACTTGTCATGTGATCAGAATACAGAGAGTCAACAATCCAATCACTTTCATAATTAATTCAATCTTTGATTGTAGTTATCAATGTTAATTTCTTCCTTTTCTATGGCAAATAATGCCGCAGCATTCCATTCATCTTCAACCTGCTTTTCCGAACGTAAAATTGCAGCATTGTTTTTTGTTGACTTCTTAAACCAACAATCTTTCTTCATGTGACCATTTTTTCCACATTTATAGCATCTACCTTCAAATCTTTTGCTATTGCCATAATTCTTTGAAGATCCACCTTGATGAAAGCTTCCCTTCCTTTTGATAATTCTTTTCCTTATCATTATCTTTATTGGATTCACCATCAGTGTGCCAATTGTGGTTTCTATCTTCGCGAGTGCGCCACTGTTCACTCCTGTCATTATTGATGTAGAGTGCTTTCTCTTCACCCTTCTACAAGACTCCTGCTATTTGCTTTGCTATATTTTCTTGATCTGCAAATTTTCAAAATCAACTAATGATGGTTGAGTATGTGATCCTTGTACTATAGCAACAAAACTCCAATATTTGGGTTTTAAATCATGGATGATTATTCTTTTCATCCTTACCAATAGCTGCTTCAAGTTCTAATTTGAAAATCTCATGACATGTTGATTTCACCTTATTAAAGCATTGAGGAATCGTCATGTCTCATTGTGTCATCAACAACAACTCGTTCTCGAGAAGTTGCAATCTAGCATTATTCTTCTTTGAGAAAAGACAAGCAAGGGTGTCTCATACTTCTTTTGGCGTTGTAGCATCTCGAATGTGCTCCGACACATCCTCTTCAATCGTGGTTTTCAAGGCAAACACTACCTTACCGACTTTAATCTTTTACTTGTGCAGACCTCCATTTGGTTGTGTTTTCATTGCCGTTGACTACTTCCCACAGATCTTGGCCTTGCATGTAAGACATCATGCATGTTGACCATGTACTGTAATTCTGATTGTTAAGCTTCTTAATCCCTCCAACAATTTGAAGATCTCCTGTGTCTGTTACTGCCTATGCTACTGTTGTCTTGGCTGGTGTGTGCTGCTGACTTGTTGCTTATATTGTATGCTACTACAAGGAAACTATTGTTGTTGTCTATGCCTTTGTACCTGTTGTGGTGTCGATGCTGCAAGATTCACTGCTACCGCTACGTGTCTGTGTTCTTACTGCTACTTTCATGTTTGTCAACTGCTGAAGCCTGCTGTCTTAATTTGCTTGCTACGTTGCTTGCTACTGCTGGATCATCTGCTACAAGCTACTGCCATGAATGAGAAGGCTGTAGTCTGGAACGTGATCTGCTCGTCAAAGACTACTGTTGCTGGCGTTACTGTCTGCCACGTTTGCCATGTTTGCTACAAGCTGCTGGACAACAAGCATCACTGCTGGATTGTTTCGTTGTTACAGGAGGCCACTGCTGCTTCGGGTTTATTCTCCAAGCTTAAATCTTGCTTCTGTCACTGTTTCGAGAGATATGCCAAAGACATTGCTGCTTCGCGTGTGCCTTTTCTTCTTCCCAACCTATTGGCCCTCCTTTTCAATCTATAGGCTCTGATACCAATTGTTGAACAAAACTCACATTGGTTTTGCTCTAAGAAAAACAAAGTAGCTAACACTTTCTCTTTATTATTTTCTTATGCTTTCTTATATATATTTTTGAATGTTTAAGGTGGCTATATATAGCCTTACAAGTCCTACTTAGACTAAGATTTTTATCCTTATCTAACTAAGATGAAAACTAATCAACTAACTAACTCCTAACAATGATAGAACTCTAATAGATAATGATCTAGTATTGCAGAATTCTAACAATCTTACAATTCTTACAAACTCTAAATTCTAAGTCATAGCTGATGCTGAATTCTAACAATCAGCAATGAAAATTGTCCCCAGTACTCAATTGAAACAGCTGTACATGGAAACATATTGACCTGCAATGCTATAGTAATGAAAAGCAAAATTTCCATAAAAGAACTGACATTGTAAGAAAATTTCATTCATGTTCTGTACATGTTTAAAGATCGCAGCCATCTATCCTGGACCTATTTGTTCTCTAATACAAATGGTACTTTCAAGAGAAAACAAGGAGCAGCATAAAGTGAGCCCTTGTGATCGTGAATCATCTACTTTCATGAATATGAATCATCAAGTTGCATGAATAAGTTGGGCAGGAATTCAACACTACAAAACCGATTCTTACAGCTCACAACCCAGATATCTTTCTATGCCTCCCAACAGAGAATCAAATCAAATTATCACTTTGAACGAGAACATTAAAGTCCCTACGCATTCACAGATTACAGTATCATTGAACTTCAGCTTCACCTTTCTAAGAATTTTTTTTAAAAAAAAAACTACTATTATTAATTCTCGGACAATTTCTGTTGGTGGGAAACTTAAACTGAAGTTTTGCAATGTCACCCACCTCATAAGTTACAGTTCCTCCAGATGTGGCCTGTTGGCGAAGAGTTACGTTAGATATGGCACCATTTGCTGACAATATACAAACAGCCCTTGGACCATGCTGAGAAAATGACATAACTTTCGACGAAATATCCTTGAAAGGAATAAATAAAAGTCAATCAGCAATTATTAAGCTAAACTACATACTGATAAGCACAAGTTTAACAACAAAAGAACAACAAAATAATTAGATGGAAAGAAAACCAAATTGTTTCTATGATGAAATAAAAGCTATGAAAACCTGACTTTATATATCCATGATAACACAGCATAACACATGATTCTGTGAACTCTTTCATAGAAACATGATGAAATAAGGAACTTCTAACTGAAATACATAGCTATTATTATATTCAAATTTATAAGCATGCCAGCATTTCCTCTCTCTATCTTTGGGTTTAGGAGCAGGGAAAGGTTGGTTGTCCTACTATAACACCATGCTACATTGACAGAGTTTCTTAGGTTTTATAGAATGACATAGATATCCCTTGCTATCAATTCGGCCTACATAATCTAAGCTAATAATAACTCAAAATTAAGTTAAGGTAATGCCTATAAAATTATTATTTTTTTATAAAAAAAAATTATGGGGTCATGATGAGTAGCAATCAACAACTAAAATTTACCGCCAGAAGCAGCAAGAAAAAATGAAAAAAAAAGGTTAAAATATAAGGACAATATAGACCTCTCCAGCTTTCACAGTGATAACATGTGGAGTGAATCCAAACCCAGCTGATCCTGCAAAAAGAAAAATTTATGCGAGCAAATAATTACAGCACAGTATTCATATGAAAATGAAAATATCTTAAATTCGAGACATATACACAGAAAGAGGGGAGGAAAAAAAAAATATGCTGGCAGCATTCTGCAATTGGCATTAACAAAAAAATTTATTCTTACTCTGATAGATATAGCATGAAGATATTGTTAAGAAAAAAAAATCATGAGAAAAAAAATTAAAGGAATTTTATTGTTTTTATTTCAATAAAAAAAAATCCACCACCAATAAATTGTGTAGGAGAATAAAATTAAAAGAAATAATTGGATTTTCCCAATATAAGAAATAATAAATAAGGGGTAGACAAGTAATATTGAGAAGCCAATAAGAATCAACCACGTGTCAGATCATGAAATGGATCTCAAGACCAGCACAACCCACATCACCTTCCCTTTGGTATTATTAAGTTTTAATTAACCTCCAATATCCCTTGATCAATCCTTAATATTATTCTCTTACTTTTACCTGTTGCATCTCAGCTGTCAAAAAAAAACAACAAAAACAACAACAACAATAATAATAATAATCACCGAAGCAGGACCAGACCAGCATGATAGATTTGATTTTAATAAAAACTACACACACACACTATGTTATAATTATATTATTAGATTTATTAAAAAAAGATAAATATAGCAGTCAGTAGTCATTACCCAGAGCATTAAGTTGCTGTTTTTTGCTGGAACCAGGAGGTCTGCCTCTGGCTTTCTTCACCCCAGTTGGCGACACTGATCCTCCTAGAGTGACAGGGGAAGAAGAAACAACACCAGCATCACCAACGATACCAATATCAGATCCAGGAGGTGGGGGAGGAGGAGGAGGAGAAACAAGAGGGTGAGTCTGAGCTGGAGGAGAAGAGAAACCACCTCCAGTGGCTGTACTTGTTGGTTGGGTTACAGCAACAGACTGAGGTGCAGATGCAAGAGCTAATGCCATAGTGCCATCTGGCCCATACTTCCTTGGTCTCCCTCTCTTTCTTTTCATTGACTCTCCTCCAATCCCTCCTCCCATATTCACATCAATCCCGTGAGGAGATACCACCGCCCCACCAGCCGGTCCTTCCCCTCCTCCAGGCGGGTAGGTAGGTGACACCGCGGAAGTGGTAGTGACGGTGGATATCGGTTTGTAAACAGCAGTACCGTCAGTACCGAAGTCTAAACGCATGTTTTGTATAAACGGCTGTGATTGTACCGCTGTTTTTTGTTGGAGTCCTGTCACGCTAAAAGGCTCCCTGCTTGTCATCACTCCTGTCTCCGATCCCGGCATCTTTCTTTCTCGTCTAAATTTTCAGACAACCTCTGTCCAAAAAAAAAAAAAAAACATCATTTCAGATCAGTAAAAAAACCTCAAAATTCACACTTTAAAATTCAAAATACTTAGTGGCCTCAACTGAACTGTGTAAGACAGAAAGAAGGAAGTGGCTTTCCCTCTTTTTTTTAATGGTGGCGAGAGATCTTTAAATTGTCTTAAATTTTAGAAGAAAAAAAAACAATAACTAAATTGGAAACAGAAGAATCCCAGTAAATCTAGGGGACAAAAAATCTAGACAAGAATCCAGTAAACCCATAAAATTAAAAAATATATATATATAATATAATATCAAAATAACTGCTAAAACTGAAGTAGGGATCCTTGTTTTTATGCCCACAGATTTTTATTTTTTCTCGTGTAGATGGACAGAAAAATTGGATTGCAAGAAATCAGAAAAGGCAACAAATCAGGATAAAGAAATTCATCATAAATTTCTTTTATTTCCAAAATTAAAAAGAAAAAAAAATAAACAAACATAAACTTACCGGTAAATTAGGAGAAAGTAAAAGAGGAAGAAATTTCACAAGGGGTGGAGGAAATGAAGAGCTGCAAAGGGTATTTCTCAATCTAAATATTAAGTTAATAATTTAATTCAAACACTTTTTTGTTTTTGTTTTTACAAATAATCTTTTTTATTTTTTGAATTTTTCCTTTCTCATCCCTTCTCACTTACGGTGAGAAGGAGAGGGGGAGGACTTTATTATTATTAAAAAAAAACAAAAAGACAGATAAAAAGTAGGCCTAAATTTGGTTTCGTACAAAAAAGATATTTATTATTTTTATTTCATTTACGGCGGCGTCTTTATTACCCTCCCTCTTTTTTCAAAACCATCTCTTCCTCTCTCGAGTATAAAATTCTTGTACTCGTATCGTTTAAAGAGCACGTGTCGATCAGGCTATCAAAATTTGAAGAAATACTTACATGTATGTTAATTCCTGGCGATTAGTTTTTTATTCTACTCGAGGAAAGTATGGAAGATTTGTGACAATTTTGTATTAGGCTCTGCTAATTTTTTTTTCTTGATTTTTTAAGTTAACTTCAATTCATTATGTCTAAAATTTAATAATTGGTTATTAGACTCTTTTTTCTTTTCTAATCTTTACCAAAATTTTATTTTTTATGTTTGGTTAATGTCATTTTAAATATAATTTTTTTAAAAAAATAATAATTTTATTTCTTGTGATAAAATAAATGAATACATAAAAAATATAAATATATTTAGTTGAAAATATAAATATATAAAATAAATTTATTTCTATAATAATCTTAGAATGAATTTTGTGTTTTTAAAACACAAAATACATGTTTTTTATTATTATTTTAGGTTTTCTATATTCAAAAATAGTAATCAGACCCAATTGTTTTTAGAAAATTTAATACTTCCATTCCTTAGATAGTTAAACAATTTTATGATCTACAAAGTTGGTAGATAAGGTAGTTGGTACATAAATTAAAAGAGTGTTTAAGAGTATATTAATTTTAAAAATATATTTTATTTGAAAAATATTAAATTAGTATTTTTTATAATTTTAATATTAAAATATTAAAATTATTTAAATATATTTTTAAATAAAAAATTACTTTGCACCACTATATTAAATACATATTTTATTAATTTAATATTTTTTAAAAAAAAGCTTGAAATATAAAAAAATAAAAAAATTACTCCGTTTGTCCTCGGAACAATTATGAAAACTTGACAATGGAAGCTGGTCTTCATCTTATATCCTCCTCAAGCTCAAGTACATTGCATAAGAATGCATTGCTATGCAAGGATTTATTTATTTAAATAAAAAGATAAAGTTTGTTGGGTTTTGGATAGGTAATTAGAATTTTGGACCACAATTTTGGTCGGTCTGATATCTGTTGGCAACATGATTAAGATGGAATCTTAGGGACGTATAAAAGGACAAAATGGTATTTCTGTATGAATTTATTTATACACATTTCATCAGAACAATACTCCATTTATTTATTCCAACAAGCAACAAAAAAACAAATTCTCTATTTTCTATCTTAAATCTCAGCACTATGGAGCATTTTGTTTGTTGATATTCACTCAATCATTTCAAATAAAAATTAATATATATATATATATATATATATATATAGTAATTAGTGAAGTATAACAGAAAAAACGGATAAATGGAAAGAGAGCAAAACAGTAGAAAGCGAATCTAAAAAGAATGGCTTGTATTTCTTCACTGAACTCTCTGTCTCAACGTCCTTTCAATCCCAATTTCTCATCTTTCTCTTCCACCAAGCCGAGTCTTTACATTCTAAAATCCAAGCTTAACACTAACATTCCTGCTCCTTCAACTCCTTTAAGCTGCAGCAGACGCAGAAACCAACATCAACATGTTCTCTGCTGCAACAACAACTACAAACAAGAAGAAGAACTGCTGTAACTCAGCTTGTACCTTTCATGGCTTTTTGAGTTCAATTCTCTTTGTTAAATATTATTCATTCTGGGGTTTGATTGTTTTTGTCAAATTGGTGTAGTTTTTGCCTTGGAGAAGTACCACGTGGAGCTGGAACTAAAAGAAGAGAAGCTTTATTCAATATGGTATTTACTGCTTTTACTTTCCCTGCAATTGCCTCTACTGCATTGGCAGCCACAGGTAATTTGTGATAGTAATCTTTCACTATGGTGTTGCTGTTTATGTTTATTGTAAAAGCAATCCCTTACCTGCTGAATTTCAGGCGTGGCAGAGGATTCACGTGTTTATACCGATGATGCGAACAAGTTTAAGATATCTATTCCCCAAGGTACATTAACTCTGAATTTTTTGATCTCTGTAGCTAAAGTAGCAGGTGATGTAAAAATTGAAGAATAGTGATTGGGTGACGCAGATCGAAAGAAAGACAGTTAGCACAAACAATACAGAATTCTATCGAATAGGTTCAGCACACACAATTCTAATTCGAGATTTTATTATCGAATATTGTTGTATTAGTGCTGGTAGGAAATTCTGGTGGCTGTTTACAGTTTACGATAGGCATGAACGGTAGAGGAATATTGAGAAAGACTTCTTGTTCTTTGCAGGCTGGCAAGTAGGTGCAGGAGAACCAAGTGGATACAAATCCGTCACTGCTTTCTATCCAGAAGAAGCTTCTAATTCAAGTGGTATTTGTAGAGATTTTCTGACAAACCCACCTTTTAATTGATCAACAAATAAGTTTATTGATGATTTTCACACTTAATCAATTGGTTTGCTTCAGTCAGCGTTGTGATCACCGGGCTTGGTCCAGATTTTACTAGATTGGAATCATTTGGCAAAGTTGATGCCTTTGCTGAGACTCTGGTACGTTATTCAGTATCCGATTTTGTGGTCCTCGAGGAGAAGCCCCTTCAGCATTGCTGAATTGCGGGTTTCGTGTACAACTGATTCTACTGATTTTGTGTCTTCTTGTTCAGGTGGGTGGATTGGACAGGAGCTGGCAGAGGCCCCCGGGCGTGGCAGCAAAACTTATAGACTCTAAAGCTGCTAATGGTAATTTTCTTCAATCTTTTCAATGAATTACAGTGTGAGGTAAGAGTTAATGATGGATTGAGGATGAGATCTGCTCACGATAAAAAGCCATGATCAAATTTAAGATAACCTCCTTTTTCCAACAATTGATAGGGCTTTACTACATCGAGTATACGCTGCAAAATCCAGGCGAAAGTCGCAGACATTTGCTTTCAGCACTTGGAGTTGCATTCAATGGTTGGTACAACAGACTATATACAGTGACAGGGCAGGTGAGGCTGCGTTAACTCTACAGAGATCTTTTTTTTTTCTCTGGTCTACAGTGTTTGTTCATTTCAGATTTGATGCATGCATTCAATATTGAATTCTGGCCTTCAATATTGTTGCAGTTTGTCGATGAAGAATCAGAGAAATTCGGCACCGAGATCAGGAAGGTATATCAGAACTCTTCATTTACACGGGCTCAGATTTTTGTCTTTGAAAGATTAAAGCTCCTGCTGACAACTTGGAGATAAAAGAATTCAGAAACTAACTAAATCCCGCTGCTAATTGGTTTTGCAGGCTGTTTCGTCCTTCAGGTTCATTTGATGACATAAAGTAAACCTGGCTTGAAACTGTACCATTCTTCCATTTTTCTTCTTTGGCGGCCCCATATGTTAAGAATTCTTGAGTAATCACATATGTTGAGAGGATTGAAGTCATGTCATTTTTGTTGAGATCTCTGATTTTCTTCATTTTAACCAATAAAATTAAAGGTATGTAGGTGTAGATGTGGAGTTCCAAAATCCCTTTGCTTTGCTAGATATGGAATTCGAAATCTAGGCAAATGGATTAAGCACAGAAGTCCTTTCATCAACAAAATTTATGTATAGTTGAAGATGAATGTGGTAGCATTTGCTTACATATTGAAGGTGAAAGAAGTACAGGTCCTGGTAGGGTGAACCATGATTTCGTGACCAAAGGCCACTGTTCAGCTGTTCGCACAGGCCATTTTAGAAAGCTGCATTGAGTTCCAATCTGCCAGTAGAGAACATAACGCTTTTCTCTCTCTCGTAACACTAACTTCTATAGCACTAATTACAATTTAATTGCTTCGTATTGTAAATGAAGTTTTGGCATCTTGCAAGCTACAAGGTTGTAGCTATGGAGCAGTGATGGACCTCTCAATTAGCTTGAGTTTTTTAGCTGCTACTTCCATCATCCTATCTTCTCCTGAATCATCGGTGCATCTCAAGGCTAGTTCAGCGAATGCTTCCAGTTGTTGCCGGTCAATTGCTTCTCCCCCATTTCCCCAAATCGTAGGATACACATCTTCATCGACCTGATCCTTTCAAAACAAGTCTTTCACATACTCTTTCAGTGACATTTCCGGTTGAAATGCATTTCGTCCGGTAAGAAGGACGAGCAGCGGCACCCCAAAGCTGAAGACATCAGTCTTTTCTGTCACAAAACTTCTGATCATGTAATCAGGATCGATGAAACCCACTGTCCCCGCAAGATCATCTAATCCGACACGTGATTCCCCTTTCATTAATTGACATCGCGAAATTGAAATTGAACAATTTGGTAACATGATGCTGGTCGAGGAAGATATTTGCAGGGTTTTTTTGTCTCTGTGGATGATGGGCCAAGGAAATTTAATATGGAGATACGTCACAGCATTTGCTATTTTCTTGGCAAATTTCAATTTTGTTCCCCCAAGGTAAACGATCCATTATGAATACGTCTATCCACTATCCAGACATCCATTCTCTGAATCTTCATAAACCAGAGATGGACCTGGGAGCTCCAAGCAGCAACCTAATAGCTTGAAAACACGATGTCACGGAAGACCTATTTACGGCCAGCAGACGGACAGCAGTGTTGCAGATCTTCTGTCCTCGGTAAAGCAACGTTGTTTGGTGTGTATTGAGTGACTAAATAACAAATTGTTCCATAAATGAAATCAGGAGCCACCGCCACCTTTCTCACTTGAATCGCCATCACAAGTACAAAATAGCTTGCCACCAAAGTGGAATGCAGGCAAGATATTTGGAACCTCACAAGGGGGTGACTGTACACACAATTTTTTTTTTTCTTTTGAATTTAAATATAGCTTGAAGCTTTCCCCATGTTTTGAGGTCTGCCTTCCATTAGGTCCAAATTACAAAGAGTTGAGAGAGAGTCTAACAAAGAAGAGAACCCCTAGTACTAATATGCACAAAGCTCCAATGATTGTTAAATACAACGCAGGAGACCACCACAGACACCAGAGAGACTACCTATACACCCAAATGCTGGGACCACTAGACTATAAAAGAATCATATGTTGATTCTAACGTGTTGGTTTCTTTTTACACTTTTATTATTCCTATAATTTGGTTGCCAGAAACCAATTCCAGCATCCATAAAATGCATTGCTGCTTGTTACTCATCCTGAGCTCTGGCAGCATGCACAGTTTTTAACACACTAGGGTAAAGGAAGAATTATCCACATCCCTTCTCCACCCATTCGGAGCGACTCAGACAACTGTCGACTTCTCTGGTGAGCATGACCATCTATGACCTGCACGGTATAAAATCTGTAAGATCAATGCTTTCCATGGGGTTATATTAAGGGCACTCATGCTCATGTATTAGCAAGTGACAGTTTTAGCAATACAGTTTCACAACAAAAAAAGGTTCACGCTGACCTCAGACAAAGTCAAGGGGATAGCATGTGCATTCACAATATGCTTTGACTCACTAGATCGAGCATTTAAATTTAAAATAACAATAGGAATAGCAAAACCCACTCAGCACGGTAAAGACAGAGCTCCAAAGTAGCTTCTAGTTCAATGCAAGACTACCTCTCATTTAGCACTGAATATGCATGCATACAGAAAACACAGAGAGAAATGATTTGTACCTCTAGAATGCAAAATAAATAGTTTGCAAGGCTAGATTCGAAGCCCGCTACTCAAGTAGCAGTTCCGCTGCTCTTAGTCCTGCTGCAGTCTTAAGGATACCTAAGATTAAAAAACAATCAATCCACGTTACACCACAATGGTGACAGCATAGGCCTGAAAACACAGTGTCATACTCCAATGGCCATCTGATGCCACTCACCTTGATCAGCCCCTCACCCAGTGGTTTGGTCAGAACCGCTACCTTGCATATACTGAGGAGAAGGAGCAGGAACAATAAACTGTGATTGTGCTGGAACAGCTGCAGCTATACCTGCAAAAAAACAATGCACTTGCCTAATCAGCTTTACCAGTGTGGTTACTTTTTGAAGCAACATTCATCAGCTAATTGCACAACAATGTCACTTCTTTTGTCGGTATTTTACTCTCCCTTTATCATCAAAAGTTTAAGATTATTAATCCCCTCCTCAAAGGGTTCTACTTCTTTCTAAGCCCACACCATTTACCATTTCAATAGTTTCTCACTGTACACTTCCCCTTCCATCCTCTTCCCCAACTAATCTCTTCACACTATGCATGAAGTAAATTGATGATGCCTAAAATAACTATGGAAAATATAGACAAAATCAGACATCAGCTAGTCTTCACATGTCTTCGACATTTGCAAGGTACAATGAAGAGATTGTGAACTGAAGTGTTAACCTGTATGATATGGTGCTTGAATTGTTGGCATAGACGAAGTTGTTATTGCATTGACACTTGGTCCACCAAACTGCACAATCTGATGACCTGGCACAGCATATCCTGGCATTGATGTATAACCATGACCTCCAGGAACATTTTGACTCAACTGCCCATAAGGATACATGCCTGAGTTAACTGTTCCAGGAACTCCATATATCTGAAGGTACTGATGGCCAGTAGCATAAGGGTTGTAAGCACCCTGCCAGTAGGACAAAAGCAGCAATAATCAGTATCAAGTCAGCTCGGTAGTTTAAGACAGTAAAAAACCCAAGAAATAAATCCTAGTTGTTGTCATCTTTCACCTGTTGATAAACGTATTCAGGTCCATATGCCGCATAGCTGAATAGATGAACCAACCATAGAGATGGTGTGAAAAGATCAGTATAGGGTCAGGATTTTTACATAGAAATCATACCAGAGAAAAACAACATGAACATATCACCATAACACTGTAAGAATCCAGGATTTTTCAAGTAAACCACACTATTACTTCTACAAATGAGCTCTCTCTCTCTCTCTCTCAAATATGTCCAAAGTATAAGTGAACAGAGCAATGGGCATCACAACCCAAAAACCAGTATGTTCCAGTTTATTTTCTTTTCTATAAATACACTTCAAACCATGACCATGATCTTGCCTGTTCAATAAACATTGAGCTGGGGCACATATCCTCTGCAACTACCACTTTTTGCATTCCTGCAATTACCAACCACACCATGTCACATCACTGTAACTTGGACAAAAGGAACCCTGAATTCTAGGAAACTGACTACTTAATCCTAGAGCAGCTAGAAATTTCTAACTGACGTCCAATGATGTGATTGGCATCATGTATATGAATAGCCACGAATAAGGGAGGGGAGCTGGAAAATGTAAAAACGAGAAAGTAGTTGCAAAGTACATGTACCCGATCTAACTGGAAAACTGTGGTCAATCTATCAATGGTTTCATACGACTCACAACATAGATTGATGAGTGAATGCTGAGCACACCAGGAGCAAAAGGACCACTTCTATAGTTGAAGTTAGGGTTTTGCCTATATACAGGTAGACATCAGTATTGAAGACATCGGGAATAGAAACTACAGTTAGGGTTTTGCCTACATACAGGTAGACATCAGTATTGAAAACATTGGGAATAGATACTACAGCTAAAATATGATCGGTGATACATCTAACAAAATTTAGTTAACTAGCCTAGAAAACCAGATATATACACAAACTGGCAATGAGTTCACATAAAATCCCATATGGGACTCTACCAAATTCCTTGCGCAGCTCCTGGAAAGTTAGAAGGTATTGGCAGGAAACAAAAAATGGTATTGCTGAAGCATTCTTAAGAAGCCAACCAGATGTTATCATTGCAAAAGAATACACAACTTCAAATAACACATAAAAGGAGGAAAGAATAAATTTTTTTCTTCAAAAAACATGAAATAGAACTGGATACTTTGTACCAGCCAAAATGAGCAAATTTTTATTGCAACAAGTAGAATATTACATTTACTTTGGAATGTAGCATACAACTCACCCATATGGATTATACATCAAGCCTTGTTGGTAGCCATAAGAAACTGGTTGTTGGTAGCCAAAACTTCCAACATAAGTCCCTCTGGGGGTTTGCACACTTGTAATGTACGGGGCAGCTGGTCTCGGACGTCCTATTAGAAACAAAAAGCAGCAAGCAGAGGGCATAAGCAAGAAATCAACCAGGAATCAAATCATATTGGTTTTCAATATTCCTTATCTAGCACAATATTGGCTTTGCATTTAGGAAAAAAAAAACTGATACCATAAGGCAGAGGTGGCCGAGGTCTCCCAAGTGAAGCCAAATTACAATTAGCCCGTCTACCATCGATAATCGGAGTAGGATCAGCACAGGCTCTCCTAGCTGCGTCTGGTTCTCGGAAAGTCACCTACACCCTCCACACAAATACAATCCAAAAACCCATGTCATTCTCCATCTATCAAATAAAAACACAACATTTTATCCAAAATGGAATATATCCAAACTTTTAACAGCTATCTAGATCACCTTCAATCATCAAATTAAGCACAAGATAACCTTGATCAAAACAGAGCAAGTAAGTAAGTAAATACTCACAAAACCATAGCCTTTTGATCGGCCAGTGTTCTTATCAGTGATGACAACAGCCTCAAGAATATCACCAAACTGCTCGAAATAACGACGCATGGTCTCGCTCTGAGTCTCCCAAGCAAGCCCCCCAACAAAGACCTTAGTATAAGTAGTATCCCCAAATGGAGAATTCATGTATTGAAACCCTGAGCTTGAACTCGATCCCGAGCTAGGTCCCGGAATCGCTTGATAGGCCATATTAACAAATTCGATCCAATTAAAATAATGAAAAACAAAAGGGAAAGAGAAAGCTACTTAAAATTCAACAAGATTTTTGGAAGATTCGAAGCATAAAAAGGAAAGTAGAGGGTAGTAAGAAGTGGCATGCTTCAAGAGAGAAACCCTAGAAAAACCCTAGAAGTGGACGAAATATACTGGGAATCCATGGAATTGTAAAGGGATCGAGAAACAGGAGTGTTGTTTTAGACAAAAGATCGGAAAGCGGACTGATTGGGTTGAATAGGGAAAGAAAAGAAAGAATCACAATCACAATCACAATAAAAGGGAAGAAAGTGAAAAAAAAAATTAAAGAAGAGAAAGAAAAAGAAAAGAAAAGAAACCCTAGAGTTGAGGTGGGGTGAGGTCGGTGTGATGGAAAACAGATATATAGAGAGAGGGGGCTGGGCTTTGTGTTGTGTGGGGAAATAAAAGTTGGATGGTCAGTACTCGATGATACTAGAGACAGAGCAGAGAGAGAGTAATTTTTTTTGGGGGGTGATACTAATAGTATTAACAGGGGTAAGTCTTTATTGATGGTGTTGCTGGGGGTGGAGAGAGGAGGAGGGGGCGGAGGAGGGGAGGAGGGGGCGGAGGAGGGGGAGTCATGATTTGCTTGGAGGAGAGCAAGAGAGAGTGAAAATGAATAAGAAAAAAAAAAGAGAAAAGGAGAAAAGAAAAGGTGGGACCCTCTAATTTGGGTGTGTCTGTCTTCTCTTCCTTCTCTAACTTCCAGGGTTCTCAAACATACATGGACTGACAGCTTGGTTGGGATGCGGATGTGGGTCCCACTCCTCCTCTTAATCTGATCTCTAATGAGAAAGATAAGATATATTCTCCCTCGAACCCTTTTCTTTTTTTTAATAAATGAAATTATGTCATGCACGTACACTACTAAAATTGTGTACGCTTTAGTTAGTGCTTAATAAAAATAAAATTAAATGAGGTATAAGTATATTTGGTAGAGAGATTAAAGTAAGAATTTAAAATAAATTCATTCTTGAGAAGTAACTATTAAATAAATTTTATAATTTTAAATCTTTATCTTGATTGTTTTGTTCTATTTATCTTTGATATAGTAATTAAATATTAAAAAAATAAGTATATTTTGTAATGGAATATGGTACGGGAAAAAACCCAAAATTCGTGTTTTTAATTGTAATAATAATCACACTAGACTGTAATAGCAAACAAAATTGTTCTTCTTTCTCCATGCTCACGTCTGAAGTCCTACAAGTGTTCGTTCGTCTTCAATCTGTCATTGATGACTGATAGGTTTAAAGAAACTTG
>Ga0307515_10007511_pt1 | contig 21536 bp, 2 predicted proteins | sample 17_EM_MG_FD_194513 | JGI IMG/M metagenome (GOLD analysis project Ga0307515, IMG submission 194513) | Populus trichocarpa ectomycorrhiza microbial communities from riparian zone in the Pacific Northwest, United States - 17_EM | ecosystem: Host-associated > Plants > Roots > Unclassified | place...
CTTCTTACTGTACTTAGTAAAATTAATCTTATCTATAATATCTAGATATCTATAAATAGAATATTACTACTTAGTATTGTAGCTTATTTTATTAATAAAGGTAAAAGTACTTTTATGCCTTTTATAACTATAAGGATTATACTCTACTAAAAATGTATTAACGGCCTTAGTGCTAATAATTTAAAAGTATTAATTTAATTATAAGCTTAGCCTCTTAATAGCTAATAATACTAGTAATAATAATAAGCACTATAACTACCTTTTATAAAGCCTCTTGGTAGCTAAAAAAGGGTAGCTTAAGTGCGTTAGCTATAGTATTAACCTTATGCTTAAAGAAAGTCCGTTAGTATTAGCTATAATCTATTATAGAACGCGTTTACTAATAAAAATTAGTAGTAGCTAGGTCTATACTAATATATCCTAGTTTAATAATAAATTTAATAAAATTAGCCTTCCTAGTAAAGAACTTGCATTTCTTAATTGCTACTAATATCTATTTTTCTTATAGTCTCTTTAAGACCTATTTAACGTTTTCTCCGTATTCCTCCTTACTTATTAAGTAGATAATAATAATATTAAGGTATACTATAATAAACTTATTAAAGTATTCTCCTAATACACTATTAATTTATTTTTAGAACGTCGCTAGTGCGTTTATAAGTCCGAACTATATAGCTAATAGCTTATATAGTCCTTCCTTTAACCTAAAAGCTACCTTTTATTTATTGCCTTTCTTAATTCTAATCTGGTAATATGCCTATCTTAGATCTATCTTTATAAAGATTTATATATAGCCTATCTAATCTTAGATTTTGCTAATTAAGGGTAAAGGATACCTATTCTTCCTAGTAATGCTGTTTAACTATCTATAGTTAATACATAGCTTAAGTTTTCCGTTCTTCTTTAGTATAAACAGTACTAGATAACCTGCTAATAACTATAATAGTTTAATATATCCCTTTTATAAATTCTCCTAAATAAACTCCTTAAGTGCTTATAACTCTTCTTTAGTTAATTTATAGATTAGAAAGAACTTTAGATTTATTTCTAGCTCTAATTCTATCTTATAGTCCTATACTATATGCTTTAATAGCCTTTTACTTTTTAGGCTCTATAACTTTTTACTATATTTATAGTATCTCTTTAGTATATAACTTAAGCCTTTCTTGGTTTCTTTATAGGTTACTTTAGCTTAGTACTATACTATCTTAGTTGCTATACGCATTTTGCGTTATTATATATCTCTAATATTAACCCAACCTATAACCCAATTAATCCTTAGATTATATTCCTGTAACTAAGGTATTTCTAATACTGCCTTATCTTGTCCTAATAGTAGGATATTAAAAGATATCTTAATCTGTCTTACTTTAATGGTTATTTAAATAGGTCCTATTTTAAGATTAATAATGCCTCCTCTATAGGCTATTAGATCTTCTAAAATTGCAACTAATAAGTAAGAATGCTTCTTCTATCTATAAGGTAATCCTATTCTTTTTACTGCTATTAATAAGATATAGTTCCTAATTACTTTACTATCTATCAGTGCCTTAAACTGTTAATTTTACTAATTAACTTATAAATTTAGATGTTATCCTTAAATTCCTTTAAGGGTCTAAGGCTCTACTACTAGCTTCCTCTAGTTTTATAGGCCTCTACTTTTCCTAACTATTAGCTATTTAATCCTATTATACTTAGCTCATTCTTTAGCTAATACTTAGTTCGCTTTTTATTTTAAATATATTATAGATACGTGTTCTCTAGGCATTTCTACTACTATTATCTATCTAAGCATTCTTCTATAAGGAATCTTTTTAGTTAAAGTATTAAGTTTCCTAGTTTCTAAATTTCTATTAGATGCCACCTATATATATATTTAGTATTTTTATATTATTGCTCCTCTAGCGCCTAATATATCCTTATAGGGTGCTTCTAATTCTTTTCCTTTGGATTCTTATATATTATATATATATTATCTATATATATAATCTATACTAATATATAATACACTAGGTGCTTTAGGTTAACTCTAGGCTTATCCTTATCCTTAAGTTTAAACCTTTATCGCATTAATCTAAACGTAGCTACTTTACCTATAAGTACTAAGATTCGTTATTTGCTTCTCTAGTTCTCTAATTATTCCTCTAGATCTTTTAATATTATAATTAAGGCCCCTTTAATATAATTTATTGCTTTTTCTATAATTAGGTAGTTTTAAATAACTTATTTATCTAACTATATATAGAAGTCTTCCTATTTATTATTATATTGCTATCTATACCACTTTTAGTATAGCTCTTTAAGTATATATAGTTTATTTGTAAGGAAGTATCTTCTTATTACTGTGTTATAATAGCCCTTTATATATTGTTCTTTAAATCTAGTTAGCATTTCTAAGTCTTCTTCCTATTCTAGTTTATTTAACTATTTTACTCTTAGCGTCCCTGCCTTTAGCCTATTAGTAATGATTTATATAGGTGCTCTATCCTTTATATATCCTAGTATACTAGATCTCTATTTTAGCTTATATTCTTACTATATAAGAATTCTCTATCTAAATTCTTCTATAGTTTCCTTTGTTTTTTTATCTCGTAAGTAAATCTTTAGAGTTCTCTTACTTCTTAATTTTATTATTTATTTTTTTAATAGTCCTTATCTGTGCTTTAGAATCTTAGTCCCTTAGGATCCTTAATCCTAAGCTTGCTTCTTTCATAAGCCGTACTCCTACCTTATACTAGTTAGGTTTTAGTAGTGTTCTTATTTTATCTTAAGAGTCTTAAATCTTACTTATTTTACTTTAAGAATCTTATACCTCTAGGAAATTCTATCCCATATTTATTTATATATCTTTAAACTAAGATATTACTTTACTTTATTAGTTGTTATCTATTATAGGTCCTTAAGCTTATCTAATCCCTTCTTAGGAATCTTAAGTATCTCTTATCTCGCCTTAAGAATCTTAAGACAGTAGCCTTTTGCCTTTATTAAGTGGTAAGCTAGTACTAGTAGTTATCTACTTACCTAATCCTTTTTATTAGATATTTCTCCTTCCGTCTTATAAAGCGATAGATGCCGTATTTAATGGTATTATAATTTCCATTACTAATCCTTACTTTATAGTGGTTTTAGTTTTTACTTCTAGTATAACTATTCTAAGGTCTATACACTTTTGGTAAGCTGCCTCTATTACCTTATTATTAGTGAATATTTCGCCTATATTGGACTTATTATCTTTAATGTCCAATTTATATAATAGTTTGTTAGTTCCTTTAAACTCTAATAATCTTAGCTCTTGTAGCTAATAGCTTACGCTATACTTAGCATTTTTATATATTTAGTATGCGTTATTATAATAAAATATAAAGCATTTAATTAAACACTCCTTTGTTCCTTATAGTATACTATTATCCCTCTATATATATATATTATCTACTAGTCTAGTTCCCTTTACCGTGTGGTTATTTTAACTACTTTTATAGTCTTTAGCAAAATAACCTTGTTTTCCGCAATTTATATAAGCTCCTTTTTTAAACCATTTATTTTACTATAGAGTCCGCCTAAATATCTTTAACTATTATAATCCCTAGTTTAGCCTCTACTCCTTAGTCCTATAATTACTTAATCCTTAACCTCTAGGTTTTTATAGTTTTCTTATTTATCTCTTATAGGTTTCCTTAGTACTACTTAGGTCTATTAGCTCTACACTATACTATAGTGTTAGGTGACGAAGTCACCTCGCTTATATATATTGTTCCGCACAGCCGTGTCTGGCGTCAAGCCAGTCACTCGTTTACCTTTTGTGGGTTTGTGTGGCTAAGTGGTGCGGAGCTTATCACCTCACATATAGTTTCTAAATTTAGCTTTATTACTATGTGTTCTACGCCTTATATAACTGTAAAACTCTATCTTAACCTCTTTTAGTCTACTTCCTTTAGTAGATCCTATTATTAATTTTAATTACTTAATTTATTAGTTCCCTAAGGGTTTCCACATTTTTTATTAGGATAATTACGTCCTAGACTTTTACTTTAAGTTTATTTGTACTATACTATAAGCGCCTTATTATTCTATTCGACTTATATAGCTAATGTTTAAAACTATGTTATATACTTAATTACTAAGGTTTATTATACTAGGTTTTAAAGCTTCCGTTCTGCTATTATAGTTTTAAGTCTCTAAATATCTATATTAATTATTCCGCGAACCCATTCTAGCTAGTAAATATATACTATACCTCCTTAATTAGTAGTTATTATGCCGTGTTCTTATACCTCTATTAGGTAGGGTTTAAACTACTTAAATACCCTTCCTATTAGAAACAGTCTTGCGTAAGCTACTTAGTCTATAAATATTACTAGCTTTACTCCCTCTTATATAACCTTAAAGTGCATTTATATAAGAAATCCTTTAAGCTTTAACTTCTCCCCTAAGAATCGCTTAATTGATAGTAGTTTAACTTTAGCTACTCCTATTCTATTAATTCTCTTTTTAAGTATCCTATTATTATCTGTTAATTAATTAACTATTTCCTATAGGTATCTAACTGTAACTAGATATGAGTTAGTATCTGCTATACTAGTGTTATACCTAATTCTAAAGTAGTTACTGCCGTTAACGGCGTCATAGCTAGTGCTTTTAGCGGCATATTATTTAACTTATTAATACCGTAACTAGGTAGTAAATATATAACGAAGCCTTATAGGAGATATTACGGTAGACCTGTTAATAGGCTAGGTATATAGGTAAGAAGAAGTTAACAATATAATATTAATTAGTGAAGTAGTTGCCTAATAGATTAACTCTAATTATATTTTAAGATTTACTACAAAGAAGAGAACTATCTAGGTAGGGACTGTAGTCCTTAAAATATATAATACTATGCCTAAGAAATGTACTAAGTACGTTGGTATATTAGTACGTCGGTACATTACGTTCTTATATTCCCATATTCTTACGTTTTAAACTTATAACGTAACTAACCACATAACTTAGTTACCCCTCGTCCTATAGTTTAACTGGTTCCAGCACCTCCCGTACTTCTACCACTTGTCCGTTTATATATCTCCTTAGTAGTGTTACTACTGCCGATATAAGGTCCGTAACATTTATACTATTAATTAAATAATTATACGTTCTAGTTAAATTAGCCTCTTATATTAACCGTATATATATTATCTATTTAAATAACATTTTAATTTACTTAGAAAATAAGGATTAGTATAAGTAATATATCCGTAAAGTGCTGGAATATTTAAATAATTAGGGCCCTTACGCTAAGGCGTTAAAGTATATCTTTAATACTAAGTAGGTTAAATTCCTAGGTTATATTATAATGCCTATAGATATAGTTATAGACCTAGTATAGGTATAAATAATCTAAGAGTAGCTAGAGCTAAAGAGTTACTAAGATATTTAAGTATTTTTAGGCTTTGCCGATTTCTATAGGCACTTTATTTATAACTACTTAGACGTTACCTAATACCTATTTAACTATGTTATAGAAGCTTTTTAAAACCTAGCCTAGAAAGTAAAAAGCTTAAAGGTAAAAAAGAAGAAAACTAAAAAGGGACCAATTAAATGGTATAAACTATAGTTATAGCTAAGAAACGTTTAGGAGGCCTTTTAAAACCTACGCGTAAAGCTTATAAAAGCTTTATTACTACAGTATTTTAACCTAAATTAGCTATTAATAATAATTACTAATATATTAAAATTTGCCTTTATTGGTATTCTACTATAACTTAATAGGCATCTATATACTACCTAGCTCCACTAAAAACTAGTAGTATTTTATAATAGAAAATTATAGAAGCCTAAAGTTAGGTATTATACCTATAATAAGGAACTACTAGCTATAGTAAACTGCTTTAAATAGTAGCGATACTACCTTAAGCATATAAGTTATGCCACTTATATACTCTTATATTACTATAATTTACGCTACCTTATAACTATAAAGCAGCCTATACTTTAATAAGCTAAATAGGCAGAGAAGCTTATATAATTTAATTTTAAGATTAAATATAAGCTAGGGGAAAACAACCTTATTAATAGACCGTTATAACAGCTAGATTATACTAAAGGCTTTAAAATAGGAGAAGGAAAATAGATAATAAATATCTTACTCCTTATACTATAGAATAAGCTCTAAGTATAGGATACTTAAGTACCTATAGCTCTACGCACTAAGTCTTAGGTAGTATAAACCCTATTAGCTTCTATTAATATTTTAGCTAGTACCCAATCCGTTACTATTAAGGGTCTAAATATACCTAGATAGGATATCCTTAATATAAGTTTAGAACTTAGTAATATATTACCTCTAGTTACTAAGCTATCCTTTTAAACTAATAATAAAGCTATAGAGTAATTAGAACTTAAAGCTATATAATAACTAAAGAACTTTAACCTTATAGTGGCCTTTCTAATATATACGCACTAAGAAGTTATAAAATCTATAGTACTATCTAGTCTTATATTTAGAGTAGTACGAAGTAAAATAGCTTTTACTTAAAAACCATTTAAAAGGTTAATGGATTTTATCTATAAGGTATAACGGAGGAACGCCTTTTATACTATCTTTAATATAGAAATAAACTAGAAATATAATAGAAAGAAAGCTATTAGGTATTACTATTAGGAACTAAACCTAATAGACATACTACGTAAATACTATAAGGTTTAGGTACTATAAGAAGTAAATCTATAATAGAAGATTCTTATAAAGAATTATAATAATTCTTTAGGCGGCTACTATAGTTAAGCTAAAACAGTAAAAATCACTTCAGCGTAAATACTATTAGCTAAAGCTTAAGTAGGAAGTAAAGGAGTATATTAGCTATTATAAGAAGTATTAAGTATATAAGATCTATAGGCACAAGCTATAGGGTCTACTTAAATTAGTTCCCCCTACTAGTAAGCTATAGTAATATTACGCTATAGACTTTATTACGGATCTCCCGCTATTTAAAGATAGCTAAGAATAAATGTAGAATTTGGTCCTTATACTTATTAATAAGTTTTTAAAGTACGTCTAATACCTTCCTATTAATAAGATAATTAATATACAAGCGCTTGCTAACCTAATTAAAGAGAAATGCTTTCTTAAAGTAGATTAATTATACTTTATTATTATTAATAGGGGTAGCGTCTTTATAAGCCAATACTAGTTAAATCTATACTTCTATTTAAATATAAACTACTATTATAGTATAGCTTTCTATTTATAAATAGACAGGTAAATAAAACGCTAAAACTAGGAACTAGAGTCTTACTTACAAATATATTTAAACTATTAGTAAGACAACTAGTACGAGCTACTTTTGTACGCAGAATATACTTATAATTTAAAGCAATATATATTATATAAGTATATACTAATCTAGATTGCCTATAGTATTTAACTATTTAGGTTTAATAGTATACCTAATAATAACTAGTTAAGGCCGTATAATTAATTATAAGATCCTACTAGGAAGTTTAAGGACATCTACTAAAGAGTATAAGGGTATTTCTAGAAATGGGAGGAGTAATAAAAGTATATAAAGCAGAGCCTATAAGGTGCCTAAGAGCAGTAAAGACTTTAGTATAACTGTAAATACTAAGATAAGTATTTTAGAGTAGGTAATAAGGTTCTATTACGTTTAACAAATATTAAAACCAATTAACTATTAAAGAAGCTTAATATAAAAAACCTTTACCGCACATGCAACCTTACTAAAAGGTAGCGCCACACTCCAAAACTTACGCATACCCATCTTACCATCAAAAACAATCGATTTTCCAACTTTCAAAACCTAATTCCTACTACCTAGCGAGCTAGAGGTGGATTTATTTGTCATTTTACGCCCTTTTCCTAATAGAAAATTTTCTTTAAGGGTGGTCCTAGCTTATAAGCGAGGCACGGACAGGAACACTAAAACTACTACTACTACTACTAATACCAAAACTATAAAATAGGAGCTAGTTTTTCTACTACCTTTTAGCCTAATCTCCCCAGAAATCTTTTATTAAGATTAGTAAGGAGAAAGGGTATAAGGATAGTAAAAACTAGAAAACCCCCCTATAAGATACAAAATGCCAAGGCCTAATAGGTTAAAAAAAAAGAAACCCCTTATAGAAATAAGTAATAAAGAGTCTACATTTACCTTTTCTCCTCCTTCTCCTCCTCCTGGCCTATTTAGAACAGGAGAAAAAAGAGGACATCCTTAGTTGTCTCCTGAAAAAGAAAACCAAAAACCTATAAAAAAAGACAATAAAACCAACTACTACTACGGATAGTACGGCTGATACGCCTTACTATTCCTTTTCTCCAGAACAATATCTAAGATTTGCTTTAGAAAGCCTAACCTAGGCCTATAAAGGGCTAGAAGAAAAAGAAGAAGAAAGAGAAGAAATAAAAGAACAAGTTAAACAGCTAGTGTACTATACACGAAGTATCCTATTAGGAGGAAATCCCTTTATATAAGAAGAAGAAGAAAAAAAAGAAGAAAAAGAAAAAGAGAAGGCAAACGATGTCCTAAAAGGACTAGTAGAAGAAGTAAGATCTCTCCGTAGAAGGACCTCCCTTCTTCGTCCTCTCTACCCTCCTTGTTATCACCACTACCACCTTTTACCTCTTCTCCTTTTAGTAGGAGTTCTACTTCTACTAGAAGTAAGAAAAAGTAGCTATAAGAAAGGAAGCTAGTCCTAATTACAGATAAAAAGGACTAACCTTTAGATACCTTCTTTATACGGAACAAAGTCAACCAACTATTTGCATTAAAACTGTAAGTAGAAAAGCTAGTACTAGCGTCTATAGCTAGAACTAAAGGAAAATAAAATATTCTCCTTATAACTATAAAAGAGTATAATGTAGATTTCCTAGTTAAATATAAGGATATCTAGTATAACTGCTTTACCTTCTAAAGAGAACAAAAACTAGAACCTTGGGTTTAAATTATAGCCTATAGGGTTCCTACCCTACCTTTTCTAAAAGAGGGAGGCTCTAAGCTTCTAAAAGAAGAAATTGAGACCTTTAATCCTATAAGGATATAAGGACTACCTAGATGGATTTTATCTAGTGTAAAAAGACACGATCTATAAACCAGATTTGGCTTTATAGTTTTTACTATAAAGAGCGAGGAAAAAAGACAAGAAATCCTTAAGTAAAAAGAGATTTTAATTGCAGGTACAGCTACTAAGGTAGTAAAATACCTTAAAGTCTTTCTTATAACGCAGTGTACTAGCTGCCAAAAATTTGGCTATATAGGAGATAGATGCTCTACTAGAGCCTATAGATTTTGTACAGCTATACATTTATCTAAAGACCACTTCTGTTCTATCTGTATAATAATAGGTAAGCCCTATAAGCATACTACCCCTCTTTATATTAACTGTAAAGAAAACCACTTTACTAATAGTAAAGACTGCGAGGTCCTTAAAGCAGCTAGGCTAGTAGGTGGTACTAGCTTAAAAGGTTCTAAAGAAGAATAAGATAAAATAAATAGGATTCTAGCAGGAGGTAACTCCTACTAGGCTCTTAAAAAAGATATTAGAGAGCAAAAGGATAGAAATACATTGCAAAAGGACAGAGACAGGTGTTAGGATTTCTTATAGTTTTTCCTACTGTTTTCTTATTCCCTAGTAGTTGTAGTAACTTAGTTTACTAAGGAACTATAAACTCCCAGTTTAGGGGTTTATAAACTACTAGGATATAGCTACTAGTATATATTAAGCTGCCTAGAAAGGATTTATATATATAGAACTATAGCGCCATAGCCTAGAGGCTGCATGCGTAGTATTGTATGTAGTATAATATAATGGACCTAAAAAAAAAGCTTAATATAAGATATATAGGTTCTTTTTAAATTAAGAAATAAATTAGTAAGCTAGCTTACCGTCTCTAGCTACCCCTATTTATAGTATATATATATTTAGTATTATATATAAACCTATTAGAGCTATAGTATAGACTACTACTAGAAAAGAACTTCTGTTTAGGCCTAATTAAACACCCTAAAGTAGTAGGCGAGTAGTATAAGGTTAAAGCTATACTATGCTATAAGTCTATTAAGAACAAGCTTTAATATAAAGTTAAATAGCTAGGCCAGCCCGCTAAGGACTCTATATAGAAACTAAAGGATTACCTTAATTATTATAAAGATATTTTAAAGGAATATTAGGACTAAAGTCTATAATCTACAAATTACAGAAAGCGCTCTAATACTATAGTGTTATTGCAACCTATAAAGAAAGCTTATAGTAAGCTATAAGAGGCCCTAAAGAGTAAATAGGTTAAATTAAATATAGAATAGACAGGCTCTAGAAACTATAAGAATTAGGGCTATAGCTTTAAGGTAAAATAGATCCTTAGCCTTTTTATATATATAGCATAGAGTTAATAGGGCATTGTGCTAGAATTGTATTTCTATTTATTAGTCTATATTAGGAATATTATTTTTAGGGCTTCTAAAGCCTTTCTAAGCACCTAATTAAGGTTCTTAATTACTACTATATATAAGAATAAATCTAAAAATGTCTAATTTAAAAAGCTACTATATCTTATCCTTAAGATTAGGATTAGTATCTATTAGCCCTTTAAAGGACGGCTAATAGGAATAAGATCCCTTTATAAGTATATAAGTAGACATAAAAATAGGGGTAAGATAATAAGGTATAGTAGGAGCAAAGATTCTTAAATGCTTAACATTAATATTAGGTCTAAACTAATAACAATAAAGCTTTTAGGGCGTTAGCTTATAGTTAATACAGATATACTTAAGCTTAGAATAAACAGAGATATTAGCCTACTAGTATAATCTAGAACTACTAAGACCTTATTACGGCAACTATTAGTTACCTATTTACTAGGTATCTAAAGGGTAACCTATCTAATAATATATTATATTATACTCTTTTAAAACTTAACGCGTATATACAAACTCCTTTCTATAGTAAACAACGGCCTTTTTTTATTACTCCTATCCCTTACCTTATCCTTAGTATACTAGCCTTACTCTTATATTAGACGTTACTAGCTAGCTTACTAGAAATTATAAGCAGTATAAATAGCCGTAGTATAGTCTTAAATTTAACCTAGATATTTAGCATTAGCGCTAAAATAAGAGAGAGCCTAGGTAATATAGTAGTTAAGGATATAAAAGGATTATCGCCACTTAGGCCTAGGCTATTAAAGCTTAAAGTTAGTAATAGAAATCTATTAAAAATAGAAAAGCTTACCTTAATATAACTGCTACTCTTAGTATATATATATATTAATTATAAGGACTAAAGGTATTAGACCTTATATAGTAGGTCTTATTATAAGCCTCTAAAATCCTATTATTAGATTTCTAGTTTTTTAAAAATATATAGGTAAAATTATATTGGTAGGACCAGTACTAGTTAGGGGTTAGCGGAGGTTAGGGTTTTATATATAATAGTAGGGCTAAAATACGCTAAGGAATTAGCTTAAAAGAGTAGTTAGTAAAATAATAAAAGGGTATATTAAAATAATAATAGAAAAGAAGAAAATCTTAATAATATATTAAAGATATGTAAGGGATATTATTGCGGACACCTTAGGTTGCCCTTAGGATAACCCCCAGACGCCCCTTAGATGGTCGCCGGTTACACACTAAAGGCATATACCTATAGTATATAGTCTCTACAATCCTAGAGGCCTTACCTCCTTAAGGATTTGTCTCTCTTACCAATCTATTCTATTCTTGCAATTGTGCCTTATAGCCCTTTATCTATAAAGTCCCCTTATAAAATACGTCTAAATTAGATAAAGGTTAATAATAGGAAGTAAGGTGTTAAAGAAAAGGATTAGGCTTAGTAAGTAGAGTACTATTATAATTTACCTTCTAATACCCTTTTAGTAAATAGCCGTAACCTTACTAATATAACTCTGTTATAATAGCGCAATTTAAAAGAAAGAAAATACGTATATAAGCTATTACGCTATTACTTCATAAAATCTAATTGCGCGGCTAGGGGAAGGTAATTAAGACGATAATTAAAGATATATATAGGTTAAATTATACCTAAAACGATACTATAGTATTAAAGAATAACCTTATAAACGTTTTTAATAATTATATAATAGCTACAGGCGCTATTATAAAGTATCTCTCCTATTTACTAGGCAGTAGAGCTAAGCTAAATATATAATATAGTGTAAGGGCATAGAGAGACTTTAGGGAAGATTTAAAGGAACGATATAAATTCTATCTAAATTTAAGGATATATAGCTCTCGCTAAGAACAAGACGTTGTGTAAAGAAGAGAAAGGAATAACAAGAGAATTATATAATTAAATAGTTAGGGGCTTAGTGGTTAATATATGCGCATATACGCACGCGTTCTTTAACGGACTTTAGCAAATTTAATTAATCTAGTAGAATTTGGTTAAAGCGTCGGAATTTATTTATTAAGTGTTTTACTAAGACATTCCTACTATAGTAACTGGGCTAGTCCTATTATAGTACCCCCCCTTTTAGCTAAAGGTCTAAATAATTTAATTTTAGTTAAGACTTATAAGTTATTATGTATTATATTTTCGCGTTAAGTGGCAGTATAGGGTTTTACCAATTCTATTATTAAATAGGCTAATTAGGATTTTCTATCCCCGGGATAAAAAATCGCTATTAGCTTAGTTAAGGCGGTAAGCAGAACTAATATCTTTATAGTAGGTCTTAGTAAGGCGGATCTAACCAATTAAACAACTTTAACTGGCGGTTAAAGTTCCTTAATATCTTGCGTATTATATAATCGTATTATAAACATTATAACATATTTTAAGTTCTTTTTAATTTTAAGCTTCCTGCTATTATATTTTGTATATTCGTATTAGGTAGTAATTATTTACTTTTATATTATATCCATCTAGCTAAAGTAGGCCGCGAAGGATAGTCCTTATAGAATTCTTTTACTAGAGAAGGCGTATTAGTCTTAATTTACTTATAAAGTTCTTAGGTTTATATTTTATATCCTTCCTATTTAATAAGAAGTTTAAATTATTTAGACTATATCTTTTATTGTATATTATTAATCGAGTTAATAAAGTAAGAACCGTTACTGTTGTTAATAATTATAAGAGATAGTAGTAGCACTTCGCGAGTTATAGGTTTACCTTTTAAGGGTTATAGCAAGTTTACGTAAAATGTTAGATATATTTTTATTTTAATCGGTAGTTTAAGCTTATAAGCGTATAGGCTTAGTTTCTTCTTAATTTAGTATAGGCCTATAAACTTCTAGTCTAGTTTCTTTAAAAGTCATTAAGTCTTTAGGTTTTATATATTTAGTTAAACTATATTACCTTCTTTAAAGTCCTATATAGGAGCTTATTCTTTATTTATATGCTATTTCTATACTATTTAAGCGCACGTATTACGGAACGGGTGTAGTGGCTATAGAGCGTATATATTCGAGGAGTCTATAAGACGTTACGCGATTAATCATAAGGGTTAAAGGCGTAAGGAGGTAATATACCTACGCGTAGCTAATATAAGCTATACGCGAGGTGTATATAAGAGCATGGGGCTCTCCTATAGAGGTCCCTACGGTGGGGTTCTATAATACTACCCCCCTTCCTATAAAGGCGGAGCTCCGATGACGCTGTAGTTACTATATATATATAAAAGGGACACTTAAGGTATAGAAAAGAAGAAAAGGGGGGTATTACTAAAGGTTTAAAATAATGTTATATAATAAGGCTTGGTATCTAAAAATCCGACTAATTAAATAACTTTAACCGCCGGTTAAAGTTCTTGGATATCTTAATAATATTCCAGTTCGTAATTATACTTTACCGCAATTTAACGGCAATTTGCCCTTATATGGTAATATATAACGGTTTAGCTCTATAAGGGCTCCTATAGAGGATTAAGTATAAAATCTCTGCTTAGGCCCGGTTTCTATAGGTTTATATAGTAAAAGTTACTAATTAGATCCTTTGCATTTTCAAAGTTTTCCTATAGTTATTATTCTAGCTAATCTATATCAAATCCTATGTATATAGCTCTATAGTAGAGCCGTCGTCCTCTACCTTTACTAAAGTATTTAGAGTTAATAATTTGTTTAACGGTTTACTCCTTATAGTTCTCGTCTTTATTTTTATCTTAGATTAGTACTAGTAGGGGTTTAGGCTATATCTGCCCTAGTAAGGGGTTAGGCTAATAGAGGTGTAGTAGCTATAGGTAAAATATAGGCTATATCCCATAGGTGGCTAGGGTAGGTAGGAGTTCTAGCTTATATACAGCTCCCCTATTAATAACTTATTTAATTAAATAGGGGTTAAGGTTCTTATAATTAAGTCACTTTATAGGCCTCTATATAGAGATATTACGTATATCTAGCTATACTTAGTTGCTAATACGCATCTCCAGTAGTGGCGTTTTATAGTAGTTAGTAAAGTAGGCCTACTTTACTTAAGCCTAGGCCATTTCTCCCTTTTAGTAGTTAAGTAGATTTTTTATATAGTCTGCATGCTGGTTAGTAAGTAGTATCTTAAGGCGTTTTCTATATAGAAGTTTCTTATTAATAGGTTCTAGTAGCTCTATACCGGATTAGGGGTAATAACTCTTATTTATAAAGAATGGGGTAAGTCCTATAGTAGTTAAGACGTAATTATTTGCTGCAAATTTACCTAGTAGGAGGTAATCTACCTAGTTATCTTAACTATAGGCGACTACCTATTATAGGTACGCTTTTATACTAGCGTTAGCGTTTTCTAGTTACCTAGTAGTTTTATAGTAGAAGGATATAGATATTTTAACAGAGATACTAAGGCGTTAGTAGATTCGTCTCTATATATTAAAGTTAAATTATATACCTTAGTTAGACGTAATTAAGTTAAGTAACCTATATAGTTAGTAAACTTTATAAAAAAAGGCGTTAGTAATGTCGCTAACGGCTACGCCTTTAGTTAGGACGTAGTGGCGCTCTTTTATAAGTCGGTATATTATTATAAGGATGTTCTTATAGGTACGGCCGTGTCATTTATAGGGTAGTAGGTTAATAACGAAATCTATAGTAATATTTGCCCATTATTATATAGGTACTAGTAGAGGGTATAGTAGTCCTTAGTACTTTGTATTAAAGGCCTTAGCGCGCTTATAATTATAGTAGGCGCCTATAAAGCGTTTAACTAAGTCTATTATTTTTAGCTAAAAGTAGTATTGGCTAAGAAGCTTGTAGGTTCCTTTTCTACCTAGGTAGCCGCTTAATTGGAGGTCATAGGCTATTTAAATTAGTTGCTATTATAAATTTTCTAAGTTGGGGATAAATAGGTAACCTTTATAATAGAGCCTGTTCTTTTTTACTTTTAAGGCTGCTATATTAATCTAGCTTAAGCTTTAGAGGTTAGTGGGTAGCGTATAGGCGCTAGCGGTCTTTACGGTAATAAGTTAATATAGTAATAGGTTAACAGAGGTGTTATATACTATAGTAATAAGCTTATTAATTTTAGGAGGTAACTTTAGTTCTATAGTATAAAGCTAAGGTATAGTTAGCTCTATTATAGGTAGTATACCTAGGGCTAAATTTCGTGCTTTTAGGATTGTTTGTTATTAGAACTAATTATAGGGGTTATCTTTAGACTAAGGAAGGTCTTGCGAGCGGCGTATTAGGCTATTAGGTTTAGTACCTTATACTCCTAGTCTATATACAATTTTAAAGTTAAAACTAGAGAGGAACTTATTCTAATATACTTGGCGTTGGTTTAGCTACTTCGTGGTTATAAAGTACTTAAGGTTGCGATAGTCCGTAAGGACTTTAGTTAGCTAGTTAGGCTCTACTAAGGAAAGTTCTAGTTAGAATTCTTTAAACGCTTGTACGATTATAAGGAGTTCTTTATTATAGATCTTGTAGTTACACTCTTATAGTGTAAGCTTAGACGAGTAGAATGCGACTAGGTAAAGGAAACTGTTATCGCCTATCTAGAAGAGGACGCCTACGTTAACATAGTCTAAGGAGTTAGTTTTAAGATAGAGTTGTCGTCCTAGTGTAAAGTAGGCTAGGATAGGTGCTTTAGTAAAGGCATTTTTAAGGTCTTAGAACGCCTTCTCGCATTTAAGCGTCTAGGTAAAGCGTAGGTGCGTTTTTCTTCCTTTTATAGAAAGGCCCTTCGTTCGTATTATTACTGTAAGTGGTATTACTACGCCTAAGAAGTTATATATGAATTTCTAATAGAAGTTGGCGAAACCTAGGAAGGCTTATACGTCCTTAATGCAATTAGGGGCTTGCTATTTAGTAATTATACGTACCTTCTTAGGGTCCATATAGACACCCTTAGTAGTAACAATTAGTTTAAGGTATTTTACTTCTATAACTAAGAATTCGCATTTCTTTAAGTTAATATAAAGTCCTACGTCCCTAAGGCGCTATAGAACCTTTTAAACGTGTTTAGTATATTTAGAAGGGTTATTGCTATAAATAAGTATGTTGTCCAGGTACACGGAGTAGAAGTTATTAAGGTAGTCCTATAAGGTGTTATTAATATAGCTTTAAAAGGTGCCTAGGCCGTTATATACGCTAAAGGGCATAACGGTATATTTAAATTGGCTAAAGCGCAATATAAATGCGGTTTTCCATTTATCACCTTCCTATATTTAGAGATGGTTAAAGGCGGCAATAATATTAAGCTTAGTATAGATTTTGGCTTAGCTAAGCCGTTTAAGGGTCTCCCGTATAAGCGGTACTAGGTATTAGTTTTTAATTATAATAGTATTAAGTCCTCTATAGTTAATGTAGAATTAGATACCTCCTCCTAGCTTCTTAGTAAGAAGGATAGGGGCAGCTGCTAGTAATATACTGGGACAAATAAACCCTTTATTAAAGTGCTCGTTAATATACTTTCTTATAACTAGAAGTTCGTCTTTTAATATTAAGTAGGGTCTCTTATAAGGTGGCATTTTTCCTTATTTAATATTAATAGTATAGTTATTAGGTTAATATAGGGGGAGTATATCTACGCCCTTTTGTAAGCATATATTAATAAAGTTATAGTACCTCTTAGGGAGGAGCTTACGGAGTTCTTTATTAGTAAGTCCTTTTTTAAGTTTTATAAACTTCTTAAAGTCTAAAGGTAAAAGTCTGTGGAGTTCTATAGGGGCGTCGTCTTCTAGAAGGTTAACTATATCTATTCTATTACTATAGAGAATATAGTTCTATTCTTTATTAAGCTTATATAGTTATAATTAGGAAGCTGTAGTAACGGTTTAGCCTTTTCTACATGCTATGCGGTAGAAGGCCGCGGCACTTATATAGTAGTAGTTAGTCGTAGGTAGGGTAATAAGGGGTTTTTTAGGTTAATATCTTAGTAAGTAAATAGAGGCGGCTAGGCCATATCCTAGGCAAGTCTCTCTACAGTATTTAGAGTTAAAGGTTGCTTCTTTCTTTTCCTAGTTAATAGTGGGGTTATATTATTTAAGCTAGCTTATCCTAAGGATAATAGGGTAGTTAGTAAGTAGTATAATATAGGCCTAGAGCTCTTTCTAGTACCCGTTTATATCTAAATAGAGTTATACTATATGGGTAATCTTCTATACGGTATAACTACCGTTAGCGAGTTATAGGGCGCGGGCTTTAGTAAGAGGTAAGGTAGGTAGGTTATAAGTACGTACAAGTTAGGTATCTATAAATTAGTTAGTAGCTCCGTAGTTAATTATAGAACGGCTTTTATATTATTTTATAGTAGTAGTTCCTATTATAGGTAAAACTATTTATTTCCGTCTATTTATCTTTATTAAGTTATCTATTAAGCAGGCTAATATATAGATCCCTTTATTATTAGGGCGTCTTAACCCACGACTTAGGGCTAGGACTTAGCGTTTTCTATTTCCGTATCCAATTCTACTACTATTACTACGTCTTTATCTTATACGGTAGTAGCGTGTAGTAATATATTTAGTATTTAGGGCATTAAGTTAGATATTAGGCGGCGGGTATTAAACCTAGCTATTAGGCAGTTTAGGTTATCGTAATAACAGCCTTCTTAACGGCATCTATAGCAGCGTCCTAATTTCTGGAGTAGCTCGCGCTCTCCATCTAGGAGTTTTTACAGAAAGGTTAGTATAGAGAGGTTAATATTGGCTCTAGTGGCACCTAAGATAGTGGGCGTTAGTAGCTTAGTATATATAGGTTTAGTAGGCCCAAAGGGCTTCTATAGAGAGGTCTTCGAGTAAGGGTTAGTAGTAGCAATCTAATTTAGTCGTTATTTAATCTTCTGTAGGGCTGCTACCATCTTATAAATATTATTGTAGTTATAGCTAGCGGCTGCGTAATTAAGGCAATAAGTAACTTTTTTGAGGAGATCCTCCTAGTCTTTAGTATCGTCTTAGGCGAGGGCTCTAGTGTATTCCTAGAATTTAACATAAAACTTATTAAATAATTCAGTAGGGCTCATCTTTAGGGCACATAGTTTAGCTCGGTTGGTAGCCAGTAGGTTATAGTTGCGGTATATTAGGTTGAGATCATTAAGGACTTTTTAATAAGACTACCACTTCTAGGGGCCACTAGTCTCCTATTAGGCGAAGAGTCTATTAAATAATATACCCTTTATTCGTCCGATAATATAGCCAATCTTAGTATCCTCCGTAGGAAAAAGGTAGGCGCTCTAAGTTAGTTTCTCACGGATTTATATCTTCCAGTAGCTATATTCCTTGCGATCTCCTTAAAAGACTAGGGGATTAAGGTAGCATATATTAGATCCTATAGTAGCAGTTTAGGTCTAATTATTATAGCTTTTATTATCACTGCTTTAGTAGGGGTTCCTATTAGGTAAAGCTGCTTAGCGCTAACCCTCTATTAAGCGTTAAGTAGGTAAAGTTACCAGGGGCGTAGAGACTTAGGTGGTGTTATATATAGTAGAGAGGTATCTAGTATTATTACAAATATACTCGTTAAGCTAAGATTATAGGTATTTAATTATACCTTCTTTTTTAGTGACTGTAGCAATTAGTATAATCTTATTCTTCTTTAACTATTAAACATTACGTTTAGACACGCAGAGGTTATCTTCGGTTTCTTAATATGTATTATTAGCGAGCGCCTTACAAGTTTATAGGTCTTGGATAATATCGCGATCTTAGGTAGTACGCATCTCAGCTTATATAAGCTTTAGGTAGTAGTTCTATAAAAGGCGGTAGTATTTATTAGGGTCTCGTGCTACCATTTTTACAAATATCTTAGCGTCTCGTATTTCGATTTCAATAGGTAGTAGCCCTTCTATTTACTTATCCGTAGTTATATAGTTAATAAAAGATAAGACATTATTGGTGTCTATCTCCTTAGGGGTTAGGGCTAATAAATCGAATTCTCCTGGGATTAGTTGGCGTCGTAGGTTAAGTATAGGTATTAGATTATTCTTTAGGTTTAATATAGTAGCTAGTAAGAAATATTATCTTACTATTATAGGTTTCTTAGAAGTATAAAGTAAGGTAATTTATAGACACGCTACTTTTGGCAGCGCCTATAGTATTATAAAGACGTAGAATTGGTTATAGGCTAAGCGTTAGTGGTAAAAAGGCGCAACGTAATGTCATGGAACGTGGGCAGTGGCTACAGAGCGTATGTATTCGAGGAGTCTACAAGACGTTACGCGATTGATCGTAAGGGTCGAGGGCGTAAGGAGGTGATATACCTACGCGTAGCTGACATAAGCTGTACGTGAGGTGTACGCAAGAGTACGGGGCTCTCCTATGGAGGCCCCTGCGGTGGGGTTCTGTGACAAAAAAGAACTTAAAATACGTTATAACGTTTATAATATAATTATGTAATATATAAGATGTTAAAGAACTTTAACTAGCGGTTAAAGTTATCTAATTAGTTAGATTTGCCTTACTAAGACCTACTATAAAGATATTAGTTTAGCTTACCGCCTTAACTAAGCTAATAGTAATTTTCTATACTGGGTATAGAAAATCCTAATTAGCCCACTTAATAATTAAAACTAGTAAAACCCTATACTACTACCTAACGCGAAAACACGATACGCGATAAGTTATAAGTATTAACTAAAATTAAATTATTTGGACCTTTAGCTAAAAGGGGGGGTATTATAACGGGACTAGCCTAGTTATAGTAGGAATGTCTTAATAAAACACTTAATAGATAAATTCTAACGCTTTAACCAAATTTTGCTAGATTAATTAAATTTTACTAAAGTCTATTAAAGACCGTATATATATATACGCACGTATTAACTACTAAGCCCCTAACTATTTAATTATATAATTTTCTTATTATTCCCTTCTCTTCTTTATATAATGTCTTATTCTTAGTAAGAGCTATATACCCTTAGATTTAGATAGAATTTATATTATTCCTTTAAATCTTCCCTAATATTACGGCTTGTATAAATACCTCTAAACCAAAGCTTGTAGAATGCTATATTATAAAGATACTAAGCTAAGGAGCAGAAGGAGGTTAAGGAAAGGCCTATATATACAAGCCAAGTCTCTAAGCGAGCCCCTAACTAGGCTGCATATAGACGTCGCAGGGGTAGTGCCCTAGCGCCGTTATACCTAAAGTCTCTCCGCGCCCTTACACCCAATTGTTTTTTCTAAGCAGTTGTAGTTATATAATTTTAGGGTTACTAGTTTTATAGAATAAGAATTAAATCTACTAGAGGTATAAGTATAGTATATACCTAGTATATATATCGCTTACCTTTAATATATACTACTTAATAACCTTATACGCTATTTCCTTATCTATATCTATAGATAGTAAAGGTATTACTTTATAGATAAAGTGTATAATTCCTTTTTTCCTAGTTACTAGATATTTTAGCATTATAATATAGTCTACTACCTCTTAGATAATAATTTAATGCTTACTATAGAAGCTAATAAGTACTCTATAGTCTTAAAGTGTGCTCTAGCTATATTAAGTATATATATAGCCTATATATAACCTATATATAATATTACGCAGAGTCTTACCTTAGAGAGACCCATATAAAATAGAAGCCGCTATTATATACTATCTTAACCCTTAACCTCCTTATCCTCCTTATCTTCATTGTCTTTAATACTCTCTTTACTTATTATATTATCTTTAGAACTATCGTCTTCATATTTAATATTAGGTGCGATATAGGCTATTTACGTATACTTAGCATATACGTAGTATATAATTATAAACATTAACTAGTAGGCCGTTTAACCACCTTACTATACTCTCGTTCGCTTTAGTATAGTTATTACTTATCATTAGTATAGTAAGAGACGTATTAGCGACTTAGTCAATCGAGATATAAGCACGGTAAAACGGTCGCGCAAGCCTATACGATTGAATTGTCTATAAACGAGAATCTAAAGCTAGGGAAAGAAAAGGAGAAGAAGAGTAGCGCCGTTTAGTATTTTATAAGATCTTCGCGTTACATGATCGCAATATATGGCAATCTATAGCAATCTGTGGCAACTTGCTGGTGTGAAGTTCTACTAAGTTCTGCCAAGTTCTGCTAGTTTTGCCAGTGCCGTAACATTACCCCCCCCCTCTAAAAAAGCCTACCCTTAGGCTTTGTCGCTAAAAGTCTTAGTAAGAGAA
>Ga0307515_10007512_pt1 | contig 21535 bp, 22 predicted proteins | sample 17_EM_MG_FD_194513 | JGI IMG/M metagenome (GOLD analysis project Ga0307515, IMG submission 194513) | Populus trichocarpa ectomycorrhiza microbial communities from riparian zone in the Pacific Northwest, United States - 17_EM | ecosystem: Host-associated > Plants > Roots > Unclassified | place...
TGCACGTTATGTTCCTCTCCCCACGGTCACGAATCCGGACGTGGTCGGCGTTGCGGTCAGCTTGGCAGGTGAGTCTCGATCTCCCTGGAGATATTTACCCCTGGGCTATGAACTAACCGATTCCAGTTTCTGTCACCATCATTTTTTCTCGTGGGTTCAAGTCCTTGCCTGGATCTCCCTGCGGAAAAGGACTAACATTCGCTCTGCCTCCAGGAATTCAGATAATTTTGTCGCCCGCAGGCCCCGGAACAGGATTCATAGCCATCATCGTGCAGTCGTATTGCATCCTTCTTGGGGTGCTATTTTGCATCAACCGCCAACAGCTATCTCTCTTCGATGCGAACCACGCACTCCTACTCGCCTCGTCTCCCCTCGCGGTGGAGGTTGTACTCACCTGCATCGAGGGCCTCTTCGGCTTCCAACCCGGTCACACTAGAATCCATCCCCGCACCATCTATACCTTTGGAGCCCTCCTGCTTCCCCTTTGGTTTGGGCTGAGGCTTACCCTCCGATTATCCGGTCGGGCGTTCATAGATAGCGAGCTCTGCAGCAATCCTACTTTCAAGGATTTGTTAGAACTTCCCTTAATCACGATCTCCGAGGATTCCGACCCTTCTTTTCTGCTGTTCGTTGTACTGTTCTACTTCTGTCGTTGGGACCGGAAACTGTCCAGGCAAATGCTGGAAACTTTCCCGGCGCAGGAAGGAACGTATGAACCACAAGGGAGGTTACGTACACTGTGGACGTCTGTGAGCCGTGCATGGTGCGTTTTCGTCACCTTGGGTGCTTGATCAACTAAATCTAGCACCGTGTAGGTGGACCATCTGTCACAAATATACGAGATGTGGCGTCGTGGCGGCTGACCTCAGCTGGGCGGCCGTGGTTATTCAGAACAGTTTTCGGGCATCTGGAAGGGGATATGCAATGACTTATGGCCAGGTATAGTTGACTTTACTCTATCGGTCGTTCGACATGCACTGAATATCCGTGTTTTTAGCTGTTACCCTTGTTCGCCTTAACCCCGCTTCTTATCTCGGCGGTCAAGCTCTGTTACACCTATCGCTGGGAACTTTTCCATTTCTCTCACTCTCTTACGGTGACGGAGGCCCTGGATGATGAACGGCCTTGGTCTAGAGATGGTTGTGATTGGTGTGGGCGCTGTAGGCGGGTGAGGCGTACCACACAATCAGTGATCGATCGTGTAGGAGCCTTCTACGACAAGTATTCGTCTCGCTTCATTGAAACGTTCTCAGGTAAATAAGTGTATTCAGTGAGGTATTTTTCTTGTGGACTCGAAACTGGTGATTCACCGAAGATTAAAGGAGAGACAGGCCGCGCTGGCCGATAGTGAAAATTCGATCCTTCTTTCCCACGTTCTCTCGCTCGAGTAGTCTAGAATCAAGCTGGCGCTTAGGGAAAATGTCCTTCAGGGTCGGACTATTAGTGGATCGATGCCGAGCGGTACCCAAATCTGTCGCAGGGTTAATCATGCCCGCCTGAAATCCACCCCATTCACGAGTCTCCCCGTCATCCAAAAACTTCAGGAATGGCTCCGATTAAACGGCATCTGGAGGGGTTTGTACATCCTCAACCCTTGCTGGATTACCGACCTCCCTGATTCGGTGCCGTCCCGTGACGTGGGCTCGACAACACGCAACTTCCCTGTTAGCAAGACGACGCCACAGACCCTGGGGACGAAGATCCTGTCAACCGAGCATCGGAAACGATATATGCGGGCGGTTGATAACGGATGAAACTTGTGGTCGATAAGTGCGCCGGTGGCACGCGAGTTAGGAACTGCCTGAGAACGTATTTTTCACGTAAAAAAATAATTATAATTCCTCATGAACCGAAGTATTCATCTGGGTCAGGGTCCAGAATGCCATCATCAAGAAGCAAGGGAACGGAAGGCGCATTCTCAAAAAGAGCGTACTCACTGATTATCAGAGTCGCAATTCCCCAATGAACTGGAAATGCGGTTTCATCCTCGCGATCCTCAGATCCCGCTACACGGCGGTCATAGACGGCATACGAACTCGAGGTGAGCGGTGACACATTGTCCGGAGCCGTGTTCTGCAGTGCGTAAGGGTTCGACGATTGTGAATAGGAAGGGTTTGCGGACTTTGGCCATCCAGAACCAACCGAAGAGGCAACGAGGTTAGGCACCATGGCCACAAGCGGAGGCCTGGTTCCGTGGGTCAAGAACACCTTACACGAAATGACGGACGACTTACAAGGCGACCCGATCTCCTTTAAGAATCTTCAACTTTCCACCTTCAGAAGCATTGACACCTAGAGGACAGCGTCAAGTTATCCTGAACTTCGGTGATTGCCTCGTTCCATTCGGCAGTCTCTTGGAAGACAGCGCCGCCGACAAACATGATGAGAGTCTGACTGGCGACCCCCACAAGCCACGATAGTGTCCGAGCGCTTTAGAACGTAAAAGTGAGGGACGTACCAGTTAGGGCCACCACGGTGAAATACCCGTTCTCGAAGATGCTGAGCTTGTTTTCAGGCCTCCGGGGTTGGCGGAGTTAAATATCTGGGCGGGGACGGGGGTGTTAGGCGCGGGGGTCGCAATAACAAAGTCTCGATGATCCGAGTGATTTAAACCGAGGATGTTATAGCCGAGGAAGTGGAAGACGAGGATAATGACGACTTGGTAGGTTGACTATCCGAGGATCATCCTGATCACGCCGGCGGTGAAGAGTTTCGCTCCGCGGGTATCCGGTTCTTCGTCCAACAGAGATCTCGAGGCGGGATTGGTAACGAGGGCGAGAGCATCCTTAATGAGCTTGATCCAGAGCAATTGAACTGCAGCGAAGACAAGCTCCTCGGTAGATGAGACAACGGATACGAAGATGATGAGACGGTGGTAATGTCTGCCGAGATCTGGGAGCGAAGAAGGGATAGTAGGTTATTGATGTCGCCCCGCTCGATGGAGCTCGTTAATGGCCACGGTGATACCTTTCCCGGTATTGGTCTTGCTCCTGGGTGCATTCCTGCGGGCCTTGTTCCTGGAGGTAGTTGTGAACGAATTCCGCATAAAAGTGACGCTCATGACACTCCGAGGACCACCCCGAGATTTTTTCCAATCATCACGTTCCATGAGTCACCTGAAAACCAGCTCATCAGCCATTCGTTATATTCACTCCCGGCCAAGCTTCAGCTCACGCGTACCGGTTCGTGCGGCAGTCAGGGCAATCCTTGCCGAGGACCCCACACGGTGTAGACCCACTTCCGTTCGTATTAGCGCAGTCGGTTAGCACCCGACCATATACTCCTTGCACTCGCCTACAAACCAATTTCACGTCTCGTCCCGGAACTCTAGCTCTGAAGGAAGGTGTGCATCATAGTTGTGAGGTCAAGCGGGAATGATCCTCTGTCCGGTGGTGCAGCGAATCCGGTCGAGGAAGGTGAAGGCGGTCGACACGACGCGGCGGAATCGCGACTGAGTCCGAGTGATCGCGCCGCGAACAGATCATGTCGGACACCTCGAACTCCCCAGCCCACCCAAACGTCGGAGTCTCAGACACGCGTAACCAGAGGCCCCCTCTATCCGTTTGGCTTCTCCTGCTGCTTTCCAGGGCTTAAAGCTTGAAACTTGAGCCGTTTCGCCCGTGGCTTGGAGAGGAAGGGGATCTCTGTACATTGAGCTTTCCGGGCCCTCAGCGCTCCCCAACAACTACCATCCTTCCCTTCCGCTTTCGAGTCGGAACCAGCGCCATACTGCTATCGGATAATCGGTGAACTTTAAACCCCCGCAACATCAGACTCGGGCGTCACCCAGTGTGGTGGGCTGTGGTGGCACGGCCTCCGAGTACTAATTCATCCCCGTGCCGTAAGGCGGCCTCGAGGCATGTCCCCAGTCATATATAACAAGGCATTCCCGCGATACCCCTTGTCTACAGCGCTGGGCAACATACCTCCCTCATGAGAGATGACTTCCCAATCATATAACCCTGACGACGATTGGAGAGGATGTACGGACGCACGTTATTTTCCTCTTCCCAAGATGACGAATCCGGACGTGGTTGGTATTGCGGTCACCGTTGCAGGTGAGTCATGATCTCCCCGAGATACTTGTCCCCTGGGCTATGAGCTAAATGACCCCAGTCTGTGCCATCACCATCTGTTCACGTGAGTTTAAGTCCTTTCCTGGACCTCTCTGCGGAAAGGGACTAATACTTGCCCTGCCTTCAGGAATCCAGATATATTTCTCCCCCGCAGGCCCTGAAACAGGACTCATGGCCATCATCGTGCAGTCATATTGCATCCTCCTTGCGATGCTGTTTAGCATCAACCACCAGCAGCTATCTCTCTTCGATGCGGACCACGCACTCCTACTCGTCTCGTCCCCCCTCATGATAGACGTGGTGGCCGCCTCTATCAAGGACCTTTTCGGATTCAGAGATGGCCTCATTAGACGGGTCAAATTCCATCCCCACATCATCCGTGCTCTCGGAGTCCTCATACTGCCTATTTGGTTTGGGTTGACCCTTACCATCCAATTATCAAGCCGGGCATTCATAGATAGTGAACTCTGTAGCAATCATACCCCTGAGGACTGGTCAGAACTTCTCATCTGGGGGGTGCTCGCTGATATAGATTTCTATGCTGTGGGCCTCTTGTTGGTTGGGGCTCTGTACTTGTTACGTCGTTTAATCTGGGCGTTGACCCTGCGAGTGACGAAAAGATTTCGAGTGCAAGAAGGAACATCTGGATCACAGGGGGCACCACGGACATCTGTGGAGCGTACATGGTATATTTCTGTTGTTTTGGGTGCTTGATCAACCAAATCTAACGTTATTAGGCCGCGTACCACCGGCCAAAAACTCGGGGCATGCATCCTCGGGATAATTGACCTCTGCTGGGTGTTCGAGGCTATCTGGAAAAGCCATTTAGCCTCTGAAGGAGAATATGTGATGTCCTATGGCCAGGTATAGCTGCCTTCACTCTATCGATGATTGAATATGCACTGAATGGCTGTGCGTTCAGCTGTTACCCGTGTTTGCCTTAGCTCCGGTTCTTATCCCGACGGCCAAACTCTGTTTTACCTATCGTTGGGAAGTGTTCCACTTCTCTCACTTTCTTATAGTGACAGAGGCCCCGGATGATGAGCGGTCTTTATCTACAGATGGTTGTGGTTCATGTGGACGCTGTAAGTGGGCGAAGCGCACCACACAATCGACCATTGATTTTGTAGGAGCCGTCCACGATAAGTACTCTTCCCGTCTCGTTGAAAGGTTCATAAGTAAATAGCCATATGTGCGCATAAGATATCTCTAGCGAACGGTTTCCTTCTTGTGTATTTGAGACCGACGATTCGCCAAGGAAAGGAGACACGGACTGACCGAGAATAAAAATCGGATCCCTCTATAACCAGCAGGTCGCTTATAGACATAATTGAAGTTCCACTAATGGTGAAGCTAGTACGGCATTCAGGGCACGGAAGGTCGGAGGTTGAGGTGGTGGACTGTTGTTTCCGTCCCGGTCTGGCAGGTGAGCTCGCCTGTCGCCCCGCCGGTGCCTCTTAAATATTAAATCCCCACATTCTATCATCCGTTCAAGTGGTCTGAGAGTCAAGCTGGCATCTAGGGAGAATGTCCTCCGGGGTCGAACTGGCGGATCACACCATACCTGCATCGTGTGGGTGATTTCCAACTGCCACCGCTCCATTCTCGAATTTCCCCGCCATTCGACGATTTCGAGAACGGCTCCGACGAAACGGCATTCGGAGGGATTTGCACACCCCCAGCTCTTGGACCACTGACCTCCCTGATTCAGTGCCGTTCCGCGACGTGGGCTCGAAAATGTACAACTTCTGCGTCAACAGGACGACGTGGCAACCGACCTTGGGGACGAAAGTCCTACCGTCAACCAAGTGTTGGAAACAGTAAGTGCGAGTGCGGTGTGGTTAGCAATGGGCGGGACTTGTGGTAAATAGATGCGTTAGTGGCACAAGGGTTACGAACTGTTTGTGAGAAACGTCGCACATTTTTTGCGTGAAAAAAAATAAATTACAATTCCTCATGAACTGGAGTATCCTTATGTACCTCAGAATTCTGACTATAGGCTCGGGTTGAGCGTCCGAAACGCGTCCGAAACGACCACCTTCCTCCTTGGTATGAAGTCCACCTTGCCCTTAGATCCCGGTACCTCGCGGGGCTCCAGACCATCGAGGCACTGTCGGTCGTACCGAGGGTGGGTATGCTTGAGTTCCACGGCGTGGCATCATCTAACAATGAATCCAGACGTGTCTCGCTCGGATTCGTCGCCGATGCACTTGCGCTGGATACCTATGTGGAGGAGGGCTTTGGCGCTGAGGTGAGCTATATCCCTGGAGGCCGGTTTCAATATGGGCGTCTAGATGAACGATCCAAGCATTCAATATTCAATATTCAAGCTTGTCAAGGACCGTCTCGTAGAGCCTTTCCAGCGGGGTGGCCTGAAATCTGACGTGCCCGGAAATCTCAGGGATGTCGATGAACCTCAGAATGGCCATAGCGACGTCTGTCTTCATTGTTACCTCGAACATCAAGATTCCGTCACAAGGCCGAACTCCAGGTGATCATTCCGTCCATCTTGTACTTCTGTTGGCAATCCCGATCGACGGCGGATCCGCGATCCACTGTGATATAGCTGTTCAACGTGCTCAATCATTGCTTTCCCGGTGCGGCGGCAAAGGCGGTGAAAAGGGGGGGGGGCCGTCAAATTCTTGTGGGGGGTGGTTTGGGTGTTAACGATGGTGGTGGGATCAGGGCCGTTCCGTTGGGGAGAAATGGCATCGGGACCGGTTGGGATGCTTCCGAGCGCGGCGCTGGCAACAATCTTGAGAAGGGCATGGTTCATTTGTCGGGAATCCGGTTCGAGGTTGCTTTGGACGTCGACTATAGAGGCGGGTGTGGCCGCGGAGAAAAAATCAGCCTATTTCCCTCAGGTCTACATGAGATTTAGCCAAAGGTCGAGGGAATGCAGAAAATACTCGTGAAGATGCAGTTCAACTCCTCGTCCTATTTCTTGATGACAGGGCGGTCAAAATCGTCGGTTGCGCACTGGAAATGATTAAAGCGCCCTCGATGCTGAAGACGACATCGGAAAGCGTGATGAGAAAGAGTAAAAGGCGGAGGAAGGGAAATTGGGTTGACACACGCTTTGAAGTTGATGCTTGTAAGTTCGCCATCACGAGTTGCAAGCGGTTCGCGCGAAGAACTATGGGAAGCGAGGAGAACCGAGCCTGAGCGGAGATGAGTTTGTTGGAAGGAAGATAAGGGCAGTGCGAGAATGTCAGAGAAGAATCCAAATCGAACCCAGGTACTTACAATGCGGCCCCATGCGACTCAATAGATATTTGTGTGGCCGGGGTCTTGTCAGGGTGAGTGATTGAGGACTGCATGTTGATACGGCTGAGTACTCGAGAGAAGGACAGGACGTAGAACGAGAATTTGCGATCGACATCCTCCGCCCGGCTCCTACCATTCGTTCGTTCATCGATCGCCCGCCACCTTTCCTCCCGCCACTTACCTACATCCCAGTGAGCTTCAACGATATCCCCCAGCGACGAGCAGGGAAGGGGCAATGAGTCTCTCGAGGTTCCATCTTTCATTTCACTCTTTCCGCAACACGCACGGACCCAAAATGCGTCATTTGGTTTAGTGGATGTGACGTATTTCCCTGAGCGTACAGCCATGGCCTCATTCCATGTAAATTCATTTCCTGTGCTGTAAGGCAACCTCGAGGCATACACCCAGTCATATATAACGAAGGCTCCCCCGCGATACCCCTCGTCTACAGCACCGGGCACACACCTTCCTCACGAAAGATGACTTCCCGGCCATATGACCCGAAGGACGATTGGAGAACATGTTCCGATGTATTTTATCACCCTCTCCGCACGATCACGAATCCGGACGTGGTCGGCATTGCAGTCAGCTTTACAGGTGAGTCTTGATCTTCCCGAGATCCTTACCCCCTGGCCTATGAGCTAATTAATTCCAGTCTCTGTCGTAACCATCTGTTCGCGTGGGTTTAAGTGTTGACCTGATCTCCCTGCGGAAAAGGATTAATATTTGCTCTGCCTCCAGGGATCCAGACAATCCTGTCTCCTGCAGGCCCCGAAGCAGGACTCATGACTATCATCTTGCAGTCATACTGCATCCTTCTTTCAGTGCTTTTTTGCATCAACCGCCAGCTGCTATCTATCTTCGATGCAAATCACGCACTTTTATTCATCTCATCCCCCTTCGCGGTACAGGTGACGGTCATGTCCATCGCGCGCCTTTTCGGATTTCAGGATAATAAACGGGTTAAATTCCATCCCCTCATCATCTATATCCTTGGAGCCCTCCTGTTTCCTCTTTGGTTCGGGCTGTACCTTACCCTCCGATTGTCGACCCGGGCGTTTATAGATAGCGAACTCTGCAGCAATCCTGGTTTCGAGGACTGGCTCAAATCCCCCTTCGAGACGGCCGCGTATTACGATTCAGTTTTCATCTGCCTCCTGTTGTTATTGCCTATGTTGGGGTTATTTCGTTTAATCAAGGCGTTGGACCGGCGAATGATGAAGGATTCTCGAGCGCAGGAAGGGGCCTCTGAACCACGCGGGAGGTCTCATACACTATGGATATCTGTGAGGTATGCATGGCATACCCCCGTTTTAGGTGCTTGATCAACCAAATCTAACGCCACGTAGGTATATCATCCGTCAAAGACTTTCTAAATGCCTCACCGTGTGGTTTGACCTCCACTGGGTGATTATGGTCATCGAGAACAGTTATCAGGCCTCCGGGGAGGAATACATAATGTCTTATGGCCAGGTATAGCTGTCCCCCTTTATTGACGGTTCGATATGGACTGAGTATCCGTATGTTTAGCTGTTACCCTTGTTTGCCCTACTCCCGTGTCTTATCCCGACGGCCAAACTCTGTTATACCTATCGTTGGGAAGTGTTCCACTTCTCTCATTTCCTTATAGTTACAGATGCCCCGGATGACGAGCGGCCTTTGTCTATAGATGGTTGTGATTCATGTGGGCTCTGTAGGCGGGTGAAGCCCATCGCACAATTGGCAACCGATCTTGTAGGAGTCGGCCATGACAAGTTATTGTCCCGTTTCGTTTAAACGTTCATGAGTAAATAAGTGTACGTACGCATAAGGCATATCCAGCAATATTTTCTGATTCGTGGAAGAAAGGAGACACCGGCTATGTCTATATGCGACTTGCTGGTCATGGAGGGATCCGACTTTCGTTATATAGCCTTTCTACCAATGGCGAAGCCAGCTTACAACATTCAGGACACGGAAGGTCGTCGGAAGTCATGAGGTGATGGACGGCCAGTTTCCACATCAACCACTGGCAGGTGCTTTTTACCTTCCCACGTTCTCTCGCCCGCCTGAGTAGTTTCAAATCAAGTTGGCATTTGGGGAGAATATCAGACTGGCAGATCGATGCCGAGCGGCACCCAAATCTCCGTCAGTGCCCGCAGAGAATCCCCACCACGAGTCCGCACCGCACGGGTGATTTCCAAGCCCAGGGCAGGAGTTCAGAACTTCACACTCTCCTCTGAACCCCAGCCTAGGTGGAAGTGGCGACACAGACTTCACAACCGCACCTCCGCGTGAACTAAGATCACCCCCCGAACCGGGGATGGACTCCCGGACGAAGCTAGTGAGGATATTCTCACGTACCAACGTTTCAACGATGGAGCAGGATGTGGACTTTTTTCTAATCACATGTAACCTGCGAATTTATATAAGGGGTGTCCCGCGATACCCCTTGTTGCCCCTTCAATGCGTCTTCAGCGAGTAATCAACATCGGCCGGAATGCTCGCGTAGAAATCCTTGGTCGTCTGCAGAGAATTCCAGCTCAATTGCCGACTACACTCGCCTCTCGCACGAGCATTGATTCCCAATTCCACAAGAGCGAGCTTGTACGACCCCGGATCCAAGTCCGCCTCGCTCAGCTGAATTGCCTCCGGAGATACCACTTTCCCGCGGGCATAAAGAGCCCTGGCGATCGCTTCGGCAACAGCAAGTTGCTCGAATTCCCCGCTCTCAAGGAAGTAGAATCCGTTATGGCCGGAGGCTGGCTGTTTTCCAGAAACGATCGCGTCGAAGAGGATGCGGTAGAAATTGCCAACTTGACGTGTATTTCGAATACGTCAATTTGGCACCAAACTGCACAGGGTGAAAAACCTCCGTACCTTCATCAACATGCACATGCGACAAGACGTTCTTGCCCTCACCAACATAGACCGCTCTACCCAACTTGATCCTGCTGGGGACTAGTTGGGACTCGGGCTTTTGGAGACCTTCCTTGACAAAGATGGTGTCGGCAAGACCCCAAATTACGGACGGGAAGACGATCCAGGTCTTCGCATACCCTGTGGAACGGCGTTTAACTGACAAGAAATATTGGGCCACTGCTACTCTGTACCTTCTTCCGCAGCGGCTACGATGGTGAGATCGATGATCCTGTGGGGTTGTGTGTCGGGTAAACTTTCGATCTTTGGAATGTCAAGGTCGGAATATGTATCGACGCCTTCGTATTTTCCTTCTGCGTTTTCCATTAGGACACCGGTGCCGGACTAGAGAGGTGGTGCAACGGGCTGAATTTCATTATTAGAGTTCCGCTCGTATAACTCACAGTATGGATAAGGGTCGGAGCAACACCGGTCTTTTGGAACCTGGTCTTGAAACCCCTCAGAATCGCTTTGGTTCCTTCGAGGTGGTCAGCATCAGCCTGTAAGTTCCGAATGCGTCCCATCAGTCCTCGGTACATCGCGAAGGCCCGGAACAACCCGCAAGGAACTTACGGTCTGGAAAACGATATCAGATTCAGACGTCAGCCTCTCCAAGTCCACGATATCGTCAAGGGATCCAAGAACCGTCTTAAAATCTCAGCTTTTCAAAGCCCTTAGCCTTCTCGGCAGAGCGAAGGTAGACGGTGATCTCGTAGTCGGATCTTTTGGGGTGCTGGATGAGATGAGCGAGGACAGTGCCTCCAAGGTAACCTAGTCAATCCAAATGAGCGACAAACAATCGGCGCCAGATAACCATCAGAACACCGCAAATGGTGAGACGGTCTACGCACCGGTAGCGCCGATGAAGAGGATGCTCGGCACGTTTTGTGTGGGTCAGGAGATGAGAGAGGTGATGGTTTTTGCGTTGTACCTTCTGCACATCGTAGCTTTATAGGGGGTAGAGGCCTGGAGTGGGGCCTGCTCAGACGGCCGGTAATATTCAAGCGCCCAGGAAAGTGTTGGTGGTGGCTGTTCCGGGGGACAGAATTTTACTGTTGTCGACAAACCGAGAGATAGGGCCTGCATGATAGGACCTCAAGATTTTCATGCGCTAGATGAGTAATTTAACGAGATGATGACGCACAAAGGGTGATATATCTGACTAAGACCGTCGACAGCGCAGGCTGGGATCCAGCCTCGAATTCAGAGGCAGGAAGGATGTAGTTTAGAATGGGCACTGGGGGGGGTACGGCAGCTTTAGCTTGATGTTAACTGAAATGGATCGAACGACTGAGACGACAATGCTCCGCGTCCCGACGCAACGGATGGTCCTGATGCCTGCGAGACAGGTCGCCGCCCCATTCCTGAGAACCTCCCCGCCACCCAACTGCTCCGAGTATAGCTTCAGCGAAACGGAATTTGGAGAAATTTTCACACCCCCGACTCCTGCTAGGCCGCTGACCTCCCTGGTTCGGCGCCGCTCCGCCACCTGAGCTCGACTCATGTACAAACTCTCCGTCAGCAAGACGACACCACCGACCCTGGGGACAAAAGTGCGCCGGTGGCACACGAGTTAGGGATTATTTTTGAGAAACGTAGCACATTTTTCACGTACAAAAATCTGAACAAAGACGAAGGCATCGAACGCGAGGGTCGCAGCAACCAGGTTTCCATGATCTGAGTGATCTAAACCGAGGATGTTGTGGCCGAGGAAGTGGAAGACGAGGGTAATTACAACTTGGTAGATCGACTGTCCGAGGATCATCTTGAGCGTGTCAGCAGTGAAAACTTTCGTTCCGCGAGTATCCGGCCCCTCGCCCAGCACACCCCAGGCCCTTTTCCTTGAGGTTGTGAACGAATTCTGCATGAGCACTAATTGGGCCAGCGACGATGCTCGTGACGCCCCGAGAACGCGTCCAAGCTCCCCAAGATTTTTTTAATCGTCGCATCCTACGAGTCGCCTGAAAGCCAGCTCGTCAGCCATTCATCCCAGCTTCAACCCACACGTACCGGTTCATGCGGCAGTCAAGGTGATCTTTGCTGAGGGCCACACGGTGTCAATGCGCACTTCCTTTCGTGTGAGCGCAGTCTGGGTATCTGGTCATATACTCCTTGCACTCGCCTGCGAACCAAATTCACGTCTCGTTTCGGAACTCTCTAGTTCTGAAGCCATCATAGTGTGGCCAAGTGGGAACGATCCTCTGTCTGGTGGTGCAGCGGTGAATCTGGTCGAAGAAAGTGAAGGCGGTCGACCGAACGATATCGATGCGAAATCACGAGTGAGTCCGAGTGGTTGCGCCGCGAACAGACTAAGTCGGACAGTCTCCTCGAACATTCAGGGCGCGGAAGGTCGTCGGAAGTTGAGGTAATTGCTGAGCCGGTGCCGCGGTGACTCCCGCCTGTCGTCCCGCCGGCGCCTCTTGAACCTCAAATTCACACGTTCTCTCATCCGCTCAAGCGGTCTGGAATCAAGTTGGCGTTCAGGGAGAATGACCTCCGGGATCCGACTGACGGATGCATCGCGCGGGTGATTTCCAACTATCATCACCCCATTCTCGAATTCCTCCACCATCTGACAACCCCGGAAATGGCTCCGACGAAGCGGCATTCGGAAAAATTCGCACACCTCGACGACGTACAACTCCTGCGTCAGCGAGACGACGCAACCGACCTTGGGGGCGAAGGTCCTGCCGTCAATCAAGCGTTGGGAATAATAAGTGCACTGGTGGCACACGAGTTAGTAGGAACTGTTTGAGAAACGTCGCACATTTTTCATGTAAAAAAACTGATTACAATTCCTCATGAACTGGAGTATCCTCACGTATCTCAGAATTCTGGCTAGGCTCGGGCTGAGCGTCCGAAACGCGCCCGAAACAACCACCTTCCTCCCCGGTTTGAGGTCTCCCTCGCCCTTAATGGTCGAAACGGTGGAGTCTGACAGCTCCTTTTGCTTCAAAATACCTATAGAGGGTCAATTACCACTGGCGACCTGGCCACGTACATCGTGGGGCCCCGGACCACTGGGGGTGGTCGTACCGAGCGTGGGTTCCGGGTCTCTTTCAATACGCTTGAATTCCACGACTTGGCATCATCTAGCGATGGATCTGGACGCGTCTCGTCCGGATTCGTCGCCGGTGCGCCTGTGCTGGATACCTATGTGGAGGAGGGCTCCGGTGCTGAGGTAAGCCACATCCCTGAGGGCCGGTTTCAAAATGGGGGGCATCCAGGTGAACCATCGAATATTCGAGGAAAGTCTCGTCCAGCCTTTCCAGCAGGGTGGCCTGAATTCTGACACACCAGGCAATCTCGGGGATGAAACTCAGAATGGCAACAGCGATTGGCCCGTGCCTCGGGCGTCAAGGCGATGCAGTTCAAGTCCAACGCATAAAAGTCCCAGCCAGCCTCCCCACCGAAAAGAGGCAGTGGCAAGTGCTGGGCGATTATAGGCAACTCTACGTGACCACTGAACCTGTCTCCACCGACCATGTAGAGAATAGGAATCGCGGTGCGTGGACCCAGCTGTCTCTTCCTCATCTGGGAGAAGATGTGTCCGAACCACTTCCCGCATCACTTGAAGTACTTCGAGTGAATCAGAAACCTAAGTACAAGGAAGGTGGTTGAACGGATAGTCGTAGAGGGGGTTGCGATGGAAACGATAAGGAAGTAGACCCACTGCGGTGAAACCGATGAAAATACCTGCGACTTCGTTGGTGGGGAGGTGGCCGGAGAGAGAATAATCGAGGAGTAGGGCGGCTTGGGGCATGATGCATGAGGCCTGAGGGGTAAACGTTAAACGCTGGACATTCTATTACAAGGCTGAACTTCCGAGTGATCACTCCGTCCATCTACCCCAATGCTGAAAACGGCACCGGAAGGCGTGATGAGAAAGGGGGGCAGAGGGAAATTAGGTTGGCGCGCGCTTTGAAGTGGATGCATGATACTTGCCTCCCCATCACGGGCTGCAAGTGGCTCATGCTCGAAGGGCTGTGGGAGACGAAGAGGTCCAAGCTTGAGCGGAGAAGAGTTGGTTGGAGGGAAGTGCAAGAATGCCAGAGAAGAATCCAAATCGAAGTCAGGTATTACAATGCGGCCTCCATGCGACTCAATAAACATTTGTGTGACCGGGGTATGGTCAGGGTGAGCGATTGAGGACTGCATGTTGATACGCCTCTAATTACTCGAGAGAAGGACAGGACGTAAAACGAGAACTTGCAATCGACGATACAGGAAGACCGACCACCACATCCTCCGCCCGGCTCTGCCTCGATGCCAGCTGTCATCCGTCCGTTCATCGCCCGCCACCTTTCCTTCCACCACTTACCTACGTCCCAGTGAGCTTCAGCGATATCTCCCAGCGACGATTCGGGAAAGGGCAATGAATCTCTCGAGGTCCCATCTTTCATTTTTCACAGCAAAAACTTCCACAACACGGACGGACCCGGACACACCTCATTTGGTCTGGTGGCTGTGGCGTATTTCCCTGAGCGCACAACCATGGCCTCATTCCCGTTATAAGGCAACCCCACGACACCCCTCGTCTACAGCACCGGACAACACCCCCCTCGCGGAAGATGACTTCCCAGCCATATAACCCGGACTACGATTGGAGGGGATGTACCGATGCACGTTGTCATCCTCTCCCCTCGATCACGAATCCGGACGTGGTCGGGATTATAGTTAACTTTTCAGGTGGGTCTCAATCCCCTCGGAGACACTTATCCCCTGGGCTATGGGCTAACTGATTCCAGTCTGTGTCATCACCATCTGTTCACGTGGGTTTACGTGCTTACCTGGATCTCCCTCCGGAAATGGACTGATATTCACCCTTCCTCCAGGAATCCATATGATCTTTTCCCCCACAGGCCCCCAAACAGGATTCATGGCCATCATCGCGCAGTCATATTGCATCCTTCTTGGGGTGCTGTTTTGCATCAACCGCCAGCAGCTATCTCTCTTCGATGCCAACCACACACTCCTACTCGTATCATCCCCCCCAACGATCGACGTGATGTCTGACTGCATCCGTGGCCTCTTTGGTATTGGACGCTGTCGCATCAAATCCCCTCCCCGCATTATTTATACCCTTGGAGCCTTCCTGCTGCCCCTTTGGTTAGGGCTGAGTCTTGCCCTCCGGTTTTCAAGTCAGGCATTCATAGATAGCAGACTCTGCACCAATCCTGCTGCTGAAGACCTGCACCTCCTCTACTCCGTCATGTCCATCAGTTCCGATATGGTTGTTTGGGGCGTCCTGTCTTCCAGCGTTACGGGGGAATGCTTAGGTTATTTAGTCCAGAGGGGGGTGAGGATTTTTCGAGCGCAGAAAGGAACATCCAAACTACAGGGGGGGTTGGTTGCACCTTGGACGCGGTTGAAACGTAGATGGTACATTTCCGTCGTTTTGGGTGCTTTATCAACCAGATCTAACACCACGTAGGCGTGAAAGGCCTTACACACACCTGGAATTCCCCGCGATACTGGCCGACCCCTGCTGGATGTTCATGGTTATCCAAAATAGTTATGAGGCCTCTGAAGGGGGATATATGGTGTCTTATGGCCAGGTATAGCTGCCTTTAATTTATTGACGGTTGGATGTCCACTGAATATTTGTGTGTTTAGCTGTTGTCCTTATTTGCCTCAGTCCCGTTTTTTATCTCGACGGCCAAACTCTGTTACACTTGTCGTTGGGAAGTGTTCCACTTTTCTCACTCCCATACGATGAGAGAGACCCAGTATGAGTGGCGCCTGTCTATAGATGGCTGTGGGCTCTGTAGGTGGGTGAAGCGCACTGCATGTCGCGTGGGAGTCGTCCATGACAAGTACTCGTCCCTTTTCATTGAAATACTCACGAGCAAGTAAGTGTATGTACGCATAAGATATATCCAGGGAGATTTTTCTTGTGGATTCGAGACCGGTGATTCGCCAAAAAATTCTGCGTCAGCAAGGCGGCGTCACCGACCTTGGGAGATGATTAAAGTCCTGGCGTTAATCGAGCATAGAAACGATAAATGCGGTGTGGTCAGCAAAAGACGAAACTTGTGGTCAATAAACACGTCCTCCGGTAGCGCACGAGTTAGAAGCCGTCTGTGAGACGTGGTACATTTTTAACGTAAAAGGAAAAATTAATTACAATTCCTCATGAACCGGGGTATCCTCGTGTATCTCAGAATCCTGACTAGGCTCGGGCTGGGCGTCCGAAACAACCGCCTTCGGTGTGAGGTCCGCCTTGCCCTTAATAACCGAAACGATGAACTCCGACAGCTCCTTTTTCTTCAAAACACCTACAGAGGGTCAGTACTCAGTTATCACTCGGGATGCACCACCCACCTTCATACAACACGGGGTCCGTGGAACCAGCAGCGAAGAACAACACCCTATTCTCAGACTTGGAATTATCCTCAAGCTCCAAACTCGCAAAGTACAACCCTCCATCATCGTGAAAACCACCAAACTTCATCCGGTGGCTGTACTTGTTCGCGATCATCTTCCACAACAGCGGGATCTTGGTCGACGTGTTCAAAAGGATGGCGTAGGGCTTATCAGAGGACTGCTACACTCTGAAATCGTTTGACGTGCGGTTAGGGCGCAAGAACCGACGGTGTTACCGGGGATGAATGTATTGTTTTCTCACCTCTGCCCATTTCTTTATATCGGCTTGGGTTTTGAGACTCTTGATCCCGTGGGGAATCTGACCCATCGCCCAACTGAACAGCGCCTTCGAGGTACGTTCGCCCCGGTACTCAACCGGCGGTGCTAGGGTCCCTCTCGGGAATAGCTAAGGTCAACCACCGTCAACCTAACTTCGCGAAACGCGCCGCCTCCACTTCCCGAACAACTTACCTTCACGGTAGGAAACCCTTGGACACCCTAGAAGTACCAGTCAGCACCCCTCAACGTCCAAAGCGGGTACACAAAGGGTCGGCTCACCTGTTGGCCACACAACGGTTTGTTCTTCTCAGCGTCGCAATCGACAGCATACAACGGGACCAAAGATTTGAAATATTTCGCAACTTTTTCGTATTCCGGTGCCAGATTCCTACAATGCTAAGAGGGGGGACCGGAAACGCGTCAGTTGGAGAATTCCTCCGGGTATCCTGAGGACTGGGGAGAATATAGTCACCCCACACCAAGGCACAACAAACTTGAAGCCACGACGCTTGTTTGCTATTCACCCACCCAACGAACACACCCACTAATGAGGATTCAAAACGACGCATTGCCGACAAACGCCGAACGCACATTCTCCCGCATGGCCTTCTTGAACGATTTAGCGTCGAGCATCTTCACGGCCGAGCCCTTGTAAAACAACCCGGCCTGCATGAACGACGGTAACAGCACCGCAGTCAAGAGCAGAGTCGGTAACCGGGCGAAAAACATTCCAGGACCGAACTGAGATGAGGACAGGGAGGTAGTAGGGGACGGTCGTGGCTTGTGCTCTGATCGGGTTCAACGCGACGCATACACGATCGGTCGATGTGGATTTGGTGACGATCGTACTACTGTACAGCATGTAGGTTTTCGCGCAACGGTCTAAACTATTACAACAGACGGGCTTACGATGCGATGAGGACCTACGGAGGGGCCAGGAAGGTCCACTGAGCATCAGGGTGCGTGGTAAGCTCACAGCGGAGGGCGTTAGCCGGGCCACTCTGGGCCATTGGGGCCGATCTCCCTGGTTCGGTGCCACTACACCACATGAGCTCGACTTATAATGTACAAACTCTCCGTTAGCAAGACGACACCACCGACCCTGGGGACAGAAGTGCATCGGTGGCACACAAGTTGGGGACCGTTTTTGAGAAACGTAGCACATTTTTCACGTAAAAAATCTGAACAAAGCCGGAGGTATCGAACGCGAAAGTCGTAGCAAAGGGTTTCCATGATCCTAAACCGAGGATGCTGTGGCCGAGGAAGTGGAAGACGGATTGGCTGTCTGAGGATCATCTCGAACGTGTCAGCGGTGAAAACTTTCGTTCCGCGAGTATCCGGCCCCTCGCCCAGCACACCCCGGGCCCTTTTCCTTGAGGTTGTGAACGAATTTTGCATGAGCACTAATCGGGCCAGCGACAATGCTCATGACGCCCCGAGAACGCGTCCAAGCTTCCCAAGATCTTTTTAATCGTCGCGCCCTACGAGTCGCCTGAAAGCCAGCTCATCAGCCATTCATCCCAGACCGAGCTTCAACCCACACGTACCGGTCCATGCGGCAGTCAAGGTAATCTTTGCCGAGGGCCTCACTGCACGGTGTATGCACACTTCCTTCCGTGTTAACGTAGTCTAGGTATCCGGTCATATACCCCTTGCACTCGCCTGCGAACCAAATTCACGTCTCGTTTCGGAACTCTCTAGTTCTGAAGCCATAATAGTATGGCCAAGTGGGAACGATCCTCCGTCCGGTGGCGCAGCGGTGAATCTGGTCGAAGAAAGTGAAGGCGGTCGACCGAACGACAACGATGCGAAATCATGACTGAGTCCGAGTGATTGTGCCGCGAACAGACTAAGTCGGACGGTCTCCTCGAAAGTTCAGGACACGGAAGGTCATTGGAAGTTAAGGTGATTGCTGAGCCGGCAACTCCCGCCTGTCGCCCCGCCGGCGCCTCTTGAGTCTTAAATTCACACGTTCTCTCATCCGCTTAAGCGGTCTGGAATCAAGTTAGCGTTTAGGGAGAATGACCTCCGGGGTCCAACTGACGGATACATCGCGTGGGTGACTTCCAACTATCGCCACCCCATTCTCGAATTCCTCCGCCATCTGACGACCCCGGGAATGGCTCTGACGAAGCGGCATTCTGAAAAATTTGCGCACCCCCAACTCTTGCTGGGCCACTGACCTCCCTGGTCCAGTGCCGCTCCACCACGTGGGCTCGATGACGTACAACTCCCGCGTCAGCGAGACGACGCAACCGACCTTAGGGACGAAGATCCTGCCGTCAATTGAGCGTTGGAAATAATAAGAGCGCTGGTGGCACACGAGTTAGGAACTTTTTGTGAGAAACGTTGCACATTTTTCATCTAAAAAAAAACTGGTTACAATTTCCTATGAACTGGAGTATCCCCAAGTATCTTAGAATTCTGACTAGGCTCGGGCTGAGCGTCCGAAACGCGCCCGAAGCAACCACCTTCCTCCCCTGTTTGAGGTCTCCCTTGCCCTTAATGACCGAAACTGTGAAGCCTGACAGCTCCTTTTTTTTCGGAATACCTATTACCACCGGCGGCCCACGTACATCGCGGGGCTCCGGACCACCGGGGGTGGTCATACCGAGGGTGGGTTCCGGGGTCTCCTTTAATACGCTTGAGTTCCACGACTCGCCATAAACTAGCGATGGATCTGGACGCGTCTCGTTCGGATTCGTCGCTGATGCGCTTGTGCTGGATACCTATGTGGAGGAGGGCTTTGGCGCTGAGGTAAGCATATCCCTGAGGGCCAGTTTCAATATGGGGGCATCCAGATGAACCATTGAGGCATTCGAGGAACGTCTTGTCCAGCGGGGTGGCCTGAGTTCTGACACACCAGGCAATCTCGGGAATGAACCTTGGAATGGCCATAGCGATTGGTACCTCGAACATGAAGACGATGAGTCCAACACATAAAAGTCCCAGCCACCGAAAAGAGGCAGTGACAAGTGCCGGGCGGTTATAGGTAACTCTACATGACCGTCGAACCTGCCCCCACTGACGATGTCAAACCTGGGTAGAGAATAGGAATTGCGGTGCGTGGATCCCAGTTGTCTCTTCCTCATCTGGGAGAAGATGTGTCCGAACCACTTCCCGCATCGCTTGAAGTACTTCGAGTGGATCAAAAACCTAAGTACAAGGGAGGTGGTTGAATGGATAGTTGTAGGGGGGCTAGCGATGGAAACGATGAAGAAGTAGACCCACCGCGTTGAAACCGATGAAAACGCCTGCAACAACTTTGTTGATGAAGAGGTGGTCGGAGAAAGAATAATTGAGGAGTAGGGCGACTTGGAGCATGATGCATATGCATGAGGCTTGAGGGGTAAACACTAAACATTCTATTACAAGACTGAACTTCCGAGTGATCATTCCGTCCATCCTGTGCCTCGTTGGCGACCTCGATCAATGGCAGATCCACGATCCACTGAGGCATAGCGGGCCCTTCAACGTAACGTTCAACCATTGCTTTACCGACATGGCGATAAAGGCGGCGGAAAGGGAAGCGGACAAACTCAGGTAGAGGATAGATTGGATATGAACGATGGCGGGATTAGTGCCGTTCCATTGGGGAAAAGCGGCACCGGGACCAGTTGGGATGTTTCAAGTGACACTGGAAACAAGGGCATCTCTTGGTAATCCGGTTCGATGTTGCTTTCGGGGTCGATGATAGAAACAGATATGACCGCGGAGGACAAACCAGCCTGTTCCCCTCAGGTCTACATGGTGCTCACTCAAAGGTCGAGGGAACGCGAAAAATACTCACGGGGATCAGTGTGCGGTTCGGGTCCCCGTCGTATTTCTCGGTAATGGGGCGATCGTAATCATCGGCTGTACACTGGATTAACTACAGTGCCCCCAATGCTGAAACCGGCACCGGAAAGTGTGATGAGAAAGGGGGGTAGAGGGAGGGAAATTTGGTTGGCGTACGCTTTGAAGTTGATGCATCATGCTTGCTTCCCCATCACGGGCTGCAAGTGGTTCGTGCTCGAAGGGCTGTGGGAGACGAAGAGGTCCAAGCCTGAGCGGAGAAGAGTTGGTTGGAGGGGAGTGCCAGATGCCAGAGGAGAATCCAAATCGAAGCCAGGTATTACTATGCGGCCTCCATGCGACTCGATAAATATATGCGTGTGGCCGGAGTCTTGTCAGGGTGAGCGATTGACGATTGCATGCTGATACGCCTCTAAGTACTCGATAGAAGGACAGGACGTAGAACGAGAACTTGCAATCGACGATACAGGAAGACCGACCACCGTCACATCCGTCCCCCGCCCGGCTCTGCCTCGGGTCCAGCTGTCATTCGTCCGTTCATCGCCCGCCACCTTTCCTTCCGCCACTTACCTACGTCCCAGTGAGCTTCAGCGATATCCCCCAGCGACGAGTCGGGAAAGGGCAGTGAGTCTCTCGATGTCCCATCTTTCGTTTCATTATTCAGGGTAAAAAGTTCCAGAACACGGACGGACCTGGAATGCGTCATTCGGTCTAGTGAATGTGGCGGATTTCCCTGAGCGCACAGCCATGGCCTCATTCCATCTAAATTCATTTCCTGTGCCGTAAGGCAACCTCGAGGCATACACCCAGTCATATATAACGAAGGCTCCCCCGCGATACCCCTCGTCTACAGC
>Ga0307515_10007514_pt1 | contig 21534 bp, 15 predicted proteins | sample 17_EM_MG_FD_194513 | JGI IMG/M metagenome (GOLD analysis project Ga0307515, IMG submission 194513) | Populus trichocarpa ectomycorrhiza microbial communities from riparian zone in the Pacific Northwest, United States - 17_EM | ecosystem: Host-associated > Plants > Roots > Unclassified | place...
TTGACTATAAAACAATGTAACAGACTAAGCTATACCCCTTTGGGAATACTATACCAAGTTTGAAAATCCCACAAAGATATGAAAACAATTTTACTGAGTATATTTGCAGCCAGAGTACACTGCATAATTGAGAAAAGGCGAACTTGAATTTCAAAATGCTCAGAATACTGATAATGCCATTTCATTTTTTGCTGATGTTGGAAGCCAGAGGTGTTTAAGCCCATAGTATGTTATATAACATACTGGTAAGATGGCAAAAGTAGCTGTTACAACTGTGAGTGACAAGACTATCAAGAATACTAGATGGCACAGCAGTACAGAACAGTAAGACTGTCAGGATCAAGATCAGATTTATAGAGTTGGGGATCATCTGAGCTGTAAATGATGATAACTCAATATATAAAGATATTGATATTCACTCAATGTTTATCAGATTCTTGAAATATTATACTTCGCGATAAGTATAGAAATGAATACATGTGGTAGCACTGTCTTGGAGATACTGATGATGATTATTTATCATATTGAACCAGTAGATATTTACCCAAATCTAGCTTTCAACTAGGTTTAGATAATATGCGGAGATAAATATACTATGTATGATCCTGTCTGCAGTGCACTGAAGTAGACTGCGGATCTTTACAACAAGAATAACATGCAGAATGTATTTCAACTATACATTCTAGTAAAACTGAAACCTTAGATATCTTTTCTCTATGCGCTGTTAGCAGGTGGTACATCAGAATTTGTAACAGTGTTTATAAACTTACTATTTTGTACTTTACTTCCCCAAGACTGCCACACTTGACAATCTGAAAATGTATTTAAGTATTAATCATTGTTGATACACAAGAGTAGTAGAGGGAGAATAGCTCACTTCAAGCTATATGATACTTATCGAGTGGTACAACATATTGTGCAAGAGGCTCAACTACTAAACACAACTAAGATGGAATTTAAATGTGCAAATTGACCAATAACAATATTCAAACTGATGAGTGGCTGTGAGAATCAATGAATAGTCTGGTTGGGATATGCCTTATTTCGATACTATGTCAGATTTAGATTACATTACTTGGTATATAATCCAATCAATTACTACTGTATGCCATATGCTTGGTATTCACTATTCAGAATCTACTACTCCAGCCATATCTATATTGTAGATACATGAAGTAGAATATACATCATTTGGTACACAATTTGGTAAAATTTTGTGTTAGTATCCAATCTGGTGAAAGTTGACATGTACATTGTGTCTATATTTAAATACTCAATTGGAGTTATCAATATAATATATATATTACAAAGTATATATAAAGCAACTAATATTTGTTAGAAATATCGAATTTTATGTAATTAACACAAAATAGAAACTAATATACAGTGTATATTGTAAATGCAATACTATCTGCCAGAAAAAATAACATTCAGATCTGTCAAGAAATAGCTCAATGTCTGAAATATTATGAAATTGTAATGCAAGGAGGCATCATCGGCAAAAGATAATTCCATCCGGGCGGAATGGCTCCGTGAGAGTTGACGCGCTCCATCAGAGCCGTCAGAGACACCCCGGTGGCGGCTCACTCCGAGCCCGGCGTCAATACCACCCGTCGCATAGCATGTCGCCCTCCCATCGCAGTTGCACAGTTTCTTCTCGCTCTGTCGGTCTCCTATTTTAAACGAACACTCTGGCGTTGAAAGCCAAGTTTGACCATACATAGGAATGGGTTCATTGGGCACGTGCTTGCATCGGAATTGCAATGCGATGGGTGACACTGTGAAAACCGCTCCTCGCGTTCCTTCTACCTGCGCGCAAAATGCAATTCTCTCTTTACTAATTATACACATCATTCCAAGTCGCCGGATCAATGAGGCTATTGACAATCCATCGCTCGTTCCTTCTGTCTCCTGTCTAACCACTAGTAGCTATCTCTGGAATTACGTGTGCGCAGCCGACGATGTTTCCCACGGTGAAAACTTACAAAGAAACCGCTGCCGGTGCTTTCTCACTTGTACAAATTTCGAGACAGGATCCAAGTTACCCGACTTTTCAGGTATTGTGGTGAGCGCCAGGGCTAACCAGTACTCAATGAAAGCTCCATCCTCATTCAGGAGCTTGATTTTGACTAGTCGTTGCAGTTGCCACGGGAGACGACCATTCAGCGCACCATGTCATCTCCCTGGGCGTTGCTTCACCCAGACCCAGTCGTTCCGTCGGTCCCCTCCGCACCAGCTCTGGCTTGCTGTGGATCAACAAATCTGAGATATGTGTTCACCTTCTAAACCCTCAACTTCAGCCTGAATACCATGGTAAATACAGAGCTCCATTGCGTGCAGTTGTTCATCCAATAAATAGGTCTTGTTACGACCCATATGCTTGAGAAACTCCCGCGTGCCGTTGTATATTGTCACGCGTTGCGTTGCGTCTTGCGTATTGTCCAGTAATGCTCTGAAGTCTTTGATAATAGCGTCAGGTTGCTTTCCATCACGGCGGTTTTGGGGTCCCATGAATTTGGGCTTCGCATGTGACTGGGAGCTCAGGGGGGCAGCCAGATCAGTGCCGGAAGGGAGGACTTTGCAGGTTGCAGCGCTGTACTCTCGACGCTGACTGAGGGCTTGGAGATTGAGCTCTCTGATTTCGAAGCAGAGAATGCGACGCTGAAAAGTGATTACTTGTGGCAGGTAGTTGAGATTGTGATTGGAGGCGTTCCAACCGTCCTTGATATTCGTTTTATGTGCTTGTTCATGTCTCTCAGCAGAATACTGTTGCAAGGCTCTGTATCAACGAATCTGTTCGACCCAGTGAGACATCAAGTGGATCTTCGGAAATTTGAAGTCGGCATTTAACTCCTTGGAAACATCTATCTCGTGGCTGATAAAATCCCGCCAGGCGTTCATTTTGCCCCGCTTCCTGGACGGCGTCCTTGTTTCAGCATTGGTTTCATTGTCTACCTTTCGCTTTTTGAAGAGCTCCGTTCTCAGGGCACTGGCTTTGGCTGGTGCCTTTTTGCCGGCTCGCCCGAGTAAGAAAACATCGTTGAAGGTGTCAAAACGACACATGGCGCCTTCCATGTAGCTCAATATTGCATCATCGTGAGATTGATATCGAGCATACATATAGAATTCTAACAAAGCCCGTGTGCTCTCAATTGCGCGATTGAATATGGGACGCTGAGTGGGGCTTCCTCTTTGGCGAGACTGGGTTACAACTCCAATCAGGTACTGGCTCATTTTCTTCATCTCCTTCCCATTCCATTGAGAAACTTCCTCATATGACTTAGTTGTTGGTGTGAGGTCGTAGTAAGCAGGCACGGATAAGCAGATTACATTGTACTTGTCGAACTGTTCGTGCGTCTTGATGAAGTGGAAAATCCACTTCTGGAGGTGATCAAGCATGCCGATCGGCATTGTATGGAGGAGGTCGGGCTTCGGGAGGTCGCTCACCATACAGGGAATATTTCGAACCACGTTGAATCCTCGGTGAACATGGCGCGGCAAGATTTCGGCTTCGGCTGCCTTGGTGTTGGCATCGCTGAGCGTTCGATATAGGTTGTGATCCCACCAGGGGTGTTGCTTGTCAGGCGGGACATAATCTCCATGTTCGTTCTTTGTACACTTGAACCAAAAACAGCCATGTTGCTCGAGATGATGTAGGTCGCTATACTCGGGGCAATCTGCAAGCCATGCTGCTAAATCCGGTTTGCAACGCCTGAAGTTGCCATCTGCATGGAGAACATTGTAGTACCCACTCTCGGCGCTGAGATTTTGTTTAAATTTGAGAGGGTGGAGTACCCACCGGAGTACCTCGTTCAGCACATCTCGGTTTGTTTGCTTCATCTCATCCAGCCGCATCTAAGGAATATTGCGGTTCTTGTTCGGAATCGGCAGGAGAGAGACCATTACGACGCTGTGCATTGAGGGCATCTGGCAGAGCTTCGAAGATAGATTGCCAATTGTCATATATACAGGCCAACCTTTCTTGTTGCCAGCAAAATTCGGGAGATGCGTTCCATCGGACATGAAGATCAAGGGAATGAGTGTATCCCCCACTCTGAACGTGGACTTAACGTCGGTTAGCACGTCATCATACTCGGGTATCTCTCCTTACCTGTGTCTCCCACCACCACTCCGCAGTGTGCATTTCGGTATAGAGGCGTTTCGGTGGCGTATGGCTGTTAAAGCAACGCTGAGGGGCGTAAATAAGATGCCCGGCATACGCTGGCTGCCGCATCAACCATCTCATGCTTTTGATGATGTCCCGACTCCAGTATTTGATAGGGGGTTGGTGATTGTCATTCCAGTTCATATCCTCCAGAGTGTGTAGTACCCACTCACTCAGAGCGAGATCATCTGGCATGCTAGCCACGAGCTTCTGGACGCCATCCCCGTTTTTGAAGCTTGGGAAACCCAGAGCGGTGTTTTCTTCCTTCAGCACGTTGTCATAGTATGTCTTCATGCCCTTCTTCTTGATCCCACACTGGATATATTTGTACTCTTCACACGTCGCAAACGGGTAGTAGGGATTGTTTTGTAGGTTCGTCTCACGAAAACCCTGACAATCGCGTTCCCATGGCTCAGCAATGCAATCGCTCCGCGGAGCACCGGCGCCGGGGTATATTTCCGTCTGTGGCAGAGGAGGTGGCGGTGGTTGAGACTCCGAGTCTGCGATGTTTTCAAGGTGTTCGAGGTAGTGAAACGCGTCCAAGTCTTCGACTGAGTCTTTTGTTAGCGTTGAATTCACGACACTGAGCGGGTTCAAAGCATCGGGGCGCGCTGCGAACAGTGAGATTCTTCCGGCGTTCAACTTGAAGGTGTTCTGGATGGTGAAATTCGATATGTTGAAGTCGCCAGCTGTCTGAGGTGAACTTCTTTCGGCTTTAAAATTCGGGGCAATGGAATGGGGTCTTCTCTGGCTTTGTCGACGACAGGCGAGGAGTGGAGTGTACACTGTGGAAAGGGACGAAAGTTGGTGCTGGGTCTCAGCAGTCTGGTGTGGGTATAAGCTCACGATACTTGAGCGATTTATTGAGCCTCAACACGATCACAAGGAGGTTCCTTACACGCCAGGAGTTGCAAAAACACTGCATGTGCGATGTCCCATAATACTATAAATAAATAAAATATAAACCCTTTAGCAATCCAAAAACCTCGCGACGCGTGTAATAAACAATGCCCGAGATCAATACATTAGAACAAAGGAAACGAACAAGCTCACCACCCTAACCCAAACGAACAAAACACCTCCACTCATGCCTTAATCAGTACCTGACATAAATAGATTACAGCAAAAGAAACTCACAAGACAAGAACCCGACCCTAACTGGAACGCGCGCCTGCTCTACAACTCGAGGACTGGTTCACTCCTCAGCTAACGAGCCATCCGGGGGTGCCTCAGGGAGAGGGACATCGGGGAGAGGGACATTGGGAAGAGGGACATCCGGGAGAGGGACATCGGGCAGACTGTCACCAGCTGCCGATTTGCCGAGTACCTGGGGATCTACATCGACATCCAAGGTGTTTCTGGCTGCCTCAGATTCTCGCAGAGTTGGGGCCAGTGGGCGAGGTTTATGCGGCGTCACATGCCCTAAAAACTCCAGCCCACTGAGGGTATGAGTCTCCAGAGTTCGTGGTTGTGGGCGAGGCTCCAGGGTTTGTGGCCGTGGGACAGGCGCCAGAGGTTGTGGCCGTGGGGTATACTCGCACATCTCCTGGCCTTGCTCAGGTAGCCCGGTTGGCTGATCATCTACCATGGTATCAGTATCGTCGGCGGATGTATTCACCATCTCTCCCTGGCCAATCGTCCGAGGTTCTTTGCCATTATTCTCATCCTCATCCTCATCCTCCTCCTCATCCACCTCCTCTTCCTCCTTCTCATCGTCCTCCTCTTCATCTTCTTCATCTTCACCGTCCCTTTCCATGTCCACATCGCCATCTAAATCGACGCCGTCAGGTGCGTCCACATCATCCTCCATGCGCATATCCACATCAGAATCACCTTCTGAGTCATATTCGCCCTGTGACTCAGGAGAGTCGGTATAATCATCTGAAGAAATTGACACGGCGGGCGATGCTTCCGGCTCTGGATATACCCACTCTAGTTAGCCTTCCTTGTCCAAGTCTACCTCTGACATTTCCTTCTGCAACTGCAAAGCAACGGCAGGAGAGATATCACCTCCCCATGGGGTTTGTTTAACAATACCTTTCTGTTTACCGTTTCCCTTCCTCTTCCCCTTCCCTTTCCCCTTCCCATCCTCAGTTGCCTTCCCTTTCGCCTTCCCATGCTTTGTTCCCTTCTCTTTCCCAGTCCCTTTCTCACCGCCCTGCGTGTCCTCCTCACCCTCGCCATTGTCATTGTCATTGTCATTGCCAGGACGGCACCTTCCACCGCTCGGCGCTCCGGGATCCGCCCAGTTCTCATCATCATCATCCTCATCGATTATCTCATCCCAATTCAGTGGTCTCACGGTCAGGAAGTCGCCTGGTTTGTACTGCCAGCAGCTTGGCGGCTCAATCGTTGCCCTGAGATCATCGCTACGGTACCAAGAGACACGCTCACCGGTGCGTTTAACCTTCCCCGAGCTGGTTGTCTGCGGGTTGGAGCCATCGACTTGATCCCTGACGGCACAGGGATTGTCCCACCTCCAATTGTTCATTTGGTCGCGGGTTTTGTCAAACATTTGCCCCATATATCAGCGGAAGGCAGCCCACCACTCCCGAAAAGGTGAACTCCTGCTCCTGCGGCGAGGCCACATCAGCTGGAATTGTGAAAAGTGGCGAGTCGTGACTGGATCAAGAGAGATCATATCATACAAGAGGTCCCATGCCCTCTCGTCCTTAACGCCGCAAACATTGAATATCCATATGAGTCCACGGATGTGTTCTGAGATGAATCCCTTTATACAGTCCCGATCCAACGACAAGCATTGATTTATAACCGATGTCGGCATCTTTGCCCTAGCCTTCCACTGTTCTTTGCTGCTGCCCTCTGGTGCCATCTCTGTGAGTTGAAAATGAATCCACATCCGAAACGTTGGCATTATGATACAGTTGCATGCAGCGGAAGGAAGCCCAGAGGGAACGTACAAAGTTGTGAGGTTATCGGGTGTGTTTTGGAACGAGAGTGGTTGTTTTGTGCAAGTCACGTGATGTCGAGATCAGGATGCTGTCGGTGTGTATAATATGGGAGGAAAATAGAAAGTAGGTGTAGGCGGGAAGAGGAGATATATATACTCGAGTTCCGGCGATGTCTTGGTTCAACTTGTGAGTTTCATTGGTCAACGAACACAAAACGGCCGAGCCTTCATCTTGCAGAACCACCAGGCACCTCACGAACGACAACCCTCGAGATGAGATTTAGTACTCGTGGAGAGGACAGTTTACGACACCAGGCGTTGCGTTTGCATCACACATTATTCTTACCGCTCAGATCTCGTGCATCTCAGAGCAAACTGAGTAGTTCTCAGGTTGTCCCAACTGCGCAACCATCCAACACGGCTACCAATGCCTAGCAGTGGATAAAGCACATGCACGTGATGTCATATGATAGAGAATACGTCATTGATCGCTCTGGGATACTTTTAGCTCTGTCAAAGAGGGATTTCCACCGGGAAGCTGAAGATATACACAACTGATGGTTGGAAGTATTGTGCCAAGAACCAGTGCAATACAATGATAATCGTGCCAAGAAGGCATAAACACCCTTCAAGCGGGGCACATAGACCTTCAGACGTTGCTGTAACAGTGAATATCAATGCTGAGTTCAATCTGAGTTTAATCTGATGGCAGTTAACCCCATAATTGAATGCTTTTGAAGGGATTTCGTCCCCGAGTATTGTCAGGGTTTAGAGTCTAGCGCGGTCTACACTGCACCTCCCTTGTTTGTCGAATCCATCCATGGTCGCTCAGATAGGAGTCTACCTCGCCTGCTGTTGCATATGCATGCAGAGGATAGTATTCCTACCTTCTTAAAGTCGAACATCCATATTGGATGATGCCTTTGCAAAGCCCTCACCCTGTCATGTCTCAGGTCGTACGAAATGTTCGAAGTCATCAAAATCAACAAAAGTGTGGGCATTCGGGGAATTCTCAACATCCCCCTTCTAAGAGATGCATTTCCGTACCGGCTGTCGAGAGGGATTCTTCTCAAGGAGGGAGTTCCGTAGCCTCTACAATCCAAGGTCAGAACTCCACCCTCTCATCTTCGCTGAACAATTCTCACGTTGCAGATATCACCCCGTCCGCTACACAGCGATGGTCAATAATTACTTCACCCGCCAAGCCAGGTACAAGCAGTTGTAACACACCAGCACCCAGCGGAACCTTACAGACAGAATCAACGCGTCACGTTGTATCCAGCCTTGCATCCGGTATTGCTAGCACGCCCACTCCTCTCAGTGGTCTTGAAAACCTGCCTACCCTGATCCCTGATCTAGAAGCCCGCGCGATCATTACAAATCCACTGCGAACGCGAGCTACAGAAAGGATTCAGAGACAGAGGCAGTGGCACTTGCAAACTCAGGCAGTGTCTACACCTCGATCAGTGGTCTCCGGCAGTCGCAGCATCCATCAATTTGGTCACTCAGACATGACGCGTCTTGTATTTGCAACGGGCAGACTCCTGGAGCTCTACATGTGGAACAGACAGCCGTTGATGACTGCAAGCGACTTGGAGACGGTAAGTTATGCAACGCGACGCATTGCGAAAGCATCAGCTGAAGCCCCACACCGGTAGATAATAGAGACATACTGGAACACCGCAATGCAGCGAAACGACATTCGGTCCAGAGCATTTTAGGCACACACAAAGGGGATCTTGAAAGAGGTATGCTGAATCAACGGCCCACGTTGGATATTACACGCTCAAACCGGTATCATGTTCGTGCACAAGTCGATAAGGTTAAATCCCATTTCATTCAATCAGCAAGGGACCATATAGCAGAGCAATATGATCTCCACCTCTTTGAATCGAACGCAGAGCGTTTGGAATTCATTGATTCCTTTCTGGCAGACAATAAATTTCTTTTTCGTTTAGCAGAGCGTGTGGAAGGTGGTGTACAAGGTCCAAATCCAACCCAGAGAATGTCGAAAGCTGCTAACAAATGGCCAGCGTCCACTTTACTTCCTGGCGGAAGCAATCCCGCGGTTTATCTACATCAAATTTTATCATTGGGCGAATAACAGCAGTAAGTATGCTGATGGATTTTATAATTCCATGATTGACGACAAGGACGGTCATATACCCTCGCCACTGATCATGTTTACCTGCACCGCGTTGCGCCATGCTCTCCTGGAGGGGCATAAGAACAAAGGAGTTGATCCAAAAGTTTCCAAGTGAAAGCTGAAAGCGGACAGACCTGATCGCTCGAACTACTTCAATTACAAGAATGACAGTGGTAAGAACGCATCCTGCTGCGCTGCAACGGGTCGCAAGATGTTAACCTCGCCTGGTGTTGTAGAGATAGATGCATTCTTGATGAATACCTGGAACACACTACCGGAGAGCTACCAACAGAGGGTGTATAACAACACTCTTTCTACAGTCAAGCGTCAGATCCAACAGGCGGAGAACCAAACGCCTGCCGTGGTGATCAGCGTGGAAGCAGCCCATGTTGACAATGCTATTCTTCTTAATCATTTGACCTCCGAAGTGGCGCTTGAGGAGCCTGAGATCCGAAGCACTGACCCAAATATCCCGATAGACAACAATTGCACGGATGACAAAATTCATCTCGGGATGCCAGGGGGCAGCGGGGATTACGAAGATGATGGTGATGAATGCAATGTGCACGATGCCATCCCCACCGCCAGCCGGCGACGACGGCCCGTGACTGGACTCGAGAGGTTCGACCTGGGAACCAGTGATGCCGACAGGTATGAGGGCGAGGATGGCGACGATGCATATGCTGATCAGGAGGAAGAAGCATCGCAAGCCGATGATGGATCAACGCAGAATGTGGAGGACTGAGGGCATAGTAGGTTTGACCTGGGAACCAGTGATGTCGACGGGTATGAGTGCGAGGATGGCGACGATGCATCGCAAGCCGATGATGGATCAATGCAGAATGTGGAGTACTAAGGGCATAGTACGAGAGAGTGTGAATATTAGACTGTATATTTCAGACCTGTAAAATACAATAATGGTGAAGCAAATGCAACAGCAAGCGATGTATCCGAAGTGAAGACTATATTGCAATATATAACCAAATCTCAAAGCTAAACATATATGGGGCGAGTGCGGCATCCGATATATAGCTATAGCAATAGTGGAGAGGTATAATGTTGCTATCGGCCGAAGAAAGGCATAAACCTCGCAAGGCATTGTGTAAACGGCTACAGCATAACTGCAGCCCCTGCGAAGAGTGTAACACACGTGTTGTTCTGATGGTGCATATACCAGGCGCAATGTAATGGAGGTTAGTATGCAATGCGACCGGTCGCCTGGGCGACGGGTAGCATGAAATTCTCCGTCAGAGGGTACGAGGTTCTGTCAGAGCCGTCAGAGCCGTCCGGAATACCCGGGTGTTTCAGACAGAAAGTAGCGTTGTTGCTGATGATCTACATAGGAACATTTACCAATCTTCACTATACATTGTTGATGATTAATATGGAAACGGTTGCTTGATATGTATAGCGCAAATTACATAATGTGCCGAATGACCATTACTGATCTGACTTAGCCAAATCTTCCCTCAGTATATTATTGATACTTCTTTAACTTACACTAAGTATTTGGTTGTTAATGTTCTGTCATTCACCTCAACGAACACAGAGTCTCTGTCTGACATAAGACAAATCTCCATTGTCAGTTACTGCGAATGTGTTTTACTTCGCCTCTAATTACTCCAATGCTATAAGATATGGTCAAATTGATACTGTTGAATAAAGGAGTATCTATTTGATCCAATTCACTCTTCATGAGATGTTTCATATACATGGATGGACAAGGGTATTGCTAAGATAATACCATGTTTGTAATACAATTTGGTAGGATGGAGTGCAGATCTGACCTGCTGGGAATCTTCCAAATACTCTAAGCTTCAAATAGAATATTCGGTATCCTAGATAGCGTTATCAATATTGAAATGCCGTTATGCCCCAATTGGCAATGCATTTACATGGAATTGGCATTTGAAATATAGTAGGGGAACTAACAGACCCAGTATATAAACTATTTGATATGAATTTATAATAAGGTAACTGTTTAGTACAATATTTTAGAATGTTTTCTCACTGGTAGGTTTCTAACCATCTCACTGCTAGAGCTAGTTGTTCTTGTCATTGAAACAATTTGATTGCTTTATAATCCAGATCTGAGAATAAGACTCCTGCAGATATTTCTTCTATCACATGCAAATGTTATAATTGCTTCACTAGGCTCAGATTTCACAGTTTGTGCATATTCCTTCTTCGTATAGTGACCTATCTATTATAGTTAGCATCTTTACGTATGACTGGTGTTGAAGAATTACTTTCCCACTATGGGGTGATAGTCAACAATATATGACTCAATACTGACATGTTAAATTATAACTTCAACTTCGATATCTTACTTTCTACTTGTTTAGTAGTTAAAACATCTGCTGCCAAGTAGCTTGGTAGTGCTTCATTTCAATCATACTAATGCTAATCTTAAATTATATTTCTCTGTATTTGTTTCAAAGATATTATGAATTACCAACCATACATTACCACAATTGATAAAATTTAAGCCATGTGTACTTGCTTAACTGAACAGTTTGGTATCCTTCAGACCACTCATCACCAGCAGATGCCCATAGTATGTCAGATAGACCATGTATAGTTTTCTAATATTCAATGACTGTGGGGTATTTAGATATAATCCTGTTCCAGAGTAACAAGGCTGCAAGACTCCTTGTATTCAAATATCACATCATATCCAATATACAGCTCATTGAGTAAATTTGGAACCCAAATTTGCATTGTTCTGCTAGTTTGGCATATTGTATATTGTTGATAAGTTGCTGCATTGCTTATAGTTTTGTGATCATTTTGGCCATGCTGTATTCGGGCAACAACAGGATACCTGCACAATACCTTTTCAATTCCTCAGCATGCCATTTACACTCTGCTAAGCATTCAAAATGTGGTTCAAGGTCAATCCAGCCAGAGATAACTTGATTGGCCAATTAGCGATATCACAAATTTGTATTTTACAATAGGTAACAAGCTCTTATTATCTCACTGTATTTGCCCTGCAAGCCACTTGGACCATTATCAATGTAATGGGAGAACTGCTAACATAAATCAAACTGCTTCTAACAATCATCCAAGCTAGACTATATGTTTCTTTCCATGAAATGAAATTGCAATAATCTACAAAATAGTTCAAAGGCCAAAATGAAGCTGCATATACTGTAATCTTATACTAACAAAAGATTTGAATATCAGTGGAAAGATTATTGACTGAGTATCGCAAGACCCAATATATATGTTATACTGTAATATGAAACGTAATTATATCAAATACATTGTGTAGTATGATATTCAAACTTCATTCTGCAGCCAGTAATATGAATTGGTAGCATCATTGGAAGTTGTAGATTACACTCAAATATTGAATACTGAAAGAATTCAGGTGACCAGTCTGTAGTGTCATGGATTTTTGGAAACTTTTCCTGCTATACAGAATTCAGTATTCAGATGCTCATATTGGTTGTAATAATATCACATATCAGGATAATGATGCTGGCGGTAATGGCCAGATATTTCACTGCGTTTTTAGTACAGTAAATGCAACAACTTGTAATTGAAACTAATTACATGAATGGCTTGAATACTTGATAATAATTAAGATGGCAGATAATTAGTTTCTTTCTATACAGTCCACTGAGTGCAACATTCTGTTACTTTAAATAGTAGAGGTTGGTTGATTCCATCAGAATATGTTGTGCAGTTGAAGCTATGAATTTTACTTAGATCTCCATACAATACTATTGGTCTGGTTTTCATTCCACAGCTGGTAAAATGACAATTTTAGGGTTTCTAGCATCTCCTCAGCAAATCTGGAAAATATAGATCCATATGGTCTGGATACCAATTCTGGACAACACACAGTGAGAACTGAGTGCTCAAAACATAGAAGCATTCTATCTAATGGGAAACTGGAGTAAAATCAATTTTCAAATCAACTGACATATCTATCTATCACATATTCTGCTAGCTAATACTTCCAATACTGATTGAGTTCCAAAGTATTATATCATTCTGTGCTAGATTTCGCAGTGCAATTTTGAGGATGATTAATTTCACTGTTACTATGTACATTGTATAGAAGAGGACAATCCTAGTCACCTTTATTCACACTGTTAATGCTGTTACTAAAGATGGTAATATTACTTTATAGTGTACATATACCGAATTGGCTGACATTGTGCTCAACATTATTACCATCAGAATCAAAATTGTAGCATTAGATACTGGATACTATTTACTGCTTCATGTATTAAATCTCAACAGCAATTGCACAAATGGATATTGGAAAGTTGCTTTACTCAATGTTGTCTGTTCAAAAATGGTAATACATTGTGTGTAATATATTATATCAGGTATACAGTTTCCAGGAGACTGGAATAATCGGCCTTTTGTTGCTGAAAGTTTTTAGATATATATTAGTTAAATAATATTAAGGTGTCTAGATTATCCTCCCAACAGTTATAAAGCATATTGCTAGCAATTGAATTCTCCTTCTATATTGTATTGTTTAGCATATGAAACATGACAGTTGATTTTCAATAGTTCGACTCACCTACTATGACTGAGATTGTAGATTACCATTGTTGATCTATGGCTATACTTCTTGATAGTTATAATATTTTGGAATAATGTGTCACAATAGGAATTCAGCTCTTGTCTTTGAATATCTGATATCCTATTCAGGTTTAGCAATTGTTTAGTAATCAGTCAGTATCTAGTGAGATAGACTGCAATGTTTGAAAATTCTGAGCTCTAGAAACAAGGATGAAAATATGTGACTATGCTTATTAGCTGTCCAGAAGTTATGAATAGTTTCTGTAATCTGGAGGAGTATAATAATGCTGGTATTGGAATCTATAGTGTTGTGACAAACCTGTCAAGACCATTGATTGGTAAAGTGAATGTCAACAATGACACAAACACTATCTCATTGCTGCTAGCTCTAACCCAAAGCCACATGATGACATTCTCTAGAAAGACTCAGTCTCTCACTGCTGCAAGGTGTTATCACATCCATGAAACACTAAGCCAGAGAAGACACAGACCAAAAACACACAGACCACAGAATACAGATGCCAAATCATGTCTTGCCTTGATCTCCTCCCAAACAACCATTCCCCTGCTAATGCCATTGGAGGCATCAAAGATGGGCCAATTCCCAAACTCGGTAGTTGATTGTGCTGTCGGCTTTAACACTCTTCAATCCAGATCAACCACTCTTCTGAACATAACACACAATCCTTTTATGTTATGTTGCCATTTCTAGTATTGCATTGAAGAATAAATGTTTACCTTTCATCGGTACTACTCCAACCAGTTAAAGAGTTATTGATTTCCATATGCAGCCTCTCAGACCCAATCATGAGTTGTGCTATTGGTGTCTTTGCTGTATCAGTGTCAATACTGCAGAGGCTTATTCATAGCAATATGGACTGCCGCTTGACAAATGAAGCAGAAGATCACTCTGTCTCTTTTAACCACCAATGGTCATAAGCAGTTGTCTGGTGGTGGATGCTGGTGTAGTAGAGTATGTCTCATTGTCATTGTCTGCCACTATGTAGGTGTCATTATCCGAGTGAGTTTCAGTGTCAGAGTTGATGTCAGTCATAGTGAGTAGAACAGTGTCAGTGTCAGAGTCAGTGTCGGTGGCATTGGCAATGTAAGTGTCGGTGACGATCTCAGTGTCAGCATCAGTGTCAGAAGCAGGGACTGCTGATGTTTGGGTCACAGTCAGTATTGGAGTCAGTGTTGGAGTCAGTGCAACAGTCAGTGTCGGAGTCAGTGTCAGATTCAGTGTTGAGGTCAGTGTCAGAGTCAGTGTTGGAGTCAGTGTCGGTGTCAGTGTCACAGTTACTGTGGGTGTCAGGGTTGGTGTCAGGGTTGGTGTCGGTGATGGTGTCAGGGTTAGTGTTTGTGATGGTGTCAGGGTTGGTGTCAGTGTCCGGGTCAGTGGAGGTGTCAGCTTGCATATCACTGTCCTGGACAGTGTAGGTGTCACTCTACCATTCAGTGTGGCGGATAGGATTGGTTCCCAGGCTGGGGAGAGTATCAGTGTCGGTGTGAATGTCAGCATCCATAATGCTGTCCATGGTGGTGGCAGTGTAGTTGTCAGTGTTGGCATTCGTGTCAGTGTCAAGATTGGAGTTGGTTCTGCATGGCTGTATGTTGATTCATGACTAATCTCCATTGATCACATTTCGGTCTCAAATAACCCTAGGAAACTCATTCTGATAGATTGTGAATCCCTGTACACTGCCTCCTGGGTAGATGAATTAGGTGATTGACATTGAATGTTTAGGGTCAGAGGTAAACACCAACCAGCTCCTAACCAAGCTTCCTGGTTTCCACAATAGAGGAGCATACAATGTTCATGGCCCTGTGGCAATAATTGGCACAGCGGGTGTCTTGAGTCTGTTGTGGCAAATTACATACCCCATGCATTCCTCTAGCGGACCAACCACAGGGCTCCCCAGGGGTGACATGTGTCTGTTGAAATGGCAGAAGATCTCCTGTCCAGTTTCGGCCCAGTTCTCATTGACTATGGAACTACCATAGTGGCTGTCACTTTTCTTGGCTGACAACCAGTTGACCTGATATGAAATCACTTCAAATCCATTCTGATGTTAACCTGTTTCTTGTCATACTGTACTCCATACTGGTCCCAAATGTGTCCTGTTGACATATCATTCGGTTGGGATAATCATGAATGGTTGTAACACTCATCATTTCAGCCATGGCAACAATGGGTGTTCAATATGCATTTGGGTGTGAGATTTAGTTATGGGGAAGCATTGTGTTCACCATTGACCTTGCATTGTGAGTCAAGACAGTGTCCTGCTTTCGCACATTTTCGCAATGCATCTGGGACCATATGGTGTTGTTCGTATTTGTGTTTCCAATTCCACAGTCATCTTTGCATGATGGGTTTCAACCATGGAGTCTGGATTGTGGTAACACTTGAGCTCATAACCTTTTGTGATGAAACTTTTGATGTAATTGATTGAATAAGCCTAGGCTAATGATGAGACATAGCAATTAGAGTTGCTGGCTGCCCTAACTAAAAGCCCCATGATATTGTACGCTGGAACAACTCGGTCTGACACATCATCGCATGGTTGTTGGATACAGTTTGGTTAATCCATGCAGATACCCCAGCAATTGCTATTTGCTGAGAACAACCAACTTCATAGTTCTTCCACTCTGATTACAATAATATACATTTGCTTGAAGTTAAAGCTTCAAGTTGTAAATTGGGTAATGAATTGTATTAATGTGTTATTCATATAGAATAGTGACAGAGCAATAGCTGATACACAACTAATTACATAAATGGTGAGATGAGTAACCCATTTATGGGAGGTGTCCCAGAAGCTTCCTCATATGCCATGGAATATTCTGCACTTTCTATATCTTCTTTATCCGGTATTTGCCATTTATTTATTCTACTCATATTATGATATATCTGGGCCTTTGTTGTTGAAATCTGACTCTTCTGTATCAGAGAATATCATTTCCAAGATATTTCAATGCATACTATATGTATACTGTTTCCCACCTCTGTACCCCGTATCCAACTACACCTGCTCTCTGTATTTCCTCTCCCTGTTCTCCTTCATCACTACTCTTATCAATACATTTCTCAATATGACATATTTCCAATCAGTTCTATTTGGTATACAGATCAAGTGTTCATGTACTTGTAACAATATTTTCCAACTTTCTTGGCAGTATTAACCCAACCCAAGCAGCCAGTTGTAGACTATATTCATTTGGCAAGATGGCTTCTTAACACTTCTGTATTCTTACAATGAATATACCCTCACCACAATTCTGGCATTATGGATCAGAAAACTGGATTGGTATTACACTAAATATAAGAAATGATACATTGAAAATCATAGTATGCTATCATCATAGCAGCAATAAAATTGTAGCAATAGCAGGACAGCAACAACATGATAGAAATTACATTTTGAAAATTACATATTGGTAATCACATGGTAATACAAATATGAGTCAACTTACCTAATCACTTGTATACAGTGTATTTCAACCATTCAACCATCTCACTTGTAATGTACTGGTACAATTACCACATCCAAACAGTTTATACTAGTGTTATCCATTGACAATAGGATCTAAATGTCAACAGAAGATGTAATTCTAATATATCATACGTACAGCTTGGTCAACTTAAGTGTAGGTAGAAAGCAATATAAAATTATTTCTTGATAATTGTCTAGCAGTAATAGTTATCTCATGTAATGGGCTTGTGATAGAGTAATGCAGTTGATATTATATATTTGAATTGCACGTACTTACTCCATCCTGTCAAATCCAGACCTAATCATTTTGTCATATTTGTCCCTGTGGTAAGCACAATAGTTGTGTGCGCTATTGGTATTAAGAGAAAGATTTATTTTATGTTCGACTTGATCCAATTGATATGGGAATTATTCGAATCTAATCCCACTTAGTATGGAATATTTTAAAGCACAAATTTGTTTATATATCAATTATTGTGTACTTCTACCATGTCAATGTCTAGATCAATCAGGGTGATTGCTTACTATATTTCAATCTCAATAATGCTGCTGTATATTGTATAGTAAATCCCAAAGTCTAAATTTATTAATTGAAGATTAACTTTAATATATAGGCCAGAAAGTCAATTTAATTTTCAATGGAATCACAAGACCTATGGTATACATTGCAATATAACCGGCATTTCAAATCATCATTCACATGATCCTTGTGGTAAATAGTATGCGTGGTACAACTAGCAGGGGAGTGGGGCACTCCATTCAGACCTAAATTTGGCACGATTCTCAATGCCATTCTGTTTGTACATTATTGACCAGAAATATCTTTGCAACCTTCCAATACCAACTTTAGATACATTTCTACAAAATTTGCTAGGCATGTATAGCTTGGAATATATCCTGATTGATTAAGATCCAAGTACCGAATATAAGTTATTCATACTTGATATTATACTACTTGAGTCTAATGTTAAATATGATGGAGTAGTAATCACAATATACGAGCTATTATATTGTTGCTACACCAGACATTTTGGGGTCTTGTTGAATAACAAGGTAACTTGCGCTGGCATGTATATTTATTCTGTACAAAATCACCAATCAATTGACAAAAGAGATATTATCACAATCTATCTGCAATTTCATAGGTTACACACTCTAGTATATTAGCTTCTATCTGTCAGTTGCCAACTGGTAGGTGCAACAACTAGTCAATATAATATGGTACTTGGTAACTAGTAGCATTGTTTTAATATATTGCTTCATAATATATGACTTCCTCACATTTTCGTTCAGAATACAATGTTTCATAATCATCATAACTATCATTGCTACTGACATTTGTACATTATTCTTGCAAATGTTGTACAGTGCAATTTTCTTTGAATATGACCAATCATCATACATAGTTATAAGTTCGGGCACCCTAATGAACATTCAAATCTCCTTCTCCTCGAAATGACGAGCCTTGAAATATTGATTGGTAATGAATACCCATTACATTTGAATCGGCACATTTTGCTTCACTTTGTCTGAACAGCTGCCAGCAGTCTATTATACATCTATTAATCCTGCAGTTATGGATCCTGTGCTAAGCTGCAGTGAGTAGATCCATCAAATTTAGTCCTTAGCATTATACTGGATTTTGTCATTATGATATATGGTATCACAATTGGAGTAGGCAACCTTGGAGTGGAAACATAACAGGAACGAACTTTAATTGGGCAGTGCTTGATATGCTAGTAATAGAAATTGATTTACATATGGTGGTAGTGGATATGGTAAATATGGAAGGTTTGATTTGGATACAGCAGTAGTAGATCTAGTGGATTTGGAATCAGTGGTAGCTTTGGTAGCCATCAAGATAGTGGTAGTGGATAGAGAAGATATCAACTTTGAAAATTTACCAATTAATCAATCTGAATTACACTGACTTTAAATAACTCAGCTAAAGCTGTTAGAGCTCTACTTCAAGTGGTAATACTTAGGGAATACCTAGCAATATCACTCGGATATACATTTGACAAAAGCAAAATTACAGTACAAATTGCATAATATGTAAAATATATTACATATACACTTAAGGAATGATGTATAACACTTGCAAGAGTGAAATTCCATAGATAACATGAATATCAACCCCCAACTACACTGATCATAATTCTCTGTGATATAGTAATAATCTATATTAAGTTATTGTTTCATTCCATATCTTTTGAATTTAAAATACCCTGTATTGCTTCAGTTAAATACCTACAGAATTCCAGCTATTTTGAAGTATATATCACCATATGCTATTTGAGAATAAAGAAAGACATAATGTAAAAATTAACAGTACTCCTTGGGTAGTGGCAACAGTACTAGTGGTGTGCATTGTGAACATAAGATGCATATATGAACTTGCATCTATCTGTATAACATCTATTTATCATGTCACTGTTTTCGCGATAAAGATATCTTGGGCAAAGTTAATCTTGATCTGCATAATATTGAATTAGGAGAGTTTATATTGTATACTAGTCCATTCAAATATGATAATGCAGCTATCATATCATTACTGAAATGTTTTGTGTAGAAATATAAGTTGATCAGAAAATTGTCAACTATACAAACTATTACAAACGAGTGGGATAGTTATGAGTAAAGTTGCAAGTTTGTAGAAATATATTAACAGAATACATTATATGATATATAACTATGTGACATCTGTAAGATTTGCTACTTCATAAGCAGATGAATGTCTAGATACATTTGAGTTATTGATTATTTAAGAGGTTGGGATATAGTAGCTGAGAATATTGTATTAATGACTGCGGATAAGAGGCTTGAAGTGAGAATGCTTACTGAGTTGAAGTAGTATGCCTCATGACATCATATTTCTATATTGGTACAGTATGGTTGGTTACTAACTATCTGTTTAAAGCAATTGCCAATCAACGTAATTAACATGTGGCAAAAATAAAATTCCAATATAGGACTATCAGGCTTCTTATAGGTAGATATTCAAACTACTAAACAGATGAAACATAATGTGTTCAAGTTGAAGTTATAATTCAAAACAGATGAATTGGCAATACCTTGCACATCATACCTTCAGGGTAAGAGAGTGACAATTTACAACCAGTTGGGCACAACCATAATAACAACAGGGAAGTATGGTTGTGTGTTCTCCAATGTGCAGAAATCTTGAAAATACCTCAATACAATAGCCATTAGGACTACCTGATGTGATGGGGCCATATTGGGCAAAGTCTGATTTTCAGGGCTTAACTACGAAAGAATCACACATCTCCACCCACGCAAAATGCAATCTCCAGGAGCAATCAACACTCAGAATGTCAGTAGCAAAGAACAAATTAAACTATCATTACAAAGTCTATTACCAATCATATCTACTCCTCCAACTTGTAAAAATTCAATACCTCATTACTCCATACTCTGACCAAGAGCATCAAACACTGCACTCAGTAATAGTGGTGCCAAATAATCATTGCTATATCTGTAATACATAGAAATGGTACTGCAATCCAATACCTGAGAAATAATGTACTATCCAGGTGTCACAGACTTTATATACAACCTGAATTAATATCTTGCCATAGGGCATGTCCCATCTAAAGGCTTTGAAGAAAATTTCAACAAAGAAGATCGTCATTATGATTTTCACTACTCTTAGCTTGCATTGGACTTTGGACATAGAACTATGAGATTTTGGAAATATGAGAAACTAGATACTGAACATCAGCAAAAAAATATTCCGTTCGGGCGGAATGGCTCCGTCAGAGTGGACGGGCTCCGTCAGAGCCATCAGAGACACCCCGGTGGCAGATTACTCCGCGCCCGGCATCAATACAACACGTCGCGTTGTATATCGCCCTCTGATCGCTGTTTCACTGTCTCTTCGCGTTCTGTCGGTCTCCTATTTTAAACGATCACTCTGGCGTTGTGGCCAACTGTGACAATACGTCGGAATGGGTTCATTGGGTACGTGCTTGCATCGGGATTGCAATGCGATGGGTGACGCTGCGAATATCTCTCCTCGCGTTCCGTCTACCTGCGCGCAAAATGCAATTCACTTTACTAATTATACACATCATTCCAAGTCGCCAGATCTATGTGGCTATTGACAATCCATTGCTCGTTCCGTCCGTCTCCTGTCTTACTAGTAGTAGCTATCTCTGGAATTACGTCCGCGCAGCCGACAATATTTCCCACGCTGAAAACTTGCAAAGCAACGGCTGCCGGTGCTTTTCTCACTTTGACAAATTTCGGGACC
>Ga0307515_10007515_pt1 | contig 21534 bp, 14 predicted proteins | sample 17_EM_MG_FD_194513 | JGI IMG/M metagenome (GOLD analysis project Ga0307515, IMG submission 194513) | Populus trichocarpa ectomycorrhiza microbial communities from riparian zone in the Pacific Northwest, United States - 17_EM | ecosystem: Host-associated > Plants > Roots > Unclassified | place...
CTTAGTAATAAATGCGGCATTTAGCTGCTAAATGCTAGGAAATGCTAGAAATGCTGAAATGGCAGAAAAGTAAAATCAAATGCTGGTAAATTTTTTCCTGACGAACGCGTTAACGCGTTGTTGTAGATAAGGGTCTTTTTTTAGGGTGGGATATTATTAAGGCCTTCCTAGGTAATATAGGGAGAGCTTAGTATAATGTAACGGCTTGTATATATGCCTCTAAACTAAAGCTTATAGATTACTATTTAATAAAGATACTAAGCTAAGGAGAAGGAAAGGGGTCGTGAGGGCTAGTGTTAATAAATAGGTAGCGTAAGTCGCTAAGGCGCTAGCAGTAGATGAGCTAATAGTAGGCGAGCTAATAGTAAGAAATAGTACCAGACAGTATGCGACAATACTAGATAGTATGCGATAATATAACAGGTGGCAGAATATAGCAAAGCTTGGTAGGTAACGCGCTCTAGCACTGTTATAATAGCTGGTTAAATAAAGAAATGGGCCTTAAGTGGCTCCAATATTTTAAGCGTTATACTCAGCGAATAGAGGCATAGGAGGCCTCTAGAATTAACACCCTAAACGTCGAATACTATAGCTACCGATTGCTTATTATAGATAGATACAGCTCTTATACTAATCTTAAGTTTATAGAGTTCTGCTAGAAGCATAAGATTATTCCTATATATCTTTTACCTTACTTAACCCACTTCCTGTAGTCTTTAGATCTTATTATCTTTTTAGTAGTTAAGCGCCTATATTTAGCTAAAGTCGACAAATATATAGCTTGTGGTATTACTAGTATTAATAGAGACTACTTTTTATAGATTTTAAGTAAGATTAGGCCTTAAATATATACACCTAAACTAATTAATAGTATATTTAAAGCTGCAGGCCTTCTTTCTTTTAACCCTAATTAAGTCCTCTAACGCCTTATAGGGCAACCCTTTGCGCGACTGTGTATACCTTAGCCCCTAAACGAACTAACGCTTTTATCCTTACCTCTGCATCTAAAGACTCTAAAAAGCTATTCTAATTGAGCTCGGTACAGCTATACAATCCATTATTTAAATACTACTCCTAAAGCGATTGATGTTGTTATTAGGAAGCTTATAAGCCATATAGATTTAATAGATAAAGGCATAGAAATATTACGGCTAGAAAATACAGAGCTTCGCAATGGCGCTATAGATAGGAGAGCTAAGAAGAAAAAGAAGCGGGTAGTACTTTCTACCGAATTGATCCTTACTACCGAATTAGCTAAAGCACTTATTAACGCTAAGGAGGCTACAGAGGAGGCTAAGCAAAGGACTAAGAATATTAGAGAGCGGCTTAGAAAGGAGGGGAAGGAGATAGCTATAATTGCTAAGGCACAAGTTTAAGAAAGGAAGGAGGCTTGGGCTGCTGCTATAAAGACTAAAACGGCTGCAGATTAACATAAAAAGGACCTAGGAGAGGCAGATCGGGCAGCAAAAAGAGCGTAGAAGGCGTTAGTAACTATGGGCAATATAGCAAATAGGAAGAAGACTACAGAAGCTTATATGGCAGCTGCTTAAGTAGTAGAGGAGGCGAAATTTAAAGCAGAAGCCTTAGCAATACTACGGAAGCAATAGGAGGATTCCTTTGTAGTAGCTTTGGAGGATATAGCTCACTCTAAGGCTCTATAAGACGCTGTAAAGAAGGTAAAGGAGGCCTCTTAGCAGTCTATATAGGCAGATGAGGAAGTGGACGATGAGGAAGTGGATGATGAGGAAGTGGATAATGAGCTAAGTAGATTAAGCAACGATGAGGTATTGGATGTAGATGAGGATATTAATATAGGCGACGTCACGGTTTTAATTAAGTAGCAGTTAGTACTAAAAACACCAAAAAATATTGGTATAGGGGCTCTATTATATAAAAATAAGGCTTCATAAAACCTCAGTAATAGTGTAATACTGTGCGATGCTTTTTACTAGTATTGTCCCTACGATCGGGCATTCGGCAGTATTTTGGTGTTCCGTGAGCCTAATTAGGAAGGCGGTAGTTCGACCGTCATAACCCTATCGCCGTCATAACCCTATCACCTACGTTACACCTGATTATGATGCGGCTGGCAAAGGCGTTGAAAAGCTTCAAATTGACTATTAGGTGAGGTTGTTCGGCAGTCTCTTTTTGATATTCAGCTGCCAAGACGGAATCACTGAATTCGGGTTAGTTGGTGGCTTAATAGTAAGCGCTAACCACCGGAATTGAAGAGACGCTGTACATCTAATTCTGCTAGCTCTACATACTAATTTAGGCGAAACTCAAGCAAAATTAGATGCCACCCCTGTAAATCAACTGCACACTCTTCATCTAGACCCACCCCCCCACCGACCCACTTTCCTATCTAGACTGCCCCCTTTACTTCTCTCTTTGCCTCTCTCTTTGCTCCTCCCTCTGGTCCTCCCTCTGCTCGTGGCTCTACTTGCGCCTCTACTCGTGGCTCTACTCATGCCTCTACTCGTGTCTCTGCTCGTGCCTCTGCTGCCTGTGTCCCGCCCGTGCCTCTCTTATATAAAAAGAGAGACGCGTAGAGAGAGACGCGTAGGGGAAAACGCGTAAAGCACATAAAAGTACGTGCACCTTCGTTTAATCGTCCGGCAGCTTACGGGGCATGCAGGGGCGGAGGAGTATTGGTAAACATTGCATTTGTATGGCTTTTACTAGTGAAATAGGTGCCCGAGTAGTGCCTTGGCTACACTTACCGCCTGCTAGGCCGCCGCTGATCAAAAGATTCGGGCAGTAAAGTTAGTTAGTGCCAAGAGTTATTGCCCGGATCCTGTCCGAAGTTTTAGTTCGTGTTCCGGTCTCTTATCTGTCTATATATTTCTTCATCCATAGACCACTCAGTATACAAGTACATTTGCATGAATACAAAACAACCTAAGCCTACGTATTCTCTTGCTGCGCAGTGTGATCCAATACAATACGGTCCTCAATTTCAAGCTATGTGTTCAACCTTTTCTGACTTTCTTATTCTCTGACCCCAAGGTCTCCACTGCATGAATTTTGTGGCTCCATCTCCGTCAGGATGCTTTCCTTTCATCAACTTCGCTCTCGTGTGCATGTACCATAATCGCCAAACCATTATCACAACCACCGTCAACGGCGCAGCAATTGCCCAAAGGATCCAGAAATCAGGTGATACCCTTAGATGGTACTGAGCGGTCGAATCAAGCGTGATAAGTTGGGACCCAAACACGCCCGCAACCGTTGCAACAGGCAAAAAGACCATTGTTACGACAGCAATCGTCCTCATGCTCTTACTGTCTCGCTGCATGATTCTAGAATCCTGCTGCGTCACCAGGTTAAAGCTTAGATTTATGATGTTACCCATCCTTCTGTCCATACTCACGATCCTTCTTTGTGTCGATTGGAGCAGACTTTTGCGGTACTCTAAAGCGTCCTGAGTCGAGATATTGCACGGGGTCGGATTCTCTCCAATCAATTGCTTGTGCTTCACACGCAAGCTCTCGGCGGTGAACAAGGCCGCTTCAGAGGATTCATGCAAGTAAATGACGTGCTTGGCGACATTATGCAACCCAACAAAATCAATCGCACGAGCTGCTTGCCCTGGTGTTGAAGTGTTATCTAGTGTTTCCTAATGCCCCCCGGTCAGCATCGTCACAATCCGCCCAAATTCCCACAGTAAGGTCACCTACAGTCTCGATCTCTCCAAATACGTCCCCTAGTAGCCACGCTACCTGATCAATCAGCGCAACCAGTTCCTCAAGTACCAAATCAAATAGAATGTACGGATCCTGCATCACATCGTCACAGCTGAAATCTTTCGCCAGCCTTTCGAACCGGTTGACCAGAGCAAGTGGCGCCCCAAAACAGATCAGTGTTACGGCATCGCTGGCTTGCGCAATTGTCGTGGAGGCGCTACTGCTCCAACCGGAGTTGTTCCGCGGATTTCTGGGCTGCGTGAGCTGTGATGACTGAAGCATGTAGCCGGATTGGACCCAGCTAAAATCCGCTTGGCTTTGCGACTGCGGAGACTTCTTGTCGTCAGTCTGGCGAATGGGTGCGGCAATGTTTTTGATTTTCGGCAGTCCGTTAAGACCGGTCTCGGTGTTAATATTTTTGCACAGGAAGTGGAACCAGGAGTCTGTATGGTTGTCAGCAACATGTATCGAGAGGTGTACTTGTATATAGATGTTCTTTCACACTGTGTTCCGTCTTCGTTTAGCGACCCAAATGACTGCGATACCGACTGTATGCGCTCTGACACGAAGCTGCTTGGGAATTTGTATTCCTTGAAAAGGGCCATGAGGCCGACGATGGTCTTTGGGTGGGGCACGTCTAGGGGAGCAAAGCTGCACTTCCTTCAGAACTGACTAGATCGCGGATTTCTTCAGGGGGTTTACATTACACGGAGGCTGCAGCGCTCGCGAGCATTCAGCTCATCAATGTTGTTTAGGATCACGTCTCGGCCAGTAAGGTCCCCTACGACAGTTGCCAGTCAGTCGTGTTGCTTAAGATTACGGGCTACCGGCGATCTGTACCTTGGTTCCATTCGAAGACTCGCATTTTCAAACCACCACCATCTGGGTTTCCCGCATGATCCTCGAAGATCTCGAAGGGTTTACTGTCCTGGCTTAGAGTCCGCATTGACACGACCTTCGGGCACTCTTGCTTAGGACTAGAAGTAATAGTCTTCATTGTAGACGCAGCCCTGTTCGGACCAAATTTAGTCTCAACTTGCACAGCAGTCGAATCCATAGAAGAAGATTTACTCCACCCTCTAGCTATCGATTTCGACGCCGAAGACTTGAGAAGTTATACAAGTAAATATACTACCGCCAACCCTTGCGCAAATGCTGATTGCGGACTTTCAAAAGTTAATAAACTCCCACAGCGCCTTCAGCGCAAGTTGGGGCTGAGACCAGTCATGGGGTCTACTAGTGGGAGACCAGTGGGCTCACAGCACCAAATCCTGGTTGGCCGAGAACATAACCAAGAACTTGGAGCGACAGGCAGCAGCAGAGTCCGAAATCGGGGTTTCACGGATGCAGTAACCAGTGCTACACAAGACGCCTTGTGGAAAGTGGCGCAAGGCTGAGGGATGCGTCAACGCCTAATCGAACGTCAGCACTCTATCTTGGTAGCGCGTCTTCGGTGATTGACCTCGTGTTCCCTGCGCAAGCTTTGCATCAGATATATTATTGCGCCTGCCGCTCGAAGCCAAAAAGAGAGTGTTTGCCAGTTGACCGGTCGTGGAGCTTTGGCATCGCAAACCACTCATTTTATGATTCTGTGAACGTTAACCAACACCGCGCTTCAGCGAATAACGTGGAAAACAAAACCTACATAGATTGCCCAGGTAGGGCTGGCGGATAATTCCGTATTCAAGCCCCACGGTCTAGGCAAAGATCGCCTGGCCACGAAAGCGGCCAGCTTGCAGTAGCCAGGTTTTCGTGGCTTGCGCCAAGCCTCCAATGCGACCTTTGCTTGCGCGTCCAACCACCATTACGATATTACCAAAAGTTTGAGCATGTACGCCCTGTACGACGGTGATTGTTTGACCCGACTAATAGGCATGGCCCGTCTAATCCTCTTCCATTTCAAAGATTAGCATGCAGCTTGGCCGATTGCTTTTACATAACTTGACACTTTACCTCCCAGGGTCTGAACGCCATGTTTCCTGAAGCAACCCGCATTCAGTGAGTAACAGGTCTCGTGGGAACTAGATGGCTGTTTTCGCCAGCATCGCCAGGCTCAATTGGCGGTGGACGTCCAGGGGTCCCCTACGCCGTCATCTTGTCTTTCTATGGTAATCGACTCTCACCATGGGAGCATGTCGGCCAAGACCTTATTTCACCCTCCAGTTACCTTTCCAGGAATGTCAGCCCATGGAAGCACGACAGCCCGGTCAGGGCCGGCATACCCTACCCCCAGAGGGAAATCAGGGCAAATGGCGCTCTTCAGGAGGATACTAAAGGTCGGCAATGCTCGCTCATTGTCTCTATAGCATCGACCGGACAGTTATACTTTTGCGTTACGTCTTCAGCCTTGTCTATAGTCTGCACACTTCATCCCTAATGGTATGCTCTTCATAGCAGCACATCATAGGAGAGATCACTGAACATCTACTGTAGGCATACCCTCCCTTGAAACATGGCGGTGGATTTGACCCAAGCACCGTCCCAAGCAACAGCTTTCCACAACCTCGTCCTGTAAGACTGCAGGACACACCTTTACGTACATTCTCCGGTGACTTATCGCTAATTGAGTTTTGTTCAGGCACTTCAACAGCACTGCGGCGGTGGTAACTTCGATCCCTCGCAATCGTATATCGGTGAACAGCCTTCACGCCCGACTTACCAGCAGTACGCCCGGCACCCTCAACCAGCTCCGGTACAACATCCGTACCCTCAGACAGTTTACCAGCAATCAGTGAGTATATGCCGCGAACCGTAATTTGGGCCAAAGGTGACTGACCTTTCACGCCAGATGAACCAACAACCAAATCAATACGGAATCCAGCCTGCCCCGGTCCAGCAATACAGAGCCCAGCCCGGCTTTGTAGGCGAAATCCTACGTTGCTTTTGTCTTTGAGCTTTTGGTAACTGGGGGAAGCATAGACGAAAATGAAAGCCGAAGCGACTGCATACGAGATGCCGGGTCCTTCAAATGGAGCTGAATATCCTGAGTACCGTGGAAACCTTCCAGTCCATACAACCGCTGACGTAGATGAGTACAACGGAGAGGTTACTGTACGTAGTCTATGCTTCAATACAATGCTCAGTCTCCAGGCGTATTATCCGTGACGCTAATTGTCTTCAAAGCGCCGAGGCCCTGTGCGCCTCAGAGGCTATCGACACATCTTCGACCCCTACACCTCCGTCAGATGGAACTTCCCTCACTTCTACCGCAAGCCCGGGTTCGGCTACGAGCATCTAGGCAATCATCGCCATAGCGATGTCTTCAACCGCGAATATAGCGGTGGATACGACGATCGATATCTTAGCCCATATGATGGCAAGATCAAGCGCCTGGTCGTGCAAGCTACTGATGATATCTACGACAATACAGAGAATGGGACTTGGCGGCGCACCTTCATTCGGAACATTAGTCCGTTCTATTTGAGGTTGGCCAATTGGCCGTTGAACCATGTAGATTATACTAGGAATGGGGGCCCGACGAGTGAAGATTGGCCCATGATTTGTGTGAAGTGGTTCATTGCGTCCGTTGCAATTACGTTTGTGGTGAGTGTTACCTCGCGCACCCGGATGAAGCCTCAACTTACATTCTTTCGCAGATTGGTACGCCAACGCCCGCCGAAGGCCAGGTTAGGAACAACGGCAGATACGATGTGTTTCCCTATGGGTACAGCGGCTACCCAAAAGTCTGTCGCAACCTGCTCGAGAGCGATACATCGATTGCTCGGCGTGTCGGAGAGGAGACAAATCCAATTGCTGAACGTATCCTTCGTCCGAGATATCTCTGCTTCTTGAGGGAGCCGGGTACGCCCGCCATGGTTATGAACGTTGAGGAGTAAGTTGTCTTTCGAAGTGTATTGCTCCCCGGCACTGACTTGGCACAGATGGATTACTCAGTACAAGTCCGAGCGAACGCTGGCGTACGTGTTCGTGGCATATACTGCTGAACAGTTCAGTGCCCTGGAAGACCTGCGGGAGCTGCACCAGATCGCAGACGCAGCTGCTCGCAATGCTGGTGTGCCGGCGTACTGGGTTGGGTGCAGCTGTATGCCTGAGACCGAGAACCTGCAGGAGGATGTAAGTACTGTTCATAGCTTTTACACACTTGAATCCTAGGTGCTGATGGAAGCTTTTTGTCAAACTATCACTGACGTGCCCGAAGGTGTACCGCATCGGAGACGTCATCCGCGGCGCTCACTCTATGATCATTGCCGTTGCACGTCCCGTAAATGACACAATGGGTGCACTCACTACAACTGACGAGATGCTCCAGCAGTGGGGCAAGCGCGTCTGGACATTTCCCGAAGTCCTCCTCAGCCCTGCTGGCAAGGACATCAAGGTCTATACACGTGGCACTGACCTGATGTCGCCGCTTCTACTCGCCAAGAACCAATTTGCTGCTAGGGTGTGGCGGAGTGATGGGTTGATCGCTCGACAACTGATTGACCATTATGAAGGAAATCTCATTCTCAACCGGCTTGAACTGGTGACACTCGCTTTGGAATGCCTCCAGAAGAGAGAAACAACGCAGTATTTCCGCGGAGACCATTCGTATGCCCTCATGGGCCTGCTGAGGATCAGGCCGAAAGTCGACGGAACGGATAGTGCGTTCCAAGCGTTCGCTCGGTGAGCTGTCTAGCCATGTATTCGACATCCTCTAGCTAACTAGCTGCCTAGCCTCTCCCTTGCAAATGACAGCGACCAACTCCTCGAACGCCTGATCTGCGTGCTTCCCAAGCACCCGAACCAGCCCTGGCACAGCATGGACGACGCATACGACGCCAAGCTCTGGGACATTCTCCCGCAAACATGCAGCATCGCGGGCATCGGCCACGACGATACCATCATCCTCGACGGATGCCATGCGGCCAACGTCCGCTGGAAGAGCTTCGCCCCCGTTGCCTACAACCGCATCGATAGCTGGAAGCGCTTCTTCGCGAAGAACTTCCTGCATACGGGCGGTTATGTGTTCTTTATTGCGTGCGTGCTGGTAGCTCTACCATATACGAAGACGGCCGGGGCCGTGCTGCTAGTTTACAGCCTTATCTTGATGGGTTTAAGCCCGTATATGCTGAGAGTGCTGTACTTGGGTAAGTTCTGGGGCACGCAGGCTTGGTTCTTTGGGTTTGAGGGATACATGGACATCGGAACTATCGAGCGGCAGATTTTTGGGGGTAGATTGGGACGAATGCGGTGGACAGCGTTTGGGAGTCCACTGTCGAGACACCATAAGAATGGGTATGGTGAGTATGTCGCTGATGATCCGGCGTGTGATCCGGAGACGAGGGCGTTGATTGAAAGAGCCAAGCGAAGCCCCCCTGGTGAGCAGAAGGTAAGCCATCACCTCAATCCCATACGAGGTATACAAGCTAATATATCTCAGATTTTCACCATAGTAGACACAAGTACTATGACCGTGACCCTCTTCGCCGCTGCCCGTCCACCTATCGCCTTCATTCTTGCTGGCTCGGAGGGTGGTATGCAGCGTGCTATCGGCTGCTCCTATGATTGGACCACGGCCACGCTGTACAGAGAGACGGTGTTGAGGCTCGAGACCCCGGTTATAGATCAGATGAACAGGATCCCGAGGGTTAAGATCGGGTTCAAGAGACCACTACATCCGGTTAGACAGGGAGGTGCGGAGAGTACAGGTAGGCGTGTAGTTTAAGGGATTTCTTTGGAGGCTTATAGGGGATAGTAGATGTAAATCTATGATTGCGTCGTTTGGCTAGGGGCTAGGTTATCTAGTGTTGTCGACCTGAATCGGACTTGCTTACTACCGTCTTACTACTGTCTCAGTTGCCTGTTACCATGTTTCTGTTGCCTGCACCTACACCACCATGTATTTATAGCCTCATTTCCCTCATAGATCAATCTACACACGAGTTTTCCTTACCTGCATTTCCAAGTTCGACAAGTGTGGAGGAGTTCTGAGGGCTTTTTGGGGTCCGGGGGCATGAGGGGGGCAGAGTGAGGGCTTCTCTCTGGTAATATTTTTACGTTGACACGCTTCCGGTGTACAGTGGCACAATCTCTTTCCATTTCCTAAATTCCTTTGATATAACATTTGTTATGCTTTCACTAGTAATCACTAAGAATTGTTGAATTTTGTCAGCCTTTGCTTTATGGTCCTCCTAATCTTGACATTCTTTGCCACCTGTCTGCTCTTTGCCAGGTGGCCTCAATGGTCGTACTGTCCCCATGGCGATTAACCACAATTTGCCGCTCAATAAGTACACACAAGTTAAAAGCCAAGACCCATTGTTGGGATGTGTCACACGGGAATGCAGGTGTATGGTGGTGTGAGGACTCCATAAGGTGGAGTAGTCTCGAAGGATGAGAATATATACAACAGGCGAAAGCAATCACGTGATCTCAGGAAGCTCCTGTGGATGTCCACGTACCCCCCCCTACCAACAGGATGTTAGCTTGTGCCAGGGTGGCAGAATATCTAATCGATACAGAGGATTGCGCAAAAAAAGCGGTCCCCAAGGGCTGTTAAAAACAGGGCGCTTACCGCCCGTCCCAAAAAGGAAAGAGAAATCTCCTTTTGCGCAATCCCCCGCAACGATCGATATGATACGCGAGATCATATCGACTGCAAAATTTCAAATTCGGTACATGCATCCAATCTCGCTTGGTTGCCACCAACTGTACATAGTAATTGTAGCGAAGCCGTCTGCTTGGCTGAAGCCGTTCGCGATCGGCCTTCCTTCGAAATGTCGTGATCTTTGTTAAATACGGAGGACGGAGCAGAAAGAGATTTCCCCTTCCTTTTTGGGACTAGCGGTTTTCTCCCCATAAGGTTGCTGAGGTTTTGGGCCTCTTTGGGGGCCTTTGGCGGGTCTGGGGGCATAGACTGCCTGAAACCTCGTTACTCAGACGACAGAGCCCCCATAACTTTAGCGACCTTATGGGGGGTTGCCACTAGTCCCAAAAAGGAAGTGGAACTCTCTTTTTGCTCCGTCCTCCGTATCGTGAGGTTTCCACCCGTACGATATTACCAATTTTCATTGGCAATTGCAGAGACAGCGCTATATTCGCGTTTTAGCAGAGGCATAGGCAAAAGAGAGAAAGAGGAAGCGTATGTCGAGGAAGCGTACGTCAGGCAAGTTTGGTTGCTTCGATTTGATTCTCCTACAGTCACCTCCGAAAGATCGTTTAATCGCGCCAAGCTCCCGAACAGCCGGCATCGCACCCCACCAAAATTTGTAAGAGGTGCGATGTAACGAATTTAATCCACTACTTATTGCCTAAAATGGGCAGAAGACTTGCGCCTGAGGTTGTATATCGAATTAGGGTCAGGATTGAAGCTGGTGAGGACGTGCCAGCTATTGCGAAGGCTATTAACGTGTCTTGTCCTACCGTTTACAAGATATAATTAAACCTTAACCTCTATAACGAGCTGTATGCGCCAGCTAGTCTTATATAAGGTCGACTAAGGCTACTTCTGGCCTATTAAGAGCTTATAAGTCTAATATTTCTTAGTATTAGGTTTCTACTAACGCGTCGCTGGTGATAGAGGCTGCTTAATTTTCTTAAAGACTAACCTACTGCCTATATTAATGAGATGTAGGACTTCCTACTTAATGAGTTTGGTCTCTAAGTCTCTAAAACTACCGTTAGCCGTACCTTATTAAGAGCTTGCTAGTTAAGGAAGGCCGTTAAGGCTTGCGCGGTAGAGAGAAGTTGGGAGCTTTATATATTATAGATTGGTAGATAGGCAATATAGACGGTAGACTAGCTAGTCTTCCTTAATAAGTTGGCTTCCAATAAGAGGACGGGCGATAGGAAGTTTGGCTGGGCGCTAATTAAAAGAGAGTGTAAGGTCTCTCGCCTGTTTAAGAGGTTAGAGAGGTAGAGTATCCTACTAGCGCTATTAGTTAACGGATACCTAAGCTACCTTATCTACTAAGGCTTAATTACGGTAGAGATCTTTAAGCTATTTCTAGAGCAGTAGGTGCTCCCTTATTATACACTATATCCTAGGCCGCGATTTATTCTTATTTTAGATAACGCGTTAATTTATAAGTTAGCACAAATCTGTAATTTACGTAAGGAGCACGGCGTACTGCTTATATTCTTACTACCGTACTTATTAGATTATAACCTAATTAAGGCGATATTTAAGGACCTTAAGGCGTGGGTTAAAAGGAATTATTAACTAGTAGAGATGTTTAAGAGCTTTAAGGCGTTTCTATGCTTTGCTATTAGTTAATTAATAGGAGCTTACGCGGAGGCGTATTATAGAAACGCAGGATATATAGTCTAAATCTATCTACTACCTTAATAGCTTAAAGGTAGAGATCTTGCCTCTTATCCTTGCTAATATTCCTATCTTAAAGTTATACCTCTCCTATATCTTATTAGTTATGCCTTTACCCTCCCTTTTTAATGCCTTTAATGTGTTAATATTCTATATCTTATCTATTAACTTTGTCTTAATTAGCTTAAAAACCTCTCTCTACTGCATATTATTAAACCCTAGCTAGTTAGTAAGCCATTTAAAGAAGAATCTAAGCAGCTTAATTGGGTCTGTCTCTAACCGGATAGGGCTAGAATTATAAGGCTAATTAACCGTTAAATATAGATATGGAGTGTAGTATGGAGGGTATATAGGAAGCTAAGGTTAAGGCTAAGGCTAAGACCTAAGCTATTTAAATAGCAGAGCTTTAAGAAGATTGTTAAAGGTGTTATCCTTCTCCTTTAGCTGCTTTATTTTATTACTTTTATAGTCTTTCTCTTTTTGGTTTATAAGCTAAACGATAATATTCTACGAAGGCTAATCTATAGTAGACTTTTCCTTTAATATCTTACAGTTCTAATGCGCTATATTTTCTAAGCTAATGGAATAATAATAGAGGACGTGATTTAGCGAGGTTAATAATTAACTATTACGCCAATAAGTTATAGGATAGTTACTATAGTACTTATTTGAATAAGACCACCTATTAGCTATTTTAGGGACGTAATTACCGGTGTCCTTCTTAGCGGTAAGTAACTTAGGTAGATTATTAAGTTAAGCTTATATAGCAGTCCTTCTTCCTTCTAATCTATTACCTACTCGCTAACTTGACGTAGATATAGGTGTTACTAGAATTACCTCCTTCTTCTTAATTAAACTTAATGTAAAGTTAAGCCTTAAGGATTTTAATGGCTAGCGTAAATACTACTCCTTTATAATTTTAACCGCCTGCTAAAGGTCCTTATAGTTATTAATCTACTATTAATAGAAGTTATAAGCTCGCGCATTTTTATATAAGGTAATCGCCTTAAGCTACTAGACTCTAAACTTCTATAGTAAAAGATCCCTTAATAGCTTTTCCCTTTAAGCCTTAATTGTAGTTAGGTAGAGTATATTTTGGTCTAATATTGCTAACTAAGACCTAGGTAGAACCTCCTTTTTATTAAATGCCTTCTATATACTTATAAAACGTACTACCACTAGCGGCTTTAGCGGCTCCTCTATATTATCATCTTCTACCTCCTTTTCTCCCTTATTATTATCCTTTATATCTATATTTATTGGGGGCTGGGTAAACGCTAGCAGTAATAGCGTAATTAATAATACTTTAGGGCGTGGAGGTAGGGAAATATGTGTAGGTTAAGGCGCTACCCTAGGTCTTACTTTCTTAGGTGCTGGTATAGAGGGTATTAATATTAAATGGGAGCGCTTCTTTAATGGTTATTATAGCACTGGCCTGACGCATACTATCTTATACTGTCTCATACTGTTTCCTACTATTAGCTAGCCCACTACTAGTGCCTCAGCGGCCGGCCCTACTATTTATATACAATACCCCCTTTCTACCTTCTTCTCCTCTTTATACCACAACGTAGTTATTTAGTCTACTTTATTACAGCACTATAACAGTTTGTGGTATCTTTAATTTGCGCCCCATTATAATTACTAATTCCCTATACCCTAGCCAATTAACCTCCGCCCTAGAGCAATTGCGACCTATATATACCTTTACTAAAACTAATATATCCCTAGTATAGTCTTAGAACGATCCTTAGTTTTTACCTAGCGCCTAAATAGGCGATATTAATGACGCCGAAATAGCTAAAACCTAGAACCCCCGCGACGTTTTCGCAGGCCTCTTTATATAGATATACCCTAACATTATATAGATAATCTGCTGCTCCCTACTATACCCTAAAACCTTTAAGCCTAGTAAAGCTTACGTTACCTTTATTAACTATACTAATAAGTTCCTTAATAATATTAAAGTAGGACTATAGTATATATATAATATAAACACCGCTAATAAGAAAGCTAACAAAAACCTTAGTACCCTTATTGCGTTCTAGATAGGAACTATTAACTCCTAAGTAGAGACTATCGCCATTCTAAAATAATTAACCCCTATAATAATAGTAGTAACCTAGCAGAAAAAATAGAGGTCTAAAGACCTGCTAATATTTAGTAAAAAAGGTACCCTATGTCACGGCACTAACCTAACGCGTTGTTATAACTTGGTGTTGTCATGACACGAGCACAGACCTAACCCCTAAGCGACGTGTATATATACCACCTTACCTCCTACATAGTTCTGCACACGACATCGTTTGTCAATTATACACAGTCACCTCATACATCGTACCTTGACAGTCCGCACGTACTGTGACACCCTACTAGAATAATAAGCTAATTTTAAAACCTAGCATATTAATATTAAAGGAGTCTTTAACCACAACTAAGACTACTTTAATATAGTTTAGTCCTAGATCCTTTATATCTTAGATATACTAGAGGACAAGGCCTATAAGTTTATTAAGTAGGGCCTAGAGCTTATATATAAGAACCCAAATAACACATCTATATAAAAATGGCCCACTAAGGAAGATATGCTTAAATACCTTACTGCCTACTATAAGGTCCTTAATATAACCTAAGTTGTAAAGAATAAGCTTAACCATTTCCCCTAGGGCGATTATAATTACTAGTTCTAAAAGGGAGAACTTAATAAGCTAATAGTCTGTACTAAAAAGATAGATAAATAGAAGGTAGACCTATTCTAGAAGTTTATCTCTCTAAAGATAGAAGAGCTAGCACTTAGACTTACTTATAAAATTAATAATAGCGACTATATAGGTTAGAGTAAGTAAATGGATATATTTACTAAAAACCTTATAAACTATGCATACTAAGCTAATCTTAAGAAGAATACCAACCACCGCCTACCTGCTTAAGCCCCTACCCCTATATTAACTTTAACCCTAGTAATAACTAAAGAATCTATAAACCTTAATATAATCTTAGACACAGTGTGACGGTTCGTCTACATAGCTACCATTGAGGCGTCGTCAGTCACGGATCAACGTCGCCCCAACGTTGCCCCAACAACCAAACATGTACATAGTCGTCTACCGCGCACCCTTCTTTAAGCCCTTACCTTAGTCTATTCATAATATAGCCCCTTATTGTTGCTTAATCTATCAGATCACTCCCACGGGAAGCTAGCCGTGACATTAGACTAAGGTCAACCCTAATTGGCCTGTAAAGGCGACACAATACTAGGTCCAACGGTCAAACGCGTAGCCAGTTCTACCACCACAACTATAGACCAACCGACCCTCTAAGCCCTGCTCAAGGCAGGCAATTGCGACAGTAGATTAAGCAGCTAAAAGAAGAGACTGCGGCAATTAGATTAAAAGGATCACCCTAATTACAATCTCAGCAGCAAGAGGACTTACCTAAGAAAGCAAAGAGACACTATAGTAAGAAAGAGCGCATCAAGGCCTAGTGCACTAGAGATAGCTACCGACCCAGCGCTAGCAGGTCGCGAGGAACCTATAGACGCGACACTTAAGCCGCCAGAGCTCCAACCGTACTATAGCGAGATAGAGCTTTTAGACGATATAAAGAGCAAATAGGACCGTCTTATGGCACAATCGGAAGACAATAAGAACCCTATATACTTCGAGATAAAGACCAAAAGGGAGTTTATAGCCGCGACTACCTAAAGCCTAGCCGAGATACCTATAACCAAACTTATAAAGGAGCTGAGGCTCTAGGGAATATAAAGGAAGGCGTTAGAACAGCAGATCGCTATGCTATAGCGTCTTGCAAATAACCACACGCATAAAGCTATTAATGCGAAAGAGAAGGCCGAGGTAAAGATAGCGGAGCTTAAGGAGCACCTAAATAATAGGACTAACGAGCTCCGCGAGGCCAATCAGAAGATATTAAGGATAGGCCGTAAGGTCACCATACAAGCCCTAGATTAAAAAGACAGCGAGTAAGAAAGTACACCGTTACGGACAATTTAAGAAGGGACACTACTCTCTTAGACGAGCAGTGTTACGGGCTTAGGACACACGGCGAAGTTCCTAGATCCACCTACGCTTATAAATGGGAAAGAACCTACCTATTAGGCCTAGAGCGGCCACGTATAAAATAAGCTTCAATCTAATATAGACTAGTTTTACCGGGACGACCTAGGCTAAGAAGAAAATACAAAAGTAGCGTACATCGAAACGCGTGTAGGAGGCAAAGCTTATAACCACCTCTTACCTTATCTAGAGGTAGAGCGCGACGCGGAACGCAACCCTACTAGTAAAGAGGTACTTAAGTTCCTAAAGAACGTCTTTAAGGACCCAGATCGCCGCATTAAGGCCTAGCAGGAACTTAAAGGCCTTAAAATGCCGTACCTAGGAGACTTTAATAATTTCCAATCTAACTTCATACGGTTAGCAAATATCTTAAGGATGCTATAAGATTAATAGAAAGAGGAGCTTTACAATAAGCTTTACGACAGCCTATACGTCTAAATGGAAGTTAAGGTAGTAGACGAAGACTATAGCTTCCACGCTTATTATAAGACTGCTTAACAGTACGCCTAAGGTCTAAAGCAGATAGGTAAGGAATAAAGTAACCGTAAAGCAGCCTAGGCTACGAAGAAAGCATCTACTAGGGGCGCTAAAGAGACCAAGGGTCCCCCCCCTTCCTAGCAGTCTCTAACTCTAGCACCAGCCGCAAGAGCGCCAATTACCTACTTTAACTATGGCAAGCAAGGACACTATTCTAAGGATTATACAGCGCTAAAGAAGACAGAAGCTAAAGCAATTAACTAAAGCAAAGAGTACAAGATAGTTACTAACTCGGCGAAATCGGAAAATAAGTAGCTCTAGGAGAAGTCTCCTACCTAAAGCAGACCGGAGCAATTAACACAGCGCCCGTACAGCTAAAGGAGATCTTAGGAGGCGCAGCCCTTACGATACTATATAGGATCGCGCTAGGTGGCGTGGCTCTTAACATAGTAAGCCTACTTAACTCTGGTACGGGCGGAGAGGCCTTTATATACTATAAGCTACTGCCAATTATTAAGCAACGACTGCGACCAAAGCTCTACAAGATTAAAGGACAAGGAGTTACCGTATCTGGCTATAATAATTAGCAGACAGATATAATCAGATAGCTCTTTAAGGCGAACCTAGTTATAGACAGTCGACGAGCCCCTATATAGTTCCTATTCTGCGATACAGGCCACCACAATCTTCTTATTAGCCGTAGGTGGTTTAAGAAGACTAGGGCCCTTATTAACTACAAACACTGGGCCTTAGTATAGCTAACTAAGAGGAACTACTACGGCAGGCAGGACGTAATTATACCAAGAAAGGAGCTCTTTCCCCCGCCAATTAACGAGGATCACCAGAAAGATGCAGATTAAAGAGACGCACTGCTAGATTAAGAGCCTATACCTACGCCCTAACGTATTCTTAAACATACAGCCACAATTAGAGAGCTTTAAGAGAAAAAGCCTCCTACTAAAATTACACCAAAACGAGCCCTATACAACCATAAGTATACCTAAAGGATTGATACCTAAGACGCGATAAGGAAGATACAAGACCAGCTCTACCCTAAGCTAGCCTTACTACTAAAGCTAAAAGCAAGGTAGTCCTCGCCTATCGCGGATATCAGAGCTGCGGATATCGCGTTACTTAAGGCTAGGAGATTCTTATACGGAGCAAAGCGTAAAGGCGTAGTAATTGGATCTACTAGCCTCTATAAAATTAACCAGCTAATAGAAGACAAAAAGGGATAGGACACGCTACTAGATTAAGGAAGAACTCCGCCAGCTTATCTACGAAAAGCTACTATAGCCCTATTAAGAGTACGCTAACGGTTTCTTAAAAGCTACCTCCAATATACTACTACCGCATCGCAAGGGGGTGGACCATAATATTGTTCTTAAAGGCGACAGCCACAATCTAGCCCCTAGCCCACTATATAACATATCACTAGAGCAGCTAAAGCTTATTAAGGTCTACCTATAAAAGCACTTATAGAAGGGGTTTATAGTACTAAGCAACGCACCCTTTATAGCTCCAGTCCTATTTGCTAAGAAGCCTAAAAGGGGATAGTAATTCTGTGTTAACTTTCAAAAGCTTAATATAATTACTAAAAAGGACCGCTATCCGCTGCCATTAATTAAGGAAACGTTAACCAGGTTATTAAGAGCGAAAATCTTTACCAAGCTAAATATTCGGCAGGCTTTCTACCGTATACGGCTAAAGGAAAAGGTAGAGAAGTTAACCACCTTCCATATAAGGTACGGATCGTATAAGTACCACGTCCTACCCTTTAGACTATACAACGGCCCTATATCCTTTTAGAGGTTTATTAACAACGTCCTTTTTAACTACTTAGACAATTTCTATACGGCCTATATAAACGACATCCTAATCTACTCAGACAACCCGCTAAAGTACGAAACCTATATTAAGAAGGTATTATAGAGGCTTTAAGAGGCAGGCCTATAAGCGGATATTAAGAAGAGCAAGTTTAACGTTACCAAGACAAAGTTCCTAGGCTTTATTATTAGTACTAACGGGATTGCTATAGACACTAATAAGCTAGCTATAATTAAGGATTAGGAGCCCCCTACTTTAGTAAAGGGGGTGTAATCCTTTCTAGGATTCTGCAACTTCTACCAGGCCTTCTTAAAGGATTACGGCTAAGTCGTATGACCGCTTAGTAAGCTTATAAAGAAGGAAGCATAGTACCCGCTAGGGGAGGAGGAGCTTAAAGCCTTTAAGCGAGTTAAGGCCCTTATACTATCTAGTAGTATAATTAAGCACTACTTACCATTCTAAAACACCTGTATAGAGACTAACGTAAGTGATGGAGTAGTAGCTAGAGTACTAAACTAGCTGTAAAACAATAGGACTTAGAAGCCAGTAGCCTTCTTTTTAAAGACAATGTCCCCTATAGAGATGCGGTATAAGATCCATAATAAAGAGATACTAGTGGTAATAAGAGGCCTATAGGAATGGTAAGGTTACCTTATCGGCCTCTAGCGTACACCCTTTATAGTGGTTACAGATTATTAAGCCCTTAAGTACTTTATAACTAAGAGGCTACTAAGTCTACGGTAGGCCTGCTAGGCAGACCTACTAGCGGACTTTTATATGCGGATTATATATAGGCTAGGTATAGCGAATATAGTAGCCGATACCCTATTACGAAAGCAAGAGGACCTAAAGACGTAAAAAGAGAAGGACGTAGCTGTACGCACTATACACCTAATTAACCCCGCCCTTATAATCGCCACACTAAAGGCAACCTTAAGAGACCCCCTAGCTGCAGCAAATCACGAGTAAAAACCGTACAAGCTAGTTAACTAGATCCTCTAGGCTAATTGAACTAGTAAATCGCTAGTAGGGCTACATTAGTTAGCCAAACAAGACCAGAAGGGTTAGAAACTCTAAGGAGGACTACTCACCCAATTTGGTAAGCTAATGGTCCCTAACACTAACTGCCTCCGCACCTACCTTATTGCAGAGATACACTCTTACTAGGTAACCGCCCACCCAGGCAAGACGAAGACTAGGAAACTCGTAACAGACCAATACTATTGGCCAGGACTACCGTTAGACTGCGATACCTATGTAAGAAATTATAGGACCTATAGGAGGACCTATATACCCCGCGACAAAACCCCAGGCCTACTGCACCCCCTACTAATCGGTGAACGCTATTGACAGCACGTCTCTTTTAATTTTAAGTCCTTCCTAACGGACAAAAAGGGCTTTAACAACGTCTTTATAGTTATTAATTAACTAAGCAAGAGAGCCTTCTCACTACCCTGCTATAAAACTGCTACTGTAGCTAACGTAGTAAACCTATACTACTAACACGTCTAGCGCGTGTACGGCCTCCTAAAGACGGTTACATTAAATTAAGGACCCTAATTTATCTTAGCCTTTACAGACAAGCTATATAAACTAACCAGCGTTAAGTAAAAGCTCTCTATATCTGGTCACCTATAAACAGATAGTAATACAGAGGTACTAAACTAGTACATTAACCAACGCTTAAGACCCTTTATTAACCACTACCAGGACAATTAGTTAGAGCTTCTCCCCTATATGGACTTCGCACAGGCAATCTTACCGCATAAATCTACTGGCTTCGCACCATATAAGCTAGAGCTAGGATTTAAGCCGAGGCTCTACTTTAACTAGGAGGAATGTATACAAGTAACCTTAACACCTTATAAAAAGCTAACACGACAAGAAGCTTAGGCTTTTACACGTAGGACCTAGGACGCAGTTAAATAGGCAAGAGATAACCTAGTAAAGGCCTAAGAGCGGTAAACAATACAAGCTAATAGGCACCGCCGCGAACCAGACTTTAGAGTAGGTAATTAAGTATACATTACCAGGAAGGGCTAGGCTACTAACCAACTAAGTATTAAGCTAGACAGACAGCTCACAGGGCCCTATAAAATTCTAGGCATAAAAGGACACTCATATATTATTAACCTACCCCCAAACATAAAGATGTTAAACGTCTTCCATACCAATCAACTATAAAAGGACCTAGATAACCCCCTACCGGGCCAAAATAGGGAGCCAGAGGAGCTAATTCTAATTAATAGCGAGCCGGAGTACGAGATTAATAAGATCCTTACTAGTAAAACCTACCACAGAAGGCTATAGTATAAGGTTAACTAGGTAGGCCATAACCTGGATAACACCTAGTATAACGCAGACGGCTTTATCGGCGCCCCCTATAAGATTAAGGCGTTCTATAACAAGAGACCCTATAATGCTAAACCACCCATACGGCTATTACAATAGCTAGAGGCGTATCACAAGGACGTAAATCTAGAGCCCTTAGAGGAAGACAATAAAGCAGAGAAGGACGGAAGGGCAAGACAGATAAGGAGAGCCTAACTACAAGGATCGAGGGCGATCCTCCTAGCTTAAAGGGGGGTGATATAACGGTTTGTCTACATAGCTACTATTGAGGCGTCGTCGGTCACGGATTAACGTCGCCCCAACGTTGCCCCGACAACCGAACATATACATAGTCGTCTACCGCGCACCCTTCTTTGAGCCCTTACCTTAGTCTATTTATAATATAGCCCCTTATTATTACTTGATCTATTAGATCGCTCCTACAGGAAGCTAGCCATAACACACGGAGTGTAAGCGCTGTGTTAATAATAGACTATATCTTGCCTATAGCCTACCTAGCCACTAAAAGAACGCCTATAACCTCGCTAAGATAGTAAACCTAGTCCTAATGCTACCCTATTAAATGACGCGAACTAATAACCGCGGACGTGGTAACCGTAGAGTCTATTATAGACGTGGTAACCGCCGAGCCTATTATAGCCGCAGCGGACAACCCCCCCCCCCTTTAACCCTATAGCTTAATTACTCTAAATAATGCCCTATATAGGAGCCTAACCCGTTAATAACGCCTAATATTAGTGACTCCGCGTTAGCGAATATAAACACAGCCACGTTATTAATGAGGTATTGTTTTCCTATACCCTAACTAAGACTAATACTAACACCACTAACTAGACGGACACTAGACTACCTTACT
>Ga0307515_10007516_pt1 | contig 21533 bp, 22 predicted proteins | sample 17_EM_MG_FD_194513 | JGI IMG/M metagenome (GOLD analysis project Ga0307515, IMG submission 194513) | Populus trichocarpa ectomycorrhiza microbial communities from riparian zone in the Pacific Northwest, United States - 17_EM | ecosystem: Host-associated > Plants > Roots > Unclassified | place...
AAACCTTGATAACGAGGTGAGAACAGTGAGCTCATCTTGGTGGGGTGAGGTGTGGTGAGATAAGGTGAGGTGAAGGTCAGCTCACCTTGGTGAGGCGAGGTAAGGTGAGCTCACCTCAGTGAGGTGAGGTGAGGTGAGATGAGATAAGGTGAGGTGAGGTGAGGTGAGGTGAGGGGTGAGCTCACCTCAGTGAGGTGAGGTGAAGTGAGGTGAGGTGAGTGAGGTGAGTGAGTAATTGGAAAGGGTTGGGAATCTCAGGCAGGGATTATTTCCATTTTGGGAAATTTGAAATAGGCATGGACTCACCCAGTGAGTATGATTGGTGAATCTGGTCACATGATTTCCTTTTATGGTAACTCACGGTGAGATTTTCCCACGCTTGAAAGTGGTGCACTTTCTGGTAGGAATATATGTAGGTCACGTGATCGGCCATCTCGGGCTTCGGCCCGGGAACAGACAATAGCCGACGTGGGAAGCCGATCAAGCTGCTCTGATCCGAAAGGTCCAAGCGCCTCGAACTTAGTAAGTTCTGTCCTCTCTATCCTGCTAACCTGGCAAAGTCCGGTCCGGCGGTCGGCGGGGTCCTCATCTTGGAAGCTTAGTAAGCTCTGAATTGGGACAGCCTTCGGGTCGGCCCTTTCGGAGTCCGAAAGGCCGATGGGATGTCCGACTCCACCCCCGACTCCGCTCCGCTCCACGCCGGCATCCGCCGGCGAAGACAGTTAAAGACATTACGTAAGTTCAGGGTAAGGGAAGGCTTGATGGCGTGGGAAAATCTTGGTAAGAGCGATCGATCAAAGGGTCTGGACTCCCATCAAACGTTCCAGACCAATCGCCTTCTTTGATGGGTGATGTGGAAACCCCCATTGAGGTTTGATCAGTGGCTTAAGAAGCTATATAGTGGGTGTGGGAACTGATGAGTCCAGTGGACGAAAGACCGGTGCAGCGATCAAAAGATCTCTCACCTCTTTTCCCCTTTCCCCAACCATCCCCTCCCCCCACAGCTTAGGTAGAGCTCCGCTCCCTCAGGCATTCTTTCACACTTTAAATAAAGTGTCCAGTATCACATTCTGATACTAAAGGTATGTAAGACCCCTCAACCCCGCCTTTGGCGGGGTTGAGGACTCACCAAACAGCTTGCTTTCGTAGGATCCAAGACCAAGACTGCCCTTCTTCAGTTTGCCAAGGACATCGGTTGGGAGAATTTGAAGGAAACATGCAAGTCGGCCAAGATCATCCAAATGGTCCCCTTCCCTAGCAAGCGGAAAGTGATGGGTGTCATTGTCTGTCTCCACTCCGGCCATTACCATGTTCCTCGAGCACTCGCTCCATTATCAAGGCCCCAATGTTTATTTACTTGATATATTTGGTTAAGGGATGGGTTCGTAAGAAGTTAGGAATAAGTAAAAAGTGCGGATAAGTTGAAAATAAGTAAAAAGCATGGATAAGTAATCTAGGAAAAATAAGTGCAGGAAAAGCGCAAATAAGTAAATAAGTAATCACGATGTTTCCTGATGTGCCCTCTCGTTCATACGATCCCAAGGCAAAGGCGAACTCGAGGCTGCCGTCCGTCGTGCTGATGAATTGGCCACTGACAATGGGAGCTCGGACAGTGTCTCTTCCGCTGATGCCATCCACAGCAATCCCACCTTCCACAGCATGTTCTCACTTTTCGAGGGCTTCTCCATGTACAAACATCCAAAAACAAGATCGGAATGGATGTTGACCACGCAGATAGCATGGATGAATGTACCTCCACCCACCTCCGGGATACTATTAGGATGTCAGCGGCAGACGTGTCTGACGCAAGCGCGTGGTGAGTTTTTTCACGAACAAGGGAATGAGCAATTGCCTCGTTTGTTGCGACGGTATTTTTGCTGCTTCACTCAATGCTCGTGGTTCCTTCTGTAGCTCCTCGGCAGGGTTTAGTATCCCCTCCCAGCAAGACCTGATTCCATCCCTCGCCGTCCGCAAAACCTTGCTCTACGCCACATCCCTTCGACTCCCCTCGTCCACCACTCGGACGGCTCAACGCCCTCACGCGAGATAAAGTCTTGGATGCCAAAAATGTTAAGCACTTTGTGTTAGACGAGTGCGACAAAATGCTTGAACAGCTTGGTTAGTCATACGCCTTTCGACAACCTGCATCCCTCTTTCTCCCCGTTGCGCTACTGCCATCGCGATTCTCTCATCCACCTACGCACGCCCCCCGCTTGCAACATGGGGACGAAAGGGCTGGTCAACTGTCGGTTGGATTGGGTCGAGTAGACACGGCGAGACGCGATTGTGGCCATGTCGGGAGATTTCTCGCTCCCGTGAGTCTCCTCAAGCCGGCTTCGAGTCTCGGTTCTCCCCCTCTCAAGGCCCGCTTGGAAAACCCTTCATTCTAAATTTCAGTCATTCGCTGTCGACCATGTCATCTCACTCGTCATTCATCTTAGACATGCGTCACGATGTTCAAGGGATTTTATAGACCACCCCCACCACAAACAAGCGATGATGTTCAGCGCTACCATTTCCAAGGAGATCCGGGTTACACGCAAGAAATTCACGGCTAACGTATGTCCGGCTGTCTGTTGATGTGACCCTCCTTCACTCATCTGCCGCTTTTTCAGCCTTTGGAAATCTTCGTCGATGATATCATTCACCTCTTGCCATCTACTTGGTCCACCACTCTATTCAGCCTTAATCCCGCCCGGAAACGTGTGACTATCCACGTTCGTAGGGACACATGTACATGAGAAAACTCGACCAGAGCTTTCTCCCTTTCCTCGACAAAGTGCAAGCGCCAAAAACTTCTAGCACTACTATATTTCAGGCATTGACAGGTGAGGAGCCGAACTTTCGTTTTCTGGGGTTCCTTCTCCCAAATTCCGGTCTCCAAGTTAACCTCCGACTTGTGTCCGCATTTGCAACTCCACTTGTCCGGCTCCTCTCCAGATATTTGACCCTTCTTGAACGTTTTCCTACGCGACCCTGTGTCCCATCAGTGGTCCAATGGAGCCCTGGGGCTCGTAGTGCGGCGGTCACGAGGCTGGCGGGTCGCAAACCGCGCTCATTTAGAGAACTGACAACCCAAGTCAGCCTTCGATCAGGAGGATCAGCGGCGTATGCGGTACTGGTGTCCCGCTCTGCGATCTCGAAAAATTATGTAGAACTAGGGCTACAACACTACCGATTGATGACGTTTAACCGGTCGGCGCATGGAGAAAATCTGTCACCGTTTGCAGCTGGCCGCTACAAACAGATCGACGCATCTCACATAAACGAACGGTAGGGCGCTGGGTTATGAGAGGAGACAGGAAAAGGTCCGGGCGGTTGTGTGGGGGGGGCTGTTGAGTTTTTGACGGGAGTCTCTTCAGTTCAGAATGCTGGAGTTCCGGGCTGGGTCATCAGATAACCTTTAATATTTCATATCAACCACACTATGGCTGATTGTTTTCGCCTACGTATCCTGTGATCCAAGTCCGCCTGTCCTCCAAAATAACTAATCGTACCATCACCGCATGACTGTACAGGAATTGTGCTCGGAATGTGTGGATCAGTTGGTGGTCATCTTCAAGCAGGTTGTCCTCAAACCGTCCCCACTCAGCTGAGCCACCTGAGTCAAGAGGTCTTTCTTGAATTCTATCCCATACGAGGCCCGGAGCTTGTACAACGTCGCTATATGTCGTATGCAAAAGTCGAGACGATCCCCAGGCACCGGAGCGAACGAGACGTGGACCGGTGAGGTTCGATAGACAGGTACAGGTATCCAGGGGCAGTGAACTCAGATGAGGGAAAATCGTCAGCTTACAGCATCTCTCAGCTGCAGTAAAAAGAGGGAAGATAAATAAAACTGGGTGGTGCAGACGGTCGGCACCCGGGCGGAGCATCGGGCCAATGAACGGGTCCAGGGGAAATGGAACAACAAACGAGCGGGCTGAGACGACTTGCAGGTATTAAACCGGAAAGGCTCCATTGTGACCACTTCAAATGGGTTCTTGTGTGGCGCTCCCTCGAGAGCCTCGATGCCCTATGTGGAGTAGAATCGGGCGACACCACGCCGTACAAGGGGTCAAACGAAAGCGTTAGCAAGGAAGCACATTGCACACGTACGAGCCAACTGCGAAGACAGCAATAACATGAAGTGAGCACCACAGACACGGCACGCACCAAAACGAACACAAACTCACCTCCTTGAACTTTCCCTGGCTCAACAGTGCAGCACCGAGGTTGTTGACAGCCTTCCAAGTTCGAACAAGGAACACGTAAACGGAGACCAGTCGAGCACGTCAAGGAGCGTAGACACAATAAAGAAAAAAGATGGAGCGAGAGCGAGGGAAGAGGGAAGGTCATAAGTCAGACCGGCAAATCACACAAAATAATAGAGAAGAGAAGGAAAGGGTAACGAAGTCAAGATGCGCAACAACGACGGATATGTGTGTTAGGGAGACGATGATTAAGGTGAAGACGTTCAGTGGAGGGGAGACAATGGCAATGGATCATAGACAGACGAATTCAGGTTTGCGTTTCTGAAGCTCCTCCATCTGACTGTCGAGCTGAGCGCGAACACGTTCTTTTGGTCTTCTCTCCTCATCGAGTCGGTTTTCTAACGACTGTTTCTCTTCCATCATGGATCGTCGGACGAGTATAACTTTGCGTCTCGCCCTAATTCATTTCTGAGTGATGCTATCTGGCCGCTCAGCGAATCTCGCTCGTGTGATAGCTCAGTAGCATGCATACGCGCTTTTCGCGCTGAAAATAAAAATTGTGAGAAGGGATCCTGAAGATCCTTCTGAAATAATACATACGGTTCTTTTCCGAAATGGCAAGGGAGTTCTCCAGGCGGGCGACCTCCTCCATGTGGGTCTGAAGATCAGACCCACAATGTGTTAGTTGTTTGTTTAGAGTCTTGATCATCTCCGCTTGTTCACCAATCCTCTTCGTCTGTTGGTCGAGTGTTGAACGATTCTGGGATTAGTGGCTGGGGTGGCAGAATCCTGGAGTGACGGCACGAGTGAGGTTGTGGGTATGGTAGGTGAATCCAAGTTCAACTCTCGTGAGAGAGATATCAAGTTGATCGTTATCAGGGGGGGGGGACGCCATGGAGATGGCAACCGATCTCGGGGTAGGGGGAGGCGAAATGGAGGGGGGGGGAGTAGGAGGAGGTTCCGCAGGAGGAGTCATAGTCTGTCGTGATCGAGGTGTTGTATTGAGTGGCAAGGGGCTGCGAGTGATCTGAGCCTGGAAATCGCGAAGGAGTGCCTCTTGTTTTTCGTCTCTGGCTGGATTGCACCCTTCTCGTCCTTAACTTTCTGGAGCCACTCTTGGGTTTCTGCAAACACAGAGCGGTGCTTCTCCGGCTCCTCCACAAGGCTCTCGCGCTTGGCAGCTTTCTTGAGTAGCGCCGATTTTTCGCGGTTTGTCTCTTCCAATCGGTCTCGTAACCGAGAGAACTCGAGAGCGAGGTCATCTCGCTCGGCTTGAGTGTCGTGAAGCTCCAAGCGAATTAAGCTGAGTTCTGACTCCTTGGTAGTGAGATCTTGAGAATGCTGTTCACGGAGGGTAGCCGTTTCAGATGACAAAGATCTGAAGGTGGCCAACTTCTCAGTGAGAGGACTGAGTTCTTGGTCACATCGAGCCTCCAATCAACAAGAGAAGCCTTCCGCTGCTCTCTTTCCCGAGACAGGTTTTCGTCGTACTCTGCACGAGGTTTTTCGATGGTCCGGAGGTATTGACCTTCAGAGGCTGCCAGAGCAGACTGCACGTTGTCAGCCGCAGACTGCTGGTCGGAAAGAAGCAGGGAGATAGCCGATTCGCGGGACTTTGTCAAATCGGTGCGTTCTCGGGCCCTTTTGTCGTCTGAATCCGCAAGAACAAATTTGTGTTTTACCACAAGCTCCTCGAGTTCCCTGGAGTGAGTGTCGACCAAAGCAGAACGCTCGTCTTCAAACTTTTTCTCAGCCTCCTACAGGGCCAGATTATGCTTGGACCCTAGTTCCGAGATGAGAATGGAATGGGCATCGGCAAGTGACTGTGGTCTCCGGGTATGGGAAGTATGTGAGGCAGCCTTGAGCCTCTCGATTTCTTGTATATGGGACTGGCGGAGTTTATTCTGTTCGTCAAAGGCCCCCGTCCCAGCCCCCCGGAGAGTCGTTTGATGAGGCGCCTTCAGTCTGTTGATAGCGTGCTCGTGACCGTGTTCGACTCGTCTCCTGGAGGATGGGGACCTGCTGTTTGGCGGCTTCCTTCCGGCTGGCCTCGAGCTTCTTGGTCACTTGATGTTCGAAAGCAGCTAGTCCACCCTTCGCGTCTTCCACAAGTTTACCCAGTCGCACAGATTCCGCCTGAGATTCCGCCTGCAGCTTCAACAAGGCCGTGGCATGATCCGATCGAACCTTCTCAAGGACAGAAGCATGGGACTCGAGAGTTGGAGATAGAACCTTCCTGTGTTCGATCTTGAGCATTTCTAAGTCGTGGGTGAAATTGGCTTCCTTCTGAGGAATGGCCTTGGAGTGAGCTTCCCGCAACTCTCGGATAGCCTTCTCCTGAGCGGTCTGGGATTGAGGGTGAGCCTTCCTTTGCGGGTTCGGCGACACGTGGCTGACCGGTGTGCTCTTCCTTGAGCCATTCCAAAATGATGGAAGACTCCCTAGCCTGCTTCTCGATGGCCTCGCAGTGATCTTGGCGAAGTTTGGTGAGAGCGTTGTAGTATTCCTCCTTGGTCTTCATGATTACTTCAGAGAGCTCCACGTTCTTGGCCTTGAGAGGGGCAGTATTATCCGTCGTAACCTCCTCCGAAGCCGCAGCGTGCTCCAGCCTGGCAGTTCGGAGAGCTCCCTCGGCCTCTTCAAGCCGTTTCTGGGCAGTTACATACCGGTTCTCCTTGAGCGAAATGACAGGGGTGTGGGGGGCGAGGGCGGTGGCCGGTGCGTCCTCGTGAGTTTGCTTCTCCTTAGCTAGAATCCGTTCAACCTCTCCATTGTGGCGTTGCAACTCCACCTCATGTTCGGCCCCGAGTTCGCCGAATGCCTCGGCGTGGCATTGATGAACCTTCTCGAGGTCTGCAGCGGCTGTGGCCAACCGTTCAAGGAGAGTCTGCTCATGTTCGGCCCTAAGAGGGTCGATAAGGTCATCAACTTTAACATCCTTCAGCCGCAGAGCCTGTGCCACTAGAATAGCCTCGATCTCGGTGGCATGGGCTTCCTCCGCCTCGCGTAGGGATTCAACTAATCTAGCTTCACGTTCCGCGGCTTCCTCCAGGTTTGTCAGAGCTTCGGTGCGCTTGGAACCGGTCGCTTCGATCTCGGCGGACATATTATGAATCTAACCGGATACGCTGTCAAGGAATGCATATTCGGGGGGAAGGCCAAGGTACCTGATCATGAGATAGCGTCTGCAGCTCGTCATGTTTCTTGATTTGAGACAATTGACTGTTGAGGTCATCTACAACCTCCTTATGAGTGGACTCTTTCCGAGTCATCGACCTGTGTCAAACGTTTCAATCATCGGATCCGGACGACGGAAAGAGTATGCCTCACCACATCAGTTCATTCAATTTCTCCAACAGGTTGTCTTGTCCCAAGGACGATGCTGGATCTTCGCTATCGAATCCGATCGTTCCGCTGAGGTCCAAGCGTCTCCTGATGGCTTTGAATTGTTTCATCATCCTGGGAGATAGGTCCGCCGGAGGGATCGGAGAGGAAGAAATGGGGGTCGACCTCCCGTTTGTGTCCTCGTAGTCAGGACGATCCTCGGTAGGCGTCACGAACTCCTCACTCTCCCCAGATTCGATCCGAACCACAGGTGAGACAATCGCAGAGCCGTTTGTTCTAATAGTGGGGACAGAATTGGTAAAGCCATGGGCCCCGGACTCCCCGACCCCCAACGATCCTTCCAAAAGCGCTATCTCGTTTTCACGTTCCTTCAAGACATCCTGCAGGCGCATGATCTCTTTCTCGAGACTTGCAGCACTCTTGTCATTTCCACCAGCGGAACCGTCCACACCGTTCAGGAGACCGGTGGGATTAGGAACAGAGATGGAAAGAGCCGATCGGGAGGAGAAAGAGCTCGAAGGAGAGTGTGAGATGAGGCTATTGCTTCCGTGGCTGCTGGAAAACGAGGGTTTGCGCAGTTTGGCTGACAATAGCTCCTGCAAGAGTGACCTGTATGAAAGGTTTTCGGAAATTGATGAGAAATCCAGCGCCATTTGACGGTGCATCGGAGAGACCTGCTAACCTCGAGTGGAGAGATTCCGCCGAGGCCGCGTGCATAAAAAAGGCGGCGGTTACCTGAGTTCTCGCTCATATTCCTCGCAGATTTCCTCCTTGCAGTCTGGGAGTACCCTTTAAGAGAGGATCCAAGAATCCGTTTCTTTCCGGAGATTCTGAGGCAGCAAGGCCTTGAGAGAGTTTGGCTCCCTCGAGCTGGGACGAAAGATCCTGTATCTCCCGTAGAGCATCGCAGTACTTGGCGATAACATTAGAAAGATCTGCTAGGGTTGCTGTGTGGGTTTGCTGGAGAGCAACGAGCTGAGCATTTGCATCGCCCTCGACGAGGGTCTGCAGGGTTTCGGGACGTGATGAACCAACGGATTCAAAGCCGGAGCCGTTACCGATGATTGAGTCGACTCTGTAGACTTTCTACTTCCTAACGGTGGCTTTCTGCCTCCTCAAGTCGTTCGACAGCCTGCTGGAGGTCGAGAATGGACTCTTCCACAAGGAGAAGACGAACCTCGAGGTCGACAATATACTGCGTGGAGTGGGTTTCTGCGTTCTTGCGCCGAGCGATCTCCATCTTGAGGGAACCGCTGGACTCATAGGAGCTAAGGTTGGACTCGTCATATTGTTTTAGTCGTTCTTCTAAGATCCTGACATGGGCCTGAAGAATCAAGGAGAATACGGTGAGGAGAGCAGACAAGTAACATGGTTTAGGGCTCACCTCGGTGGAAGCTTCCCTCTCCATTAATCTCGCCGCACGATTCCTCAGCTCCTCGACGTACGTTTCGGTTTCCGAGTGCCTCTCCTGAAGGATCGCCAACTCCTCCCTCTCTTCGTATATCTCGTTGGTATGCCTTAACGCAGCCCGGTTTAGGCTCAGTTCTGCCTCCATAGCGCTGATCGCCTTCTCGTGTTCTTCAATCACTGATCCAACGGTCTCTTCTTATCGATTCATTTGACCGGTTCCACCTGGAAACTTTGCGGTCTTCTCGGCTAACTCCCTTTGGAGACTGGTGAGTTCTTCCGTGCGTTGCGTAAACTGCTCCCGAAGGTCTCTGTAGTTGTTCTGAAGTTCTGCCATCTGGGCTAGCATCCTCCCAAAAGCGGGGGTAGCGTGAGACTCGGAGGAGATTATGGTAGCAACCGAAGAAGCAGGAGTATGCCCCAGCTTGAAAGAAGTCGGCGCGTTGGGATCGGTAGAGGTCTGTAGACCTCCTTCCTTGAGACAATTTAACTCCTTCCTCGACCTCGTCGCCATGTTCTGCAACCACTCCACATCATCCCACCCTTCTTCCCGCTCGTTCACCACGGCCCGATTCTTGATATTCCTCGCATGATTAACATATTTGAGGGCGTTAACCGTCTCGGCCACATTCCACTCGGCAGGACTGACGCAAGCGATCATGAGGGTATGCGTATTGCCACCTAGCGAGTCTCGCAGTAACCAGGTGGCATCGCGCAGCCCCCCGCCTAGTTGGCCAATCTCGAAGGCCACCCAAACGAGGGTCAGGTTATGGGTGGGGGGCTAGCAAACAGAGCTACCCGTCAAAACGCATGGAATCAACGAGTACATGAGGACGAACTTTCAATGTAGAGTGAAAGATTGAGCGTCATTGGTGGTTTCGGCGACACTGACACCGGTCAGCCGGTTGTGATCGCGGGATTCATGAAGTGTGTGTTTCGTTAGTGACTGTTCCGTGGCTGCCGGAAAACGAGGGTTTGCGTATTTGGCTGACAATAGCTCCTGCGAGAGTGACCTGTATGAAAGGTTTTCGGAAATTGATGAGAAATCCGGCACCATCTGACGGTGCATCGGAGAGACCTGCTAACCTCGAGTGGAGAGATTCCGCCGAGGCCGCGTGCTTGAAAAAAAGGCGGCGGTTCCCTGAGTTCTCGCTCATGTTCCTCGCAGATTTCCTCCTTGCAGATCCGTTTCTCTCCGGAGATTCTGAGGCAGTAAGGCCTTGAGAGAGTTTGGCTCCCTCGAGCCGCTTTTCTTCACTGCCCTGAGGGCATCTCCCGGGTTTTTGTATCCCAACTTGAAACAGCTGGTTATTTGCAGATTAGGCATCGCTCCTGTCGTCTCGCTCTCCCCTCCGAGCAACCTGAAGTATTCTAGCGTGGCGGTGTGCTTGTCGGATGGATAGCCGAATACAACAACATACAGCGTTTGTGAGTCCAGCCCTCGAGGTTTTGGGGTCTGCGGTGGCAAGGCAAGTTGTTGGGAGGGTGCAGACTGAGATCTGGATGCTGCTAGCAAACGATGAAAGGGACAGGCAACCACGCCCTATCAAGCTATCAGTTCGCCTGCAACAGGTGGACGCGGCCGCAAGACTCACCCTTGGTCGAAATCGTGACTGCGACGAGTCTGGCGGAATGTCGTTCATTATTTCACTAACGGAAGTGACAGGTGGCGCGTCCTCATCGGGTCAAGAGGTCCTAAAACAGATGTATTCATTCGCACAAAGAAAACCCAGGCGGAAGAGTCAGGAGGTCGCGCTCCTTGCGAGCGCGTGGCTCAGCTTGGCTTTCGTGGGGAAAATCAGCGCGTCATCGTATATTTGTCCGCTTTGGGACTCCAAGATCCTGTAAAGGACACATTCTCCAGTGGCCTGGGTCGAGGTGGGAAAAGCTGGCGGCTCAAGTTACGTTTGAAGCGCTTGCGGACTATGTTGAAGAGTTAGTTTCTCATGTCAAAGTAGCATAGAGGCGAATGCGTACCATCAAGTAGCCAGCTTGGTACTGGGGCCTGGCATGGTTCAGAGACTGCGAGATGTGACGCGCCTCTGCTGGGATCTTGGAGTAACTGCAGGTAGACCTGAGGGCTTTCTACCACGTTCTTCCGGGTTGTGCTGAGGGGTGCTCGAACTTCCGGGGTACTCTCGTGCTCCGGCCCGTGACGGTGGTGTGTATGTTGCAGAGTTCAATACATCCGTGACATGGGATCAGAGACCACACGTGGGTTCGAGGCCTCTGTGACTTCTAAGGCACGGTAGACTTCTCCACATGGCGTGTGCTGAGTGCCGCACGGAGTGTTGGATGTGGTCGAAGTTCAAGTTGAAAACTTGAAGTCAAAAGCGCCGTCGACTCCGGGATATCAACCTTAGGATCCAGCAACCGCCACCCCAGTCACAGATGATACTCACGTCCTCCCCAATCCTCTACTCCCATCCCAGCCAAATCCATGACTCTCAGTCCCCATCAAATTCATCCCAGTTCGCTGCCCTCCCATCTATGCCCCGTTTGCCCCCAATCCTCCAGGTAGAAAAGCAACAAGTCACAACATCCGCCACCCAGGCTGCCTCCGTCAGCAGGAGGCGAAACGAGGCACCCTTCATGTGCCCTGTTCCAGGCTGCGGCAGCACATTCACGCGCAGGTTTAATCTCGAAGGTGCTCTCTCCGCTGTTCACCATGTCCTTTCCTGATCGGATTCCATGCGTCTGTTTCGCACAGGCCATCTACGCTCTCACACCGAAAAACGGCCGTTTGTGTGCGAGTGGCCTGGGTGTGGTAAGGGATTTGCTCGGCAGCACGATTGCAAGTGAGTGCGGTTCTCACGCGCCGGCGCGCCGGCGTCCGAGAGAAGAGAGCGGACGGTCTGGTGCTCATCCCCATCCTCTTCGCACTTTGGGCTCTAGACGTCATCAGAATTTGCATTACTCAAAAGCACGGCAACACGTCTGCCATGGTTGTCGGAAGACCTTTAGCAGGCTTGATGTGATCAATGTCAGTGCCTGGTCCATTGCTGTACACCCTAGTCTGCCAATCTCATCCACGCTGACTCTCCCTTTTTTTGATCCTTGCTTGTCAATTTCTGCCTTTGGTCGCTTCCGCACAATTCCCAGCGACACCGTAAGTTTTTGGGTCTCTGATCTCCGGTCTGAGGCGCTAACCAAAATCCTCGCATTCTTTTCTCCCCTTTCCCGACCTCTAGTTCGCTCAGATGGTGGTGTAAAGTGCCGGCAAACTCAAGAAGCTGCTATCGTTGCGGATCGCTTGAGTGCCAGCCCTGACGATGGTGCCTATGATTTGCAGCAGCGATCATCTGGATCAGCAAGCACCCCGAGTTTATCGCCACGATGAACAATGGGAGGATGCTGTGCTGACTCTCGGCCTCCTTGACCCCAACGGCTCATTCACCTCACTTCCATCCGCGATTTGTTGGGCACCTATTCTATTGTTTTCCCCCACCCTGCTGCATGTCTGCCATGATTCTCGCCTCCGTCAATCTTAGTAACGTTTACTCTATATAGCCTTTCATATCACCGCGTGATCCATCTTTATCGATTTTCCCACATTTATACTTTCATGCTCTGGGCGTGACGCGCGAGGCAATGATCATTGCTGTCTTCCGTTTCGTTATGGAGTCCGGTACCGAGGGCCGCGAAGTTGTTGTCTCCGGAAAGCTTCGCGCTACCCATGCCAAGTCCATGAAGTTTACCGACGGTTTCATGATTCACTCCGGTCAACCTGCCGTTAATTTTGTCGATCACACCGACGGTAAGGCACGTCATGCTCAGGCAGAGTGCACTGGGTATCAAAGTTAAGATGCACATATTCCTCGCGGCTGCCTCCCCCAGGTTTCGCTCCTTCTGACTCATGGTCCCCAGCATGAAGGATTGGGATCCTGAAGGCCAGACTGGCCCACGAAAGCCACTCTACGACTCCGTCCAAATTGTCGACCCACCAGTAGATAAGATTGTGTCTGAGCTGTCTTCTGAACAAAAGGAGCCCACCAACATTCACCTTGCAGTGGGTCGGACATAGCTGGACCGCGCTGCCCCGTCCTTTATCGGCCGCAGCATTCAAATTCAACCGGAAACTACGTGAGATACATCGAGGACAGTAACACCTATAATAGAAACTTTGTGCTACGAGCTGGGGTAAATCCCAGAGTAAGATCATAATGAAAGGAACTGTTGTGTCTCACTCTGACGCAGATCCAAATGGGGTAGCCAGACTTAACGAACCCATGAACCACGGGTGGTGCAAAAAAACTGACACATCCGGTCGCTGAAACGGGTCGAGCACGAGAATCTGCTGGAGCACCGTAACCAGCCCGAGTGTATCGTCAACCTCTGACAGAGATCGGACCCTCTGGTCGAGGGAGGTATCACCGGTGCTGGAGTAATGTGATGCTTCTACTTATGGAACCCAATGAAAAAAGCGACGATTCTAGGAATGAGCCTCCGGCGTACCTAACGATGCTATCCAGTCCTCAGGAAAAGGTCCAAGGATTGTCGTCAGTTCACGGAGCGCCCTCGCTTCATCATGTATACCGTCTATCAGGGAACTTGATGTGGCCAGCTCATAGATCTTTTCCTAATGTTAGTATGATACCGTTGTGCTGATTTCGTGGAGGCGTACTAAACACCCAACCGACCAAACGTCTATTCGTGGCCCGCATTCGATTCTGAGCAACGTCGAGAGATTATTGAAGAGGACTTCTGGCGCCCGGACTTGTAACGGAGTATGGACATCTTTAGGCGCTTCGCTACTGAAGAATGCTACAGAGGACTTGGTGTTCAGTGATACGATTGAGACTAAAAATAACAAACCTTCTCCCAAGTCGATTATTTTTATATGCAAGCCTTCTTGTTCCACGCACTCTAGCAGGCTCCCGGAAAGAACCAAGTATTTAGGGAGGGAATCGGTCTGATGTAGATTGTCCCGAGTAAACACTGGTACACATTGCGGCAAGCCCAGGGTCATCATCGCATTTTCTTCTGATTTCCCGTCGAGATCCGGGGCCCCGAACGCAATGTTGCCTTTGTGGAGGTCTGAATTTTATAATTTCATCCGTTAGTCTCCGCTTGAATGAGTTGACAGAATAATTATCCACCTGCGTGAATTACCCCGCAGTCATGGAGGAAAGAGGCTCCAAGCGCAACTTGGTGCATGAGAGGTCTGATCTTCTGTTGGATGACGGTCGGCTCATCGTCAAACACGGCTTCAAGATGGGGCCCGGTAACTTGCAAAACCAACACATCGTGTTTCCCGTTCGGGCCTTGCACCTCGAAACGATCCAAAAGGGCGAGGACACGGTCAGATCCGGGATGCGCCCTTGATTGGGACCCAAGATGACGATGGATCTTGATCTCCCTATTTCTGTCGGTGAGTTCAGCCACGATGAACTTGAGGGCGACGTATCGACTGCATGAGGGAGGTATTGTCAGTGGCCGGACTTCGCTTCAATGAGGAATGGACGCGAAGTAATAAATCAAAATTCTTGACTGTAATAACTCACGTTTGAGCGGTTGATTGGAGGTCACGCGCGAGCCAAACAGTGGAGTAGGTACCAAATCCAAGCTTATGGATCACCCTGTACCTCTGGGAATAGACGTCTCCGAGATGTACCGGATGGTATCCTCCAGGTCGATACCTATGCGGACTCTCCACATCTGGGCCAGCGAAATAGAAGTCAAGTGGTGTGAGAGTCTCCATTGGGACTCCCGGATGGTCTGTGTGTCGGTGAAAAAACGGTGGGCGAGTGAAGGGGGTGTTCGCCAATTTTCTGAAGAAATACCCTAAACGCGCTTGGAGTAGATGTGTACTCCTAGTTAGCGCGGGAACCTGAGGGGGTCTGGAGGCTAGCCGTCGGAATATTTGTCGTCTGTTGGTTCGTACCCGGCGTTGACTGGTGTTAGGACGCGAAACCACCAACTGCTACCTGCACTTTATACGCTTTCCCATACGGTTCGTGGTGCCGTAGAGTCGGCCAGGCACACTGGAATGGTGGACCCCATAACCGCCGGCCCCTCGGAAGCGGTTCATCCGTAGTCCCTTGTTGTTCAAAGCCAAGTGACCAACGATTTCGGCTCCTCCTCGTATGGCCCCACTATCAATTCACCATCCCGTATCAGTGAGGGTGACTCTCTAGATCTCGTTCACCTTCGTGGTGATGAGCGGAGCCACAATTTAGTACTAGCGAAGATCAGTTTTGCCGCTCACTGCCCGGGGAAATCCGTCTCGAACGTGATCTTGTGGACACGAGCGGAGGTGAGGGTTTGGAGGATTGGTTCAATCCAGTGACTCGGCTGTCGGAGTTGGATGAGACTGAGTCGCATCTCTTCCAGGTGCTTGCATGGGGATAGATCAATGAGTGGTATTTGAGAGATATCATCTGGGAGATATCAGGCACGTAAGATTCCGAGTGAGACGGACCGCACAGGCTAGACTTACCAAGGAAGATCCCGGATACTTTGATTTTCTTCATCATCTCTCGGCACGCGGCATATAAATCCTCAAGCGGTTGGGGTGTTTTGAACCTGCAATCGACGACGCATACATCTTCGAAGGTCATCGGAATCGGAGGGTCCACGAAGGGGGCGATCAAAGAAGTTCCATTGGCTCTGATCGGTGGAAGACATGAGTAGGTCTAGGCTTGATTGGATAGGGTGAACGGGGGAAAGCGGTTCACGTTCGGTCGAGACCGTGGTCATGGATGGAAGTGATTCGGAACGAACGGTCAATGGAGGGTTGATCATAATTGGAGGTTTGCTGGTTCGGGAGGCCCGAATACCGGGGTCCGGAGAATCACGTTTACGGATGGTACTGAATGGAGACGGTCCATCATCCGAGACCACAGAAGAACTCATGACAGACGCGGTCATGGCGTTGTTCGATTCCGTATCCCCAACAACGCGGAACCATAGGGGCGAGCGTTGGAAGTCCTCGAAATCCCCCTCCGTATCGTGCTCGACCTGCCGTTGGGCTAACATGACGTTTCTCTTAACTTTCCTCTCCGCGCTAGGATTAGGAGTGCTCTTGTCGAGTGCAAAGACACAAATCGCATTGATGTGTTTGGCGGAGATCACGGAAAGTGCTGGGTGGGACGTGGGGGAGGAGAAGTATAAGTCGTTGACCATTGTAATATCCTCCTTGACGGTTTCTGAGTGCTGGATGAGTTCCCGGATGAATCAGAATCTACAGCTTCCAGAGGATTCTTAAAACTCTCCACGGTGAGCCAGAACTGCACAAGGAGAGATCGGTTTCTTCGGTCCATGAACTCCATGAAGTATGACAGAGAGGTCGGGGTCGTGAGAACGTCTCGTATGCTGAGCCTGTTGGCCGTGGGCGTTTCCGACTGGATGGGTTGCTGCAAGGTATCCATTAGACTAGAGCATCGGATATGTTGTTTATGTTCTTACAGAATCATCCTCGCCACCCAAAACAACGATCCGCTGTTCAACCTTCTTGGCGGTATACAAACGATCAAGGTACGAGACGACGTCTTCTGTCTTCTCACCATCAATCCAGTCGTCCTTCTCGTGGTTCGCTGAGTATAAAAATCAGCCAAACCAACACAATAAGCTCTAATAGGAATACACGGTACCCAGAAGCATCCTGAACCTCTCCCACAATATCATTCTTGAGCCTTCGCGCATCAAGTAAAGACGCACAACGACCAATACTTCTGAGGAAAGATTCAATTGTCTGGCATCCGTGCGAATGGTGATTGCCTCCGTCGCGGGGGTCCTGGTCCCCGGAAATCGAGGGTTGGGAGCAGCCGGAATCTGAGCCTCCAAGACATTGCGAACCTTCGAAACTAACCGCCTATCAAGATACAGTCAAGCTTCATGTCAACTCTGGGTCGATTTCTTCTCACTGTTGATGAATAGCTGCACCTGCCTGGTGAAGGTGAGAAAACGACGTAAAATTCTACGGGTGAAATCGCATTTACCACTTCGTCAATCGTTTTGTTCCAAAAATCCGGATCAGAGAGCATCTCCACGACGGGGAACAAAACGGCACAAGCAAGTATCTCGTGAACGACGACTTTGACGGTCTTGCTTTTTGCTTCCTTCTTGGGGAGAACTAATGGAGCCGGAGTGGGGGCCACGAGCAGAATCTGTCGTTTATTCGGCCCGATGTCCAAACTTCACATGGTGACGCAGTCCTTGTCTTTACCGCCCCTTCCGTGCGAGTCCTCACCATCTGGGCCTCTTTGCAACACAGATCCAGGTCCGCCCTGCTGAATGATCGGGGTATTCGAGTTTGTTTTGAGCCGCTGTGTCGCGCGCTTATCTCCTTTCTTGGAAGCGCGTTTGAACCTGTCACTGCCCTGTGGAGTGGCGGGAGGCGAGAGTCAATGAATGGTTTCCATCAAAATGAGGCGCATATACCCACTCTTTCATATCAGACGGTGTTCCGATTCCAACCTCCAAGAAATAGCCAACAGCGTACATCGCTTTGACAAGACCTGCCTCAGTGGCACGCCTCGCCCAAAGATACACTTCCGTGTCGGATTGGGAGAGGACGCCAGGTGAACCGACAAGATACCATGCGGTTAAAGCGAAGCACGCATCTTGATGACTCTGCTGAGGGGCGATGTTCTGACGGACGAAATTAGGGGGTGAAGCGATCAGGATGAAAAGGGACACACATAGTAGTGGATGGAGAGAGCCAGGTCTTGAGGACATCCCACCTTCCCATACTCGTAGCATTCACCCAGTCTGTATTCGTTGTCCACAAAAACGATGTTGTCAAGTCCTTTTTCGTGTAGGAGAGCGAGTTCGTGGAGGGTGTGGGGGAATTCGGCGGTCGCATGCTCCGCAGATCTTTTCAACCGCTTGACGCCTTCCTTTGGTCGCTTGGACAATCCCAGTTCTCCGTTCAATTCCGCAATGCCCAGGCGGTATTGTGCACCTGGGTGGAGAGCACCAGCATTCTAAAGAACTGCACAGCCTTCACGGTCTCCCTCCTGCAACCCCAGCCGTTCTCACAACATGTACCGGCACGATACGCGGCATCAGGATGACCGTGCTTGGCAGCAAGTACGAAGAGGGGGAAGGCACGATCGAAGTCTTGCTTGCCCTTTGTATTACCGATCCCGTTGGCGTAACAATCGGCAAGGAAGTATTGGGGTGGCATGTGTCCCCTGTCCGCAAGTTTTCGCAACAAGGATGTGCCTTCACGGTAGAGATCGTCCCGTTTGTTTTGAGCTTCTTCAATTTCGATGACGTTCGCCCCCAATGGTTTAGGAGGAGGGATGGGCCAATGCTTGGCGGCGTCGACCAGGAAGACGGCGAATTCAAACTGAAGTTCTGGGTCTTGTGTCTTCTTGGCGTTGGCACGGTAGAGCTCGAGAGTGTTTTCATGAGAGACGAGGGAGGCCTCCTTTCCAGGCCGCAGGTGGGAATGGTCGAGGATGGGACCAGGGGGGGTAGGCGGACCAGGGTCGGGTAGTGACCTCTGAGGGGTGTAATCACCGTTGCCGTGGTAGAAGTGGTTGTTGTTGTCCGGGTTGTACTGTTCTATATCATCTGGAGGCTCGTACCGTGATGGCTCTTGAGTGTAGACGGAACCTCTGCCTCCTGGCCACTGCTGCGACAACGGCTGTTGTTGGGGGTAGAAGGGATTCTAACCAGACTTAGTGGATATCACGACGCGACGGTAAGTCCGCCCTCACCTTCACCGATAGCGTCAAGTGTGACACGAGTCAACCAGTCGTTCACGTTTAGGACCTCTTGGGATCGGTGAAACGGATTGAGCCAGCACAAGATTGACGTTGCTTGCCGCAATAAATCGCGGTGTTCCGGATTGGCGTTCGAATCGGGGCTCCCAGTGTTGCTTAAATTTGCCGGGACGGACGTGGGGGGGGGATGTGGTCGACAGATTGAAATTTCTGTTGGGTGTATAATCGCCGGGAGAAAGTGGAGCAGGTGGGGTCGGGAGTCATGGGGTGGTGGTGGTGGAGGTGTTATGAGAATGGTGCGGACTTGTGTGATCGGCAATGCCGGTGTTTCGACAGGAACCCTGAGTTGACCGTTAATGCGGGGCAGTACCAGCCACCCGTTGCTCTCCTAGTTCATTGAGCTCGGAACCTTGGGAATGTTGAAGTGTGTCCGGACCTTCTGCTTGATAATTTGTATTGTGAGGCACGCGGGTGGAAGAGATAAAAAGCCGAAGCCAATCTTAGAGTAGGGAAGTGGTGGCAGATCCAGCTGGCCCCTGACTGACGTATCGAGATTGGGGTTGTAAAGGCGAATTCGTGCTAACATGTACAGGAGATCAGGGCCCCGGGCGTGTGTGTAACACGGAACCAAACGTGTTGGAGCGAACTCCGGGTTTGGGTAAGATCAGAGCTAAGACCGGTTTTTTTCTTTTCCCTCACCTGCGTTAGAGGTTGGGGGTTTCTTTGCCGTCGGACTCTGTTATCAGGTTCTGTTAGAATTGTCGTTTACACCACATTGCCCTTCCGACCCATTCAATGCACAAACGAACCGGTCGTTCTTGACGCTAAGGTTCTGTAGGAATGTGATTCCGGCTTTTCATCATCATTCCCTCCAACAGAAAAGGGTAAAAAGTTTCTCGCTGCTCCCTGTGCCCTCTTGATTGGCCTATCTGCTTTCCCAGGCGTCCATTGAATTCAACAGATCGATCGTGTCCATATAAACAAATCACACCCTTCCCATTTTCCACGTCCCACCCCGAATTTCTTCCCGGCCCTGGAGGAGTTGTCAGTATGGGATCAATCATGAAAAACTCGCTATCTTCTTGGCCTGCTGTTTTTCCGGGTAGCGTCCGTTTTTGTGTGCACCGTTTGGTATAAAACTCACTCATGTGAAGCTACAACGCCCCACCAATCCGCCATTCTTTGGCCTCCTTCGGCTTTTTCATACCTCCTCCTTATCTTTGCGTCATGTACAACACACTCCGTAATTTGTTGGCTGGCAGGGATCTCGATGATGAAACCTTGAACAATTCTCGATCGACCGTCACCTCGGACTCTGTCCGAGGGTCCACTGTCTCGGTTTCAGTGACACTCTCCGAAACTTCTGAAAGTTTGAGGGAGCCTCGCAAGCCCTACACTTTCTCTACAGCATGCGACGACAAGCCTCAACAACTGCCGTTCAGCCTCTTATTTTTTGCACATCTCGGGTGGGACCTAAGTTACATCCGGAATCACGATCAAATGATTAAATAATAACGACCAATTTCACAGTGCTGCGTTCACACTGTTTCTGGCGACAACTGATTCCGTATGTATCCCAGAGTTTATCCAGGGTTTCATTTCATTTCTTACCAAGATCTCGTTGCTATATGCAGACAATCCTGTCCACAAGCTTGCCGACGATTGTCAGTGAATTGGGCGCCCCGCAGGACCAATACACGTGGGTGGCCGTTGCATATATGTTGACGCAGACAGCTGGTCAACCATTGTATGGAAAGTTTTCTGATCTCATCGGTCGAAAGGTGGGAAAACTCTAGAGGAAACCTTCAAGGGTTGTGTTGAAAGCCGCCGTTCTAGGTGGTCCTCTACACAAGCATGCTCATTTTTTGTGTCGGTTCTCTTTTAAGCGGCGCCTCTAGGGTGAGTTAGCTCACGTTGCCTCGCGTTTGATCATCTCTCGCTTATTCTCGTCCAGTCCATCACATGGTTGATCCTATCTAGGGCACTCAGCGGTGTCGGAGGCGGAGGAATCGTCAGCTCCGTGTGGACCATTATGTCTGAAATTGTACCGGTACACAAGCGAGCCCACTGGAGCCAGGCACTTAGCGTTGAGTCCCGTATACTATCGCCCGCAAGCTCGGAAGCTGAACCTTCTTGCTATAGCTCACCTGGGCATCTTCCGCCGTCGCCGGCCCCCTGTTGGGTGGGCTGTTCAGCAGTACGTACTTTCGCTGTTGAGCCCAACGGCATGGACTTATCATCCGCCCGTTCGGAAAAGATAACAGCAGTCCGATCTTCAATTGGAGATGGTCATGTACGTGTATACCCCGGTCACCCGTAAAACCATCGGTTCTGATACACGCTTCAACCTTCAAAGTCTACATGAACCTCCCAATTTGTTTAGTCGCATCCATCGTGTTAGTTATATCTCTCCGGAATGTCAACCTAGACAGGGGCTCCAACACTTCGTGGCGGGAATTGGCCACAAAGTTTGATTTCGTTGGACTGTGAGTAATGCCGTTAGATCATCCGTCATCGGCCTGAATACCCTTTAAGGTTCACATTCATGACCGGTACAAGTTTCATCATAGTAGGTTTCTCGTTCGTGACCCTCAGGGGCTGTGAGTAGACTCCAGTACTCGATGTACAGGCCTCTTGAATCTAAACGTTCGGTACCCAGGGACAGCGCCGACTACACTGGGCCTCATAATCGGTGGAACAATTCTGTTGGCTCTCGGAGCGGCCTATGAGGTCGGAACCTCTCGAGAGGCGCTGTTCCCACCACAATTATTCAAAGACGTTTCATGTGGTAGCGTGACTTCCCCTTTCCGCCAGATCTGGGATTCACAAATGACGCACACAGCTTCGATCCTTATCGTGGTGTTCCTGCACAGTTTCTGCTTTACTACTGGAACCTTCTATATCGCCATTTATT
>Ga0307515_10007517_pt1 | contig 21528 bp, 21 predicted proteins | sample 17_EM_MG_FD_194513 | JGI IMG/M metagenome (GOLD analysis project Ga0307515, IMG submission 194513) | Populus trichocarpa ectomycorrhiza microbial communities from riparian zone in the Pacific Northwest, United States - 17_EM | ecosystem: Host-associated > Plants > Roots > Unclassified | place...
AACCTATCCCTCGAACGAGGGTGGTAATGGACACTGCGATCCAGGCCCAGACCAAGGTCTCGATCCGCAACAAATCATCACTTTGCAGGCAGGGGGTTCGAAATATTCTGGAAATTAGGTGAGAAAATAGTGGATGCTGCACATCAGCGCGAAAAATTAGATCGTAAAACACCGCGCGGAGAACACCGTGACTTTGCCAACACTGTGCGTCTTCACCTGTTTTCGCCGTTGGGTGTAGCACGCGGCTAGGAGCAAAGGAGTAAAAATTCCTGTTCGCGCGAGCCCCCGGAACGAATACGTGACTGGGGTGCCATACCCCACAACGTGCTTCGAGGAAAATACCGGGGATGGACACGGTCTTGGACCCTGCCCCTGGCAATCAGTGTACACAGTGGCGGTAGAACGACGAGAGCAGGCTATTGTCTGTGCAGCCTACCATAAGACCCTAGGTCCCTAATCCGAGTGTTAGGTCATGCTCGACCGTGAAATAAGGGGTCGATCGCGAACCTTGTACACGCCGCCGGAAACCCTTTGATCCGTAGGGTGGATCACTGGGGCCCATGTGTAGCGATGAAGATGTACGACGTTCAATGCTGGTTGCTACTCTCTGCTGCAGACTTTGAGTTCGTGGACGGCGGACGCCCCGGTGATAGATCGGTCGGTTAGCACTAGGATGAACCGGTCGCCACCGGGGTTCTGGAGAATTCCTCCTGGTCCAACAATCGCGCTGTTTTCACGCTCGGGGGGACAGACGGGCCCTCAGAGAGTCTTTCAGGTCACTGACTCTTGCCACCTCTTCTTGCGATAACCCTTGACAATCCTGGGCCAAGACGGACTGTTCGAAACCCCTAGCGGAAGCAGTGAGTGTACCCAGCCGAATTGAGAGCCTGCATATATGAAGCAAAGGGGTGAGTGATCTCGATCATTGCCTGGGGAGACGACAAATTTTTATCGGACACACCGCGATTGATTCTTGAACCCACTTCTCTCTTGCATTTCGTTCCGTCTTTCTTTGACCCTCTTTGTGGTCGGACCTACTGGAAAACTGGCTCTGGGGCATTAGAGGCGGTCATCCCGGGCGAGAGTTTCGAGACAACCTCATTTGAGAACGGGCGAGGAACACTTGACCCGGTTTCCTGAGCTGTTCTAAGCGCGCCCGGTAGCCCCACTCGCGTCGCGACATCGTGACTCATTAAGAAACCGACGCGCCTGCCGAGCGCTCCGCGTTTTGGATACCAACGACCACATCGTTAGTAGGACGCATTTTCCATGCTCCTTTTACTTAGGCTCACCAAGTCTCGCAGTTCCTTCACGTCTTCGACCATGCCAGTTACTCGTTCCCGTTCGAAGGCTGCCGCTGCAGGTACTGACCAGCAGCCGGTACCGAAACCACCCAGGTCGGGGCGAAGCCGCAAACTTACTCCTAATGAGGTGGCCGAGCCCGTGGTTGAAAACCAGGCGCCAGCAAAGAAACCCCACCTTGGAAAGCAACCGGTCACTGTTGCGACTGCTCTGCTGGCAGTGGGGACCGCAGCCATTCCCAACGACTCAGGTCCCCCACCTGCAGTTGTACCAGCGGAGCTACCGTTCTCTTTCGAGGAGGCAAAACAGTATCTCATCAAGGCTGATACCCGATTCCAAGATGTATTTGCCACCGCGGTTTGTACTCCATACCAGAGACTCGATCGAGTTGAGCCGTTCAGGTGAGTTCCGCTCGTCGACGCGACTCGGACTACCTCAGAGGCTCATCTGTCTGAAGAACACTCTGCACGAGCATCTTGTAAGTGCTTAGCGCTCTCGTGACTCCCGTTTACGCGTTTACCTTCAGTTTGGCAGGAGTCAACAAATTTCCTGGATGGCTGCTCGCTCCATATGCCACCGCTTTGTTCGCCTATATAAACCCTCGATGCCAGAGAAACCGACTGAAGAATCGTGTGTACCTTTTTTCCACCCCTCGCGTACTGCGCGGGATCTAACGTACCCTGTAGGGTAGCGGAGATGAAATCCGTGGACACCTTCTTCCCTTCCCCTCAACAGGTGGTCGGCACAGATATCACAACCCTGAGAACTGCCGGCTTAAGTGCTCGAAAAGCCGAATACGGTGGGAACACTCCCGTCTCGCTTTTTTTTGTCCTGTGTTAGCTGACTGGGGTTCAGTCCAGGACTTGGCGGCCCACTTCGCCGATGGCCGCCTCTCCACCGAGAAACTTCTAGCGGCAGATGATGAGGAGCTGTATACCATGCTCACATCGATTCATGGGATTGGTCGAGTGAGTGCTACCTCGTTCGATATCACGAGTGCTTCACTGACACGAGTCCCCATTCCAGTGGACAGGTCAGTGATTGGTTATCTGGAAACGGGCCAACGTCAGGAGTAACAAAACGCGATGCCCGTTACAGTGGACATGTTTGCCATATTCTCACTCCGTCGCCCGAATATCCTACCAGTCGGCAAGTGACTTCCACCTCATTGAACCCAATCGCCCAGAGTGTTCAACGAGACCCTTTATAGGCGATCTCGGGGTACAGAGAGGACTTTGCCGATGGTACCTCTCCCTCCACTCCGACGAGCACCCAATCACGGTGTCTCCGGAGAAGAAGAAAACCCCCGCGAAGCCCAAGTCGACAAAGAAGGGCAAGAAGACTGCCACCAGCGAAGTTAACGAAGAGGTAGAGGATGGCGACGGCGACGATGACAACGATGCAGGAGTCATTGGTTCGGGTGACCCTGCAGGAGCCGTCACGAACATACCCCCTCCGTTTAGACCATCTGTTACCAAGATCTTAAAGACAAAGCCGCCGTTACAGCCGCCTCCAGGACTTCCCGACGGGTTGTCCGTCGCAGCTCTCAAGTCAAGGCTCTCAGGAAAGAAAGTAAAGTAAGTATCGGAATACCAATTGTACACCTGTCCTGTTTCGGTTATCTCATGCAATTGCGACAGAGGCGCGTTGCTTACTCCCGGTGAGATGGAAGAGTTGACGGAGACGTGGAAACCATACAGGTCACTAGGTACGTCTTATTAGATCCAACCCGTTTCCAAGTCGGTTCACCCCATCCCACCGTCCCAGGCGTATACTACATGTGGTCGGTCGCAACCGTGGAGGAGTAGAAACCGTGTCATTACGCAGCGACCAAATTATGAACAACTGTAGAATGTATATAGTAAACTATGTGTGAGAATGATGGGAGCTTAGGTCCGTGCACGGGAGGCGAGCAGTCCCAATGGACAACAAAAACAAACAGCAAGCGAACAACGAACCGAGCAGGAATATTTAAAGAATGAAATATATCCAAGGAGAGTGACGGAAACGGGTCGATGCGAAGTATTTACTTGTAAGAGTGTATGATTCAGCGGCTGGCGTCCCACCCAGCTCTAACCAGCTTCGAAGCAGCGGACATGGTGGCAAAGGCGTTAGTTGGGACGGTGGGCAGGGAAACCTTCTCCAACTGGGGAGACGGTTTCCCCAGATGAACGCAGGGCAGAGGATCGGCGATCTCTTCGACGTTGCTCTTGGGGAGTCCATTAATTTTGACAGTGATAACATCGCTCGCGCCTTCTCGGTTTGGAGAATCCGCGTATACCAGCCTCTCGACCATGCGTTCCGAGTCATCCGTGAAGGAGCCCCCGCCCGGAGAGGACGTAAACGTTGCCTTGTGCCGAAGGACGAACAAAGAGCTATCTGGCGATGCGAGGGGAGTCCTGCTCTGCGGGTGGAGGTCAGAATATGTGACCAGCACACGGAGAAACAAGACTCACATCGTCGCCTGTCTCCCAGATCCGAGAGGGCCTGTAGGATCGTGGTTCGGGGGTCGTGAATCGCGCACCGGGTCGCCCAGCACTTTCGGGTGGTGAATGCAGTGCGATATCCACAATGGTGGAGGTGGATGTGCGAGGGATGGGGTCATCGAGTTCATCCTGGGAATCCGTCTCCGAACGGTCGGACTTGGGGGAGCCCATGGAGGACCACCGCCGCATGGCAAAATTAACGGGTGAAGGTTTCATAGCTTGGCTCAAGAAAGCACGCGGCCGTCGAGTTGCCTGGACACCCTCAGTCTCCACAGAGGGGTTGACTTCAGGATTCAGACCATCTGAATCGTGAGGAGTGATTAAGCGGAGAGAATCCTCGGTCGTCGAGCTCGAGGAGGATTCAGCCCGAGGAGGGGGACCGGGCTCGGGAATGAGTTCGTCCGGGGAATCCGAGTCCGGGACCATTGGCACCCATTTCCGACGCGCTAGATTCATAGGGTTCGGCGCTACTCCTAGGAAACCGCTGTAGCCCCCTTTCCTGAACCCGCGCATTCCCGAAAGCGAAGGGCGCGGGGGTGGAGACGCGAGAATTTCTGAAGCCTCCGCAGCTTCCGCAGAACGAGAGCGTTTCACCGAAGCATACTCTTCGGTCCTCGGGCGCTTCCTGGATGCAGTACTGAGACGAACCATTCCCTCAGGTCCACCATCCGCAACGGCTGTTTTGATGGTCGTAGAGGAATGAGGTTTTGTCATCTGCGCCTTTTCCATTTGCTCCCTAATCTTGGACCGCTCATCCGCCCGCTCAGCACGAGATTTCTTCCCGGGTTGAGGAGCTGCCTCCTTCCGCGGTTCCTTCAGTTTTGCGCCGCCTTTGACGACTTGCGACAACTTCTGCGGAGCTGGAATCGATTTCTCCCGATCTTCCGTGGACTCCCTCAGCTTGCGGCTGGGTATATGGAGGCGCCCACTTCGACTCCTCTCGACTGGGAGCGCTTCCGTATCGGGTTCTACTTTCTGCCGTTTGGTGGGCCGTTGGTCCTCGTCATCTCTTCTGTTCTTGGAATTTGCCTTGGATGATGTGGATCGCGACATCGACACTGACACTTCCCGAGATTCTTGACGAGATTTTGACGAGTGCGCGATGGAGGATGTAACCGGTGGGTCGGCAGGTGGTGGCGTCGGGTAGGCGGTTCCACCATGTGATACTAATCTGTATGGCCAGGAGACATTGTAAATCTCTCTGTGTCGCATGCACCTGTCAAATGTGTTAGCGGGTAAGTGAAACTGATTGGTGGTAATTGCATACCGGGGACACTCCAAGGAGGAAGCCTTCTTCCCCTTGAGTTTCTTGCCTTTCTCGTCATAGCCTTCGAGACCCCATACGATTTCCGAATCAACAGAAATCACAGGTAGGATCCCTTTACAGATCACGCAGGTGGGTACGCCTTTGGGAACGGGCTTCTTGGTTGGGTTCGTTCGTTGGGGCGGTCCCTCGCCCTTTCCGGACGGGTTCTTCCCTTGCCCGAGATCAGTGGCCCTTGGTCGGAGCACACGTTGCTCAGGAGGCTCCGTTCCCGAAGTGCGGCCTCGACTCGAACTGCGGAGCCGGTCTTCCGGCGTGGCTAACCTGGATGGCCCGGGATTGAGCGAGGGCTTGGAGGGACGATCCCGCAATCTCGCCGAAGTTCTAAAAACCGCATCCGATTTCGACGTTTCTCCTGTGAAAACGGCACAATCAGTATGGTTGATGGTCAAGGTGACGTCACCGCGTGCAATTCGACGGCGGACGTCGGATGGAACCGTGATGTGGAACGTACTAGACGTAGTTGAGGACTCCCGGGACAGTTGCGGCGTCTCCGAAAGTGCCCCGTCACCTGTGGTGGGAGGCGATGGAAATGTCAACGAGAGAAGCGAATCTTCAGCATCCAATTCAATCTTCGGAATAGTGGACTGTTCCCGTTCCTTGATCTGATTCTCTGGCATCACCGCGTAAACTCCCCTACGCGTCCGTCTTTCGTTGACATTGAGGGGGGCGGTGGACTCCCCCTCTCTTGCACGTTGAGAAGAACGGTCGGAAGTGTCACTGTCGGAGTCTGAGGGTGGATCAACACCCTCTTCAGGGGTGTAACCGCCTCTACCAGCATCTTCACAGGTCTGACAGAGGCAGTGGCGATTGTTTCTACCAACTGCGCCGAAAGAGTTGATTACCATTGGAATGAACGAGAAGCATGCGCCACTTACAGTAGTCATCACCATAGTGAGCGGTAACCTCCTCTCCCACGGCGATGGGCTTGATAACTCTGAACGTGATGTAACGCCCCTCTCGAAACAGTTCAGCATTGTTACCGCAATCATGCTAGATTGTGTGGCGTGAGCGCGTGATACAGGATAGAAGTCACCCAATACGGCTTACATTGACAAAACGTGCGGGACCAAGGAATAGGTGGTTCTTCTTTAGCTGCTTCGAGTGAATGACGCTGAAGTCCCGTCTGATGCCAGACTGCCCTGTCACGGTGGCACATTTCAGCTCTCTGTCCTCTTCGTCTGTGAGGTCTGCCATGGAACCCTTCAATTCGGTTATTACGCTCCCAGGGGCTAGGGGTCGGGTGGCAAGGATACAAAGTTCGGACTTTCCGGTGGCATGGGCGTATCGTGAGGTGTGGGCAATCTCGATGGAACCGTTCGGGAAGTAAAGCTCGAGATACCGGGAAGCGTGGCTATAAAGTGGGTTAGTATTTGAGTCGTTTGGAGTTTGCGCGGATTGCGTACGTGGCAAAAGCGTTGACCTGCTTGTCTGTGTAAGCTGAGAGGTAGTACCTGATGGATTGAAGCCTGTGCAGTGACAAGTATGAAAACCACGAAGCAATCGGCGGCTAACTCAGGGAACGCACAGAAGCAAGTTTTCGACCGCTTCACGAATCGCTACCGAGGGCTGAGCCTTCGCCGCAACCAACTTTATGTCCGTATCAATATGAGCGCGAGGCCAGGGTTGTTGGGGAGAAATGAACGTACGCGTCGAACTATTTGGAGAATGTCGTTGGCATCGGTCTTGGGGAGGCGTCGGGATGAGTCCATCTTGTGAACGAAAAGGGGGACACTTCCTGTGCCGAGTTTCTCGACGAACAGGTGACTGAGGAAGTCGTCATCCTTCGAGAGGTCAGACATGTTCATGACCTTGGTGAACCGCCATGTGGGGGCGGGCGAGGGATCGTGAGTGCCCCGGTGTCTGGGCATCGTCAGTGCCCTCGAGGCCGGCGCGGGCTGGCGTGGTGGGTTGGATGGTGGTAGGGGGTAGGGTTGCGGTGGACAGGATGAACGATCGTACAGAGAACAAGAAACCACTGACGGATGATGCTATCCCCGGTCACGCGGGTTCTCACGGCCAGCTCATGGGCTGGCACAGGGACTCACACAGTCACACCCGGCAACATCTGTTTCACACCCGAAGGCGACAATCACTCCGAACGGCACAGACCAATCCGACTCGGCCGGTTTCCAGTGGCAGTGCGGACTCATATGCGCTCATATGCTTGCTCGACGTACAACATACAGACCGTGGCAACGTTTTCGACCAAACATCGAACAAGTGTTAATGTACTCATGCACCGTGTGCATGCTTCTGCTTCCCTGTTCGAATTTTCCTAACGTAGAACTGAACCCGGGTCAACCGCGATGATCGCGTGGGCTGCAACGCGCGAGCACGTACCTCCAACTCCTTGCCTTCCAGGATATACCCGTCGCTCCGGCCACTCTGCCCCGGTCGGCTTGAGATGGCAGCGTACAGACGACCAGCGCCGAACTGACTCTCCAACAGAGGGTCAATTTTGGCATCCTTCTTTCGCTGCTCGAGAATTCGTTGAACATGGTTTGACTTCTTGGCGGGCTCAGCAGCACCATCGGTCGTCTGAGCCTGTGACTGAGCCTTGGCGGCCTTTTTGGTCACCGGTTGGGCGTACTGTTCATCTAGATCAACATCTCATCCCTTTTCCAAGGGCGACCCTCGAATACATACATGGGCCTCATACCACTGCCTGAAAGGAGTAGCATCGACCTGGATGATGGCACCCTTGACGAGGGTGTTCGTTCGGACAAGCTCATTGTTGGAAGCGTTGTAAACCTGAAAGGAGGTTGGAATCGATCTTTGACCGATAAATCATGGGACTAACGACACCAATAATCCTGGTCTTCTTCGTTACGTGCTCACTTCCCCAGGCGAAGTTACCAGACTCCAATCGCAGGGCACGGTACTTGGAGTTTCCACCCCGGGTCCGGACGGTGTGAATACGCTTGGGTCCCAATTTTGTGTTAGCTGGTTGGCGACCGAGCTCAAACTTTCTCTTCTTGCGGTAGTGGGCACGCTGTGCACCAGAAGCTGAACGCTTGTGTCTTGAAGAACGTGAAATACCTGAAATTGGGGCTTAGCATCAGATAAAATGCGAAGAGATATCTAACGTACCTGTATTCCATAACCAATGCGATGTGCGAGTCCATCGTCAGCTACATCTCCGGCGATACCAACAAAGATACTGACCCATGTCGTTGGAGGCCTTGAGGAGCGGGTTGTGATGAGATATGTGTGGCTGACGGACGCAACTTTACAGTTTTCCGGCGAATGCCGGGTGATATTCCCACGGTTGCTACGTCTAATCGGGGGAGCACCGAAAGTGCAGGAAAATCCGCGACTAAACCCCAAGTGCACGATCGTCGATTGATATATTTCCTTCTCGGAAGAACCCGGAAAGAACGCTCAACTGATCGGAAAGATTTCGCTAAAGCCATCTATTAGCACGTTCGATATCCGTTCCTTATTGGGAACACCATATAAGACTCTCCTCCTCTCTTCCACGTTTGTCTCAAGAAAGATCCCCTCTCTCTTCTCATCCCACATCCCCTCGAACCATAATGTCCTTGGAAGTGCCAGGAGTCAGGGTGCCCCGCGTCAGAGGTGCATCCGCCATCGTGAGTGACCGCGGCAGATGTACATTCCATCATCACTGATCCGTCACCGACCCGCGTGCTATCTGGTGAATAGGACTTCAAATCTGCCACCAGCGGTGTGCACGCCAAGACTATGCGAAATGAGCTCAACAAGCTCGTCGGTACAGTCCAGGACCCAAAAACCCAGAAGGTACACTGTTAGCATCCGCGTTAGTACACGACATTCCTAAACATTTGTAGGCCTTCGACATAGAGATGCAAAGTTTCTTCTACCTCTTTACTCGATATCTGGTTGAAAAATCAAGGAATGAAGCCCTGTAAGTCCCGAAAAATCTTCGTGACCGTCGCGCTAATTTATCCTCATCAGCAACTGGGACCTCATCAAATCCCCGGCCGCAGACCAGATCGTCCCTTATGACAAGCTTCCTACTCAGTTCAACAACCAGCATTTGGACAAGCTCGCTGTTCTCAAGGTCAACGGAGGTTTGGGCACATCGATGGGTGGGTCCAATTACGTCATGGATAACGCGCTGCTGATCATGATCGTCGTCAGGTATGACCGGGGCTAAATCCGCTCTCGAAGTCAAGGATGAAATGACTTTCTTGGATCTGACTGTGCGCCAGATTGAGCACCTCAATACCACCCATAAAGTCGACGTTCCTTTGATCCTTATGACGTCTTTCAACACACACGAGGATACCTTGAGGATCATCAAGAAGTATGCGAACCAACAACTTCGAATAACCACCTTCAATCAATCCCGTTATCCCCGTATCCTGAAGGAGGGACTTCTTCCCGCCCCCACGGCAGCCGCCGATGATAAGGACAACTGGTATCCGCCCGGTCACGGAGGTAATATGATGTAATGGCCTCGTATGGTCCATGGTTGTTGATGGTCTCTAGACCTTTACAACGCTCTATTGCACAGCGGTGTGCTGGATCAGCTCATCGCTGAAGGCAAAGAATACCTCTTCGTGTCTAACTCCGACAATCTTGGTGCCGTGTGAGTATCAACGGTCAACCTACTTTCTCAGAGATTAATCTAGACGAAAGGGTGGATCAAGCCATTCTCGAGCACATGATCCAGAGCGAAGCCGAGTTCATCATGGAAGTAACGGACAAGACGAAGGCCGATGTCAAGGTACGTAGCGCACATCCTTCCAGGGACCCGAGGCTTCACAACACGCAAGGGAGGTACCTTGATCGATTACGACGGGCAAATCAGGCTTCTTGAGATCGCACAAGTGCCATCCGACCACGTCGAAGACTTCAAGTCAAGTGAGTCCTTCACACCCCTGGAGCGTGTTTTAGCTGAACGATTGGTTTACAGTTCGTAAATTCAAGATTTTCAACACTAACAACCTATGGATCAACCTCAAAGGTAACCCGCCGATCACGCGTGCATGCTCCATCGTTCTCTGACGCTTCAGAGAACAGCGTTGAAGAGAGTTATGGACTCCGAGGGGATGGATTTGGAAATCATCATCAATCCCAAGGCCATGGGCGACGGACAAGCAGTTATCCAGGTACTAATTTTATCTTGTCATTGATTCCGGTACACTATTGACAACCAATTCGCAGTTGGAGACCGCTGCCGGAGCAGCGATCAAGCACTTCAAAGGTGCAAACTTCCCCATCACCATCACAATCAATACTGACAGTTAGACCACAGGACACGGTGTCAACGTCCCTCGTAGTCGGTTCTTGCCCGTGAAGAGCTGTTCCGATCTTCTGCTCATCAAGAGTGACATTTACTCTCTCGAGCATGGACACCTCGTCCTTAACCCATCAAGGGTCTTCGATACTATCCCCGTCATCAAACTCAGCGATCACTTCAAAAAGGTGTGTTTTGCGGTTCGCCCGAAAACTTCTTTCTAATTTTCCCCCAGATCGCCCAATTCCAAAAGAGGTTCAAGAAAATCCCGCACATTATCGAGTTGGACCATCTGACTGTCTCTGGTGATGTCTACTTCGGTCGCAACATTACGCTCCGTGGAACTGTCATCGGTATATCTTCCACTCGTATGGGCCGCTTCCGGATGCTGACTCGGCTTTCAGTCGTTGCAAACGAGGGGCAGAGGATTGATATCCCTGATGGTTGTATCCTTGAGAACAGTGAGTGACCCCCGAAGCTCTGCTGAAGTTCGGCTCCGCTAACGCGACCGTCCAGGGTTGTTGTCCGGTAACCTCAACATGACCGTGAGTCTTCCGCGTCTGTCTTATCTGCTTGCTCTGATCCCCCCTCCAGGAATTGTGATGCACTTGTCGAAGCAAATAAATGTAGATTAATGTAACGAAGCCCATCCCGCGACTAGATAGAACGGGGGATGTACAGCTTGAGCTGACGGAACACACTGAACGCGCGTATCACGGGCACTGTCATGTGTACTCGAATGAGAAGGACATGCGTGGGATCAAATGATGAAGCAGTGCAGTTTTTCTGGGTACCGTATCAATTTACCTGTGGCCCTCGTGCTCGTGGGGCGGGACTCGGGGAGGATGTCACCGGTTATGAGTGGGAGGCAGTACCCGTGAGAATGACGCCACGCGGCGCCTTTATCCAGATCATCCGCAGGCTGCGACCGAAGATTATCGCTTCAACTCCACACAGGTCTCAAACCACCATCATGTCTTCACATCCATGTACACCCATCTCGCTCGTTGCACAACAAGCACACGATGTTGACCAATCCCCTTGATCTGCAGCTTTCATCGTAGTTTTCAAGGACGGCGTCACCCAAGACAAGATCCAGAAGTACGTCGATGACCTCAACTCGAATGGTGTGTTCCTCGCTTTGCACGAGACGATGTCGTCGTGCTGATAGAATACCCTCAACGTAGGAGGTACCGTGACGCATCGGTACGGGGACGTTTTGAATGTGCGTTGCAGCGGATCCCGTACTATTTCAACCAGACGTTCACACTCTTTACCAGGGGTTCGCCGCCAATATTCCTGCGAGTTTCTTCCAAAGTCTCCAGGGCGATGATCTCATCAAATACATCGGTTGGTATCTCGCGGCGCATCACACTACGCCGATTCTGACGTTAATGATTAATGAGAACCCAATGGTGTGGTCACCACCCAGTAACTGCAGTACCCTCAGCTGCAACGATGATATGTTCATAACGATGTGTATAATAATCAGAACGTGTACAGTGTTATCCAGTTACGAATCCGCATTACAACAAATCAACTATGGCTACCCGTGAAATACGTCGTAAGGTCGTGAAAGAAAAGGAAAGTCGTGATGAATGGGGATCGGTCATGCCTGGAGTTGAAGTTCCGCGAGGGGTAAGCCGCGTAGGGTTGGCGGGATAATAGTCACACTGGGGGGCGACAAAGTCTCGATATCAGTACCTGGGCTGTCCGGTTCCGGCGACGGGGGGGTTGGAACGGGGCCATCGTGAAGTGAAACTGGAGGTAAATCTCCAGAAGGTCGACCCGACCCATCTTCTGCCTTCTCGCGTGGCGGAACTTGTTCAAGGGGTCCAGTATCATGGATTGGAATCAAGTTCGGCGTGCCGGGAGGGAGATCAAAGTCCCAAGCACGAGACACAAGAGCGGCGGGCATGATCCTGTACACACGTTCATCAATATCTACGGAGGGCTGTTGATGGTGAGTAGTTACCAGGTAGCAGCGCATACCACGCCCAACCCTCTATCTTGCCCCTTGATCATGTTGAACTCGAACTCGAGGAATTGGGAGATATACCGGATGAAGGGGAGGATCTCTCGCACGCCGTTGTGGACGGCCGCCATCGCTGTGAGGAGGTTGACGACAGTCTTCGAGATCGATTGTGCTCTCTGTGTACTTGCCATCAGGTGTCGTGCGAGGTGAAGTACGAGAACGTGACTAGCCTGCAGGTATACAAGTGTGGGAGGGGGTAACACAAGCTCAAAACCCCACCAATCTGCGTGCGGGGTCAGGTAGTTCTCGTATTCACTTCAACAATACTCACAAGTGAGAACCGACATTCTGTCTATCGGAGGGTATACACCTGGGGAGTATCAGATTGGGGCACCGTGATGAGTGTGGGGGACCAACTTGCCTTTGTGATCAGGTAATATGGCTTGACCAGTAACGTAGCCAAGGGACATCAGTTGAGGGGTGATGAGCTTGATGCCTGTGAGGACCGTTTCTGCCGTTGGGACCGCACCAGCGAAGATGCCCTGGCCGGTGGTCGGCTGTCCGAAGCCAAAATCGGAACCAACAAGGTCCACGATATGTAAATTTCCAAGCATCGAACTGATACTATCCATGTTCGCCGTTATGACGGATTCGGCGAAGAGGTCCATGGTATCCGAAGGTATGTCAGGTTTCAGTTGGGCGAAGTGGTGTTTCTCAACATCCTCGTCGGTCTGATCCAAACACACAGCATGGATTGGACCGCGGCCCTTGCAGTTTGTCGTAGCTTGGCCGGGTATGGGGGTGACGGGCAACGGCGCAGGTGCTTCAGGAATGAGATCCAGGTTTCGAAGTTGGGAGATCACTTTGTTGGCGGACTTGGGCTTCGCCAGTTCGGATTTGACCTTGTCTAGTTGAACTTTGGACAGTGCCTGGGGCTTCTTGGGGGTGGGAGAGATCGAGTTAGGTCCAATAATAAGAGCGCGAACAATTTCTGCGGATTCCTTGGCACGCTTTTCCGACCTGGAACGGGACCCGGATTGTGAACGGATCCCACGTTTGAGGCCGCAAACAACGCCATGTTTCTTCTGTTGGATGTGGGCTGCGTCTAGCATGGGCTTTCCCTGGTGGTGGTCTGTTGGGTGCCGTAGTAGAGAGAGACTGGAACGAATAGATAACTTGCGTGGACGAGGTTCTGGCACCTCGAGAGCCGTAGGCCTTGTGGAAGTCGCAGTTGTAGGTTGTTGAGGGTCTGACGAAGAAGGAGCGGTCGACGATGTCTCTTCCGTTGGTTGAACTGAGTTGTCTTGATGAGGCACAACATTGTTGCCGCCCTCGGTCGTAGAGCGAGGTTCCTCGGGCAGAGGGAGCTCTGAAGGGGACAAAGGAGGATCGGCTGGGGCATCTGAGGGTGAGTTATCTGGTGCCTCGGAGGTAGTAACGACTGTTTTGGAAGTGGACCAGAACGTAAGCGAGAACATGGCTTGCTAATCCTGGAGACCACTGAACAACTGCTCGTCACTGCGCATGATCCATAAATTCGAGACAAGTCACATACCTCAGACCGCAGGGAGGCCTGAGCCTCAGTTGATGTCAGATGAACGTGTATGACCAGTCTCGATCAGTTCCCCGCTCGCTCCCCACTGCTCTCCATTCTACTGCCAGCAATACGTACGGAATCCTCAGGTATGGTACACTCCTTCATCCTTGCCCCACTCTCACTCACCAAATGCTACAGTCACTATGCAGAAACCCTCGTCGATCCACGCGCTTCCATTGGATACCCTCAGCCCAATATTCGAGTTCGCCGTTAACGCCGCTCACACTCCAGAGGAGACCACCATAGCACCTTTGGCTCTTTCCCAAGTGTGCAGCGCATGGAGGCAATCTGCTCTGAGACACGCGCCGTTGTGGACGAACGTTCTGCTGTGTGTACAGGGTGACCAATCCTTGGAGCGAGCCACCGAATTCCTGGATCGCTCCAAAACCTTACCCGTCTGTGTAACGTTCGACATGCGGGGGGCGCGAGAGGAACCTCCTGGTCTGAAAGAGCGGGTTGATTTTCTCGCCCCCCATGAGCATAGGCTACGCGCTCTCCATATACAAGGAGCTGCCACCGCCGTGCCCATCCACCGTTTCCTCCACGACCTCGATTTTACCTTCACCAATTTGAAAGACTTCGAAATTACCTGGGGGAAACCCACCACGCAGTTCGCGCAGCTCTTCCCCGTCACATTTGGGGGCCAGGCTCCGGAAGCGTCGCTTCTTTACCATCTCCACCTTTCCCCCCACGACAAGTTTACCAACCTCACCCGTTTCGTCTTGAAAACCCACGACCATCGCCTCAGTATTAAAATTGACCAACTGTTGGAGATCCTGGGTGGTAGCCCAACATTGCAACATCTAGAATTAGAGGGCATCGACACCGATCCCGAGGACGACGAGTTCTATGACGATGATGGCGACCCAGGCTCTGAAAAACCCGTCCTTCAACTCCCCCATCTTCGATTCCTATCGCTTAAGCAGTGTTCATCTGGGACATTCCTCTCCAGAATGAACGTCCCAGCGACCACGAACGTTGTGTTGGCGGCGAACGATCCCTTCATGTTTGATTACGGTGACATTCACGCCGACGCACCAACGATCCTCTATGCACTCCCTCCCCACTTCGAAGAACTTTCGTTTATTGGAAACTTCCAGGCCCTCGACTTCGAAATCTGCGATTCCGGCATCACTCTGCGCGCCTCCCAATCCAGCGGGCAATACTTGCTCATTGAACAGGTGCCTATTCCAGACGATGTTTATCACACCACAATCGAAGAGATGGTTTTGCCATCCGCAACCTGCTTCGGTCAAAACAACCTTGGACCGGTAGCGACCCTTAGGGCGAGTAACCGGCTCTCAGGATCGAAACGGAGCGTGCTCCGGGAAGCCGACCCCCACGAAGTGGACAACTGGTTATTACCCTTGTCCCACTTGGAGAAGCTCGAAATTTCCTACTTTCCTCTCAATTTTCTCGAGAGTTTCGCCGGTAGCAAGGCTCGACAACGACTGCCTCTGGCAGCGAAGGAGGTCACCCTCACTCTGTATCCCAACGAGTGTGGAGATTTTAAGGAGCTCAAGGCTTGGGTCAAAGCCCGGGAGGAAGCGCAACTGCCGTTCAAGAAACTCGAAGTCACTCTCGATTGCTCCGCACCCACTACTCCACCGGTGGATGAAAAATTCGTTGGCTCCTTGCGCTCCTCGTTGGCTGAATATGTAAAAGATGTCGTAGTGCAAGTATTGCGCTCCCCTCCCCAGTGAACATGACCTGCCTCGGATGTTATTGACCAGTACTCATGCTCTTGTAATGACAATCTTTCTTGCCCCCGCTTCCTTCGCAGTTGATCGTTGCCAAACATTGGACGGGTGTCTCGAGCGATCATCTACCTGGCAGATCGTTCGATCCGAAGAACCACGATGCTGTTATTCTCCACACTGGGGTCCAGCTATGCACGCGCGACAAATCTCGAATGCGGGTGCCGCCAGCGGCCAACATACATACAGAAAAACTCAATGCGACGTCTGTATTTCCTCCATAAGCCCATTCAAGCATCGGGCCACCACACCCGCTCCCTCCTCCACCAGGGCCTTGTCCTTGTCCTCGACCCGATCCAAAGTTCTCTTGAACTTATCTGGGTGCCACAGCTTCAGCGCAGCTCGAATCCTATCTTTGTTAGAAACGTCTTTGGAGTGGTGATGCGAGAGGAGGAACTCTCGGATATTATCCTTCGTAATCCCCGTCGAATCCGTCGGTTTTGTTACGGTCGGCCAGGGCACCTTCACGAAGGATAGTCGTTCTTCAGTGCTCCCCGAGATCCTTGCCCATCGCTCTTCGTATCCCTTCCAAGCCTTGACCACCGCCTTCGCCTTCCGGTGTCTCTCCTCGTGCTCCTTCTTCCGCTTCTCCGCCTCCCGCTGAAGCAGCTTAGCCGCCTCGGCTTCCCTCCGTGCTCTCCTCCTCGCCCTCCTTGTGCTTTGTTCCCGCGCCTGTTCCAACCAGCTCTCCGTGTCCATATCCACATCCATCTCAAAGCTTCGATACACGTCGTCCAGTGCGTATGACACCTGGTCACTAACGAACCGCTGCTGTTGCCTCAGCACCCACTCGACCGTTTCTCGGTTCTGCCTCATCATCTCCTCGATCTGGTGCTCCTGAACCCACGAAAATGCGTAGGTCTCGTCTTGCCAACGATCCATGTAATCGACGTAATGCTCGTTGGGGGCTTTGGGGGTAGTACGGTGTTTATGGGACGGGGTGGTGGGGTCACGGAGGTAGTAATAGGAGTAGGACCGTTCCGCCTCGCCGGGGGTATGGGGACGCGAATCTGGGGATCTTGTCGTTTTCGGAACGGAGGTCATGAATGGGGTGAGTAGACCAAATAGGTTAGGGGTCGGTAAAGAAGGGCGGGAGGTAAGGTAGGGTTGTGTCCCTTCGAGATGGTGGGGCTGAGGTCTTGAAGCTCCTCCCACTACCACGCCCAGGACATCCTTATCAGAGCGAGCGAGAGGTCGATGTTCAGGAAGCCGTGAGGTCTCCAAGCCCCCTTCATCACAAAGCGGAAACCCTCACCCCAAGATGCATTCCCGCCTCGAGGCATGCCTCACGAGCCCAATGCATATTCACTTTTAGGTGCGAAGGTCAGGATTCTACAATATGCCAAACTGCCGGGTCCCTTGATCCATTTTGAACCTCCAACATGTTTCCTGCCACGACAGGCATGCTCCGCTCCGACATAGGATCTAATATTCGTGTTGGACTCGCTTGAGCTGCGGTACGGTTTACGTACGGTCAGATCGTGATTAACGATTATTCTCTTCCAGCGGGCCGATTACGTTGGCGTATTCAAGCTGAAGAGAATCTTGTTGAGAAGGATCCAATGCATTCTTAAACCGTTCATGACGCTCGGTGGATGCCGCAGCACACTAGTTACACCCCTCAACTCACGCGCGTTGTAGGTATACTAATATGAGGGTGATGGAGACGGGGTACTGTGCAGGTACACGGTGTTTGTTGTGAACGAGGCTGGAAACACCCCATATTTGCCGTCTCAAGAACGTCCCTCGTACCTGGGCACTTTCATAGATTCTCAATAGATTGGTACCTTTTGGTGGACCGCACCCTTACCTGCCAACGGACCTGAATAGAGCTGATAAGGTCGTAAGGGCGAACGTGGGAGTTGAACAGGATGCCGTGAGTCCCATTCTAAATCGTGACGATAACTGGTGATCCGGAGGTCTTCAATGTCAATGGTCAAACCTCAACCTTATCACCAGGATAAATCTCTACTAGGCCGATCGTGATTGACGATATCGCTGGTTCGTCCCGAGTGCGATATCTCTGCGTCTCACAGCTCGTGGGCACTCGATGTTGGAGCTGTGCGTTTTGTGCAAGAGAAAAGGGTCTCCCCAAGACGCCACAGCGACGCTATGACCGATGAGAGACGGTGAATGCACCAGAACAACGGATGCCAATCCAAATTAAGGGTTCCGCAGGCGATTGGAGCCCCGCGGAGCTTAAGAAGTGCTCCGGAGTGTGCAATGGTCAGAGATGACGGGAGCCCTTCGAATCCTTCGGGACGAAGCGATGAGAATGACAATCGGAAGGCAGAAACACCCGAGGTGTCCGGGTAGTCCAATTACCGGAGATGCAGGGAAGAGATGTTTTTGCAGGAGACAACATATTGCAATTCCGAAGTCGTACTAGTGAATTTTCGGGCTGAATGACCATGGCCAACTCCGGTAGCAAACTGGTTTACTGTGAATGGGTCCGTATTCCATAACCGGGCGGAAATGCGCACCTTCAACCGGACCTCCATTTGTCCTCGTAGGATGTGGAGGGATCAAGATCGGAACGTAAAGGGTTACGGGAGAGTTGAATCTATAGGTTTGCAGGGGTTACTTCGGATATAATCACCTACGGGCTTTCCAGCCGGTATCCAATCTATCTAACAGATTCTGAACCTCCCGTACACCAGCTTTCCGGATTTTTCGTGCCTGCTCCCACTCGCTTTCTGCATGGACGGCGTCCAGACGTAGGAGAGATTGAAGGAGAAGCTCGCCCAATCTCGTGTGCTCTTGATCAAGGCTATCCCCTGGAGTGATCGTCTGATTCGATGAGGAGTCCAAGAACTTGTCGACGGAAGGTAGCAATCCTGTTCGGACCTTGTCGAGTTCGGATTCAATCTGAGTGATGACGTGCTTTTCCGTTTTGCGTTCTGGAGCGGCGCTAACTTGCTCCGGACCACCTACAACGGCGATGGTTGATTTATTTTTGAGTCCGTATGATGAAACTGGAGTGATGACATTAGCGAACACGTCACCAAATAGGTTGCGGAGCCACAAACTTGGGGCACCATCGTCTTTCATCACTGCACCGGCATGGATGAGTTTGAATGAAGAATGGGGAAGGTGTATGTGATCGGCGATTTGGTTGCGGATGACTGCAAGTTTCGTCTCCGGAGAAGGCAAGGGAAATTGGAGCCTGTGAAGGGAAGGAGCCGATGGTCAGCGACTACTGGGAATGAAAGACACGCATTGCACTGGCTTTTCCCTACCCCACTTGACGCTGTAGCTCATGGGGGTCGTCCTAGAAGCCTTGGTATACACCACACGTATGAGCACAGCAAGCAGCAGTGGAATCACTGGGAGAGGGACATGGAGTTCAGCGATCAGACAATCTTGGATCTTGTACAGTGGCAACGCACCCGCGTGTACTGGAGAGAGAGAGAGAGCCAGGGTGGTTACGTGCTGACCCTGCGGGGAGGTCGTGGTGTGTGTCGCGGGATAAGAATAAGGAGTTGTAACCGTGGGAAATAACCGGATTGACAGTTTGTGATGACGTCATCCTTCGTTAGAATTTTTCTTATCTGGGTTACAAACCGGAGGTGTAATGTCATTAGAACGTGGGTAAATAAATACAAGTTGACTGCGGCATTGGCTTGAGGTTTCCTGCTCCTGTCAGTGTCCCGTTCCCTAGCATATTACCGTCCCCCTCGACTCGACATTCGGCACGCGGTCTTTCTCCCCCTATTATTTCCTCCCTCTTCTACGACCTCTCAAAGGATGGCTGATCAACCAGATTCCACGATCTCGAGACCTCCACCGGTTCCGGTCCCGTCGAGGATCGTGCCAACACCGAAGGGCGTAACTGGCCTTCTCAACCGAGGCACAGGGTCCACTCCGATTCCCCCATCTTTGCAGGCAAAAATGGCCGCCGTGCGTGCATTTGTGTGTGCATCGTCAGTCCTTTGACATTCGTATCTACCCCCAGATGGCGAATCGAAGTGCCCTTTCAGTCGATTCGGTGACTAGCGCCTTACAAAAGTCAACGTTGAACGACCTTCGACTGCCGCCTTCGTTTACGCCTACTCAAAGCATACGTCCACCCCCCTCACGACGGCCGAAGCCAGGTTTGAAGTTGAGTAACATGGACAATCCCCTAACATCGATCGGAGGGGGAACTACTGGTGCCGGCCTTGGTGCGAGTCGGCCATCCTTTTCAATCGATTCCAGTATGCCGAAGCGACCGGCCCACAATTTTGGGACCCCTTTTTCAAACTTTGGCAAGATTGTGTAAGCATCTCCGACGTTGACCTTCCATTGTCCATTTTTATCACGAGACATTAGTGATCCTTCTGGCGCGCTGAGTTTCAGTGGGAAGGCCGTCCTCCATGCATCTGGCGTCGATTTCTCAAGCGGCTCATCATATACCATCAACATGCAACAATTGCAGCTGTTCGAGGACCTCGGCAAAGGAACGTACGGCGTGGTGAAACGCGTGTTACACAAGCCGACGAATGTGGCCATGGCGATGAAAGTGCGTATTTCTGAAATGACTTCTCGCGCATCCTAAAGCTTGATCCCACCAGGAAATCCGTCTCGAGCTCGACCAAGCCAAGTTGAACGCCATCATTATGGAATTAGACATTCTCCATCGTGCGGTTGCTCCAGAAATCGTCGAATTTTACGGAGCCTTCTTCATAGAGTCTTGCGTCTATTACTGCATGGAGCTCATGGACGCCGGTAGTTTGGATAAACTTCAGGGTGCCGGCGTGCCCGAAGACGTACTCGCTCGGATAACGGCTAGCGTTGTACGAGGTCTTCGATTCCTCAAGGACGAACTGCAGATCATCCATCGAGATGTGAAACCCACCAACGTTCTGGTAAACACGCATGGGCAGATCAAGCTGTGCGACTTTGGTGTTTCAGGACAACTCGAGAAATCTTTGGCCAAAACCAATATCGGCTGTCAGAGTTACATGGCGGTGAGTTATTTCAGTCATTTTGTACGTCACCGTTGACTAATGAGTTGAGAAATCGTAGCCTGAGCGTATCAAAGGAGAGTCACAGAATAATGTCGGAACATATACTGTGTCCTCCGATGTGTGGTCTGTTGGGTTGACAGTGATCGAAGTCGCCATGGGCCACTATCCATATCCCCCCGAGACTTATGCGAACGTTTTCGCGCAGCTGACGGCAATTGTCCACGGCGATCCTCCCGAGTTACCCGAGCAGTTCTCGGACGTGGCTAAGGATTTCACTTCGAGATGTCTGCACAAGATTCCTCAAAATAGGGCTAGCTATTCAGAACTTCTGGTGAGTTACGGTTTGCCCTCGAATCCTTAACAGGAAACCAACAAGACTTTAGGAACATCCATGGCTTGCTGAAGATGCAGCCAGGACTGTGGATATGGCTGGGTGGGTAGCGAAGGCCATGGAGTGGAAACGGCAACAACGGAATCCCAAGCCAGAGGAAACCGACTAATGACCCGTAATATGTTCCATACTAGCGCCAAGGCCGCTACCATACCCCCTCTGCCTGCTCGTCGTTCGTTTTTGATGGTCGACGGGGACTTAATTTCTGAACTCTACACCTCGGTCGCTTGTCGAATCGTTATCTATCCACCCCACCAATCCAGCCTTGCCTTCCATTTAATCACACGCCCACCCATCAGTCGTACACTATCTCAGCATGCTCACCCCTTCCCATCTTCAGCGGTTTTTGTTGGCTTTTGCTATTGTCTTTGGGAACATATTTTATCGCACCAGTAATTTGCATCACCCCCCAACCAGCTGTCCCTTTCTCTCAGCCCTTCTCCCACTTCCTTTTTCTTTTTATTTTACTTCCTTTGACTTTCCGTGCGCATCACATGCGTGGATCGTGTGTTTTCGG
>Ga0307515_10007518_pt1 | contig 21527 bp, 9 predicted proteins | sample 17_EM_MG_FD_194513 | JGI IMG/M metagenome (GOLD analysis project Ga0307515, IMG submission 194513) | Populus trichocarpa ectomycorrhiza microbial communities from riparian zone in the Pacific Northwest, United States - 17_EM | ecosystem: Host-associated > Plants > Roots > Unclassified | place...
TGTCCTTTTATGTCTAAAGTTTTTTAATTATTTGATCATTACCACACTACTCACTAATCACATCCTCTTCTTCTTCTTTTTTCTTCCTTTCTTTCAATTTCAATGTCTTCCTTGTGGACAGTGGATACCCTCCTGGCCTCCTTCCATCTTTTCCCTCCCTTTCCTGGACTGTATTCTTCCCTGTTTATGATTGAAATCACATCCTCCTTTTTTTTCTTTCATTCAATTTCAATATATAATTTATATTTTTTTTTTAAATTAAAAATACTTTAAAAAATAACTATAATTAAACTCAGACTCGAGACTCTTAATGTCAACTTAAACCCTCCCACTTCTAGTTCTTAAAGAATAAAAGTCAACTGCTAAATTTGGTCAACTGTGAAACTTGGTCAGAGTTTCAACCAAATGCCTACACGTGTCCTTCTTAAGTCCATAAAGCTTTATTTTTAAATCCAAAATATTAAGAACTTAATGATGTTTAATGGGACCAAAAATTAGTAACCACGTGAACCTCGTTGTTGTGGTCTCAAAGCCACAAATGTGTAGACAGTTCAAATTTAGCTACTGCAACCAGCAGAAACATTTGTGCTTCTTACTGCCATATCAGTCATTATTATTACTGCCAAATTTAGCTAATTCAAAGCTGCATACTTCTATAAAAAAAAAAAAATTAAAAAACTTAAATCAATCTCACCAGAGTATTGACCGGATCAATTTAATATAAAACCCGATTCAAATTAGCTATCGGCTTGACCAGTCATTAAATTGGCCAACCAAGGTGACTAGGATGAATTCAGGCATGTTTGGAGAGAGTTTCGACCAAGTTTTTTAAAAAATTTAATTTATATTTTGTTTTTTTTTTAAATTAATTTTTTTAGTATTTTTAGATTGCTTTTAGCGTACTGATATTTTAAATATATTTTAAAATAAAAAAATATTTTAAAAATAATATTTATCGCTATCTCAAACATTCCCGGCGGAACATCGCCAATATTAGCTGTTGATTGTTGAGCACATTTATGGTATAACCATTCTCAGTCAAGTCATCAATATGGTCATAAATGGAGGGAGGGGGAGACGGCAGATATGATGCCCTAAATGAAAGTGAGCGCCATGTTTTCAGACCTGGATTTCAAGAAGTGGAGAACCATTACTATCAACAAGCTAAGAAATTCAAGAAAATCAGCCAAAATTGATGGGCCATTGTGGAGTTGTTTGCTTCTCTTTTCATGTGGGTCATCGTCTCCATGTGACCATTTATTCCTGCATAAAATCACAGGATGTATCTTTATGGACCCCCATTTATTAATTTAATCTTGGACGGCATATATTTCAAAATCCCCCCCTCTCGATCGTCCCTATCGGGTTAAGCTCTGATTCATGCCTTGCATCTCAGCCGGGCAGCCATTGTTATGGTGCTGTAACCTCCTAATTAGTGGCCCATCTAGGAGGGGCTTGTCTTGTGTCTTCTATGCTTTTCGTCTTCTTTCAACACTTTTGATTAGGATATTATTAGCCTCCAAAAGGAGAAAAATAAAGGACCCAAATGATTATCAAATCCAATTATTATATCATCTTCCTCTTGCTTTCCTGTGAACAACTGTTAAGCCCGTGAGTCATCGTTTATTAGACTGAAATCATTGTTTTCTAAAGTTTTTTATTTTTAAAAATATATTTTTTATTTTTTAAATTTTATTTTTAATATTAGTACATTAAAACGATTTAAATATATTAAAAAATTAATTTAAAATAAAAAATAATAATTAATTTTTCTTAAAAATACTTCTTTTAATAATGTAAGGAATTCTAGATAATAATGTAAGGAATAAGGTCACTTATCATTCAAACTAACACCTCCTCCTCGAACATTTCAATAATATTATAATTAAGATGCTTTGAATTTGAGTTAATAATTAAAAATTGTTCCTTTAATTCTCATTTTAAATACCCACCTAACATCTGATTAAACAATTAGAGGTGGGCGCGTATTGATCAAATTTCTAGACATAGCATGTGACTATTGACACAATTCAAGTAAAAGGAAATAAAATTTTAAAAATAAAAAAAATTATTTGATACATTTCCTAACAAAATAAAACAATTCATATTTTTAAATACTTTCTCAGGGTGTTTGATAATGTTGTATAGTATTTTTATAAAAGTGATTTTTAATTAAAAATATATTAATATGTTCTTGATGTTAAGATATTAAAATCATCTAAAAATATATTAAATAAATATTATTTTAAATAAAAAGCATTTTTTCAAAGAAAGTTACATGGATTGCTCCATGAAGGATTAATGAATAAATATAAACAAATATACCATAATTTACGCAAAAAAGCCCCAGTTGGCAAGCAATGGCAATGGATGATGGTGATGGTCTTTTTAAAGTGTACGAAAGAAAATTCTTCCAAAAGACTTCCTTTATACTCCAACAGGAGGAGTTTTGAGTTGGAGTGGTTAAGATTCTGATCTCATTCAAAGATGAAAAAGCAAAAGAAATTTCGATTAAAAAAAAGAATGATGGTGTTACTGGAAAAACCCTTCATGGACTTCATTTGTCCGTTTTGAGCTGTTGGATTCCCAATCTCTCTTTCCTTGCTTTGCCACTCTGTTGTCACACTATTAGTTTAGCCCTAAACATAAACTTACAAGAGACATACAGACATTCTGTCCTATCATTCATTCTCACACTTTCATGCCAAAAACCTTCAAACACTCCTTCCCTCTCTTCTCATGGATCTAGCTTAGTTTTTGAGAAATTTCCGTCTCACAAGAAGCAGCAGGTTTTCTTGAAAACTAAAATGGCGGCTGAGAAGCCTAGCTCTAAAGGACAAGCATGGTTAGTTGATTAGCAATGCACAAATTAGTCTTTTCTTGCCCATGTTTCAAACAAAGACTGAATGACAATTTCTCCAATGCCTTTTCTTTTCTTTTCTTTCTTGCAGGTTTTGCACAACTGGGCTGCCAAGTGACATTGTGATTGAAGTAGGAGATATGACCTTTCACCTCCACAAGGTAAAGCATGGCCCTTCTAGTTATATTCCATGTTCAAGTCATTTTCTTTCTTGCTTGCTTACTAGTGGCTCTGTGTTCTCTGTCTGGTGGTTTAGTTTCCTCTGATGTCAAAAAGCAGAAAGCTTCATCAACTAATAACAGAGCAAGAAACCCAAAGGAATGACCAACAAGAACCAGAAGAAGAAAGAGATGAAATTGAAGAAATTCTTTGTCAGATTTCTCTCCTTGATTTCCCAGGCGGCTCTGAAACGTTTGAGATGGCTGCCAAGTTTTGCTACGGCGTAAAGGTAGACTTAAACTCATCTATCATCGCTCCTCTTCGCTGTGCTGGAGAGTTTCTTGAAATGACGGAAGAATATTCAGAAGATAATTTAATTTCCAAGACAGAGAGGTTTTTCTCTCATTCTGTACTCAAAAGTCTCAAGGAATCAATTAAGGCCTTAAAATCTTGCGAGCGGGTAATGGCACTGGCGGAAAGTTTAGGCATCACAGAGAGATGCATTGATTCCATTATTTCCAGAGCATCCTCTGCCGATCCAGCCTTATTTGGCTGGCCGGTTAGCGAAGCAGCAAATGAGAATATCAAAGCCAGTTCCAATCAGGCCCTGTGGAATGGGATTGAATCCGCGGTACGTAGAAAAGGAGGTGGTGCTAGAAGCAATAATGCGGATTCTTGGTTTGAAGATTTGGCACTTTTGAGCATGCCATTGTTTAAGCGATTGATTTTGGCTATGAAAGTGCGAGATCTGAATCCGGAGATTTTAGAGAGTTGTTTAATGTACTATGCCAAGAAGCACATTCCGGGCATATCAAGATTAAGTAGGAAGCCATCTTCTTCATCATCTTCAATTGCTTCAGAGGGTGGGCAAAGGGAAGTGTTGGAGACTATTGTTTCCAATCTTCCATTGCACAGAAGTTCTAGATCTTCCACAGCTACAAGGTTCTTATTTGGTTTGCTAAGAACTGCTAACATACTAAATGCAGCTGAAGAGTGTCGGTCCACTTTGGAGAAGAAAATCGGGTTGCAACTGGAGCAAGCTACACTAGATGATTTGTTGATTCCTAGCTATTCATATTTGAATGAGACATTATATGATGTGGATTGCTTGGAGAGAATTTTAGGCCACTTCTTGGATGGACTTCAAGAAGAGAGAAATGTAGGTGAGATTGAAGCCGGCGAGGATGGTGGAGATAGCAATGTGAGATCACCCACTTTAATGCTTGTTGGTAAACTAATTGATGGCTATCTTGCTGAGATTGCATCAGATGCAAATTTAAAGCCTGATAGATTCCATAATCTTGCAATTTCACTACCGGAGCAAGCTAGACTCTTTGATGATGGCCTTTACCGAGCTGTAGATGTCTATCTCAAGGTAACAAATTCCCCATTATATTATTTATATATTTAATTGTGCAATGAGATATTACAAGCAGGAATACAGTTTTGCAAATCATAGGCAGATGAAGTTGTTATGATGTCACTATCCCTGAGATTTAGTACTACGTTAATGCTAATTACAAAATCCTATAGAGAAAAATTGCAGTATATAGTCAAGTTGTTTTGTTGGTACAATCCAAGACCCAATATTCTGTTATAATAATTACTGTAAGGAAATTTATGCTTCCCAGCAATGAAGTCTTGTTTTTTTTTATTCTCGAAGGCCCATCCATGGATATCAGAGGCAGAGCGGGAGAAGATATGTGGAGTAATGGATTGTCAAAAGCTCACATTAGAAGCGTGCACTCACGCAGCACAAAATGAGCGGCTGCCATTGCGTGCGGTGGTTCAAGTTTTGTTTTTCGAGCAGTTACAGCTGCGCCACGCAATTGCAGGGACATTGATTGCGGCTGAAGCTGATCCTGCAAGGCCATCCATGCTAAGACGAAGGGAGGAAGAGGCAGAGGCAGAAGCAGGGGCAGAGGTAGAAGCAGAGGCAATGCAGGAGGGTACCAGTAACACTTGGAGGGCAGCAGTGAGGGAAAATCAAGTGCTGAGACTAGACATGGACAGCATGAGGACTAGGGTGCATCAGCTTGAACGAGAATGTTCAACTATGAAGAAGGTGATTGATAAGATTGATAAGGAGGGTCCGCGTGGTAACAATGGAGGGTGGAGAGAGTCCCTGACAAGGAGGTTTGGGTGCAAGTTCAAGACCCAAGTTTGTGATTCTCATGAACAAACGGTTGTAAATGCTAGGAAGGGAAGGCGGCAGCAGCAGCATCAACATCAACAATAGATGATTCAGCATGGGAGCATGGGAGGTCTCGTTATTAGTATTCATTTAATCCAAATCACATTGTGCAGTGGTTGTCCATAATTTATTATGTTTAGTCCATGCAAGTTGCTTCCACTTGTGGTCTTAAAAGATGGGGGAATAAAAGTACGATTTTTTCTCAAGGGTGATACTGTTCTAGCTCCAATGATTTTGTTGATTGTCCAGATTGGCACATCTTCTAAGGTAATGCCTTCTGGGCATCACAGAGCATGAGGGACAGAGTAAATTGCAGGTTCTTTCTATAAAGCTGTGTGTAATCTGAACTCTGTGGTCAGTGGTCACTCCCAACAGAAGCTAAGGGACCCAGTTTATGTGCAGTCGTAGATCATTAAAAGCATCAAAAATCATCTCCTTGTCTGTCCCTTTTCTATCATAGACTGTTCTTGTTTTGAACTGGAAGTCAAGGTGAAGATGACACAAAAAACTTGTAGTGTTCGAATTTCCTTGGATTCATGATGATGACCGAAGTTTAGAGCAATGTGGACTGTGGAGTGCTTTCTGTCCAAGAATCATTTTGCTCACCACTTCATTCAAAAGGAAAAATTGAAAACGAAATATGGTACGGACCCCTTTCACATAGGGTCCCACGGGCCTTGCCTATCTTCTTTCGCCTTCTCCTATGGGCGATTAAAGTGTCTCATCTTTTTTCTTCTTCTTTTTTTACAGTACAATTGCTAAGAATTCTATTTTGCCTTTGCAGCTTCTTTTTTTTTTTTTTTTTTATCAGATTCTTGAGTTAAATAATACGATAGCTAGTGAGATGTTTGGATTATAATAAATTATGCGCAGATGTGTTTATAGGATATGGTAGTAGTTGTTTTATAAAATATTTATTATTTTAAAAATTATTAAAAAATATTTTTTTTATTTTTTTAAATTTATTTTTGATATTAATACATTAAAACAATTTAAAAAATTAAATAAATAATAATACTTTAAATTTTAACCAGCATATTTTAGACCGCAATCCCATTTAGATTAGCAGCTTATCATTCAACATATGAAATTTCTTATAATATAAATTTACTTATAAGAAATCATATTTATTCTCTTCCATTTAGGTTAATCATGGTCCACGTAATTGTTTAGGCAAATAAATGTAATAAAACCTACCTCATTATTTGAATTTTTAAAAAGATTTATAGTCTTTAATTTTGTTTTTAAATAAATGCAATTCATAATGAACAACTTTTTTTTGGGGACATCCTAAAATAAAAACATGGACAAACGATTTAGGACAAAAGGGAGTATCAGTTTTGTAATAAATGATGAATTTGAACATCTAAAATGTTCAAATTCATCATGCTTCCAAGGACTTTCTCCACTCAACATTTATTCAATGAACTAATCTAATTTCTTATTTAAATCAATTTTATAAAATTAAAATTTAAGCTTAAAAACAAATTATATATCCATCCATGAATTATAAAATTAAAAAAGAAAAATTACCCTAACTATTCTATAGTTTAGTTGTTCTTAGACTCGCTAAGAATATAAACTATAATTTTTTAAAATACAAAAAATAAGTATAAAAATAATTAAATTATAGGATGATTTTTCTATTTAAAAAATAAAGTATAAACTTCAAATCTATAAATAAATCATAAAAATTCTTCCATGAATCACAAGATAACGTACATACATTTCATTAAAAATAAAATTTATTACCCTATTGAATAATTATAAAAATAAGTTAAAAAATCAAATCAAAGATTGATTAGGTGATGAGGAGAGTGAACCCATCACCGGTCAATATATCCACTTGACTTTCATCTTGAATAAAAATTCAATTCTAATCCTCTTTATATTTTCTTTGAAATTGAATTTTCAATATATTCTAAATATCATAAATCTAAGTGTAAATATTTAGTCAAACTTTTTTTCAAAAAACAATTATAGCATTAACTAACTAGTCTCTTACTAATTGATACATAAGAGTAGTGTTCCATGATAATACTTGTCGATGCACGACGTCACTTTAAAACTAGGTTATTACAATACTAGTTTAAAGATAATATCTATATAAATAAAAAATAAGAAATTACAAAGATTTACAACCTGTTTTGGAATTAACTATCAATTTAAATCTTAAGAATTAGAACATAAGGAAATGATCAATGACATTAAATTTCATATATTATTTTTTATCTTAATATTTACTTGACTATACTTTATGTATGGTTTAAAATTTGTTTATTTATATTTAACATCCTGAAACTCAATAAAAAAAAATTATATATATAAAAAAAAGGTTGGGTCACCATTTAGAAACGTGGTACAAATCGCGTTCCACAAAAAAATCAATTTTTGTTTTTGCAAAAAATTAATTTTTTTTATATATTTTGGATAGTTTTGACACGCTGATCTCAAAAATAATTTTTTAAAAAATAAAAAAAAACATAATTTTAATGTATTTTGACATGAAAAAGCATTTTGAAAAGCAACTGCAACCACACTCACAAACAGACAAAAATGGAGTGCAAATAATAATTGAAATAATGGGAATAATAGTGTCACCCTTATCACTTTGATGATCTTTAGATAATTATTTTTAATGACAGATTATTCTACAAAAATTCTGGTTTTAACAATATAAATGGATGAACTTTGGGTGAACAAATAAAGGAGATGTTTGTGTGTTTGAGCATATGTAATAAGCCAGGTACAAAATTTTGTCCTTGTAGTCATTTTTCTCTTCTCCACATTCTTTTCCTTGGCACCTTAATTAGTTTTTTCTTTTCAAACCATTAATAATTTTAATTTATAATGAAAAGGTTTTATTGTTTATTCTGATTTTTTTTTAAAGCAGACTATGTACTGTTTATTTTAGTAATTTTTTATTTTAGCAAATAACATGTTGTTCATTGCGGTAAACAGATTGTCTTTTATTAGAGAAATTCTCGATAATCTATGACTAGTATAAAATTAAGATTTAAGTTTTTAGACACTTTAAGAATTATTTTCAATTTGTTTCCATAAAAAGAAACCCTAAAAAACATAATAGAAATCTCAATAAATATATTTCTAACCATAAAACACCCTCTAATTAGTTTATAAATCCAAATAAACATAATCAAATCAAAATTCATTAGTCCTAATCTATTTTTTGTATGATTTTTAAAGAAAAAAACCATTTTTATTAAACTTTCATTTTTAAGACAAACATGTTAACACTAAACTCAACCTTTTTTATGGTTGAAATATGATTGATCAAATATTCTCTCTCTCTTTTTTTTAGTGACTTTATCTCCTTTTTTTTTAATATCTACATATTAAAAATATAACAAAAATAAAGTTTTGAACTTAAATGTAAAAACTTAAAACAACAGGTAAAAAATAATGTATAATTTAAGATTTTAGAGATTAAATTGAAGTTTTAATACCTTTTAAAAAAAAATTTCTTTAAATTTTTTGTAACAATAACTTAAAATTCTATTTTATAAAATCAAACATTAAGTTAAAGTCAAAATATTCTATTACATAATAAATATTCAAAGAACATGTAAATAGAAACAAATTTCAACATTTAAAATAATTTCAACATAACTTGAAAAGATAAAATTAAAAATAAATGAAGTTTAATGGTCCAAGATTTCAGCAAACTAAAAGGAAAAAACTAACAATGAATAATGGAGTGGAAACAAATATGGGAGAATGAAAAGTATTTCTACGTGGTCAAGTTTCCTTTATCATTTATATCTTTTTATTTTATATTATGTAATATTTATGGATTATTTTATTTGTTAATCTATTTAAAAAATAACTTTAAATAATTTATTTAGATATTAACTCTAAATTTTAAAATTCGAGCTCGAAAAAAAAAAGGTTACCAGCGACACCAGAGTGGTCTCCAAATTCCAAGTAGCTACAGCAACACAAATGGGCCTTGACCCAATTCACAAAATGGGCTTAACTCCTAAGAAGTAAGAACATTTCACTTTCGCCACCTCGTCTACCATGCGTCATTCTCCGAAACAGAAGCCAGTTCCCAAGCCACGTGGGATAAACAACAGCGTTCTCCGGCTACGCAGGTAATTCCAAGAGTCAGCCAACATGACAGACGCAGTTGGAGGAGATCCGAAATTTCACTGACTGACTCAAAGGGGGGAAGTTTCCAAACTTATCGAGTTGATTTCCCTCGAAACAAGGGCCCCCCACCTTGTCAAACCACAAAATTTGCATCGGTGTCATTGGAATAGATCCATTGAAGAGACCAGCTCATAAAAAAGGTCCTTGTCTTTCATATCCTCTTTGCCACCACCACCACCACTACTGTTTGCGTCTATTGTCTGTTTGTTCTTTAATATCGTATCTGTATTTCACATTGTGGGCCCTTTTGTTCTCTGATTTTAGATCTTGAAGGAGAGAGGAGAAAAGAAAAATGGGGAGGATGGAGTTTTTGAAGATGAAGACTGATGATGAAGTCAGCGCTAATTTAATTGAGTCCGATGTCAATGAGCTCAAGGTTGCTGCTAAGAAACTCATCAAGGATGCCGCTAAGCTTGGTGGCTTGGGGTTTGGTACCTCTTTTCTCAAATGGGTTGCCTCCTTTGCTGCTATGTGAGTCTTTTTTTTTTTTTTGCTTAATTTTGTAAAGTTCATTTCTTGATACAATATACAATATACTTTTGTTGAATTTCTGCTCTGAAATCTGAGAACACAGGTAATATAAACTAAGGATCGCATATACTCTGATTGTTTCATGTCTAGTTTATTTGGGAATTCATTTTGCTCGTCATAAACTGGGCTTTGATCCTGGAGTTCAACAGTGAACAAGTAAATGACCGTGCCTGATACGTTTTATCTGCAATCTATATGAATCTGAACCCCATCTATTCCCATTGCGAGTGTTGAATTCTTTCTGTAAATAATTAACTTATTATTAGATGTTCTGTGCAGTTATTTGTTGATATTGGACCGGACAAACTGGAGATCCAACATGCTGACTTCACTTTTAGTCCCTTACATTTTCTTTAGTCTTCCTTCTGTACTATTTAACTTCTTCAGGTGATAATCTTCTGTGATATTTAACCTTTTCACTTCGATTTATTTTGGTTTTATCTTCTACTGAGCTTGATTCTATGCATGTCCAAATTATTCAGAGGGGAAGTTGGAAGGTGGATTGCTTTTGTTGCAGTGGTTCTCAGGCTCTTCTTCCCACGACATTTTCCAGGTTCAGGCCCAAATTAGTTTCCTATTGATCTTAGTTTTTAGCAGAATGCATTGCTTGCTTGTGTAGCCTTGCCATTCTTTTTTCTGCACCAGCTACCATGTTTGACAGGTAGCAAAGTTATTGAGAAAGAGAACCTAAGTTTTCCAGATTACTTGAAACATTTTTAGAATTGTATTTCCCAGGTGCCAAAATTGATCGGCACATCTGAGGCTAGGCTGTTTATTCTATTCAACATTTCCTGAGGTTGACTGAATTCTTGTGTGAGTTAAATTATCTAATCAACACACTTCAAACTGTAATTTTGCTATTTTTCCCAGTCAATGTGAAATTGCAAAGGCTAAGGATAGTTTGCAGTTCCCCGATACAGCCTGTGAACCCCTAGCTCCATCCATGCTCTCTCTCTCTCACCCCCACCCACTCATACGCTTGCTGAGAGAAGAAACAATCTTGTAAACATTATCTTTAAATTCATATTCCCATTTGAAGACTATGATGGTTCTTTCGCTCTTTGGATCAACTACTAACTAATATAATAAAAGTGGAGGTTCACCATTTCTTTTTCCGCAATTTGATTTCTTATTGCTATATGTTGATGATCTGTTAGATTAGAGATAGAAAATTCGATTTGGTGGTCTAACCGATATTTGTTTTGTCATTGAAATTGTGCCATATTCTCCCCCAAATACGTGGATTCCACAATAGATTTTCATTCTTGTCTCAGTATACTTCTAAGTTATGACATGTAGAAGTAAGCTGTCAGATATTTCAATATGTGAGACAGCTGTTCATGTGTGAAAACTTGCTGTATCATTCTAAATTATATTTCTTGTAAATCTCTCTATTTACCACTGCTGATACTCTGCAACAAAATACGTGATGCTTCATGACTATAATAACTATGTACCTACTGCCTGCACTGTTTGTAAGAAATGCATGCACTTTGTTGACTGTAACTATATCTTTGCTATTGTCCATTGATGTAATACTTTCTGATAATTGCCATGTACAGATTGGCTGGAGATGCCAGGATCAATAATTCTTCTTCTGGTTGTGGCTCCAAATTTCTTTGCACACACCTTGAAGGGGAGCGTGGTTGGTGTCTTCATATGCCTTATCATTGCTTGTTACCTATTGCAAGAGCACATCCGGGCATCTGGTGGATTCAGAAATTCGTTTACACAGCCCCATGGAATATCAAACACTGTTGGGATTATCCTTCTGATAGTTTATCCTGTGTGGGCACTAGTGCTTCACTTCTTGTAGGCACATTAGCCTGCAGATTGGAGCAGTGAAACTGTGACTACACTGCAAATTAAAACATTCATGCCGTGTTTAATTTATATTTTAGATATCAAATAATACTATGATTTGGTATGCATCGACAGTCGGTTGTTCATAAATTCTATTGAACTGTGCATCTGTTTGCAATAAAAGAACTTTTGTATACAGTTGATGTAAAAGAACTGTTGACTGTTCACTATTTGTCAAGAGTCTGATCTATGGATGTTGGAAGCCTCCGTTCTCCCTCCTAAGTTATATTTCCGATGCAATTTTACTCATTTTAAACCTGGATTTGATTAAAATTTGAAATCAAAGAAAAAAACAATTGAGTTCGTGGCAATTTCATAATCATCATTATAGTTATAAAACTTAGTCATCATTATAGTTATAAAACTCAGCTAATGAGTTAACTTGGAAATGAAGTAAGGTTACTTAGGTTAGTTTGCACTTTACACTGGTCAATCTTAGAGTCAACCCTAACTTTTGACTTGGTTTTTAGGCTGGATCGACACAAGTCTAGTTGATCATAGTAGTTGTTTTCATTCATATCTAGGTATTACAGGCGCATCGCATTCAGAGTTTGAATCATGAGTGCCCAAATTTACAAGCTCAGATTCTTTTATATTGGGCCAGAGTTTGCAAGACATTTTTAGGAGGGGTAAAGGAATCGAACTAATTCTGGATCCTTGAGCCCTAATTCTATATAAAATGTTTTATGTAAGCTATTTTTAGACACCCCTTTAATTCAATTTATCTTTCAATTTCTTATTTCTTTCTTTACGTATTTTTTTTTTTAATTCTAGCCCTAATTATCTAACCATTGATTGTAAGTTGAACTCTTAGGGTTCTATTTATAGAAAAAAAAAGTTTAATAAACTATAAACCATTTAATATAAAGAAAACATATATGATATATTACAATTTTTATTGGTAATTTTACTATATATCAAAACATAAATAATAAAATTTAATAAAACACTGTCCAAATACTTTAAATATTTATAAATACAATATAGTAATAAATTATCAAACATTATTTTTTATCTTTATAAAATTATACACAACTCCACAACACATTAAAACACTGCATTAAATGACTGTTTAGAAGTGTTATATAAACTGTTTTTTAAAGTATTTTTTTTATTAGAAAATATATTAAAATAATATATTTTTTTTATTTTTTAAGATTTATTTTTAATATTAATATATTAAAACATTCGTAAACATATAAAATTATTAATTTAAAACTAAAAATATATAAAAAATCAAAATTGTTGAGAAACATAGTAAAACCACAGTCCTAAACTTCCCAAGTAAAAAATAAAAAAACAAAAAAACAAAAAAAACCATGGTTGTTCACCGACTTGTCAAACGCTTATGGTTGGAAGAGCGGATGGCACCCTGGTAATTTCAGCGCTGAAAGGCAAGAAGACCCTAACCCTAGTTCTCTTTCACCTATATATAAAAAAGCAAAGGCCTCGAATAGTGCTAAGGAACTCATGGTTATGGAGCCAGTTAACTCATGCTTTCGTTTTTCGTATCAATCTTTTTCCTCTTTTTTCTCTTTTTTCAATCAATAATGATGGATTAATGATTTCTCGGTGATGAAGAAACACAGATGACGAGTCTGATCATTTTTCCATTCTTTCAAATTGTGAGGACAATTCGAGGCATTTGTCTGAGAGAAATCATCATTCCCTTTTCCTTTTTTTTTTTTTTTGAATAATTTTTTATTTCTGGGTCATTTTCGATTGTCTTGGGTTGTTGATTTAAAAATGGAAATGTCGAGAGGAGGGAGGGGCGGAAGGATGACGCAGCAATGATGAGAAAGCAATCTTAGTCTCTCTTTAAGCATTGAGGGTTTTACCTGTGATTGCATTTCAAGCACTTTTGAGCTGCTCTCCTTCCTCTTCAACCTCCAAACTTGGTGCCTAACTAATAAAAGTTTGGATTTTCTTCGCAAACAAGATCAGTGTAGGACCAAGGTAGATCTAAAGCTGAGTTTCCTTAGCATCATGGTTTTCGGTTAGCCCTCTGTTTCCGGATTTATATCATCTCGCTAATGCTTGTGAGGGTGCCAAGGCAATATTGCTTCTGTGTGCACGAATCTGCTCGTCTGTTTAAGTCTTTGCAAAGACTGTACAAAGATTTCTCCTTTCACCTACACTTTGCCGGGCAAAATGTAGATTAGGTGTTAAAATACAATCTTAGTTCAGTTGGTTAGGGCGCCGTGCTGCTAACGCCGGCGTTCCGGGATGGAAACCAGTTTTGTCTATCTGAAGGAGTAAATTATAATTTAGTCCCTATTATTTAGAAAACAAACTAACAGGTCCTTTGGGTTTAAAACACTTAATATTCAGCTCCCATGCTCTTAAATATGTTTCTAAATTATCCCACTAAAGTGTTTTTTATTCCTCAAACACCCTTCTTTCCCTAAATAAAAGGTTTAATTACAACCTCCCATGGTATTATGAAATTACATGAATAATAAACCGGGAGGGAAAAAAAAAAGTTGAGATAAAAATGAATTTTATTTAAGATACATGAATAAAAATATAAAAATAAATATATTTTTAAAAGTTATTCCCTGAATAAAAGTTTATTTTAGAAAGTTGACATGTGATTAAAGAAGGTTATGTTTAGATTAATGCTTTTTTTGTTTTAGGGTTTAGGGATTATTTGTTAATCCTTATTATATGATAAAATATACACATCTAATTAAGTTTTTACTACGTGATAAAATGTACAGCTATAATATTGAGATTGAATTTGATCTTGAGATTTCTAGCAAAAATTATACTTTACTTTTATTCGTGGAGAAAATTCATTTATACTCCAATTTATATTTTAAATATCAGAATTTGCTCTTTAACCTGTTTTGTTTCTTTTAAGTAGGTACTATGACGATATTTATGCTTTGATGATCTGATTTGTTTTTTTTTTTTTTTAATTTATCGTTCATAAGCAATGAAATTACTATTAGCAAATGTTATTTTCAATTTGAGTTTCATTTTTAATGATATGGTTATTATTACGTATTATTACCCAACAAAACAAACAACAAGGGAATGTTTTTTCCAGCCCTTTCCTTAATAATTTTTATAATTTTAATAGTAAAACAACTGAAATTTTAGTATTTTTTAATATTTTTTTTAATTTGAACCCCTTTAATTTTATTTTTTTGCTCTGTCCCTTTTTATCGTTGAATTAAAACAATAAGCTAAAATTTCTTGGAAACCAATATAATACCACACTTGAAAACATTATTCACTAAAATAATACAATGATGTTTTTGCTATTCTACTAAAAAAACTTAACACTGATTTTTAAAAATATTAAAGTCCTTTCACATGATTCATCTATTATTACCAAATTTACCGAGAATAAATAAGTTTTTTTTCTTTTTTATTGCACCATGAAACTATCAAAATACCTTTAGAAGCAAAAATATTAAACATGGTGTTAAGGGGTATTTTTTTATTTTCACAATGGTTTTTTTGTTATTATAATGTTAGCCGAGGAGAAATTTAGTATTTAACCAAATATAAAAAATAATAAATAATTAAAAAACACGGTGAAATAAGTAAAATACCCTTAAAAGCAAAAAAATTAAATGTGTAATCAAGAGGCTTTTTTGTCTTTCCACGTTAGGTTTTGTGCAATTATTAAGTCAAATCAAGGGTAATTTAATATTTGACTAAACGACAAAAGGACAGATGCATGTGGGGAACCTAAAGGCTTAGAAGAGGCGCCCGCACCCTTCAAGTGGCACGTGCGGCGCCTCCCAGCGTTCAAAAATGTTCATATGTTGTGTCATTGAAATCTTTACCACATCCTCTTTCCGGTGATGCGACACGTGTCATAGTTGGTAGTTTGGTTTGTTACCAGTTGATTTTTTTTTCTTCTTCTTTTATCTCTCCTCCTAAGAATTACAATTTAGCCATCTTTATTATTGGTATTTCAATTTTGATTCCTTATTCTTTTGATTTTTAATATTTCTTCTTGGTCTTTTTATAGAAATTTGATCTTGGTTTGGAACTTTGTCCATCAATTACAATTTGACATATATTGTTATTTTCAAGTTGGTCCTTATTCTCTTGATTTTTAATTTTTTTACTTGGCACTTTTGTAAATGTTTCATTGGTTGTCAATTTTATCATTCAATCCAAATTTATGGTATTATATTTTCTAATTTGGTCATCATTAACTTGATTTCTAATTTTTTCTTGGCTCTTCAATTCATTTTAATTTATTTTCAATTTCATCATTCAATTCAAGTTTAAGGTATATTATTTACCAATTTGATCTTTATTCTTTTTATTTTTTTTCTTTTTGGTAAAGTGTTTTTTATTTTCAATTTTACCCTTCAATAAAAAACTTGCTGTTATTTTTATGTCAATTTTGATCCTTATTTTTTTTATTTTTACAGTCTTTTTTCTAAATTGACTTTTCTTTTCAATTACACCCTTCAATTCAATTTAAATTTTATTTTATATTTCAATTTTGATCCTTATTTTTTTAATCGTTAGTTTTATAATCCTTTTATATAATTAAAATTATTTTTTAGGAATTGAGCTCCATGGTTTTTCCAGATAAGGTGTTTCGAGTCTAATGACCCGGGTCATGGGTTTTAAAAGTTAAGATGGGTTAATATATTTTTTTAAAAAATTAGGCTTAATAATACTCTTTATTTTTTTTATATCATGTTATTCCAATGTCATGATCTAGACCGTGAGTTTCGCAGGATATCCCATGTTAGCTCAACCTTGATTACTTGCGTTACAAGTTTGTAATGCCAACTTAGATTGACTAGGATCATTTTTTTTATATTTTTTTTATCCTATTTCATTCTTCTGAATTTAATGGGTTGTAAATTGAGTTACATCATTTGTCACCTGTTGAAAAAAACTTTTTTTATCTAGGTTATCTTGATCACTTTTCTTTTTAAATTTGATCTATTTACTGTTATTATCTATTTTTTTCATCTAATTTAAACATAAAGTTAACTTATTCGACTAATTCAGGTCTATGACATGAGCCACATATATTTTTTTATTTTTTAAAAACATGCTTGCAACACATAAAACATTATTTTTTGTGTATAAAAATTGTCCAGTCTCGCGGCGAAGCGCGAGTACCGCATAGTGAATAATACTAAATTCATTTGAAGTTTTTTCATACCAATAACTTTATTTTTGTGATTGTCAATCTTTATGGTGCATTTATTTAATCCAAATTTTCTTAATTCATATGTTGAATTCATTTAAATAATGTTTCATATGATTTTATATTTTATATTTTATAATTCATTAAAAAATATGCATATTTCTAAAAGAATTTGAGAAAATACATTAAGCAGTAATAATAATAATAATAATAATAATAATAATAATAATAATAATAATAATAATAATAATAATAATAATAATACAAGGGATCTAAAGATTTGAAATCATATCTTGATCTAAGAAACTTGCTATAATTCATATAAAGAAATTGGATAAAATTAATTCTTAAAAAAAAAAACTACATAATAAAGGAAATAAAAGTATAATAATCCAAAGCAACAAAGGTTTGTATCTTGTATTTATGGAAGCTGCATGAGCAACCAAGTGTTGGCAGGCCATGGATTTTTTCTTTGGCAACAATGGGTCTAAAAACCACATATTCTTTGCAGTGGGGCCGACAAGATATCTAATCCATCATCAACATCATCTTCATCATCCACTCTGATAGAGAGAGTATCTTAATCCCAAACCTGATACTTGCCACATGGCGGCCTAGAAAACCAGAGACATTACCCTCGCTCAATCAGCCAATAGGAGGAAGCCTTATCCTATCTCTTATCTTACTCACACCAAAACCAACTAGCTTAACTTGCCACTCCTCCCAGCATAAAACACTTCCTCTTGTGGTCAGTTGGTAAGCTTGTTTTTATTTCTAAGAACTAAAATGGCAGCCTCACTGCAAGCAGCAGCTACACTGATGCAACCCACCAAGGTGGGTGTGCCTTCTAGGACCAGCCTTCAACTAAGGTCTTCTCAAAGTGTTTCCAAGGCTTTTGGCTTGGAACCAGCTAGTGCTAGGATTTCTTGCTCTTTGCAATCTGACCTTAAAGACTTGGCTCAAAAGTGTGTAGATGCTAGTAAGATAGCTGGTTTTGCTCTTGCTACTTCAGCTCTTGTTGTCTCGGTGAGTATGTCTTAGTCTGATGTTTTTGAACTTCCAATGGTTGTATGATCAGATTAATGTTAGACTATAATTTGACTGGCCTGATAATGTCCTGACCCTGCCTTGTTCTGTGTTTTTTTTGTACACATACTGCCCTCTTAATCATAGTATAGTGTTAATGGACTTGGTTTAACTGCTTATTTTCATGTAAGATGACTAGGAAAGGAAGAAGTATCTATCCTTTTGAGAATTGATAATATTGTAGCAAAAACTTCATTTTGTATGATGATTCTTTTAGTTTAGGATCACTGTCTAGGCTCAATTTTCAGATGTGATTAAAAGCAGTGGAAGTAAACAGTCCTAATTTGTGCTGCATGCACTGTCCACATGTTATACTGTTCAGAACTTGACAGGAGAATTTTAAGGCCAGGCCCTCGTATTGTTCATTTCCATCTCTCATTGGCCCTGACACATTAATAACAATGGTATTTGAGTTTGAGGGTTAGTGCTTGATCAACGAGGAATTAAAGAAGAAATGCTTAGAGAGCTTAGTTTGCTGAACTTTTTTTTTTTTTTTTTTAATATTTAATCGTTACATTGAGGAGTAAATCTGACCCCGGAGGTGATCGCTTTTTGTATTTCAGGGAGCAAGTGCTGAAGGAGTTCCGAAGAGGCTGACCTATGAAGAAATCCAGAGCAAGACATACATGGAAGTAAAAGGATCTGGAACTGCTAACCAATGCCCAACCATTGACGGAGGACTTGATTCATTTGCCTTCAAGCCCGGCAAATACAATGCTAAGAAGATCTGCTTAGAGCCAACTTCATTCACAGTCAAGGCTGAAGGTATAAACAAGAATTCCCCACCTGATTTCCAAAAAACTAAGCTTATGACACGTTTAACCTACACTCTTGACGAGATTGAGGGACCTTTCGAAGTCTCTTCTGATGGAAACATCAAGTTTGAGGAGAAAGATGGCATTGACTATGCTGCTGTGACTGTTCAGCTACCTGGTGGTGAGCGTGTGCCTTTCCTTTTCACCATTAAACAGTTGGTTGCATCAGGAAAACCAGACAGCTTCAGTGGAGATTTCCTTGTACCATCCTACCGGGGCTCTTCTTTCCTGGACCCAAAGGGAAGAGGTGGTTCAACCGGTTATGACAATGCAGTTGCATTGCCTGCTGGAGGCAGAGGGGATGAGGAGGAACTAACCAAGGAAAACATCAAGAACACCGCATCATCAACAGGTAAAATCACCCTAAGTGTTACCAAGAGCAAGCCTGAGACCGGAGAGGTCATAGGAGTGTTTGAGAGTGTCCAGCCATCCGATACTGATTTGGGAGCAAAGACCCCAAAGGATGTCAAGATCCAGGGGATCTGGTATGCTCAGCTTGATCAATAGAGCTCTTCTCGTATGAAATCTGTGCATTTATTCTTGGTTCGGATTTTGCTACATGTTCAAGATGCTGCTAAACTTTTCTGTGACCCCAAAGAGCTGCACTAATATATTTTATCTTGTTTGTATATTATCAAGCCTCCATGTAATAATGTTCGGAAATTAAGGTCCATGGTTAGATAATTGCAGGTTGTGGGAGCCATGTGGTAAAATGTCTAACCTGCTGCACTCTACACAGAACCTTGTGCCTGCAATATTCAATTTTTTAAGCCCAGATGGAGGCAAAATCATATAAAAAATCCAAACAAAAACTAACGAAAGTTGAATCATGAGGGGACCAATTCCAAATCATTAACCTGCCTGCTTCAAGATCACACAAAACTAGTCGTGCATGGGAAGAGATCGACGGGAACTTGCTTTGTTTATTAAAAAACTATAATGGTGTTGGAAGATATTAGCAGGAACACCAAAAATGTGATTCCTTGTGAATCTAACTCTGCTGGAAGAGGAAGCTACAATGAGGTTTCTCGCATTTATTTTTTAATGCCAATAATGCCAGCCGCGGTATTTTTTCTTCTTAAGAATAGAAAGGCTGATCAATCACATATCCAGCCATATGTGCCTTGTTTAGAAAAAAAAAAAAGGCTTATTTTTAATTGAAACGACCCTTCCATGATATGGATGCTTAAATGGCCCCTTTAATGGTGGAAAACAGCTTCATGTGAACAGGAAAGATGGAGAGAATAGAAAAAAATATGTTTTTATTTATTTTTTTATCTTGAAAATATATAAATTAATTTTAAAATTATCTAAATCTATTTGAAATTGTTGTAGCGATGGCGGTTCAAAGTACTTTTCACTTAAAAATACATCAAAATAAAATTATTTTATTTTTAAAAAATTATTTTTAATATCATTACATCAAAATGATTTGAAAATATAATTTTTTTTATTTTAAATAAAAAAAATTCAAAATTTTAAAAACACGGTTTGCACGCGTTCCAAAACACACCCTAACTAAACCCAACATAAACGAACTTAGTTATGCTTAAACTCTTTTTTTTTTCTTTTTAGAATAGTCTCTTAAATGTTAAAAATAAACCGCGTATCCAAACATACACTAGCTAACTCCGACCTAAACAAATTTAGTTAGGCTTAAACCCTAATTTTTTTTTTCTCTTCAGAATAGTCCCTGAAATGTTGGAAATATTTCCAATACTAAGATCCCACGTATAATTCTTTCTTGACATATCTTTTGTTCTGATTTCAACATTCATGAATCTCAAACCAATGATTTTGGTGGTTAAAAGAACTATCCTTATCTCCTATACTTGATCTAATGATTTTGTTTTTCATTGCTTTCCTTCAACAACACTCGTGCCTTTTGGAGTGAATTAAAAGTCGTGTCTTTTATTTTAGGGTTGTGTCTCTTTAAAAGTATATTTAATATAAAATATTTAATATAAAATAGTATGATTTTAAAAAGATGTGTACATTTGCTGGTTTTAAATAAATTAACGTTAAAATCATCTATCGCTTTTTATATATAAAGACAATTATGACAAGATTATAATAATAATTGAGAAAACTTCTAATCTTAAAAAAAAAATATTTTCTCTTTTACAAATTCTCTTGTAAAAATTCTCTTGTTTTTCTCTTTGTGCTGTCAAGAATAAAAAATTAAAAAAAATTGAAAAATAATATTATAATTACATTGTTAGCACTAGACAAAAAGTAATAAATTATTTTAAGATCACCAGAGGAATAAGGAAAAAAATGCTAAGACAAATCACAAGAATTTGATTTCAATTCTTTTAGCTTAAGTGTAATTCTAATAAATAAATAAATAAAAACTTCTTCATAAGAGAAATCACAAAAAACAATAGCTAATGGCTACTGGAGGTTTATATAATCGTTATCTTCAGAGCCCGTGAGATTAGTCGAGGTGTGCGCAAGCTAGTACGGACACCCACGTTAATAATAATAATAAAAAAAATTTTTAATTTTTTTAAAAATAAATGTTAAGAAAAAACTTCTAAAAACTTATGCGCAATTAAATATTATGACATGTATTTTTGAAATTATTTTATTTATTAACTTTCAGTAATATTTGTAATTACTCTTCTTTTCTTTATTTGGTAATGGGAAAATAAATGGATTAATAATAAAGTAAAGGTAGGCAAAGACAGCCAAACCCATGTAGAAACC
>Ga0307515_10007519_pt1 | contig 21526 bp, 27 predicted proteins | sample 17_EM_MG_FD_194513 | JGI IMG/M metagenome (GOLD analysis project Ga0307515, IMG submission 194513) | Populus trichocarpa ectomycorrhiza microbial communities from riparian zone in the Pacific Northwest, United States - 17_EM | ecosystem: Host-associated > Plants > Roots > Unclassified | place...
AGCCCTGAGCTCTTGTATCCCGAGAAGTTCGGCCTCAAAAACTTTCGGAAGACGAGATCCTCGGATTTTTATGCGTTCGGGACGACTGTGGACGAGGTTCTGAGCGGCCCCATGCCGTTCCACAACCGGCATCATTACGCTGTTCCTGCGACCACCCCTGAGAGGTGATCGCCCTATTATATGAGATCCCAAGTAGAAGCAGTGAGGTGGTTTACGGATGCGGTTTGGGGTGTCTTGGAGTATTGCTGGGCTCGGGCGTCCAGCAACCGCCTGAGCATCAGCTGCGTGTTAGAGTGTTTGAATAAAGTCTCGCCTCTGGCGGTGGCTCTGCAAATCATGTTTGATCTACCTGCACGGACCCCCGCAGTGTCAAGTAACGAGGAAAGCATGACGGTGACGCGTTTATCCCCAACCTGGTAAATACACACCAGGACGCTTCCGCCGAGGGTCAGTGTGGGTGACAAATTAGTGTACACAATTACGGTTCGCATGTCTGAGTTCTCCTCATGGGGTTCTGCTCGTGAACAACAGCGACCTAGTAGTTGTCATGTATTATGGAACTCATTTGTTTACCGTGGTAGTTACACTGCCATTCTGAGTTACCATCTAACCTCGTTGGCATCGTTGGACCATGATGCCAGATATCCATGATGCCAGATATCACCTCGGGTACAAACTTGAGCCTGCTTTACTCCTGACCGGGAGGCACAGGACTGCGGTGTCGGCCAGGGATCGAGTCCCCGCCCGAGGCCAGAACGAAGTGAACGGTCCAACACGAGACATCTGTCCGAATCCGTGTTGTTCTCATTACAACCCGGTGCACCGTACTGCCCTGCTTCCCGGTCGCCATGAGATATTCCTTGGGTTGCGCGTGGAAAAATTCGCTTGTTTAAAAACTCAATCTAGCATGGGAGTGAGGTTAGCGCAAAGTTGTGTGAAGGGAGAACGAGGCGTAGGACCAGGAGGATTTTGATCTGCGGAAGGGCGACCGCGAGCACGTCCGGACGTTTTGTACTGAACTGCTCGTCCTTGGAGAACCGGAACGTCTTCAATAAGTTGTCCATAACGTTCGTACTTCCGGACCCGGCATGTAAAAATGTCGAAAACAAGAATCGTTGAGCACAAGAGGTAATGGCGACAGGACCAAATACCGGAGAACGCAGTGTTATTATCGATGATGGAGTGGATGAGTGCTCTTGCGATCCACAGGAAGGGCGGCGGAAACCCTCGGAAAAATGGTCAAGGCGAGGTTGCTGATCCTGCACCGGTGCAGTGTGAGCGGGCCACGCTTGGATGAAGGTTCGAATGTCTCCAGTGGTCACGTAGGTAGGGAGTGTCAACTTTCTGACGGTGGGCATAATGAAAATAGTTCCACGAGGGCGAGAGAGGTGCTGGGATCTTCTGTTATAGCCTTTGGTGGAGCAACGAAGACTTGGCCGCATGCAGATCGGCCTAGAGTCATGAAGGGATGGATGGGGTCGGGACACCGGCTCTGGATGTCAGGGTTTTTCTTGGGCTGTTTCTTGAGCGCGAGGGAGGGAGTATGGGTCGACGTGGCCGTTAAGGTCACCTACCAGTCAAACTCGTTACAGGAGCAGGTTTCGAGCCAATCTGATACATACCGTCAAGAGAACTCCCGGTAGTCTTAATAGGTTCCCTGCGTCCGTCGGGTCCAGACGAACTGGGCCAGGAGGTCAGACTTGAACGGGAAAGGTGGGACGGTGGGTTGTCGATTTTATCAGTTACCAGGTGTCGTAATGTCGTAAGCTCCCGGCGTTGACTGAGTTGTCAAAAATCAGAGAGAGGCCACACAGGGGTGATAGAGAGATGGAGTATGGACGGTAGCTTTGTACATTGAGCAAAGGGTAGGGTGAGTGACTCCCAATTGAACGGGCCACCTGACTGGTCGAAGCGAGGTCGAAGGAAGCCTTAGCCACTGCCACCGGTGCCCTACCGTGAACAGCTCGGCTACAGCGGTTACAAAACGTCAGCGCGTCCATCGAATTGCTTGTCCTCAAGGCCTCATCACTCGCAGCCCTCAATCACGACCACCATCAGACCCGGATAGCTCGCGACGCGACCCTGCCCAGACTCGTCCCGTTCAACCATGACTGCAGTGTTGGTGGTGTCTGGACACCGAGGTGAAGGAAACGACTTTTCAAGCCTGTGATCGTTATACTTGTCGAGGCTTACCAGCACTTTTTCTCACTTGCAGTTTCCGCATCAGTATTCAATATTCGTCAACAGCCTCGTGTTTTCCTGAAGATGGAGCCCCTGAATCAGTCTCAATCTGACCGCACCAAAACGATTACTCCGGACAACTACTCTTGACTTTTCATGTTGTTGTCTTTGTCCCAGCTTACCGGCACGCGTTAAACCACTGGTACAAAACCATCTGCACTCGTGGTCAGCACACCTGGACGGGTCTCCCCGAGCCGCCCGCAGCGTGTAAGCCCCGTGTTCAGCGTCTCGCTATCATTTCTCCCCCCACCACCATCACCTTCGAGTCCGGACGGTCGCTGACATACACCCGAACCCAGAATCCTACCCAGGAGCAACAACAGCGTTTCACACCTGGATCGAGGTTCAATAGTGCGTGGATGGTCACGGCACAGAACGATTAGTGCCCGGTCATATAGCGGTGCGTTGACCTTTTATCTCTGCTAATCGCCCCTCACAGGTCATTTGCACAAATAGACTACGTCAGTATTTCATATCGGCAAACACCCGAGACCGTCTTATCCTGCAGTCAAATCAACGAATTTGTTTCCCCAGTGCGCTTACTCTCTATAATAAAGATTTCGGTACTGTTGAACACGCCACATACCCCGTATCGATCGGCTGCAGCGCTACCAACGAAAAGGCCATGGGCGGCGGTGACGCATCCTTACTCCCACCCTCGCCTGGTCTTGATCCTACACAAAATCTTCCTGATCCACCTATCCCCGTCGGCTCACAGGAGCAGGCTTGGCGACGACTGATCGCCCGCACCATTCCACGTGATGAACTCCCATCCACTATCGAGGCGATACTTTTGGGAAGGGAGACCAATGTAGTTGATCTCCTCACGGGAAGCGACGCTCAGACCTTTATCGATATAATGGATGAGGTGTGCTACCACACTCCTTATTTCCGAGAAATGGCCGATTTACTCCCCTCTCTCCTACGATCTTTTGTTCAGGCATTGGACGAATTCGATCTCACATCACGTATCCGAAAGAAATGTGTGAGAATGTTATACAAGATGTGTGCTCGCAACGCACTGTTTCCCAGATCACTAAGGATCGAGCTACGTGACAATCGAGACAACATCGTACGGTACCGCGGAGGATTTGGGGACGTGTCAAAGCATGAATATCAGGGGCGGGAGGTTGCAATCAAGAGATTGAGGATATATGATACCAGCGACCCGCAGAAGGTCATCCGTGTGGGTCGCTAGTCGCATTATCAGTTTCCAGCGTAACCCTTTGGATGCTGATCGTAAATCGTGCAGGGGTTCTGCAAGGAGTTTGTGTCGTGGAAGGCTCTTCAGCATCCAAACGTGTTGTCGCTCCTAGGTGTGATAATGACCGAGACCGAGTTCTCGATGGTGTCAGAGTGGATGCCGAACGGGAACATAAATCAGTTTGTATCTGCACATCAGGATGCGAATCGGTTTGAACTTGTATGTTTGCCGTTCAAGTTTCTGTATTTCGCGACTGTCGCTGACGGTTGCGTGGCCCTCATAGCTGAGCGATATCGCAAGGGGCTTGATCTATATGCACGACCAGGGTATGATTCACGGAGACCTCAAGGGTGTACGTCTTCAAAATTTACAATCGCATCATTCTCTTGAATGACGTTTATCCATTAGGCCAACATCCTAGTCGATCAAGCCTGTCACGCTCGCCTCGCAGATTTTGGTCTTCTTGCAATCATCTCAGATGGCTCAACAACCCTTAGCTCACTCGCACATGGTGGTACCACCCGGTGGATGAGCCCAGAGCTTTTTGACCCGGAGAGCCGGGGCCACCGTCCGACGAAATCTTCTGATTGTTACGCTCTCGGGATGGTGATATTGGAAGTTCTCAGCGGGCGTTTGCCATTCTATCAGTTTGCAAAAGTGGTCATTTCCTGGAAGATATACAGGGGCGACCGGCCCGAGAGACCGCAAGGAGAAGAGGGGGTGTGGTTCACGGATGAAGTGTGGGAGATATTAGGATCTTGCTGGATGACCCAACCGGAAGACCGCCCGAGTATCGAGGATGTCCTTCAGTGTTTGGGGGAGGCTTCGAGATCCTGGAGGCCACCTTCTCCCCAGTTGCCGGTGGTTCCATCAACAACCGATCCACCCACACAGAAATTATCTGACATAATCATTGTCGAGTGCACAGATGCGAGTGACACACCTCCCTCATCTCGGCCATTGGAAAGGCTGGACCAAGAAGAACCTGTTCCAGTGTGGAAACGTTTGATTGGTTGCCCCCTTGGCATGAACGAGCGTATCCTCCTGATCGCAGACATATTCTCCAACCGCGATGAAACTGAGGCAGTCAAGTGTCTTAGCGGAGACGATGCTCAGTCATTTGTCGACGTGGTAGACGAGGTGCTTCCTTACCTTTTTCTTACCTCGGAAGGCCCCACTGACTTGGGCTTGGACTCTTGAGTAGATGCTGGATAGTCTAACGCCACGACTCCGGAGCGAGTGCCTGAGAGTTTTTTGTGAGATATGCGGTTGCCAGGCATTGCTTCCGAAATCGCTGTTGCGAATCCCGCCTTGCTATGACCAATCGGAAGATCCATTATACAGAGGTGGATTTGCTGACGTGTGGGAGGGTGAATATCAAGGTCACCAGGTTGCAGTCAAGGTTCCAAGGGTATACTCTGCGAGCGACTTTGATAAGACTACCAAGGTATTTCACCACCAGAAGTCCGCCGAAAGCACTAGTGAGCTGACCGCAATTGTGCAGATGTTCTGCAGAGAGGTTATGATGTGGAAAAGCCTTCACCACCCTAATGTCCTCCCGCTGTTGGGAGTGACAGTGAACGATGGCCACTTTGCGATGGTATCTGAATGGATGACCAACGGAAATGTCAACGAGTTTGTCGAGGCGCATAGGAATGTAAATCGGTTCGAGCCTGTAGGGTTTTGTTCCTATCGTTGACTGTGTCCATCACTGATGAAATCACTCCTAACAGCTCAAAGACTCTGCCCGGGGGTTGTTATACATCCATGGCGAGGGGATGATATATGGGGATCTGAAAGCGGTATGATTTCAAATGCAAGCTGCCAGTCCACCTCCTAACACCCTTGTTATTTAAGGCCACCATCCTGATCGATCAAGATGGTCGTGCGCGTCTGGCAGACTTCGGGCTTCTCACCATCTCAGATTCTACACACAGTATAGCCTCGAGGTCATCTAAGGCCGCCGGTACAACGAGGTGGACGAGCCCGGAACGCCTTAATCCAGGCCGGTTCGGTTGCAAAGATGGTCGGGCGACGAAGGAATCGGATTGCTATGCATTTGGGATGGTTATACTTGAAGTGCTCACCGGCCGACCTCCCTTCCCCCATTATAGTGACATCACAGTCGTGAGGAAGGTTGTCGATGGTGAACGTCCGATAAGACCGCAAGGGCCAGAAGCAATGTGGTTCACGGATGGCTTGTGGGAGATGCTGGAACGGTGTTGGTCACCCCAACCGAAACTCCGACCCACTGTTGAAGTCATACTTGAACATTTGGAACGGGCTTCGATGGGTTGGCAACAATTACCTCCAACGAGAGATAGTTTCGGGACCCAGGTGGGCATTGTACAATTCAGATCCACCCAGGAATGACTCACAAGACCGCGCCACTTTTAGGTAGTCCCTCCTGTTTCACCCACGCCCCTTCATCTCCGCGCGGTGGAACAGATTCCGTATATGCTTCCAGTCAGACAGTCAGACTGGACTCCCCTCGGGACGGTAAATTTCAAGGTGAACGGTGTGGAAGGAATGAAATTGACCGACGCCTTGGAAAAATACTTCGGTGGCCTTGATGAACGCGATGAACCTATGTTTCAGAGCGGTGGTGTCGGGAGCGCCATCTCGTGCAGAATCCACGTACGCAGATTTGATGATATTAATTTCTGTTATTACTGAACCCCTTCGTCTGATTAGTTCGCGAGATACAGCACCTGCGGCAGGGGAAAGGTATTGCTGAAATATGTTTGGGTCCGTTATTGGGCTAAAAGTCGTCACCAGATCATAACAACTAACCACAAGAAGGAGAGGGCCCCGATTACAAAGAAGAAGCTAGCATATGAGGTCGCCAAGTCTATCAAGGCTTACCTCGCGGAACTGGAGGTACGCAGAGATTCCAGCAACCTCAATGGTGTCCTATACTGATTCGTTGTTTTTAGGAGGCAGGGACCCCCTTCTATCTCCGCCTCGGAGACATGTACCTTACAAAACTTGTTAATGTCTCACGAGCATCTTGGCAGCCAGAGATCTGCCAGGTTGTCCCTCCTGCAGATTCCTTATAGGCTAGGGAGGGTCCTTGCGGTTTGCCTATTCGCTTGTATCTATTGCTACCCGGAGTTATGCTCATTTGTGTTCCATCTGTTATTTGCCCACCGGAGGCATTGATATCTATAACTCTACGGTAACACAGCTACCCTCTCTATGCTCGTCATGGTTTCTTGTCGAATAAGTGATATGACATCTACTTTTCGATTTATATAGCGTCCGCAGCTGTGTGACACAGGTCCCTCTCCGGGAAAGCTCCTATCCCCCACCCCAATGCTTGAGAACGGATGACATTCTCTGAGCCATGGCTCACTTCTTGCACGCGTGAGAGTGGCACATCCACTACGTGGCGGGTGGTAGAAGTTAATCAACTTCCCGTGAACTGCCTCAGTCGTGAGCGAGACGAATTTAAACCGATGATGCAGGATAGTGGGGTTTCCCAACTGAAGTCAGGAATCAAAACACCGGCACACACACGCGCACTCTCTCTTTCGTGGCCATGGCTGAAACAGGCCGGAAGTTAATTGTCCCCGTCGCTCGGACGAGAGTCGTAAAGCTCTTGTGATGATGAGTCTATTGAAAGGGATAACGTAGTACAAGGTGCGGTGAGGGTGAAAGAATGCCGGTGTTAAAATAACATCATCGAGCAGAGGAAGGACCAGGCCTGTGGGAGGGGGTCGGAATCTGGAGCGGGTATCTCGTACCAAAACTCGGGTTGCCACGACGCTTTTGAGACGGGGAACAGCTTCGCCAACAGTATGTTTTCGAACTTTATATCGTGATGGCCCGTCTCGGCCTGATAAAGAAAACGTCAGAAACGAATCGATAGAGGCAAAAACCATACACACCCTAATCCCCTCAATATAATCCCCCACGAGTTTGGCGACTTCAAACGCCAGTTTATTCTTGGCGATGGGATAGCGGACCTTCTTATAGTTCTTTGTCAAAATGCAGTGATCTCACCCGTGAAACCATCCACGAGTCAACAGCCTGTAGTTCTCGCCTTCAGCTTCCTAATCGCCTTTCTGTTGAGCTGGAAGGGGAAGTGAACGTGAGGTGATGCATCAGGGGACGTTTGAAAAAGTCCACGTACATTCAGCCTGCACGGGACCATACTCCCAACGCCTTCGTAGTTGAGGACTTTATCATCATGACCGCGGAAACCAAAGTACCCCGGATCGGCAGCGTCTACTAACTCAACTCCCCCAAATCTGACTTGCATTTGTGGCCACTCACGTGGCACAGTTACGAAGCCCAGGATTTTGGGAAATCATGCTGGTATTACCGTACACAAACTGTTATATTCAGCATGCCAACCGAGATACATAAATTGATTACATAAGTTCCGACTATTCTTGGAGAAGCGGAGCACGACGCATGAGGGGCCCTTTGACTCAGTGCAGCTCCGGCTCACCATTCCATCCTGTGAGGTAATTTTCACCTCGCATTCACATGTAGCATGTGTATACTTCGCCGAAAGTGGTAGATCGTTCACTAGGATGGACAGTGGCTAGGCTATATGCGGTCTGCTATGTAGCAATGCAAGTGGCGTGCAAAGGGGCATAGGTGAAAGGCAAGGTTAAGGCAGCAACGCCACATGGGAAGTGGACCAAGGGGGCGAATGCGATGATAATAGCTCAACGAAAAAAGACATGTACTGACACTGCGCAGTTACCCTGTGCCATACACAGTGCTCGAAAACTGTGAGCACTCCAGGTTAAATGTGGTAGATCCAGAGGTGCGGCGGACGATGACAAAAGTGGTCAGAGGCCAAAGAGGGAAAATTTTGTGAGGGGGTGATCTGGACGTCGGTACCGTTGGGGTTCGGACTGTCTTCGGTCACTTCAATTCTGGAGTTGTGTCTGGGCATAAATCTAGTGAGAGCAGGGGTGGGGACGACCCAGAATTTGGCACGTACGAGAACCTTAAAGTCGTACAGTTGCAGGGCGATCAACTTGATACATCCGACTCGAGAGCGGTAAGAAGCAGGTTCCATGGTAGTACCAAGACCAGATCCAGACGGCTTGTTGTCGTCAATAACTATCAGATCCTCTTGCATGATGGCGGAAAACGTTCAGGAGTTGGAGCCGAGTCGATTGGAGTAAAAATCGGGCACAGAGCCAGTTTCCATACTATATCCACAAGTTGCGGGTCGATACAAACCCCCACGACGGAAGTGTAGAAGCCGAGTGGCAAGATCTTCACTGAGCACAGGTGGCTCTACTTATACCGATGGGAGTCCGTGTGGCAACGCCGTTTTAGTGGTCCTAGTAGAATAACAAACATATCCGATGAGTGGGATGGGAGTGGGATGGTTCCAGAATTGAGACTCGCGTTGCGAATACTCAAGTCGTCGGTATCCCAGCTGAGCTTGAATTTGGTCGCAGGTGTTGAAGTTCACGTGAGGAGGGGCAGATGTTTTAATGCTTCAAACAAGGATCAGCCGAGGGGATGCCGTTGCGGACATCTCGGGATCCTCGCAGAGCTCTAGCCTCTCTGCCAGAGGAGGAGATTCACGTGATGTACAGATGCTCAGCCCCTACTAGATAATGTATCGGCTAGAAAACTGTATGTAAAGTACGAAACACTACGTGCTTCGTAAATCGGTGTCTATTAGATCTAGCCGTCTTGCCTTGTGCATCGGTACGGAGTTTGCGGGATCAACTCGACATGGGATGGGCCACGGATTGCGGCGGAAATCACTGGAAGCTGTGGTTACTTAGGTTCAGTTACTACCCTCGTACCCTTGTAGGAAACTCACATCTGCCGTTCTGGGGTCCTTTAAGCCACGATTCCCCCTTCTTCGCATGCGCTTTGGAACAGGTACAGCCTTGTCTGAGCCCGTAATTTGCATTGTTTTCGTGGGGTTGGGCCCCGGTAGACTGGTTAGGTAGCCCATCAAAACGAAGGCCCGGTGGTAATTCTGCGAGATATCCTTCATCTCGCACTCTCCCGTTACCGTGGCTACGAGAATCCAAGATCTCGGTATACCTGAGTGCATCGGTTCTCTCCCTGCTCGGTCCAGCTGAAGCTATGATGCTGTCCAGCCGTTGTTGCCTATGATAAGGTCTTGCCTCCGCATGGGGATTGTAACGGTCGTTCCGTGATCGCAGCGGGTAGTCCTCCAGATGTGGATAGATTGCGGACTACCGTGGAACGAGAATACTGAGTTCGTGTCACCATCCCAGGGCCGTGAGTGTGTATCAAGGGCGGAACCATTAAGGCATGTTCGTTCGTCACAAGGAATTGGTTCTCGCATGACCCACCCGCCAGGAGTTGAGAAGTAACCGCTGAGGCTGTACGGTGTGCTGCGTGCCTGTAAATTTCCTGTGAGACCCTGTCCGGAGCTGACCAGGAGCCTGACATACGCCTCCAGAGGATTCCCCGATGTCATATCCCATATGGCTGGGCTCCGAGCTTCCCGAATTTCGTCATTCATAGGGGCTGCGGTGTCAACTTCCATACACACCAACGCACTGGACGTACGGGTCAATGAGATGGGAATAGAAGTAGTGAAATTTCTCACAGGGTGTCGGCCCACCCCCTCTGGGGATATCGCGACGCTAGGCGTCGCTCGGCTGGGCCCAGCCACACTGTGAGCCATCTGGGGAATATCATCATGGGGTTCTTGCTTGCCGCCCAATCCATCCGTGTACCGTGCTCCTCGACCGTGGAACTTAGTGGGTTTAAGCGAGCCACCGATGGCGGGAGGAAAAGCGATGCAGATCCCTAACTAAGGCGCGTCAACGACCGGTAGTAGCGTAGAAATGGATCCGCCCGCAGCGTGACTCACATATCCACTCTCTTCGTTCTCAGTGAGATAGACGTCCGAGTTGCTCGCAATCCATTGGGGAGGGTGTTCCGGTGGATATTTTCCGTCGGTCGGTTGGACGCTTGCCCTCGAACGCCGCATTCGTACGCAAAATCCAGGGACAGCCCTATCTTCTTCCGAGCGAGTTGCACCTGAATCAAGCTGATCCCAACATAGAAAGCATAACTGTAAATCCAGTGACGTCCGTGGCTGGTGAGAAAAGGGACGCGACCGGTGCGAGCGGGTGAAGTGAACGGCAGCCCTAGAGTCTGGTTCTGCTCACCGGCACCATCGCTGACATCATCCGGAACGCCAACACTAGGGAACGTGATGGGACCGGGGGGACGTGGAAGGGTTGGGGGTCCGATGAGTCCGTATTGTTAGAGGGCCCACTGGTGCTCGTGTATGAGAGGTTTTCGGATGGTAGAAGTTGCCAGGCACCGATCGGTGTGAAATAGTGAAGGTGGGAGGAATTAATGGAGGTAGCTGGCGCCGTCTAAACGAACAGACGGTGTTGTAGGCATTGCAGGACGGAGAGGAAAACGGCGGGTAGTTTACCGCGGTGCGAGGTAGTAAATGAGAGTAAAGGATGGCTCAAAGGCGCCGTCGGGGCACCTTCCATGGTGGCGCTGTATGGGTCGAATTCAACGAGCCGGCTTCCGACACGGAAATTCCCGTTTCGAAATATTCTGTCGCGCATTCTCATCTGAGAAGTCAGACATGGTCTGAACGCGTTCCCAGGGGATTCTCCAACCCTTCTAACCAACTCATCATCGAACTGCTGAGCAAACGGGTATCTGTATGCCGACGAATCGTCATAGCGGCGAGGGAGAACTGGAATCTGAAGTGAAAGCGGTACGACAGATGGGACATTTTGCTCGAGAATTCAAAGAGGTGAGAGAGTGCTGGACGGGACACTGAACTCGTTTTGACTCTAATAGTAGGCTCTAGTAGGAAGCGTCGAACGAAGGCAGACCCTTCGCGGTTCGTACCAAACCCTCGATTTCTGTATCCCCCCATCTCGCGCCGCAAATATCTCGAGCCCCATGTCGCGGAAGCCGCAGCCCAAATAAGGGGCTATGGTGCAGAACAACATGGAGAACACATGCTTGAGGAGAGTTGAGGCGGTTTCGGGTGAGCCGTCGTTCACAATGCTTGGTATCGGCTAAATCGCTATGCGTTGTTTCTGGGTCCTTTGGGCTCATCCTTCTCAGGTTTGCCCTTAGTTTGGCGAAATTTCAGATACAAACCGCCAGGGTTTGTCCCAGCCGCCTACCGACCACAATGTATCTCTTGCTTCGTAATTCCAAGTCGTATCTGTTCCCCGACCGCTATCCTGAAATTTGACTTGATCCCCGGTCTTGGAGGAACCTCATTCAGTTCGCAAAATTGTATGCCAATAGGATCCCAAGTGTGATGGACTAGGCGTAAGAACAAGTAATGAGAAGTGAGACCGTGCGTATGAACACCAGAAATGAATGTCGAACAACAAGGGGGAAAATAGTAGCGAACAATGGAATGATGAACGCTGGGGTGAACATCTCGGTAAACGCCTCACTTCGTAGATAGACAGTCGAATAGCAAGAATATAAGAAAGCGGGAAGGAGCCTGCTGAAGGGGAGAGATGGTTAGCGCATTCAGGAATCAACGACCCCTTGTGAAAATACAGGATCCCATGAAACGCGGGGCAAGGTAGGGGGCCAATGACAGGAGCGCCTCGGCACGCATGAGGCGAACGGCGTGAGTCCAGACGAACTAGGCCAGGGAGTCGAGGTTGAACGGGAAAGGTGGGATAGTGGGGTACTAGTTGCTGGGGTCGGTTGGGCCGTGAGGGGCATGGAGGGACCGCGCGAGGGTGGTGGGGGAGAGGAGCATAGACGGTAGCTCCACGCACAAAGACATGAAAGTCGTCCGATCGGGTTGAGTCGACTGACCAGTCGGAGGTGGCAGTATCCCGAAGCGCCAGCACGTCCGTCGAATTACCTGTCCTCAACCATCCGTCAATTTTATCACCCGCTGCTTTTAATCACGACCATTTTCGCGACGCAACTCTAGCTCATGGTCCCGCTCAACCACGGCCACAATGCCAGACACCGGGATCAGGGAAACGACCGAGATCATGGAGGCTTTTCGAACCCGCGATTGCTATACAAACTTTCGTTCAGGTCTACGGTCTGTTTGCTGACGCGGTGTCTCCTCACGCTGTATCAAGATTTATCAGCACTGGTCCGTACAGTCTTATGTTTGCCTGACGGTGGAGTTTTTCAATCGACCTCGATTCCACCGCACCCAAACGATTACCGACATTACGCTCGATTCTTCATTTCCCTTTTTCTTTGGCCCGCTACTCACGGGCCTCGAACCACCAATACAATGAAATCTACACCCGTGGCCGATATACTCTGTACAGGCTGTCCCGAGCCGCCCGCGGCCTACTACGCCGCATGTAGTGTTCAGTGACCCTCTGACATTTCTTCCCCCGCCACCCTGCATCATTCAATCATCTTCGAGTCCGAACAGTCACTGACATACACCCTAACCTAGTCACACCCAAGGTCAACTACAGCGTTCCATACCCGCATCGAAGTTCAACAACGCGTGCAGAAACGTTTAGTGTCTGGTCCCACGGCGGTGCGTATCCACGGTCATCCTAATATCGACGCTGCAGTCAAGCCAACGGATATTTTTCCCCAGCAAGCTTGCTTTTAGATCAAGATTTTACCACTGTCAAAGACATCGCGCGTCCCGCATTCATCGGTTGCGGTGTTACCAACGGAAGGGCCACGGCCAATGGTGGTGACGCACCCTTGCCTCCATTCTCGCCTGATCTTGATTCTACACGATGTCTCCCCAATCCATCCATCGCCGTCGACACCCAGGAGCAAGCTTGGCAACGATTGATCGCTCGCTCTGTTCCACCTGGCGAACTCCCATCCCTTATCGCGGGGAGAAAGTCCAATGTGGTTGGTCGCCTCAGAGGGAGTAATGCCCAGGCCTTTATCGATACAATGGGTGAGGTACGACACTACGCCCACTCCCTCCCAGCGATAGTCGATTTACTTCCCTTCTACGTTCTTTCGTTCAGGCATTGATCGGACGAGATCTTGAACTACGCACCCGAGGAGAATGCGTCAGAATGTTGTATAGGACGTGTGCTCGCCACACCCTGCTTCCTAGATCACTGAGGATCGAGTTATGCGACAATCCGGACAACGTTGTGTTGTATCATGAAGGGTTCGGGGACGCATCAAAGCGTAAATATCAGGGTCGGGAGGTTGCAGTCAAGAGATTGAGGATATATGATACCAGCGACCTGCAGAAGGTCACCCGCGTGGGTCGTTAGTCGCGTTCTCGGTCTCCAGCGTAACCCTTCGAATGCTGATCGTAAATTGTACAGGGCTTCTGCAAGGAGTCAGGGCGTCAGCCCACCCCCTCTGCGGATATTGAGACACTGGGTGTCGTTCGGTTGGAGCCAGCTACACCATCTGGGCAATATCGTCATGAGGTTCTTGCTCACCGCCGAATCCATTCCGTGGGCCGTGCTCCTCGACCGTGGAACTGAGTGGGTTTAAGTGAGCCACCGATGGCGGGAGGCAAAGCGATGCAGATCCCTAAGGTACGTCAACGGCCAGCAGTAGTGTAGAAATGGATCCGCCCACAGCGTAACTCACATATCCACCCTCTTCGTTCTCGGTGAGGCAGACGTCCAAGTTGCTCACAACCCATGGGGAGGGTGTTCCGGTGGATAGTTTGCAGTCAGTTGGTTGGACGCTTGCCCTCGAACGCCGTCCTCGTACGCAAAATGGGTACGAAAGAGCACGAAGTGAGCATCAGGGACAGCTTCATCTTCTGCGACTCGTTAGCTGGGTCAGAAGGCGCATCACGAACAAGTCGGTTGCAACCCATCCCTTTTCTTCAAGGAGGGGGTGTGTGAGGGTATCGGAAATACAACATTCTTTTTGTGCGTTTATTCCTCAATTCATAGCATTGATCCCTTGGATCTCTGTCCAGTGATTCAGGTTCCGAGCGAGTTACACCTGAATCAAGCAGATCCCAGCATAGAAAGCATAGCTGTAAATCCGATGATGTCCGTGGCTGGTGAGAAAAGGAACGCGGCCAGTGCGAGCAGATGAAGTGGACGGCTCACCGGCGCGATCGCTGGCATCACTCGGAACGTCACGGTCAACACTGGGGAACGTGATGAGACCAGGGAACGCGATAGGACTGGGGGCCCGGTGAATCCGTATTGCTAGGGGACCCACTGATGCCCGTGTATGAGAGGTTTTCAGACAGTAAAAGTGGTCAGGCGCCGACCGACGTGAAATAGTGAAGATAGCCTAGGAGGAAAAGGAGGTAGCTTGTGCCGTCCGAACGAACAGACGGTGTTGTGGGAATTGCGGGAGGGAGAGGAAAACTGCGAGTAGTTCACTGTGGTGCGAGGTAGTAAAGGAGAGTAAAGGATGGCTCAAAAGCGCCGTCGGGGTACCTCTCATGGTGGCGCTGTATGAATCGAATTAAATGAGTCTCGTGGAAGTTCTCGTTTCAAAATATCTTGTCGCGCACTCCGGTAAGACATTAGGATACTTGGTGGAGTCGGAGACTGGCGCCTTGCGCCGTTACGTCCAGAGACGGACAATTCCGAATGGCATGCAGTAGGGCCGGGTAAACGATTTCCCCCTTGGTACAAGTAACAAGCGCCAGTTCATTTTCACGTATTCGAACGGGCCATCCTCTCACCCTCACTGACAATTCCCCAGTACGTTGGACCGGCGACACGCATGGGATCCGCCACTAGCCGAACACGCATATCCATTGGTTCTGACCGTTTCCGACTTCATCCGTGCTACGCATTTAAATGGTGTTATTGCTCAGCTGCTCAGGAGACCGATGCAGTGTTATAAATCCGGATATTAGTATCAGGCGTAGACTTCGTCACGAGTTAACCAGCTAAGGCAGAGTATCACCGTGTCTGCTTCCACTCAGATCTCGCAGCGCTCGTTTCGGCTTGCAGATGTGCTAAAAGACTGATGCCCGACGCGCAAGAAAGAGCTGGAGCGAAGGGGCCACGAGGGCTGGTCTGCGGGACCTTGAATCACCGCTATTTGCCGGTCCTGAAGGACCCATTCACGCCTGGGCCCGGTATCTATCGCCCTTTTTGATGTCCCCAATGACGCCCGTCTTGCCCTCAACCCAATTGCTAACCAGTTGACGCGTGTCAAAGATCGCAGACACTTGACCACCGCTCTTTCGTTCGCCGCAGAAGGGATATCGACGAAGACACTTCATAAACCAGGAAATGTGCGTGTCCCTTCACCCTCTATCTTTCGTTATTCATCCCTTCAAAGCTTCCTCATGCCGCGAAATCCTCGATTAAAATGGGACATATACAAGGGGTAAGCCTTTTAAACCGCCTCTCGAATGTTATGCCCGCCTCCTGACACTTGGAGTCCTTCCGCAGAGAAATGGGCTACCATCTTAACGGCGATGCCCTATGGTGACATCATTTTCCCCATCGTTGCGGATGATATCTGAAGATTCAAAACCCTACAACCTCTAGGGAACCAGCCCCTGCACGGAGCTACACACGAATCAACGTTGGAGATGTCGGTTTTATTCGCCGTGGGCAATTCCATCTGTTGTTTTCTGCTGGTTCCGAGTTGGGAGAACGACGGCCGGGACATGATGTTCCCACCACATTCGAGGAATTGGACGTTGGGACTCTAGAATCTGGCCAACCACGGCCACCAGGCTGCCTTCATACGCCAACTGTCCTACAGGTCGGGACTAGTTTCGATCCCACCGGATCTTCTAACTTGTGTGTCCTGTCACTTGAGTTATCCCCCGTTAATTTTGATCAACGTGTCACCAGGATCTTGGAACGTGGCTTGGGTTACTCATTCGAGCTCACTGGGGATCGTGGTGCAGCACTGGTGACGAGGCACCCAACGTTTCGCGAAGATTCTTTGCTGAACTCCAGATTCGAAACATATACCATGCGCCACTACGAGTCTTGGGTTGAGTTCGCCCGCCACAAGCAATTTGGAAACGATGTCCGGCCTGTACTCATATCTGGTGTCGATATGACCAGGGACTTTGCAATGGTCGCATATTTGAACAAAGGCGCTTCTTATGAACACAGACCAATCATCGAGGTCCCAATGTTTGCTTCTGACCCTGATTCTTTTCGGGGAACATGGCGTACAAGATGTTTAGCTCATACCAATCATGGACCACAGCAAATCAGTCCCCCCCCATCCAAGCGAGTTGGATACAATCCTTTCCCCTCACAACTAGAAGGCACAGGAAGTACTGCCACTGGCTCTACCCAATGTGTCTTTGTTCGGTATTACACTATGCGTTCAAGAGGACCATTGGCACTGTTTCCCAAGGTGCTCAAAGCTGGTGCGGGACCACATGATCTTGGTCCAGGGGACAGCTCAGGGAAAACATTCCCAGAATTATCTGTGGAGTCCAGTGCTGAACATATGAGTGGTGATGAGGATTTTGGAGGACAGTGGAGTCCTACAGATGGTGCTGAATCTGAGCCAGGTGTTGTGATTCAAAACACATTATATGTATGTTCTTTGTTATACCCTTTTGTTTCCACTCTGAACTTTGTTTTTAGGATGAAGAGTATGATAGCTGGGATGTTATAGCAGATTATGTATTTCAAGTAATACCCTTCCCTATGATTCCACTGGACTACCAATTTCACCCTTTTATGAAAGAACTCCAATGCTACATCTGTGTTGATGCACCATCAAGATCTGATGGAAGTCCATGCAGTAGGTCATTCATGGGTAGAGAACCTCAAAGTCTGATCATTGAATAGGTGGGGGATCTGGATGACATCTCATCACTATTGTCCAGGAAAAAACCACAGATTGTGGTTGGGGAAAGTGGAGGTCAGTGCACATCATAATTGAATAGACATGGTCTTATACTTTCCCAGTGGGAAGAATCATTTGCAGGGAGAACAACCAGTTAGCACAACAAGGAACTACACCCCCTCAACTTACTATGTCAACCCTTCAACACCAGAAGGGTGTCAACCATCCTCAAGATCTTTACCCATCCTTGACTGCTCCATCAGTACCAGCAGGTTTGAACAAACCTCAATATCTGACCTCAGATGTAATGATGCAACAAACCCTGGGCACCAAGGAGAGGTTTGACCTCATTGCCCAAGGAACACTGGATCCTGAGAGTGCCTCACAGCTTTTGGGTGAAATATTTGATGCTCAGGATTACTTGACTGTTCTCTGTGACTACCCTGAGGCACAGCAGTACATTGATGGTCTGGATAAGGTATACTCTTACTGTTTTTGCAAATAACCCTTTCTCTTAATCCCTGTTAGATTATTGGTGACCTGCCTGCTGGTTCATCAACATGTGGGCAATACTTCCGGGCACTCAGGAAGGCAGGGGGAGAAAGGCGATTACTTCCAACCAGTTACCATGTTCCATTTCCACTCAAGAGACAGAGTCTGCTGCTGAAGGCAAGTGGGGGGTTCTCAGAAGTTTGGAAGACAAACAGCCCAGCAGGTACCACTTTTGCACTCAAGATCCTTCGTATTGTGCAACCAGAAGATTTTTCAAAGATGAAAAAGGTACAGCCACCCTCACATTCAACCAACAATATCTCATGAAACTTCCAGAGATTTTGTAAGGAGGTGCTGGTTTCCAAACAGGTCAGAAACGACAATGTCATGACAATTGAGGGAGCCCAAATAGTTGAAGGGATCACACTTTGCATTGTATCTGAGTGGATGGAACATGGGAATATGTGTGCCTACCTTGAGGAAAACAAGACCACTAACCATGCTGAGCTGGTCAGTTCTCAACCTCATTCATCATACCCCACATCTGATCCTTGGCATGTAGCTGCTTGGCGTGACAAGGGGTCTTGAATACTTACACTCCATCGATGTAATTCATGGGAATCTAAAGGGCGTAAGCACTCGGTCTCCCCTTCTGTTTTCTGCCTGGCTGAATTGGAAACACGGGCGAATGTTCTGATCGATCTCAATGGTAGTCCCCGTCTGACAGACTTTGGACTCTCATCAACCATGAGGGACATCACTTTGTTCAATGATTCCATGCCAAACAGGAGAGGCTCGACACGCTGGAAAGCGCCAGAGCTTCTCGCATTGCCGGTAAAACTGAAGGGTCCGGACATAGTCACATTCATTCGGCCCACAAAAAAGTCTGACATCTACTCACTGGCGATGGTGACGATAGAGGTAACATTCCCTACCTCACTAAAAAGCCAGTCTCTCACTCTTTGGAGCATATTCAGATATTTACAGGGAAAGTCCCGTTTTATCCCTATAGTGAAGAGCAGGTGATTTTCCTGCTCTCGCGGGACGAGCGGCCAGATAAGCCAACCCATGGAGAATTCACTTCCAGAATGTGGACCCTCACGAGGAAGTGCTGGGATAAGGATCCAAAGAAACGTCCTGAAATCCTGGACGTCCTGAAGACACTTGAGTCAAGGGACGGTGCGTTCTCTAACATTCACCCAGGTTGTTTTCACTTGCTCAGGAAGCGTACAGAGAACAATCACTACACACTATTCCCGCCTTCTTGGGCATTTCTCGGCTCTCGAATAAGCCTTCAGCTTGGCGAAAGGTCAGATGCAGACTGTCAGGATTGATCCCAACAGCCTGCCGCCCACATTGTGTCTTTCGCTTTGTAATTCGAAGTCATATCTGTTCTCGAGACTGCTATCCTAAAATTTGACTCGGTCCTCGATCTCGGGGGGGATCTTATTTAGCTCACAAATGCGTGCCAACGGGGGCCGAAAAGGTTGCATAACAAGGGAGAAAAATAGTAACGAACGATGGAATGATTAACTCCCCGAACGTGGGGGCGAACATCTCGGCAAACGCCTCACCTCGTAGGTAGATAGTTGGAGGATGAGAACAATTTCAAGGGGAAACAGCGAGACTACGAGAAAGAAAGGAAGAAAGAAACCTGCTGAAGGGCGAAACATAATAAGTACACTCAGGGATTACCGGTTCTTCATGAGAATACAGGATCCTGTGGAACGTGGGGCGAGGGAAGGGGCCCATGACAGGAGCACCTCGGCACGCATGAGGCGAACGGCATGAGGGTGAGGAGTCCAGACGAACTAGGCCAGGGGGTCGAGGTTGAACGGGAAGGGTGGGACGGTGGGTTACTAGTTACTAGTTGCTGGGGTCGGTTGGGCCGTACAAGAGCAGGAAGAAACCGCACAAGGGCGGTGGAGGAGAGGAGCGTAGATGGTAGCTCTACGCACAAAGACAAGATCGCCCGATCGGACTGGCCAGTCGGAGGGAGCAACGTTACTACCACCAGGGGTGGCTATCCCGAAGCGCCAGCGCGTCCGTCGAATTACTTGTCCTCAACCATCCGTCAATTTCATCACCCGCTGCTTTTAATTATGACCATTTTCGCGGCGCAACCCCAGCCCAGGGTTCCGCTCAACCATGGCCACAATGCTGGACACCGGGATCAAGGAAGCGACATGGACTCGGAGGTTTTTCAAACCTGCGACTGCTATACAAACTTTCGCTCGGGTCTACAGTCCGTTTGCCGACGCAGTATCTCCTCACACTTTATCAAGATTTATCAGCACTGGTCTGTACAACTTTGTGTTTTCCTGACGATGGTGTTTTTCAATCGGCCTCGATTCGACCGCACCAAAACGATTACCGACACTACGCTCGACTTTTCATGATGTCTCTTTTGCGTTGGCTCACTATTCACGCGCCTTGAACCACCAATACAAAGAGATCTACGCCTGTGGCCAATACACTCTGTACGGGCTGTCCCGAGCCGCCCGCGGCATGCTACGCCGCGTGTAAACCCCATGTTCAGTGACTTTCTTTCCCCGCCACCCTGCATCATTCAATTATCTTCGAGTCCGGACAGCCACTGGCATACATCCCAACCCAGAGTCTCACCCGGGGGCAACAACAGCTTTCCATATCCGCATCGAAGTTCAATAACGCGTGCAGAAACGTTTAGTGTCTGATCCCACGGCGGTGCGTATCCACGGTCATTCTAATACCGACGCTGCAGTCAAGCCAACGGATATTTTTCCCCAGCAAGCTTGCTCTCAGATAAAGATCCCAGCGCTGTCAAAGACACCATGCGTCCCGCATCTATCGGTTGCGGCGCTACCAACGGAAGGGTCATGGCAAATGATGGTGACGCACCCTTGCCTCCATCCTCACCTGATCTTGATTCTACACGACATCTCCCCGGTCCATCCATCGCCGTCGACCCCCAGGAGCAAGCTTGGCAACGATTGATCACTCGCGCTGTTCCACCTGGCGAACTTCCATCCCTTATCGAAACGATCTTCTCGGGGAGGAAGTCTAATGTGGTTGGTCGCCTCAGAGGGAGTGATGCCCAGGCCTTTATCGATATAATGGATGAGGTACGACACCACGCTCACTATCTCCCAGCGATAGTTGATTTACCTCCCTTCTACGTTCTTTCGTTCAGGCACTGAACGGACAAGATCTTACACCACGTACCCGAAAGGAATGTGTGAGAATGTTGTATAGGACGTGTGCTCGCCATACCCTGCTTCCTAGATCACTGAGGATTGAGTTGTGCGACAATCCAGACAACGTTGTGCTGTACCATGGGGGGTTCGGGGACGTATCAAAGCGTAAATATCAGGGACGAGAGGTTGCAGTCAAGAGATTGAGGATATATGATACCAGCGACCTGCAGAAGGTCATCCGCGTAGGTCGCTAGTCGCGTTCTCAGTTTCCAGTGCAACCCTTTGAATGCTGATCGTAAATCCTCCAGGGGTTCTGCAAGGAGTTTGTGTCGTGGAAGGCTCTTCAGCATCCAAATGTGTTGCCGCTCCTCGGAGTGATAATGACCGAGACCGAGTTCTCGATGGTGTCCGAGTGGATGCCGAACGGGAACATAAACCAGTTTGTATCTGCACATCAGGACGCGAATCGGTTTGAACTTGTACGTTTGCCGTTTGAGCTCCTGTATTTTGCGACTGTCGCTGACGATTGCACGGCCCTCATAGCTGAGCGACGTCGCAAGGGGTTTGATTTATATGCACGACCAGGGTATGATCCACGGAGACCTTAAGGGAGTACGTCTTCAAAAGTTACAATCGCATCATTCTCACGAATGACGTCTACCCGTTAGGCCAACATCCTAGTTGATCAAGCCTGTCGCGCTCGCCTCGTAGACTTTGGCCTTCTTACAAT